>Ga0116189_1000313_pt1 | contig 48560 bp, 32 predicted proteins | sample AD_JPNTR3_MetaG_FD_89895 | JGI IMG/M metagenome (GOLD analysis project Ga0116189, IMG submission 89895) | Active sludge microbial communities of municipal wastewater-treating anaerobic digesters from Japan - AD_JPNTR3_MetaG | ecosystem: Engineered > Bioreactor > Anaerobic > Digestate | place... | reverse complement strand
CAATCCGGCGTCCTATCCGGTCGTCGAACCCGATTTTTCGGCAAAGGACGATCTGTTTTTGTTCAACCAGGGACCGACGAAGGGATTGGGCAAGGTTCAATTCCACGATTACAAATCCACCTTTGACGCTTATAAAAAATTACCCAACGTTGCCACCTTTATCCGGCAGATTGAAATTTTCAAGGAAATGCTGGAGAAGGCCGGCCCGGACGCCGCGCAGGATATGGACCCATCGTTTTCGCTTCCCCTGGGCGAGATGTTTTCCATCGTGGTTTACGGGCAGCTGATCTTGGAACAGGCGGGCTTCGATCATCTCGATGCGGACATCCTCAATCAGATTTTCGATTTTATGGTCAGGGATTTCACGAAATTTGCGCTGCAGATCTACGGCATGCACAACACCAAAGACCAACAGCGCGATTTCTGCCGGCAGATTATGCTGATCAAAGCCGTCGGCGACGATCAACAGTATCAGCGCATTTGGGAGAAGTATGTCTTTCCTCTCAACGGCGAATATCAGATGAACGACTAGCCATCCCCTTTGTTTTCAGGCGGATGATCCATGGTCGGAGGCGGGGGCAAACTCAGGCGAGCTGGTAGTTTTTCTCTCTGAACAACCGGATGCAGGCTTCCACCACCTTGCGGTCGTAGAGAATGCCGGCGTTTTTTTCTATTTCTTCCAAGGCGATTTTCAACCCCAAAGCCGGCCGGTAGGGCCGGTAGGACATCATCGCCTCGACCACGTCCGCCACGGCCAGAACGCGCGATTCGATCAGGATATCTTTTTCTTTCAGCCCCAGCGGATAGCCCGAGCCGTCGAGCCTTTCGTGATGTTGGTGAACAATGTCCGCCAGCGGCCAGGGGGATTCCACGTCCTTGATGATTTCATAGCCGTACTGGGGATGTCCTTTGATGAGTGAAAATTCCAGGTCGGTCAGAATGGCCGGCTTGCAGAGGATTTCGGAAGGCACGGAAATTTTTCCGATGTCGTGTATGGCGCTGGCCATCCGGATGGCCTCGATTTTTTCATTGGAAAGTTTCATCTCCGTGGCGATGGCGCGCGCCAGGTCGGCCACTCTTTTCTGATGACCGGCCATATAAGGATCTTTTGCTTCCGATGCCGTTCCCAAAACGCTGATCGTGATTTTGATGGATTGGCGGAGACTTTCGAGCGTCTCGTTCAATTTCTCCTCCGCCTGCCGCCGCGGGGTGATGTCCTGGTAAATGATCTGGGCCTGTTTTCTGCCGTTCCAGTCGATTCGTTTGCGAAAAGCGTGGAGATGCCGGACCTCGCCGTCTTTTCTGACGATGCTGACCTCATATTCCGTGGGACCCAGCTCGCCCGCGAGCCTCTTTTGCTTCCTTACCAGATATTCCGCGTAACTTTCGGGCGTGTAACGTTTTTCGACGGGCGTGTTCTGCAATTCCTCGATGCTGTCGTAACCATAGAGGTCCAAGATGGCCCGGTTGGCGTAGAGTGTTTCTCCGTTGATCCCGGAAATCCGGACGCCCAGCGGCGACTCGTCCAGGGACCGCCGGAAGTTCTCTTCGCTTCTCTTGAGCGCTTCCTCCATTAGCCGGCGTTCCGTGATGTCGCGGCCTTCGCCCAGGATGGAAACCGGTTTTCCGTTTTCGTCCCGGATGAAGCTGAACTTGATTTCGCCCCAGGCCGTCTGGCCGTTTTTCAAAATGAATTCCAGCTCCAGGGAGCGCTGCAAGACGTAATTGGCAGGAGCGGCCAGCGCTTTGGGCATTTCCGCGGCGAAGAAATCCATGGCGGCCCTGAACGATTCCGGCGTCAGAATTTTTTCCAGGGGAATTTTTGTAAGTTCATCAAACGTGTAACCCAGCGCTTTTTCCACGGAAGGACTCACATAGCTGATGTTCAGGTCCAGATCCATCAGCCAGACCTGATCCTTCATGTGATCGGCCAGCAGGCGATATTTTTCCTCGCTTTGTTTCAGCCGTTCCGAAGCCTCTTTGCGTTCGGTGATGTCATGCGCGATGCCCCTGAATCCGATGATCTTGCCCGATGAATCTTTTTTCAGCGAAATGGACCCTTCCGTGTACCGTTTGGTGCCGTCTTTTTTGATAATCTGCCACTGCAAGGATTTGATCGGTTCGCCCGTTGCGTAGAGTTTGTTGAAGGCGTGAAAAAGTTGTTTTGCGGCCTGGTCGTCCATGTACTGGCGGTTGTTCATGCCGATTAATTCTTCCCTGGAATAGCCCAGGTCGCGGCAGGTGGCGTTGTTGACGAACGTGAAATTGCCGGCCAAATCCAATTCGAAGTACCCCTCGTTGATATCTTCCAGAATGGTTCTGTATTTTTCTTCGCTTTGCATGAGCAGCTCTTCCGTTCTGATGCGGTCGCTGATATCGATGCCCATGCCCACGATGTATTTTCTGCCTTGATGGATGAGAAGATTTCCCGATAACAGGTAAGGCGCGGTTTTGCCGTCTTTTGACACGACAGGCATCTCAAAGGCAAGATGCTCTTTGATTTTGAATTGTTTCGCAAGTTTCAACAAGGTGCCTCTTTGGGAATCCGGAACCAAGTTGATCGGCTTGAGTTTGCCGATTTCTTCATCGCTGTAGCCGCAGGCAAGTCGAAAGGCCCGATTCCATCTGAAAAACAATCCCGTTTCCAGATCAAACATGAAAAACGGCACCGTGAGACTGTCGAGAATGGAACGGCTGAAAAGGTATTCCGCCCGGGCCGCCTCCTCCGCTTTTTTCCGGCCGGAAATATCGCGGACAACCCCCGTCATGCCGATGGGATCGTTTTGTTCGTTTCGCAGAAACGTCACTTTGGTTTCCACCCAGACTTTGGAGCCGTCCTTGCGAATATGTTCGTATTCCAGAATCCGGGAACGCAGGATGTCCTTGTCGGGACGTTTTTCGATTTCCAGTTCTTCGGCGAGCAATTCGGCGAACCGGCTGATCGTGTCCGCGTCGACCAACTGCCCCACATTCATTTTTGTGATTTCCTCGGGGGTATATCCGAGCAGAAGATATGCCGATGGACTCACATAGGTATAGTTGAAGTTCATGTCGATGATGAAGATCGCGTCCGTGACGTTCTCAGCAAGCAGACGGTACTTTTCCTCACTGGCTTTGAGCGATTCCTCCATGCGCATCTGATGCGTGACATCCCGGACATTCATGATAACGCCGGCGATGTCCGGGTTGTCCAGAAGAACTTTTCCGGTGCCGGCAAAATAACGAACCGAACCGTCCTTGTGGAAAATACGGAAGCAATTTTCAAAGAGATCCGGGCTTTTCTTTTTCATCATCGCGGCATAGTCCGAAACGGCCCTGGGCCTGTCTTCGGGATGAATATAAGCCGACGCGATTTTGCCCAGCATCTCCTCCGGCTTGTATCCGGTGAAACGCTCTATGGAAGGACTGCAGTACTTGATCGTTCCGCGTTCATCCGTGATCAGAATAACATCCGAGGAATTTTCGGTGATCTGTTTGAAAAACCTTTCGCTTTTTGCGATGACTTCATCTCGGATTTTCCGGTCCGTAATATCGTTGGTCTGGGTGAGGAGATAGGTTTTTCCGCGCACGGTTATCAACAGAGCGGATGTCAATCCCCAGTGGATGTTGCCCTGTCTGTCGCGAAAGCGCAACTCAAAGTCTTTGACCTTTCCGGTTGCCGTCAGTTCGCTGATCATTCTTTTGCGGTCGGCCGGGTCCACCCAGAGATTGATTTCTGTGGAGGTGCGGCCAATGAGCTCTTTGCGGCTGTAGCCGAGAAAATCCAGATAAATGTCGTTTGCGTCAACATAGCGCCCGTCTTCCACAGAGGAGATGCATATTCCAATGGGACTGTACTTGAAGGCCTGCGCGAATTTTTCTTCTGCATTTTGAAGCGCCTGGCCGATCACTTTCTGTTCGATGAGGTCTTGAATTTCGGCAACCATAAATTGCTTTTTCCGGACGGCGATCAGGTAGGCGGATATCCTGCCGAGAACGATACGGCCTTTTTTGTCTCGACAATTTATTTCAAAATCTTTGACGTTGCCGGCTTTAAGGAGTTTTCGGGTCAGCGATGTCCAACGGGTCGCGTCCGTCCAGATCTTGAGATCGCGCGGACTGTGTCCGATCACATCTTTCCGGGCGAAACCGAAACGTTTAAGGAAAGCGTCGTTGACCTCCACGATGCGTTCTTCTTTTGTCGCGAGGACAAACGTCGCATCAGGACTGTTTTTGAAAATATTCGGCCACAGATTGTTGATGTTTCCTGAAGAGAAAGTATTTTTGGAAGGGGTTGTTCTTTTTGCTGATTTTTTCCCAGGCAGAGGAGATATTGCTTTCTTTATCTTTCCGGCATTTCGGCCGCTCCTGATTGACATCACTTCTCCTTGGCAAAATACATCTGCCCCGTCTTCGGCTCCGATTCCATTGAGCTTGTACTAAAATTGCGAGTCACTCTAGATAAAGATTCGTAATAAGTCAATGAAAATGTTTAACGTTTTGATTATTCATTGAATAATGGAACAAAAATGAACTGCTTTAAGTCAGAAAACGACTCAATATTGTATGTAAAAGGTGAGACGGAAGGTGCAGAAACTCACTCCGCCCACGTGGTGAGGTTTTCCGCGGGCTCGCGTTCGGAGCGCACCTGATTGGCGGGAAAATTTTCATCCGGGTACCCGAGGGCGATCGCGACCATCAGACGCTTGTCCGGTGAAATACCGGTGTGTTCGCGAACCACGTCCGGGTACATCACGCCCTGATCCTCGATGCAGGTTCCCAGGCCATATTGCAGTGCCGCCAGACAGATGTTCTGCATCACCGCGCCCAGATCCAGAAGCGGCGCCGCTTCGCCCAGCACCCTGTCGCACGCGATGATGATCGCCGCCGGCGCGTCGAAGAAGCGGAAGCCGCGCTCCAGCCACCAGGTGCGCTTTTCCTTGTCTTCGCGGGGAATATCCATGGCTTCGAAAAGCTGTTTGGCCAGCGCGACCTGGCGATTTCGGTAGACGCTTTTGTCGGGCCAGCCCGCCACCTGATGATCCGGCACAATGGCAGCGCCGGCCTTCAACTTCTCCACAATGGCGGCGCGCAGCCGGTCGAGCTTTTTACCGGTGATGACGATGAATTCCCACGGCTGCGTGTTCATTGCCGAAGGCGCGCGGCAGGCGATATTCAGAATTTCCAGGATGGTTTCCCTGGGCACCGGTTTATCCGTAAACTCCCGGATGCTTCTGCGGTTTTGTATGGCTTCGATGACGTTCATCCGCATGTCCTTTCGGGTGCAGAAACAATTGGCGGAAGTGCATGGGAATCGAACCCACCCGGGACGGTTTTAGCGCCCCACACCGGATTTGAAGTCCGGGAGGCCCACCAGTGACCTTGGCACTTCCGCTTGTGAATTTATCCGCAAAATCCAAGCCTGTCAACAGACAATGCAGACCAACAAATTGATTAAAGACGAAGAAATTCCGACCATGAAGGGGAATCATCCAGCAGCTGAACCGTCACCGGTTCCCCCTTTTTGATTCGGGTCCGGTCTTCTTCCATGACGATCAGGCCGTTGGCGGCCACCATGGATTTCAAAATGCCGGAGCCCTGATCGCCGGTAATGGTTGCGACATACCGGCCGTTTTCCGCCCGGACAACGGCGCGGATGAAATGCCGGAATCCCGCTTTTTTTTCGAAGGTGTCGGCGCAGACGGCCCGAATCGTTTGACGGAAGATTTTTTTGTGTCCCAGCATCTTCAAAAGGGCCGGCCGCACAAACTGCTCGAAAGAGACCATCGCGGAGACGGGGTTGCCCGGCAGGCCGAACAGCGGAACGCCTTCGATGGCGCCGAACGCCAGCGGCTTGCCCGGCCGCATGGCCACCTGCCAGAAATGCATGGCGTTGCCGATTTCGCCCATGATGTTCTTGACAAAGTCGAAATCGCCCACGGAAACACCGCCGGAGGAGATGATCACGTCGGCGCGGAGGGCCTGGCGGAATTTTTTCTCCAGATCGGATCTTTTGTCCCTGGCGATTCCCAGCATCACCGGCGCCGCGCCGCATTCCATCACCTGCGCGGCGAGGGAGTAGCTGTTGCTGTTGACGATTTTTCCGGGGCCGGGGTTGGTTTTGATATCAACCAGTTCGTCGCCGGTGGAGAGAATCGCCACGCGCGGTTTCCGGTAAACGCTGACGGATGTCCTGCCCAGAGCGGCCAGCATGCCGATATGCGCCGGCCGCAAAATGTCGCCCTTTCTGATGACCTTTTCTCCCTTGCGGACATCCTCGCCGGCAAGACGGATATTGTCGCCTTTTTTCGCGCCGGCGAAAATGATGACGGTTTTACCGTCCTTTTGCGTGTCTTCCTGACGGATGACCGTATCCGCTCCGCGCGGGATAACCGCGCCGGTCATGATGCGGGCGGCCTCGCCGCGATTGACTTTCTTTCGGGCGATTTTTCCCGCCGGAATGTCTTCGATGATTTTCAGTGTAGCCGGCAGGTTTTTGACGTCGGCATGGCAAACGGCATAGCCGTCCATTGCGGAATTGGCCGCCGAAGGAATGTTGCGCGGCGCGACGATGTTTTCGCCGATGATCCGGGCGCGCGCCTCCAGAATGTTTACTGTTTCCAGGCCCAGCGGCCGGAAATGAACCAGAATGGTCTTGAGCGCTTTTTCCACAGAAATCATCATGACCTCCCCTGTTGTTGATCGAGCGGCAGTTTATCAGAGATGCGGCACTTGTCAATATGGGAAAACGTTGAGATTTCAATAAGGATTTCATCGGGAAACAAATTTCATTTGAATTATCCGTCAAAGCGGTTTACAAAAATCAAAATTGAGCAATCCCGGCCCATTCTGGCTTAAAAAAGTCTTTCGGGACCCAGAATGGGTTTTGGTGTTGGCAAAATACTTTATAAAGACTGATGGATTTTCCATGCGCAAGATGTTTTCGCATTCAACCAAAGGAGGCTTCGAGCCCTTTAAAGAAATTATCCGGCAGATCCATGACGGAACCACGCCCATGCGCATCGGCGGTTTGCAGGGATCGGCGGGAGCGTTTGCCGTGTCGGTGCTTTATGGAAAGCTGGACAGGCCCATGCTGGTGGTTTGTTCGGAAGAGAAGGATGCCGCGGCGTTTGCCCGTGATTTGAAAGTTTTTTGGGGAACCGAAGCGGTGTTCCATTATCCTGCGCTGGACTTTCTGACCGTCGACATGTTTGCCCTGCAGCGGGAAGAGGAACTGGCGCGGCTGGAAGTTCTGGCCCATCTGCAGGTGAACGGCAAAACAATTGTGGTGGCTTCGGCGCTGGCGCTGATGCAAAAGGTGATGCCGGCGAGCCGGTTTGTTCAATGTCTTCAGATTATTTCAACAGGAGACATTATCGACCGGGACGCATTCAGCGCGAGATTGGTCGGAAACGGATATAGCCCGGTCAGTCTCGTGGAGGCAAAAGGAGAGTTCAGCGTGCGGGGCAACATCATCGATGTTTTTCCGCCGACGGAAGAAAATCCCTTACGCATGGATATGCTGGGCGACAGCGTGGAATCCATCAGGCGGTTCGACGGCGTGTCGCAGCGGTCCGGGGCCGGGGTATCCGCTTTTGTCTTGTCCCCCGCAAGCGAGGTGATTTTGGATGCGTCAACACTGGATTTGGCGGTACGTAATATCCGGCGGCGCGCCGACGAACTTTCTCTGCCCCGCGAGACGCGCAACCGGCTGGTGGAAACCTTGAAAAATCATATGGTGAGTTCCGTCAACCCCATCTTTCTGCCGCTTTTTTATGAAACCTATGACCCGGGCAGTGGACTTTCCACGGACAAACTGTCTTGTTTTTTTGATTATTTGACAAAAGACACGCTGGTTGTGCTGAACAATCCCCTTGCTGTCCGTCAGGCCATGCAAGACGCCCGGGTCGCTATCGATAAGTTGCTTTTCAAGACAAAAAACAGCGGCAAATTCTATCTGGAAAAAGAAAACGCCTACCTGGATACCGAGAAAATGAATGAATTCATTCAACAACGGGGGAGAATTTCTCTGGAGGGGCTGGAACTTGAGAGCAAAAACGAAAAGGCGAGATCCTTTATCCTGAATGCGCAAAAGTATCTTTGCGCCGGCGAGCTGCGGCCGGGAGAAATCAAGGAAGAGGCGCATTTGCGCTGGACCGTCGAGCGAATCAAGACCTGGCTTTCCGAGAAGATGCTGATCATTCTCTTCTGTTCGACGGGGGACGCGCTCCAGCGCATGAAACATCTTCTTTTGTCGTATGATGTGTCTGCGGTCACGGCCTCCGACAATGAGTCGGTCGTGAACATGCTTTCCCGCCGCGAAGACCTTCCGCAAGTTGTCCTGATGAAAGGAGACATCTCCTCCGGTTTTGTATTGCCGATGATGAAACTGGTGCTTCTAAGTGAAGAGGAGATTTTTGTCAAAAAGGCTCCCCGTCGCCGCGTCCGCCCGGTCCGGGAGGGGTATTTCTTGAAGTCCTTCGGCGAATTAAAAGAAAATGATTTTGTCGTGCACAAGGATTTCGGCATCGGCGTTTATCGCGGATTGAAAAAGATCAGGGTCGGAAGCATTGAAAACGACTTTTTGGCGATTGAATATGCGGACTCCGATAAGCTCTATATCCCCGTCAACGCGCTGGATCGGATTCAGCGCTACCTGGGGCCGGACGGTTACGTGCCGAAAGTGGATAAGATGGGCGGGACGTCCTGGGAAGCGGTCAAGGAAAGAGTAAAAAAATCGGTGCGCGAATACGCTGAAGAACTCGTCGCCGTCTATGCCGCCCGCGAGGTGATGGAAAGGAGATCCTTTTCGCCGCCGGATAGAATTTACGAGGAATTCTGTTCCACGTTTGAATTTGAAGAAACGCCGGATCAGGTGAAAGCCATCCAAGACATTCATCAGGATATGGATGACATCAAACCGATGGACCGATTGATTTGCGGCGATGCCGGATTCGGCAAGACGGAGGTCGCGATCCGTGCGGCTTTCCGGGCCGTCATGGACGGCAAACAGGTCGCCGTCCTCGTTCCCACGACCATTCTCGCCGAGCAGCATTATCAGACCTTTGCCCGCCGGTTCAAAGATTTTCCCGTTCGGGTCGAGGTTTTGAACCGCTTTAGACGCGCCTCCGAACAAAAGCAAATTCTGCAGGACCTGGCCAGCCAGAAAGTGGACATCATCGTGGGAACGCATCGGCTTCTGCAGAAGGATGTGGCCTTCAGAGATCTGGGATTGGTGATTATTGACGAGGAACAGCGTTTCGGCGTTTCCCATAAAGAAAAGTTAAAAAAAATGCGCACGCTGGTCGATGTGCTCACGCTTTCGGCGACGCCCATTCCGCGCACGCTGCACCTGTCTCTGGTCGGCATCCGGGATTTGTCCATCATCAACACGCCGCCGGAAGACAGGGCGGCCATTAAAACCTACGTGTTGGAGTTTGATGAGGAGACCATCAAGTCCGCCGTCGAGAAGGAACTGGCGCGCCGGGGGCAGGTGTTTTTTGTCCATGACCGCGTGCGTTCCATCTATGCGATGGCGCGTCTGGTTCAGAAACTTGTGCCGCAGGCCAGGGTGGACATTGTTCACGGCCAGATGAGGCCGGCGGAAATTGAAAAGGCCATGACCGGATTCATCCGTCAGGAATGCGACGTGCTGGTCTGCACGACCATTATCGGTTCCGGTCTGGATATTCCCACGGCCAACACCATCATCATCAACCGGGCGGAAAAGTTCGGACTGGCGCAGCTCTACCAGATCCGGGGCCGCGTGGGACGTTCCAATCAGGAGGCATTCGCGTATCTCTTGCTTCCCCGGGGCGCAATGCTTTCGCGCGAAGCGATGAAAAGGCTCCAGGTCATCAAAGAATTGTCGGAACCCGGCTCCGGTTTCCGCATTGCTTATAACGATTTGGAAATCCGCGGCGGCGGAAATCTTTTGGGCGTATCGCAGTCCGGGCACATCTCCGCCGTGGGTTATGAACTTTACACGGAACTGATGGAAAAGACGATCAGGGAGATCAAAGGCGAAAAAATCGCGGAGGAAGAACCTTTGCCGGAAATCCAACTTGGTGTTTCAGCCTATTTTCCGGAAGATTACATTCGGGATGTGCATCAGCGGCTGGTTTTGTATAAAAGGATATCTCTTTCTGAAAAGGACGAGGAAATTCATGATATTAGAAACGAGCTGAAGGACTGCTACGGAGATTTGCCGCCCCTGGCGGAAAATCTGCTGCGTGTGATCCAGATCAGAAACCGCCTCAAACTGCTCCAGGGCAGAAAAATGGGTTACGACGGCAAGTCTCTGTATATTTTCTTCAAGGAAAACGCGCCACTGGATCCGGAGAAAATCATCGCGCTAACCCGTAAAAAAATCAAAGGATTACGTTTTACCCCCGATCACAAGTTGTATTGGCCGGCGCTTTCTGTCACCGGAGATGACATTTTGAATCAGGCAGATTTACTGCTAAAGATGCTTGCTCAATAGTCTTAAGCAGGATATAAGAAAAAACTATGAATCTTTCAGAAACGCATCCGCAAGACTCCATTTGTTTCATCCATTCCCGATGGCACCGCTGGTTCGGTTGGGGACTGCCTTTGCTTTGGGCTGTCTGTTTTGCCGTGTCTTGTGAACAGCTTGATTCCTATTCCAAGCCTTACGTGGCTTCAGTCAATGGTTCCAAAATTTATCTGGACGATTATCAGCGCGAACTTGCCAGGAAACGTCATCTGGTTCCGGAGGATTTTTTAAGTCGGCCCGAGGGGATGAAAAAATTTGAGGAAGAAGTCCTTGAGGGGATGATCGCGGAAAAAATCATGCTCTTGCGCGCGAAAGAACTGAATATTACGGTAAGCGACAGCGCCGTGGAAGAGAAGATCAGTGAAATGAAAAAGGATTACGGCGACGATTTCACGAATCTTTTCGCGCGGGAAAAAATCAGCTATGAGATATGGAAAGAATGGCTCAAAAAGGAAATGATTCTTCAGAGTCTCGTGGATGTTGACGTGAATTCCAAGATAAAGATTACCGACACCGAAGCGGAGGATTATTTCAAGCGTCATCAAGACAACTACAAAACGGAAGCCCGGGTGAGAGTTTCCCAGATTGTGGTGAACGACATGGAGTTGGCGAAGAAAGCTCTCAAGAGATTGGCAGCGGGGGAAGAGTTTGCGAAGGTGGCCGCCGACATGTCCATCGCTCCGGAAGCCAAACAAGGAGGGGACTTGGGATTCATTACGCGGTGGATGATGCCTGAACCTCTGGACAAGACCATTTTCAAGATGCGCGCCGGTACCGTCAGCCGGATCGTGAAGAGTTCTTACGGGTATCATATCTTCAAGGTGTTGGAAAACCAACCGGCTCGATCGAGAAGCTTTCAGGAAGTGCGGGAGCAGGTTCTGGCGGATTTGCGTCTGCAAAAGGAAGATGATGCTTTTGTTTCCTGGCTGGAGGGATTGAAAAAAAAGGCGGTTGTGAAAAAAAAGTATAAAATTCAAAGCAATGCAGTCATGCGGTAGGGGAGGAAAATAGTGGGATTTTTGAAAAGAATTATATTGGTGGGAGGATGTCTCCTTTGTTTGTCCGCGCCGGGATGGGCGCAGGTTCTGGATCGAATCATTGCCGTCGTCAACGATGACATCATTACGCTCTATGAATTCAACACGGCTTTTGAACCTTATTTGAAAAATATTGAAAGCACGTATCCGGGTAAGGACAAGGAACAGTTCATCCGGCAGACCCGCGAAGCTTTTCTGCAGCGAATGGTCGATAACATTCTGATCGAACAGGAGGCGAAAAGAACCGGCATCAGCGCCACCGTCAAGGATGAGGATGTAATGAATGTTCTTCAAGACATGCTGGACAGACAGAAAATCAGCATGCAGGATTTTCTGAAAAAAATCGCAAGGGAAGGCGGTTCTCTGGAATCGGTGAAAAAAGATATCCGGTCGCAGTTGATCCGCATGCGGATTTTAAGGCGCGAGGTGAAGGATAAGGTCATTGTAACGGAGGATGAAATCGGCGCCTATTACAACAAACACCGCAGTGAATACGAGGGCAAAGAAAGCGTGAGAATCAAACAGCTGATGCTTCCGTTTCCCGCCAATGCCGACAACAATACGAAAGAAAAGATCAAACACGAAGCCGAAATGCTGCGGGAAAGAGTCATCAAGGGAGAGCCGTTTGATTTGCTGGTGGCAAAGTATTCCAAAGGGCCGGCCGTTGATCAGGGAGGCGATGTCGGCTTCATCGAAAAAGGTGTGATCATTCCGGAAGTGGAAGCGGTCGCCTTCAGCCTTCCGCTGGATAAGCTCAGCCCGGTGATCGTATCCGACATGGGCGTTCACATTATTCAGGTGATCGATAAACGGGGCGCCGGTCTGAAACCGATTGCCGAAGTGCGCGAGGAGATCAGGTCAAAAATCGAGGAAGAAAAACTGGAAAACAAATTTGAGGAATGGATTGCTTCCGTACGGTCCAAATCGCACATTGAATTCAGGCTGTAAAAAAACAATGAACGCGATAAAAATCAGGGGCGCCTCGCAACATAACTTAAAAAATATTCATTTAGACATTCCGCGGGACCGATTCGTTATTATCACCGGTGTCAGCGGGTCGGGTAAATCGTCGCTCGCTTTCGACACCATCTATGCGGAGGGCCAGAGACGGTACGTGGAATCCCTGTCCGCCTATGCGCGCCAGTTCATCGGCCAAATGGACAAGCCGAATGTGGAATCCATTGAAGGATTGTCTCCGGCCATCGCCATTGAGCAGCGCGTCGCCAGCCATAATCCCCGTTCGACCGTCGGCACCGTTACTGAAATCTATGACTATCTCCGTCTTTTGTATGCCGCGATTGGTGTTTGCCATTGTCCGAGGTGCGGAAAGACGATTCAATCTCAAACCATCGACAGCATTTTGGAGAGTGTTCTTTCGTGGCCTGCGGGGACGGCCTTTAGCGTTCTGTCTCCGCTGGTGCGCGGCAAAAAAGGGGAATTCCAAAAGGAGTTGAAAAAGCTGCAAAAGGAGGGTTTCGCGCGCGTCCGCGTTGACGGGGAACTCCGCGACCTGGCCGATGAAATCACCCTCGAAAAAAACAAGCGGCACGACATTGATCTGGTGGTGGACCGTCTGGTGCTGAAAGACGGAATCCGGAAGCGATTGCGTGATTCTCTTGAAATGGCTTCAAGTCGTTCGGAGGGGTTGATTCGGATCGTTACCACCGATGGCCGCGAAATGCTGTTCAGCGAGAAATATGCCTGTCCCGACTGCGGGATCAGCATTCCCGCCCTTGCGCCGCGGATGTTTTCTTTCAACAGCCCTTATGGGGCTTGTCCGGACTGCAATGGCTTGGGTTCCTGCATGCGTTTTACCGAATACCTGGTGGTGCCTGACCCCGGCTTGTCTCTGCGGGAAGGAGCCATCGCTCCCTGGGCGGGGCGCAATTCCCTTCACTATTATAATCTTTTGGACGCTTTGAGTGCTCATTATGGGTTCGATGTCAACACGCCTTTTAACAAATTGCCGGAGCGGGTGCAGCGGGTTTTGCTTTACGGTTCCGGCGACGAGGCCGTCAAATTTTATTATGACCGCGGTTCCAAAAGATATTTTACCTACCGGCCTTTTGAGGGTGTGATCAAACAACTTGAGCGCCGCTGGAGGGAGACCGCTTCCACCGCCATCCGCAATGATTTGATGCGTTACATTGATTTGAGCGCCTGCGAAACGTGCCGGGGCGCCCGTCTGAAAAAAGAGTCGCTTTCGGTTTTTGTCGGCGGGAAAAACATCCATGAACTTTGTCAAATGTCCATCCGTGAATGTTTCGATTTCTTTGAACGCCTGCCGTTGACGCCGCAAGAAAGAGAAATCACGGATAGAATCATTCGGGAGATAAAAAGCCGCTTGCAGTTTCTTCTGAATGTCGGGATGGATTATCTCAATCTGGAAAGAGCGACATCCACCTTGTCGGGAGGCGAAAGCCAGCGCATCCGGTTGGCCACGCAGATTGGGTCAGGCCTCATGGGCGTTCTGTATGTTCTGGATGAACCGACCATCGGGCTGCATCAAAAGGATAATTTGCGTCTCATTGACACGTTGAAGAAACTGCGGGACATGGGTAATACCGTTTTGGTGGTGGAGCATGACGCGGATATGATTCTTGCCAGTGATCATGTTGTGGATATGGGACCGGGCGCCGGAATGGAGGGCGGGGAAATCGTCTTTCAGGGAACCCCCCGGGAGATCCTCCACAGCGACGAATCGCTCACCGGCCGATTTCTGGCAGGGAAGGACCGCATTGAAGCGCCTGCGCGGAAAAGGACGCCGTCCGGCAGATACATTCTGCTGGAAGGTGCCACGGAGAACAATCTGAAAAACATTGACATTAAAATACCGGTGGGGCTTTTCACGGCGGTCACCGGTGTTTCCGGATCCGGAAAAAGCACCATGGTGATAGAAACCCTCTATAAGGTGCTGGCGCGGCGCCTGCATCAATACAACGGCCCGATGGGCAAAATCCGAAAGGTCGTTGATTTGGGCGGGATCGAGCGCGTCATCATGATCAACCAGCAGCCCATTGGGCGGACACCCCGTTCCAATCCGGTCACCTACACGGGAGTTTTTTCTTTTATCCGCGATTTGTTCACCAACCTTCCCGAATCGCGGATGCGGGGCTATAAGCCGGGGCGGTTCAGCTTTAACGTGAAAGGCGGCCGATGCGAAGCGTGCGAGGGAAACGGCCTGATTAAAATTGAAATGCATTTCCTGCCGGATGTGTACGTGACCTGCGATGTGTGTCACGGCAAGCGCTTCAATCAGGACACGCTCGATATTCGATACAAGGACAAAAGCATTGCCGATGTGCTGGATATGACGGTCCATCAGGCGCTGGCTTTCTTCGCCAACATTCCCGCAATCAGATCTCATTTGCAGTTGCTCAGCGACGTCGGCCTGGGATATGTCCGTCTGGGGCAGTCGGCAACGACACTTTCCGGCGGAGAGGCGCAGCGCATCAAACTGGCGCGCGAACTGGGCAAGAAAGTCAACAGCAACACGCTTTATATTTTGGATGAACCGACCATCGGATTGCATTTTGCCGACATTCAGAAATTGCTCGATGTGCTGATGCGCCTGGTGGATATGGGCAACACCATGGTCGTCATCGAACACCATCTGGATATGATTAAATGCGCCGATTATGTGATTGATCTGGGTCCCGGCGGCGGCGAGGGCGGTGGCCGAATTGTGGCGCAGGGGACGGTTGAAGAGGTGGCGCGCAACGAAAATTCCATCACCGGACGCTTCCTGCAGCCCGTCCTTTCGGGATCGCCGGCATGCTGGGACCATCGATCCGAGGTATGGCCATCGTTCAAAACATGAAAGATAGTTCATAAAAGAGAATATTTGCTTGACATCAAAGGATGAATATGTTTAAAAAGAGTTCATCACGAAAACCACCATGGCGTTTTCCGTCAGAAAGGATGTGAATCTGTCTAACGATATCAAACCCAAGCATTCCATTTTGATTGTTGATGACGAAGATGCCATTCTCAACGCGTTCAAACGGATTTTAGCCGATGAAAATTATGAGGTTCACACGGTCAACAACGGCTTTGACGGTTTAAACAGGCTGCGCACGGCTAAAAAACCCTATTCACTGATTATTTCCGATCAGAGAATGCCGGAGATGAGCGGCGTTCAGTTTTTCTCTCAGGCGAAAGACATTTCTCCGGAGTCCGTCCGCATTCTGCTCACCGGCTACGCCGATTCCGATTCCATCATCGACGCCATCAACAGGGGCGGCGTCCATCTTTATTTTACCAAGCCATGGCACGAGGAGGAGATTCTCCTCCATATCCGGCAGTCGATTTCCAAGGTGGAAGTGCTCCAGGAAAACAAAAAGCTGGTGGAGCTGATAAAGATCAAAAATGAGGAACTGCTCGAACTGAACCGAAGCCTGGAAAAAAGGGCTCTGGAAAAAACACACGATTTGCTGATTCAGACGGAAAAACTGCAGGAAAGTTATCGAAAATCTCAGCTGATCCTGGACGGCATTGTGAAAACCCTCTCCAAGATTGTGGAAACCAGAGATCCCTACACCTCGGGCCATGAAGATCAGGTGGCAAAACTTTCCTGCAAAATCGCCAGAGAAATGAATTTGTCGGAGGATCAGCTCGCGCTGATTCATATCGCCGCCACGCTACACGACATCGGAAAAATATCGGTGCCGTCGGAAATCTTGACCAAGCCCAGCGCGCTCACCAATCTCGAAAGGGAAATCATAAAAAATTACTGCAAGGTGGCCAATGACATTCTGGTGAATATTGAATTTCCGTATCCGGTGGCAGAAGTGATTTACCAGCATCACGAAAGAATGGACGGGTCAGGTTATCCGCGAGGCCTCAAAGGGGATGAGATCGCCGTGGAGGCCCGCGTCATCGGAGTGGCGGATGTCGTTGACGCGATGGTCTCTTACCGTCCCTACCGGCCGGCGTTGGGACTGGATGCGGCTGTCCAGGAGATCACCCTTTTCCGGGGGGAAAAATACGATCAGGATGTCGTGGATGCCTGTCTGAGAATCTACAAAAAATCGGGTAACCATTTCACCCATTAGCGGCGGATTTGCTTCCGCTCACCGGGAAAGCGGCGACGCTTGTTTCAATAATTTCGTTCGCCGAAAATCGCCCGGCCGATCCGGACGATAGTGGCTCCTTCCTCAATGGCGATTTCGAAATCATCCGTCATGCCCATGGAAAGTTCCTCCATCGCTATACCGTCAATCCCTTCCCGGATGATGTCCTGTTGAAGGTTTTTCAACGCGGCAAAGCAGGGCCGGGCGTTTTCCGGATTATCCGAATAGGGCGCCATCGTCATCAAGCCTTTCACGGACAAATGCTTCAGGGGCGCAATGCTTTTGACCAGATCCATGGCCCTGTCCGCCGGCACGCCGTTCTTCGTTTCCTCGCCGCTGACGTTGACTTCAATCAGGATGTTCATTTTTCTGCCGGCTTTTTCGAGTCTTTTATTTAATTCCGCCGCCAGTTCCAGACGGTCCACTGAATGAATATAATCAAACAGATTGACGGCGTATTTGGCCTTGTTGGTTTGCAGATGGCCGATCATGTGCCAGCGCGCATTTTGCTCGATGGCCGCGATTTTCTCCCGGGCTTCCTGGACATAATTTTCGCCGAAATCCGTGATGCCCGCCTCCATGGCTGTGCGGATGGCCGCGGGCGGGACCGTTTTGGTGACGGCGAGCAGTTTGACGGCATCGGCGGAACGGTGGATTCGGCGGGCCGCGGCGGCGATTCTTTCCCGGATGGTCTGGATGTTGGCGAGAATATCAGTCGGCATAACGATCAACCGAAATGGATAAGTCCCAGATGCGTTAAAACTTCCAGTGTTTCGCAAAGGGGCAGGCCGATGACATTCGTAAACGATCCCCGGATGGAACGGATGAAATAGGCCCCCTTGCCCTGCGCGGCGTAGCCGCCGGCCTTGTCATAAGGTTCGTCGCTGTGAACGTACCAGGCCATTTCTTCCGGCGTGACATCCTTGAAGCGGACCCATGACTGCACCACTTTCGTGCGGACAAGCTCCGACGCGCGATGCACCACCGCAAAGCCCGTCAATACCTGATGTTCGCGTCCGCTCAATTGCTTCAGCATCTTTTCCGCCTGGATTTTGCCGGCGGGCTTGCCCAAAATCTTTCCATCAATGACGACAATCGTGTCCGCTCCCAACACCCACGCCCGGGGATATTTTTGAGCGACGACCATCGCTTTGGCGAGCGACAATCTTTTGACGTGCTTCCGCGGGCTTTCTCCCCGCCGCCAGTCTTCATCCACGTCCGCCGGAATCGTCTTGAATTGCAGTCCGGCAAGACGCAGCAACTCCTTCCTCCGCGGCGAAGCGGAAGCCAGAATGAACGAATCATTGAACAGGCCGGACATCTTTCGTTTCCGATAAATTTTTTATGAAACGCCTATCCCAGATTTAACGTTCCCTGTCAATTGTAAATTGTCATTGCATTTTTGAATCGGTCGGCGCTATGATGAACAAAGAAGACCGCAGGAGGCAACGTGAAAAAAGTTCTCATCATCATGGCGGCGTGTTTCTGGCTGGCGGCTTTTGCCGCTTTCGCTTCGGCGGAAGAAAGAATCGTGCGCCTGAAAGTCCCCGGCTGTTCGGCCTGAGGGGCCGCCCGCAGGATAGGGTCTGTCCTCAAAAGCATCGATGGCGTGCAGGCGCACAGGCTGGAAGGTCCGGACGGCCTCGTGATCACGTTTGACGATGACAAAACCTCGTTGGAGGTCATCGTTCGAAAACTGAAACAGGGCGGCAATCGGGTGGAAGGGAAACCCGTTTTTCTGAAATGAACATCACAGGAATCGTTTCAGGCCTTTTTTCTCCAGCCGCTCCACGATTTTTTTCACATCCTGGGAACGGCCCCTTCGACAAATCAGCAGGGCATCCCTGGTTTCGACGACAATGAGGTCTTGGACGCCCACCGTGGCGACCAGCTTGTGCGGGCTGTAAACGAGGGAATCTTGCGTGTCCTCGAAAATGATTTTGCCGCCGCCGGCATGAACATTGCCCTGCGCGTCCTTTTCCGAGATGTCCCAGACAGCGTCCCAGCTGCCGACATCATTCCAGCCGAAGTCGCCCGTCAGCATGAAAACATTTGTCGCCTTCTCCATCACGCCGTAATCAATGGAAACGGACGCCAGTTTTTTGTAGACGCGGCCGATGGTTTTTTTTTCTTCCGGTGTGCCGAGAGAAGATTGTATTTCCATCAGTCCTTTGTGCAATTCCGGAAGCCAGCGCCGAATTTCGTTCAGGATCACTGAGGCTTTCCAGATGAACATGCCGCTGTTCCAGAAGAAGTTTCCCTTCTCCACCAGCGCCTTGGCCGTTTCATAGTCCGGTTTTTCCCTGATGGATTTTACGCGGTAAATCTTCGCGTCGCCGATGGGCCGGCCGCGCTGCTCCTGTTCCAGATACCCGAATCCCGTCTGAATGCCGGTTGGCTTGATGCCGACGGTAATCAGGGCGTTTTCCCGGGCGGCGGCTTTGGCGGCGGCTTCAATGACGGAGAGGTATTTCTGCGCGTTGCCGATGGCGTGGTCGGAAGGCAAAACCACCATGACGTCGTCGGGAATTCTTTTTTGAATGTGCAGGGCGGCCAGGCCGATGCAGGCGGCGGTGTTTTTCCCCTCGGGCTCGACGATGATGTTGTCTTCGGGGATGTCCGGCAACTGCCGGATGACGTCGCGGGCGTGCTTTTTACCGGTGACGATCAGAATGTTTTCATGAGGAATAAATGATTGAATGCGGCTCACGGTCTGCTGAATGATCGTCTTTTCGCTGAGAATATCCAGCAGGTGCTTGGGCTTGCGTTCCCGGCTGCGCGGCCAGAATCTTGTTCCCCGGCCTCCGGCCATGATGACGGCGTGCATGCATTGCTCCTTGTCCTGCGGAAGATTTTTTCTCCCCGCGGTGGGTTGTTTATAGTATAATGCATCTTGAAATTTCAAGCGATAAAAGATATTGAATACAAAAATGCCGACATCAGTTTATCCCGAAGTCGCTCTGAAAAAAGGGCGGGAAGAGGCGCTGTTGAGGGGGCATCCGTGGATGTTCTCCGGTGCGATTGCGTCCGTCAGCGGCAATCCCGGCGCGGGGGATATTGTGACGGTTTGTGACGCGACGGGCAATCCTTTGGCGCTGGCGTTCTACAACCCCCGTACGGACATCGCTCTGCGCATTCTGACCCGGGAGTGCAGGGAAAATATTTCCGCCTACTTCTGGCAGGCCAGGCTTCATGCCGCGTTTAAGTTGCGGGGAAAAATTATCGGCGAGCAGACGAATGCCTATCGTCTGATTAACGCCGAAGGAGACGGTTTCCCAGGTCTTATCGTGGATGTCTATAACCAAACGCTGGTCATGTCCGTTTCCACGGCGGGAATGGAAAAACAGAAAAATCATGTCCTCAACGCCCTCATTGCCCAGCTCAAACCGCTGCGCGTTTACGAAAACAGCAATGGCGCTTCCCGCCGTCAGGAAGGGCTGGAAAGCAGGCAGGCCTTTGTGTTCGGAGAAGAAAGCGCTGAGCCGGTGGCGATTGTCGAAAACGGATTGCGTTTTGATGTTGATGTTATTTCGGGACAGAAAACGGGCTTTTTTCTCGACCAGCGCGTCAACAGGGAAAAACTGGGGGATTTGAGTCGGGACGCTATGGTGCTGAATTGCTTTTCCTACACGGGCGCTTTTTCCGTTTATTGCGCCGAAGGCGGCGCTAAAAAAGTGGTTTCCGTGGACATCTCCGGACAGGCCTGCGCCAGAGCCCGAAAAAACCTGCACCTGAACTGGTTTTCCGCCGACAACCATCCGGTGATTCAAGCCGATGTCTTTGATTATCTGCGCGGCACGCGGGAAAATTACCATCTCATCATCCTTGATCCGCCGGCTTTTGCTAAAAGCAGGCGCGATGTCGCCAAGGCCGCGCGCGGATACAAAGAAATCAACCTGCAGGCCATTAAGCGTTTGGCGGCGGGCGGCATGTTGGCCACGTTTTCTTGTTCCAATTTCATCGATGAAGACCTTTTTTGTAAAATTGTTGCGGGAGCGGCGCGTGACGCCGGAGCCGATTTGCAGCTTTTATCCCGGCTGGAGGCGGGGCCGGACCATCCCATTTTGTTCGGACATGCCGAGGGCCGTTACCTGAAGGGGCTTTTGCTGGTTAAAAAAAATTCATGACGACGGCCGATGATTGCGTCGGGTTCCGCAGGATGTTTCCTTGACGAACAAAAGCAGGAAGCAGGCGGCCAACGCCAGGGCGGAAGAAAAGTAAAAAGGCGCCCGCATGCTAAGCTTTTCCCAGAGAAAGCCCGCGATCAGGGAAGCCGGCAGCGCGCAGACGCCGACGGCCATTTGAAACACCCCCAGGCCGGTGGACCGGTAATCCTCCGGGCAGAGTTCCGCCGTATAAGTCTTTTGCACCGTTTCCAGCGCCGCTTTGTGCAAACCATAGAGGAAGAAAACGGCGATGATCACGACAGCACTGGTGGATGCCATCAGACTGACACAGACTCCCGCCCATAAGATAAAAGCGAGATACATGATTTTTTTCCTTCCCAGTCTGTCTGAAAGTTTTCCCATGGGCAGAGAAAAAATGGATGCCGTCACCGTGATGATCAGGTAGAACAGGGGCAGCGCGGTCGGCTTGAAGCCGCTTTGACCCGCGAAAATCAGCAAAAAAGAGTAACTGAACGCCCCCAGACTGAAAATAGCATTCAGAAAAAGGAACAGCCTGAAATTAGAATCCAGCTGCTTCCAGGTAAAGGGCGCGAACAATTTTTTATCCGACGATTTGTCTTCCCGGATGAACTGATAGATGAGAAATGCACTGACCAGAGAGGGGATGGCGGCCAGAAGAAAAAGCCCCATAAAGCCGAGAGGCTCAAACAGGAAAAGGCAAGTCACGATGCCGCAAACGGCTCCCAGATTGTCCATCGCCTTCATAAGGCCGAAATGGCGGCCACGGTTTTGATCCGTCGAGAGATCGGCAACCAGGGCGTCGCGGGGGGCGGCGCGGATTTTCCCTGTTCGGTCTAGGATCTTGAAGGGAATCAGCCATGTCCATGCGGGAGCCAGCGCGTAACCGAGACGCGATGCGGACCCCAGCAGATACCCAGACCAGATGAAAAATTTTCTTTTCCGGAACCTGTCGGCGAGATATCCCGACACCGCTTTGGAAATGGAAACGAAGGCTTCTCCCAGTCCGTCAATCAGCCCCAGCACAGCCATGTTCGCGCCCGCAAAAGACATGACAAACAACGGCCAGACCGGATAGATCATGTCCGAGCCCAGATCGTTTAGAAAAGAAGCCCAGGCGAAAACGCGGATGGGATTTTTGTTTTTAGGGTGGCGCTTGCCGTTCATGAAATTCCTTTAGGGGGTCTTGAGGTGATGAAGAATCTTTTCATGAATCAGGCGGGAGGCCATATGGTTGCCGACCATGCCGACCAGCACCGAAACGGCGGTGACATTCTTTTCCACGTATTCGACCTTGATAGTGACCTTTTCATCTTCGATGGTTGCCTCAATGGTTCCGGAAGCAATTTTCCTTGCTTTCTGAACGCCGGACGCTTTCAAATCGGAGACGGTTTTCTCGCATGCCTTCCAGACCGAATCCAGGTCCTCCGCATAGTTGCTGGTCAGATGGCCGTCCTGATAAAGAAACCGGCCTGAACTGATGCCGGCGACCTTGCCGTTGAAATTGACGGCGGCATTGCAGCCCGTCAGGAAAAGAGCGGCAAACGCCGTGAGAAAAAATATTTTGATGCTCCTGTTCATGGTTTCAATTCCTGTGCAAGTTGTCGGTAGAAAAACTTACGGGACAAAAAAACCGATCGTCAAGACGATACGAAATTTTTATGTCCCCTCACTTCGGCGCGCCCGGATGTTCATGATCTCCGTTCTCGTGAGAACGGATTCGACGTGATCAACGTATCGGAGGATGTTTTCCCGGCCGCCTTCCTCGCGGTCAATCAGTGTGATGACGCGCCGCACGTCGAGACCGGCCCTGCGGGCCTGTTCGATGGCGGTAATCGTGGAGCCGCCGGTGGTGATCACGTCGTCGATCACCGCCACTTTTTCGCCGGCCCCGACGTTGCCTTCGATGGCGCTTCGGGTGCCGTGATCCTTAATGTCCTTCCGCACGATAAAGGATTTGACCGGCTTGCCCCTTTGGTAGGAAATCACGGCCAGCGCGTTGGCGATGGGATCAGCGCCCAGCGTCAAACCGCCCGCGGCGGTGATGTCGGACTCCTTGAGCATGATGAACAGAATTTCGCCGATGAGATTCATGCCTTCGGGATCCAATGTGGTGGGTTTGCAGTTAAAGTAATAGGGGCTCTTTCTTCCGGACGCCAGCGTGAAGGGCGGATCTTCGCGGTATTGAAACGACCGCTCGAGAATGATTTGCGCCAGTCTTTCTTTTAATCTCTCCACGTTCATTTTTCCTCTTTTCGTGTGTTTAAGATTTGGAATTTTGGTTCTGGAGAACGAATTTTATCGGCAAGTCCACCCAGACTTTTACGGGCGCGCCTGATTTTTTCGCCGGTTCGAATTTCCAAGGCCTGACGGCTTCCAGCGCCGACTGATCCAGAATCGCGTAGCCTGACGATTTTTTGATTTTCACCGCGCCCACGCGTCCATTCGGCAAAATCTCCACGCAAAGCACCACCTCCCCTTCATAACCGCGGAGACGCGCGATGGTGGGATATTCAGGCGGGGAATTCTCCTTGTATAAGGGATAGGCCAGCATTTCGGTCTTTCCAAAAACGGCGGTTCCGTTGCCGCCCTGGCCGATCAAACCGGCAAATTCCGCTCCTCTGTCTGTGTCCGCCGGGGAAGGATGGTTATTTGCCGGCGTTTGAATGACGTTAACTTCGTCATCGGCCCGCTGAAGGACTCGCGAGGTATCACTGTTGCGGATAGGATGCGCAGCGATGGTCGTCGGCTGTTTGCCGATTTGCCGCTGCGCCGGAGAATCAGCCCGCGCATGTCGGGACGAAGTGGCAACTCTGTCCGCGCTCTGTTCCAGGGAAACCCAAATGAGGCGAAGTCCCTGACGCCAGGGCGAGACCGGCATCGCTCGGGACAGGGATAGAACCAGTGCCGCCGCCACGACAATATGAAGCAGGGCGGATAATATAACGGCGGATAGGACGCGTTCCTTTTTTGAAATAAGCGTGTTCATGAAGAAATTATTTTTTCATCAATTGTTCGACGACTTTTACGGCTTCAACCCCGTCCTTGGCGTAGGAGGCGCCGATGGACGCGGCGTAGTCATGATTGACCACCGCTCCTCCGACGAGGAAGGGTTGCTCAAACCCCTGATTTTTGGCCAGGGAAATGACTTCCTTCATTTGCACCATCGTGGTGGTCATCAGGGCCGAGAGGCCGATGACATCGGGATGTTCTTTCCTGGCCGCATCCAGAATCTCCGGGGCGGAAACATCCTTACCCAGATCAATCACTTGATAACCGTGGTTTCTCAATAAAAGCGCCACGATGTTCTTGCCGATATCGTGAATATCGCCCTTGACGGTGGCGAGAATGACTTTACCTTTGTTCCTCGCGGTATCCCTCGCCAGCATCGGTTCAAGAAAACCGAGACCTTTTTTCATGGTTTCGGCGGCCGCCATCAGTTGAGGAAGAAAAAACATTTTCTTTTCGTACAAATCCCCCACGCGGACAATGGCCGGAATCATCACGGCGTCCACCAGTTCTTGGGCCGACTGGCCCCCGGCGAGGGCTTTTTCCAGAAGCGATACAATGTTTTCCCGCTCGCCGTGGGTAATGGCCTGGGCGATGCTTTCTTCCACGGAGAGACCTTCCTTCGCAGGAACGGAGGGAAAGGCGGGGCCGGTCTGCGCGGAGAAATGTTCAATGAAACGCGCCGCGCGGGGATCCCTGGCGATCAACACGTCGGCCGCCTTTTGCACGCTAATGATTTCCGCACTGCCGGGATTAGCGATCGCCATTGTCAGGCCGCAGTACCGGGCCATCGCCAGAAAGGTCGCGTTGAGCCAGGGGCGGCCGGGCATGCCGAAGGAAACGTTTGAAATGCCGAGGTTGGTTTTGCTTTTAAATGTCCGGGCGCACCACTGCAGCGTCTTGAGTGTTTCGATGGCCGCCTGGGGATTGGAAGCCACGGCCATGACCAGACAATCCACCAGGAAATCATCCTTGGAGAAACCGAATTTTCTCGCTTTCTCATAGATGTTTCTGACAATCTGCTGGCGTTTCTGCGCCGTCTGCGGCAGATCTCCTCCACGGAGCGGCAGCAGAATGAACATGGCTCCGTACTTCGCGGCCAGCGGAAGCAGCTTTGCGATTTTTTCCTTTTCGCCGGAGATGGAATTGATCAGCATTCTTCCGGGATAAATCCGCAGGGCCGCTTCAACGGCTTCGATGCTGGAGGAATCCACCGCCAGCGGCAATTTTGTCAGGGTCGAAAGCAGGGAAATGACTTCCCGTATTTTCCGGGGTTCGTCAACGCCGGGATGTCCGACATTGACATCCAGAAGATGTGCTCCCTGCTGTTCCTGTTCCAGAGCCGTCCGGCGGATCAGGGAGAATCTGCCCTCGATGAGTTCCTGCTGCAGCGCCTTTTTGCCGGTGGGATTTATTCTTTCGCCCGCGATCACCAGGGGCTGGTTTTCCTCAAAAAGCAGAAAACTCCTGGCGGAACTCAGCGCGCCCAGTGATTTTCTCGCCGGCGGTGCCGGCTTCATCCGCCCGGTCGCTTTGGCCAGTTCGCGGATATGGGCGGGCGTCGTGCCGCAGCAGCCGCCGACCAGATTGGCGCCCGCTTTGACCAGCGCTCGTCCGAAAGCGGCGAAGGCCTTTGGGTCCATTTCGAAAATGGTTTTTCCGTCCTGTAGTTTCGGCATGCCGGCGTTGGGCTTGGCCAGAAGCGGCACCGTGGCGTAAGGTTTCATCGCCGCGATGAAGTCCGCCATTTTTTCCGGACCGGTGGAGCAGTTGCAGCCCACCACGTCCGCGCCCAGACTCTGCAGCGTGATCAGGGCTGAAACGGGATCCGTGCCGCCCAGCGTGACGCCGTCTTGTTCATAGGTCATGGAGACCATCGTCAGAGCGGCGCCGGCTTCCCGGGCGGCCAGCAGCGCCGCGCGCGCCTCCTGAATGTCAATCATGGTTTCGATGATAATCAGGTCGCAGCCGCCGTCGAGCAGGCCTTTGATTTGTTCTCGGAAAGTCTCCACGGCTTCTTCAAAGGGCAGGGGACCGAAGGGTTCCACAAACAGACCGGTGGGGCCGACGTCGCCCGCCACCAGCGCGTCCTTGCCGACGGTGTCCCTGGCCAGTCGCGCCAGTTCAATATTGATCCGACGGACGTCTTTTTCCGCCTGATACTGTTTCAGTTTGAAGCGGTTGGCGCCGAAGGTGCAGGTGTAGATGATCTGCGCGCCCGCTTTTTGATAGGAAGCGTGCAGTTCCCGGAGGATTTGCGGATTTTGCAGGCACCACAATTCGGGGCATGCGCCGCCGGTCATCCCTTGTTTTTGCAGTTCGGTGCCCATGGCGCCGTCGAGCAACGCGACTTTCTTTTTTAACAGGCCCTTGATCAGGGAGGCTTTGTTCACGGATTTCTCCTGACGGAATCGGGATTTTTTGGCATTGCCTTATACCAAATATCGGGGAATTTGCAAATGGCCGTTTTGTTCTTGAAAATGTCGGCGGCCAAGCCGATGGGGGCGATTTTCCTTACCCGAACATGTAATTTTTTTCTCTAAATAATTTGAGGCAGGCGTCGGCGACTTTCGGATTGTAAAGAATCCCCCTGTTTTTTTCAATTTCTTCCAGGGCCGCTTCAATTCCCAAGGAGGCCCGGTAAGGACGGTGGGAGGCCATGGCCTCCACGACGTCCGCCACGCCGAGAATTCTGGCTTCTATGAGAATCTCATCCCCCTTGAGATGCCGGGGGTAGCCCGAGCCATTGACCCGCTCGTGGTGCTGATAAACGATTTCGGCCAGCGGCCAGGGCGATTCCACGTCCTTGAGCATTTCGTAACCGCTGCGGGAATGTTCCTTGATCAGAGAATACTCCAGTTCCGAAAGTTTGGCGGGTTTGGTCAGAATTTCCGCCGGGATGGATAATTTCCCGATGTCGTGGATGATGGCGGCCATCCGGATTCCTTCTATTTGGTCATCCGACAAACCGATTTCTTGAGCAAGGGCACAGGCCAGATTGGCGGAGCGCGACTGATGACCGGCTGTATAGGGATCTCTTGTTTCCAGGGCGGCAACCAGGACCTGAATCGTCGTGCCGATGGCCTTCTTGAGACGCTCCAGGCTCTTGTTCAGTTCATCTTCTGCCTTTTTTCGGGCAGTGATATCTTCAATAAATCCTTCATGATAAAGAATGTTTCCAAATTCATCTTTGACGGAGCGGGCGTTGATGGAAACCCAGAACGTGGAACCGTCCTTCTTTTTGAACTCCACCTCAAAATTATTCACAACCCCGTTTTTCCTGACTCGCGCAAGAAACCGGGCGCGGTCGTCGGGGTGAACATAGAGCTGTTTTTCAATGTCTTTAATGTTTTCGATCAATTCTTCAGGTGAATCATAGCCGGCCATGCGGGCAAAGGCCGAATTTGCCGCGATGAATTTTCCTTCGGGAGTGACCTGGTAAATGCCTTCAATGGCGTTTTCAAAGATTTCTCGATATTTGATTTCACTGGCGCGCATGGCTTCTTCCGCCGTTTTGCGTTCCGTGATGTTTTGAAGGATGCCCGTGGATCTTTTTAGCTGTCCGTTTTCATAAATGTAGTTGGCATAAAGGCTTATCCAGATTTCCTTGCCGTCTTTTGTTTTGCCGCAGTATTCGGCGGTCGGGGGGAGCTTTTCGCCGGCTTGAAGCTTGGCGAAGCGTTCTTTCAAGGCCTTTTGACTTTCCGGCGTGAAGAGTTCGAGAAACGTCATGTTTAGAATTTCTTCGCGCGAATATCCCGTATGTTTGCAGATAATGTCGTTCACGCTCGTCAAACGGCCTGTTTCGTAATTTACTTCGTAAACGCCTATTTCCGCGTTTTCCACAAGGCTGCGGTAGCGTTCTTCGCTTGAGCGCAAAGCCTCTTCCGCGCGCTTGCGTTCGGTGATGTCGCGCAAATTGACAATAGCCGATTCAACGGTGTTCCCCTGGATCAAGCCGCTAGCGACTTCCTCGAACGTCCTCCAGCTGCCGTTTTTGTGGCGGAGGCGCACTTCCGTCTTCAGGACAAAGCTGTTGGGGGCCGTGAATAATTTTTCGAATTCTTTGAGATTGTTTTTCAGGTCGTCCGGATGGATATGTTCAAGAGCGCTTGCGCCGATCCTTTCTTCCGGCCTGTACCCCAAAAGTTTGCGGACGGACTGATTTTCGTAAAGGATTCTTCCCTTGCGGTCCACCATGACGATGATATCCGAGGACTGTTCCGTCAAAGCGCGAAACTTTTGTTCTTCTTTAAGAAGCTTTTCCTCCATTTTTCTTCGTTCAGTCACATCGCGGACGATGCCGCGAAAGCCGGTCGGATTTCCGGACGCGTCCCGCATGAGGGAGATGGAGCCTTCAACATCGAGAATGACGCCGTTTTTGGTGACGACCCGCCAGCCGAACGCCTTGTTGGGTTTGCCGGTCAGATAAACGTCGTGGAAGGCCTGATAAACTTTTTTTAAGTCCTCCGGAGCCGTGGTTTGCCGGCTGTTCATGCCGAGAATTTCTTCTTTTGTGTAGCCCAGATCTCTGCAAACCTTGTCGTTGACAAAGGTGTGATTGCCGGCCAGGTCAACCTCAAAATAACTTTCCTCAATGTTCTCGAGGATGGTCCGGTATTTTTCCTCGCTGTGAATCAAAAGCTGCAGATCGGCCAAATGTTGCGCTTCCATCTGCTTTTGCCTTTTTCTGATCTTTGCTTCTTCGAGTTCCCTGGCAATGGCCGGTCCGAGACGGGAGAGATTGTTTTTCATGAGATAATCATGAGCGCCGAGGCGCATGCACACGGTGGCGGTCTCTTCACCGATGGTGCCGGAGATGATGATAATAGGAATGTCCTTGCCCATTGATTTCAGCAGAGCGAGGGCGGCCGGAGCGTCGAAATGTGGCATTTTGTAGTCACAGAGAATGATATCCCATTCTTTTTCCTCCAACGCTTTCTTCATCTCATCGGCTGTATCCACTCTTCGGCAGTCGGGATGGTAGCCGCTTTTTTTCAGCGCGCGGATGATCAGGAGCACGTCCTCTTCCGAATCATCAACCATCAAAGCCCGAAGAATTTGTGGTTGCTTGACTTCCGGTGACGGTCTCATTCTATCCATGGAATTATCCTTTGTCGGCGACCTTATTGCTCTGAGGGAAATTGATATCCTTTTTCCCTGAATAATCTTATGCAGGCTTCCGCGACATCCTGATCGTAAAGGCTGCCCTTGTTTTTTTCGATTTCCTGAAGAGCGGTGTCTATCCCCAAGCCGGGACGGTAGGGGCGGTGGGAGGCCATGGCCTCCACCACGTCCGCCACGGCCATGATGCGGGCTTCGAGAATAATTTGCTCGTCTTTCAGACGTCTCGGATAGCCTGATCCGTTTATTCTTTCGTGGTGTTGGTAAATGATTTCCGCCAGCGGCCATAGGGATTCGATGTGACGAATCATTTCATATCCGCGCTGGGAATGTTCTTTGATCAGGGAAAATTCGATATCCGTCAGCTTGGTGGGCTTGGATAAAATTTCGGCGGGAACGGCCAGTTTCCCGATGTCATGAATCGAGCCGGCCAGGCGGAGGCCGTCGATTTTTTCCTGTGGCAGGCCCATTTCTGCGGCGATGGCGCAGGCCAGATGAGCCACCCGGATTTGATGACCCGCCGTATAGGGATCTCTGGTTTCCAGCGCGGAAACCAGCACCTGAATCGTTGTGTTGACGGCATTCTTGAGCCGTTTGAGGGTCTGCCGAAGCGTTTCCTCCGCCCGTTTCCTTTCCGTGATGTCTCTGGCGATGGCCTGGATGCCGACGGGCTTGCCATCCGAGAGAATGGCGGATCCCTGGGTTTCCACGTAAATGATATCGCCGTTTTTCTGTTTGAGTTTGAACTCTCTGGTTTTTTTCTGCGAGCCGGTGGCTTTGATTTCCGCGATGGTTTCTAAGGCGGAAGGAATCTGATCCTCAAACAGCAAGGAGGAGACATTCATTGCCTTCATTTCTTCCCTGGAATAGCCGAAACGTTTCAATCCCGCGTCGTTGACGTCGATGAAATTGCCGTCGAAGTCAATCAGATATACCATGTCCAGCGAACGTTCGAAAAGAGCGTTGTAACGTTTTTCGATGTCCTGTAATTTTTTGAGTGCGTCCTCCTTCTGGTTCGCCATTTCCTTGCGTTCGGTGATGTCCTCCAGCATTCCCAGCTGTTTGTAAGCCTTTCCCCGTTCGTCGGGAAGGAAAAATCCCCGATCCCTTATCCAGACGTATCGGCCGTCTTTGTGCAACATGCGGTATTGCGCGTCCCAGTAACTACATGCCTCCTCCGCTTTTTTGAGCAAAGCCAGAGTGGCTTCCTTATCCTGGGGATGCAGCAGGGACTCCCATTGGGCAAACCCGCCGCTGATTTCCTCCTGGGGGTATCCCAGGACGCGTTCGATGCTGCTGCCCCACGAAATCTGGCCCGTGGGCACGACGTATTCATAGGCCACCTGGCCGGAAGACGCGACGATAAGTTCATATCTCTGCATCCAGGCGGAGAGTTCCTCCTCGGCTTGCTTTTGTTTTTTGCGCAGCCGCGACTCCGCCAATTCTCTTTCGATGGCCGGACAAAGACGCGACAAATTGCTTTTGGTGATGTAGTCGTGCGCCCCCAGACGCATGCATTCCACGGCCGTTTCTTCGCCGATGACTCCGGATACGATCATGATGGGGGTTTCGACGTTTGCGTCTTTGGCGGTTTTGATGGCCGCCATGGCGTCGAAGCTCGGCAAATTATAGTCGCAGAGAATAATGTCCCACTTATTTTCCTGCAGGGCCTTCTTCATCGCGACGGCCGAGTCGACGCGCTGATAAATCGGATGGTAGCCGCCCTTTTTCAGCGCGCGGATGATGAGCCATGTGTCATCTTCCGAATCTTCGACAATCAGCACCCGAAGGGTATGTTCCAGAGAATTTCTCATCATCGGCAGGTTTTTCAAACAACCCCAGTAATTTCAGTTAACGAGCCATTTATGCTTTGCCGTGGTTTTGCGCTGTCACCGTTTTCTCTTTTTGAAAGATAAACAATTATAACGATTTATGTCAACAAAAAGATTTCTTTTCAAACGGGGTTTCAATGCCGCCTCCGGCGGAGAGGTGATCAACGAATGCCGCTTATCGCGGTGACCGATTTTTCGGGAATCAGAATGAAGTCCGACGTGATGTCCACACTGAGGCGGCTCATCTGCAGGGCTTCATGAATGGCTTTCTGATTCCGGAGATGAAAATCGGCATAGCCGGCGGAGAAACGCCGCGGCAGAAGGGTTTTCCCCTCGCGGCGCAACTGCTGATTGAGGTAATGCACAATCCAGTCCAGGCCGGCATCCACCATTTCGCTGGCGGTGGCGTCGTAAACGACAGCGGCGGCCAAATCGTCCTCGGCCGTTTTTTCTCTGATGGCGTCCATGATGCCGTGACCCGCCGTTGCGGCCATTAAAACCGCTTCCCGGCAGGGCTTCAAGAAAGAGGCCAGTTTCCGGCTGACGAAAGTTGGGCCTTCCGTCAGAAGGATGGTTTCGCCGTCATTGACACTGATGGGCAGGCGCAGAAACGCGCCCTTGATGGCGATGAGCGACGACGCTTCCTGAATGAGGCGGTCGGTTTCTTTTTTGTCTTTGGCCGAGAGTTCTGTGGTTTGTTTCCGGTATCCCAGGCGCTGATAAATTTTATCGCGGGGAGGATCCAGGGATATCTTTTCCAGGAAAAACACACGCTCCATTTTTCCCCTCCGGGGTTGGTTTCCGAATGATGCCGGGATTGCGTTATTTGAGCAGTCGGCGCAGAGCTTCAGCCACGGCCTCTCCCATTTCCGCCGTGCCGACCAGCTTTTTGTTTTTTTGAAAAATATCCCGCGTCCGGAAGCCCGCCTTCAATGCTTCGCTCACCGCCTTTTCGACAAGCAGGGCCTCTTCAGGCATCGAAAAGGAGTGCCGCAGCATCAGCGCGACGGACAGGATCATAGCCAGCGGATTGGCCAGGTTCTTTCCGGCGATATCCGGCGCGGAACCGTGGATGGGTTCGTAAAGGGCGGTTTTTTCGCCCAGGCTGGCGGATGGGAGCATCCCGATGGAACCGGTCAGCATGGCCGCCTCATCGCTTAGAATATCGCCGAACAAATTGCTTGTCACGATGACGTCGAACTGCGAGGGATCGCGGATGAGCTGCAGGGCGCAGTTGTCCACATAGAGGTGGTTGAGCGCGACATCCGGGTATTTTTTGCCCACATCGGTGACGACCTCCCGCCAAAGCTCCATGGTTTCCAGAATGTTGGCTTTGTCCACGGACGTCAGACGCTTCTTTCGGCGGCGGGCGATTTCGAAGGCGCTGACGGCGATGCGGCGGATTTCGTCTTCATGATAGACCATGGTGTTGACGCCGCTTCGTTTGCCGTCATCACCTTTTTGGACGCCTCGCGGTTGACCGAAGTAAACGTCTCCGGTCAGTTCCCGGACGATCATGATGTCAATGCCGCGCGCGATGCTTTTTTTCAGCGGCGAGGCGCCGAGCAGCTCTTCGAAGGCGACAACCGGCCGCAGATTGGCGTAAATCCCCAAAGAGCCCCGCAATCCCAGCAGCGCTCTTTCGGGCCGCACGTTGTAGGCCAGGGATTCCCATTGCGGACCGCCGACGGCGCCCAGCAAAACTGCGTCGCAGCGCAGGGCGAGTTTCAGGCTGGAATCCGGCAGGGGAATGCCGCACTGATCGTAGGCGCAGCCGCCGACCAGCCCTTCGTGGATGTGGAAGGCGATATTTTTCTTGCCGGCGATGACCTTGAGGACCTTCAGCGCCTCTTTCATGATTTCCGGTCCGATTCCGTCGCCGGCAAATACTGCGATTTTGAAATCAGTTTTTTTCATGGCTTTTTTTCCTGGCGATGTGCTGCATTAAACCGCCATCGGCAATGAGCTCTTCCATGAAAGGCGGAATGGGGCTGATGGGAAAGGTTTTCCCCGATCCGCTGATCGTGATGGTTCCCCGGGCGCTGTCCACGATGACTTCCTCTCCTTCTTGAACCGCGTCGAAGAGTTCCCCGGATTCAAAAATGGGCAGTCCCATGTTGAAGGCGTTGCGGTAAAAAATGCGGGCAAAACTTTTGGCGATGACGCAGGAGACGCCCGCGGCTTTGATGGCGATGGGCGCGTGTTCGCGCGAGGATCCGCAGCCGAAGTTTTCCCCCGCCAGAATGATGTCGCCCCGGGTCATTTTTTTGACGAAACCAGGATCGGCGTCCTCCATGCAATGGGCGGCCAGTTCCTGAGGATCCGAAGTGGTCAGATAGCGCGCGGGGATGATCGCGTCGGTGTCAATGTTGTTTCCGAACTTCCAGACTTTTCCTTTGATGAGCATGGTGATTTTTACCCCTTTTTTTATAGTTCTTCCGGCGAGGCGATTCTGCCCGCGACGGCGGACGCGGCGGCGACGGCCGGATTCGCCAGATAAACCTCGCTTTGGGGATGGCCCATGCGCCCGACGAAGTTGCGATTGGTCGTGGCCACGGCTCTTTCCCCATCCGCCAGAATGCCCAGGTGCCCGCCCAGGCAAGCGCCGCAGGACGGCGGACTGATGACGGCTCCGGCCTTCATGAAGATGTCCAGCAGGCCTTCCTTGAGCGCCTGCCTGTAAATGTCCGGCGTTGCCGGAACGATGATCAGCCGGACATGCGGGGCGGCTTTTCTGTTTTTCAGAATCTTCGCCGCGACGCGTAAATCCTCAATCCGCCCGTTGGTGCAGGAACCGATGAGCGACTGGTCAATTCTGATCCGACCGAGTTTGCTGATTCCCTTGACGTTCGACGGCAGATGCGGAGTGGCGACCTGGGGTTCGATTTTCGCGACGTCGATTTCGATGGTGGAAGCGTAGGCGGCGTCGGGATCGGAAGCATAGATTTTGTAGGGCCGTTTCGCCCGGGACCTGAGGTAGGCTTCGGTAACGCCATCGGCGGCGAAAATGCCGTTTTTGGCGCCGGCTTCGATGGCCATGTTCGCCATGGTGAATCTGTCCGCCATGGAAAGTTTCTTGACGGTTTCGCCGGTGAACTCCATGGCCTGATAAAGAGCGCCGTCCACGCCGATGTGACCGATTATGTGCAGGATCAGGTCCTTTCCGGACACCCATTTCTGAAGTTTGCCGAACAGTATGAACTTGATGGACGCTGGAACCTTCAGCCAGATTTCGCCGGTGAGCATGGCGGCGGCCAGATCCGTGCTGCCGACGCCGGTGGAAAAAGCGCCCAGTGCGCCATAGGTGCAGGTGTGGCTGTCCGCGCCGATGACCAGGTCGCCGGGAAGAACGATTCCCTTTTCCGGCAGCAGGGCGTGCTCGATACCCACCTGTCCGCCTTCGTAGAAGTGCGTGATTTTCTGCTGCAGGGCGAATTCGCGGACTTTCTTGCACTGCTGGGCCGAATTGATGTCCTTGTTCGGCGTGAAATGATCCAGCACCAGGGCGATTTTGTTCCGGTTGAAAACTTTTTTGCCGCCCGCCTTGATAAATTCATGGATGGCGATGGGCGCGGTGACGTCATTGCCCAAAGCGATATCCACCTTCGCGTTGATGAGCTGACCCGGCTGAATTTTTTTCAGGCCGGCGTGCGCCATGAGAATTTTTTCCGTGATCGTATTGCCCAATGTTCTTTCTCCTTTGAAAAAGTGAAACGGTCTTTAGCGCATTCCCGGAGATTATTCAATCACTTTAACTTTTTTGTCGTTGACCTTTAAAATTTCCAGACGGTTGAGCGCGTTGATGTAAGCCTTGGCCGACGCGACGATGACATCGGGATGGGCGCCGCGCCCCACGACGGCGTGATCGTTGTATTTCAACTGAACGGTGACCTCGCCCTGCGCGTCCGATCCGCCGGTGATGGCGTTGACCACGTATTTCATCAGGGGATAATTGGTCTTCGTGATGTTCCGGATGGCCGCGAAAGTCGCGTCCACCGGGCCGTTGCCGAATCCGGCGGCGCGCACCGTTTCCTGGCCGATCTGGATTTCCATGGTTGCCGTGGGAATGGCGACGTTTCCGCTGACCACGTTGAGGTACACCAGCGTGTACTTGTCTTCACCCCGGTAGATTTCTTCGGCGAGAATCACTTCGAGATCTTCATCGTAGATGTCTTTCTTGATGTCCGCAAGTTCCTTGACCCGGGCCGCGATTTTGGTGATCTGTTCTTCGGTCAGGTTATAACCCATTTTTTTCAGATGATGGGCGATCGCGTTGCGTCCGGAATGTTTGCCTAGGACGATATGCGTGTCGCTGATGCCCACGGACTGCGGCGTCATGATTTCGTAGGTGATTTTTTCCTTGATCAGCCCGTCCTGATGAATACCGGATTCGTGCGCAAAAGCGTTGGCGCCCACGATCGCCTTGTTGGGTTGCACGGGAATGCCGGTGATTTGTGTCAGCAGACGGGACGTTTTATAAATCTGTTCCGTGTTGATTTTTGTGTAAAGACCGAAAAGGTCCTTGCGCGTCTGCAGCGCCATGACGATTTCCTCCATGGCCGTGTTGCCGGCCCTTTCGCCGATTCCGTTGACGGTGCATTCCACCTGGCGGGCCCCGTTTCTGATGGCGGCCAGGGAATTGGCCACGGCCAGACCCAGGTCGTTGTGGCAATGAACGGAAATAATCGTTTCGCCGATGTTTTTCACGTTCTCAAAGAGATAGGCGATGAGTTTTCCGAATTCTTCAGGGATGGCGTATCCGACGGTGTCCGGAATGTTGACGGTTGTCGCGCCGGCGTCAATCACGGCAGACACCATTTCCACCAGGTAATCCTTATCCGAGCGCGTGGCATCCATCGGTGAGAATTCGACGTTTTCCGTGTAGGATTTGGCCAGTTTGACCGCGGCCACGGCCTCTTTGAGCACCTGTTCTCTGGTCTTTCGGAGCTGGTATTTCAGGTGAATGTCTGAAGAGGAAATAAATGTGTGAATCCGCGGGAAAGCGGCGCCCTTGATGGCCTGCCAGGCGCGGTCAATATCTGTCTTGTTCGCCCGTGCCAAGCCCGCCACCTGCGATTTTTTGATTTCTTTAGCGATTAATTTGACGGCTTCAAAATCACCTTCAGAAGCGATGGGAAAACCGGCTTCGATGATATCCACGCCTAGTTTTTCGAGCTGTCGGGCCATGAGCAGTTTTTCTTCCGTGTTCATGCTGTAGCCAGGCGATTGCTCTCCGTCCCGAAGCGTGGTGTCAAAAATGTAAACGCGGTTCTTGTCCTTTTTCATCGTTCCTTCTCCTTTTTTCAGAATGACATACTAAAAAGGCCGTGGTTTCTTTCCGCCCACGGCCTTCCAGTTAAGCATTTTTTGGTCAATCTTCATGGATGACCGAAAAACGATGGGCGGACGGTCCTGTCCAAAAAGCGCAACAGCGCGAGTGTCAGAAGCAGCGCGGCCATATGGAGAGTTTTTTTTGTCATATTCCAATCGTTTTTGGGTCTCGATTTTTTTTGCTTCATAATGTAAACGATCGCGATTGTCAAAACATTTTTTTAGAGGCATGAAAAAATATCATCTTGAATAAGCAGCGGATGTCCTTTATAAGCAAAACGAAAAAATAAACAGGAGATGGATGAATGTTCGACAAACGAAGGTGGCTGGCGGCTTTGGCTTGTTTCATGGTGATCAATTTCGGTGCTTTGGTTCAAGCGGGGGAAATCAGCGTGCGCGGTTCCGAAAGTGTTCTGGCTGCCATCGATTTTAATCCGCTGGTTCTTTTGGCCAGTCCAGACGGCAAAAGAGTTTTGGGATTGGCCCAAGAGGAAAACAAATACGTTGTCATCGTTGACGGCAAAAAACAGAAAAAGTACGATCAGATTATTTCCACGCTGACATTTAGCCCGGACGGACGCCGGGTTGCCTATGGCGCCAGACAGGACAACCGCTGCTTTGTCGTGGTGGACGGTCGGGAAGGCAAACCCTATGATTCCATCAGTTCGGTCATTGTGTTTAGTCCGGACAGCAAGAGGATTCTTTATTCCGCTCACAATCAGGACCGGCATATGGTTGTTCTTGATGATCAAGAGGGAAAGAGTTTTGACGGCATCGGCGCCACGCTGGTTTTCAGTCCCGACGGCAAACGGACCGCTTATGGCGTCAAACGGGGCAACAAGTACGCGGTGGTGGTGGATGGCGTGGAAGGGAAATGGTACGATGCGATCGGTTCATCGATTGTTTTCAGTCCGGACAGCAAACATATAGCGTACTGGGCCGGATCCGATAATAAAAGCTTTTTGGTGGTTGATGGGAAAGAGGGCAAACCTTACGATTTGATCAGACCGGGGATTGTTTTCAGTCCGGATAGTAATCGGGTCGCCTATGTGGCGCAAAAGGGCAATGAAAAATTTGTGGTGGTCGATAATCAGGAAGGGAAATCTTATGATGATATTGGGTTGACCATCGTTTTCAGTCCGGACAGTAAACGGATTGCTTATGCGGCTCAAAAAGGTGATAAGAAGTTTGTCGTGATCGACGGGCAGGAAGGAAAAGCATATGAAGGCATCGGGTCTTATCTGTTTTTCAGCCCCGATAGTCAACGGGTAGCATTTACCGCCGCGTTGAAAGGGAAACGTTTGGCGGTCATTGATGGAAAAGAGACAGACCCGTATGATAACATGACTAATCTCGTTTTCAGTCCGGACAGTAAGCGGATTGCTTATGCGGCGGAACTGGACAAAAAACGATTTGTCGTTATTCAGAACAGGAAAGAAAAACAATATGACAATATTGTGCAGGGGTCATTGGCCTTCAGCCCGGACAGCGAACATGTGGTTTATGTCGCACAAAAGGACAAAAAGCAGTTTGTTGTTGTCGATACCCACGCGCTAAATGTTTATGATTCCATCAGCTTGATCGCCCAAGGAAAAATTGTTTTTGATTCAGCCGAGAATTTTCATCATCTTGCGCTGAAAGACGGAAAAGTGTATTTTGTGGATGTAAAAATATCTCAGAAAAAATGACTTCAAATACACGGAAATATTTACGGAAAGGGGTTTCCCGGATCTTTCAGGACTCAAAATGAGCAGCCTTGGTTATCTTCAGGGCGAGTAAATCATAGAAGAAAAATTTCTAAAAAATTTTCTTGACAAAAATCATTTAAAAAATTAGGTTCAACAGTTCGCTTGAACAGGCGAAAGTGTTTTTTTGCATTTAAAATGCTTAAGTTGTTGAATTAAAATAAGTTTTAAGGGGAATTTGCTGGCGTAGCTCAATCGGTAGAGCAGCTGATTTGTAATCAGCAGGTTGCGGGTTCGAGTCCCATCGCCAGCTCCAGTTGCAATGAACATTTGGAGGGGTTCCCGAGCGGCCAAAGGGAGCAGACTGTAAATCTGCCGGCGGAGCCTACGGAGGTTCGAATCCTCCCCCCTCCACCATGGAATTGGGGAATGAAGGAAGAGGCGGGAGTAGCTCAGTGGCTAGAGCGTCAGCCTTCCAAGCTGAGGGTCGCGGGTTCGAATCCCGTTTCCCGCTCCAGAAAAAATATCGGGCAGTTAACATGTTGCCCACGTAGCTCAGTCGGTAGAGCACATCCTTGGTAAGGATGAGGTCACCAGTTCAATCCTGGTCGTGGGCTCCAGCAAAGGAGAATTATGCGGAATAATATTATTTTGGCATGCACGGAATGCAAGCAGCGGAATTATACGACGACCAAGAACAAGCGGACCATGCAAAACCGGTTGGAATTAAAAAAGTATTGCAAATTCTGTCGAGGACATAAGCTGCATCGGGAGACGAAATAATTTGGGGACAGGCCAGTAGCTCTAATGGATAGAGCGCCGGACTCCAAATCCGGATGCTGGGGGTTCAAGTCCCTCCTGGCCTGCCATTTCCTTTGGTGTTTTTTAAGGATGAAGACCTTATGGATCAATTTAAAGAAAAAGTTCAACTGACTGTTCAGAAAATAATCCAGTTTCTTAAAGACGCGCAGGCGGAATTGAAAAAAGTGACTTGGCCGACGCCGAAGCAGGCGATGGCTTCCACAGCCGTCGTGATCGTGTTGGTTTTCCTTGTTTCCATCATTCTGGGGATTGTTGATTTTGCCCTTGCAAAGATCGTAAACATTATATTAGGATAATAAAATGGCTTTCAAATGGTATGTTGTACATACTTATTCCGGATATGAGAGTAAGGTAAAAGTAAGCCTTGAGGAAAGAATTAAAGCGACAGGTACGCAGGCTTATTTTTCGGACATTTTGATTCCGGAAGAGAATGTCGTGGAATTAATCTCCGGGGAAAAGAAAAATTCGAAAAGAAAGTTCTTTCCAGGGTACATCCTGATCCGCATGGAAATGAATGATGAATCCTGGCATGTGGTGAAAGACACACCGAAAGTCACCGGCTTTATCGGTTCAAAGGACAAGCCGTCCCCCATTCCCGATAAAGACGTGGAAAATCTGAAGTTGAGGATTGACGAAGGCACGCTCAAACCCAAGCCCAAATTCAAATTTGATGTTGGCGATCACGTCAAAATTATCGATGGTCCCTTTACCAACTTTGATGGCATTATCGACGAATTAAAGCCCGAAAAGAGCAAGTTGAGGGTCATTGTCAGTATTTTCGGCCGTCCAACTCCTGTGGAACTGGATTTCATTCAGGTGACACAAGCGTAAATTTATTTAAAACACGTAAAAAAATTAAAAAGGTGATTTGATATGGCGAAAAAAGTTATTGCAAACATTAAGTTACAAATCAAGGCAGGCAAGGCGACCCCTTCGCCCCCCATTGGTCCGGCCTTGGGTCAGCATGGCGTGAATATCATGGAGTTCTGTAAAGCCTATAATGCGATGACGCAGAGCCAGGAGGGCATGGTCATTCCTGTTGTGATCACCGTTTATGCTGACAGGTCTTTTACTTTCGTGACCAAAACACCGCCGGCATCCGTGTTGCTGAAACAGGCGGCCAAAATCGCCAAAGGATCCAGCGATCCGAAAAGGGATAAAGTAGGAACCGTCACCAAGGCGCAGGTCAAAGAAATTGCGGAACTGAAAATGAAGGATTTAAACGCTGTAAATATAGAAGGTGCGATGAAGATCATTGCCGGCACGGCAAGATCCATGGGAATAGAAATTTCAGGCTAAATAAAGAGGTTTATCATGTCAAGAAGAGGCAAACGTATTTTAAACGCGAAAGCAAAGGTCGAACCGGGCAAACGGTACTCTTTGAAAGAAGCGGCGGAAATCGTCGTGTCCACGGCCGGTGCGAAGTTTGATGAAACGGTTGATGCTGCAATTCGTTTGGGCGTCAATCCCGCGCATGCGGATCAGATGGTCCGGGGCAGTGTAGTTTTGCCTCACGGATTGGGCAAAACGGTCAGGGTTCTGGTGTTCGCCAAGGGCGAGAAGGAAAAAGAGGCTCTCGATGCGGGAGCGGATTATGTGGGAAGCGATGACATAATCGAAAAAATCAAGGGTGGCTGGATGGAATTTGACCGGGTGATCGCCACGCCTGATATGATGGGCGCCGTGGGCAAAATTGGTAAAATATTGGGCCCCAGGGGTTTGATGCCGAATCCCAAAGTGGGAACCGTGACCTTTGATGTCGGCAACGCCGTAAGGGAACTCAAAGCGGGCAAGGTGGAATTCAGAGTGGAAAAAGCGGGGATTGTTCATTCTCCCGTGGGCAAGGTTTCCTTTGGTCCGGAAAAATTGGCCGAGAATATCAGTGCTTTATTGGAAACCATTATCAAGCTGAAGCCGGCATCCAGCAAGGGCACGTACATTAAAAGTATTTCCATCTCCAGCACGATGGGCGTTGGAGTGAAAATAGATCCGCTCGATATTAAGGCAGCTTAAAAGCCGGTATCGGGATTTTGAGAGGTCGAAGACAGCAGGTACGGAAGTTTAAACGTCAGGCGGCCTGCCGAGACTCGTGAGATTTCATGAATTGCAAGGACTGCGCGGAAAAGTGATCTGAACGGGAATCGGATTTTTGGGCAAGATTGCCGTTGTTTATTCTGTATGTGGCTTAATTCTCCGGCCTCAAAGCAAAAATAAAATAGAAAGGAGGCTGATAGATTGGATCGGAAAACGAAAGAAAAAATTGTATCCGAACTCCACCAGAAAATCAAAGAAGCCAACATGGGCGTTCTGACCAGTTTCAGCGGAATGAATGTCGAAAAAATGGAAGCTTTGAGAAATGAGTTGCGCAAAACCAACGCTGAATGGAAGGTCGTGAAAAACACGCTTTTGAGAATTGCGTCCGACGGCACGGATTTCAGCGTGATGGCCGATCATTTCAAGTGGCCAGTCGCTGTGGTCTTGAGTTACAAAGATCCAGTGGCTCCAGCCAAGGTTTTGGTGGAATTTGCCAAAAAGAATCCGGAATTGGAGATCAAAGTTGGCGTTTTGGATAAAAAGCTATTGACCAAGAACGATCTGACGATGCTGGCGGAACTTCCCGGCCGAGAGGTCCTCTTAGGCAAGCTGGTTTCCGTTATGGCTGCGGTGCCGACATCGCTGGTTACCGTTTTGAGTGGGGTGCCCAGAAGCTTTGTGCAGGTTCTCAACGCCTATTGCGAGAAGAAGAAAACTTTAAACTAATAAACATACAGAAAGGATTAAGAAAATGGCAGATCAAATTACAAAAGAAGATGTGATAAAATTTATAGAAAACATGACGGTGCTGGAGCTTTCCGCTCTGGTAAAGGAACTGGAAGAGAGATTCGGTGTTTCCGCCGCGGCTCCGGTGATGGCGGCAATGGCCGTTCCCGGTGCTGCTGCTGCCGCTGCTGCAGCTCCGGCTGAAGAAAAAACCGAGTTTGATGTGATTCTTACAGGATTCGGCGCTGAAAAGATTCAGGTCATCAAAGTCGTCCGAGCGATTACCAATCTGGGGTTGAAGGAAGCCAAGGATCTGGTGGAAGGCGTTCCCAAGCCCATCAAAGAAGGCGTTTCCAAAGATGAAGCCGCTGACATCAAGAAGAAAATCGAAGAAGTCGGCGGAACCGTTGAGATTAAATAATGAAATTTCCAAATTAAACTCAATATTTTAAGGATGTTATGGGTGACTTTAGAAAATATTTCGGCCAGGTAAAAAAGATACTGGACGTCCCTAATTTGATTGAAATCCAGACGCAATCCTATGAGAAGTTTCTTCAGAAGGATGAGGCACCTGCCAAAAGAGAAATGGTGGGTCTGCAGGCGGCCTTTAAGAGTGTTTTTCCGATATCGGATTTCAGCGGAAAATGCTCTCTGGAATTTGTCAGTTATAAATTAGGGGATGTCCGGTATGACGTCAAGGAATGCATTCAGAAAGGGATGACCTATGCCGCGCCGCTGAAAATCGTTGTGCGGCTGGTCGTCTTTGATGTTGACCGTTCGGCTGACAAGAGCGTTCGCGAGACGACGGAAAGCAGGCAGATTCGCGACATTAAGGAGCAGGAAGTTTACTTTGGTGAAATTCCCTTGATGACGGAAAGAGGAACATTCATCATTAACGGAACGGAGCGGGTGATCGTGAACCAACTCCATCGCTCACCGGGTATCTTTTTCGACCACGATAAGGGCAAAATTGTCGCCAGCGGCAAGTTGATTTACTCGGCCAGAATTATTCCCATCCGAGGATCCTGGTTGGATTTTGAATTTGATTCCAAGGACATTCTTTACGTCCGGATCGACCGGCGCCGGAAAATGCCGGTGACGATCTTGCTCAAGGCGCTGGGAAATTCCACGGAGTTCATTTTAAACTACTTCTACAGCGTCAACACGGTGATCATTGAAGAAAAGAAAACCTATCTTACAGTCAATGACGCGCTGACCGGACAAAAAGTGCCGGAAGATTTACGGGATCCCAAAACATCCGAAGTCATTATTCGAAAAGGCCGAAAGCTGAACAAGCAACTTCTGAAGAGACTCATGGATGCGGGGATTAAACGGGTTGCCGTCAATGAAGAGGATTTGGCTGCGAAAATTCCCTCCACGGATGTCCGGGATCCGCAGACGGGCGAGGTCGTTTTTAAGTGCAACGAGGAATTGCCCCTCAATTGGCTGGACGTGGCCCGCGAAAAAGGAATCAAGGAGATCAAAATCATTCATATTGATGAAGAGGCCGATAATGCTTCCATCCGCGATACGTTGCTGCTGGATCATCTTGAAACCGCGGAAGACGCCATCATGGAAATCTATCGCCGTCTGCGTCCCAGCAATCCTCCCACGCCTGAAACCGCGGACAAATTCTTCAAGAGCCTTTTCTTTGAGCCGGAAACCTATGACTTGTCCAATGTGGGGCGGGCCAAGATGAATTATAAGTTGAAAATGAACGTTCCCACGGACGTGACCGTTTTGCGCAATGAAGACATTCTGGCGGCGGTGAAGTACCTCATCGACCTGAAGAACGGAGAGGGGGATTGCAGCGTGGATGACATCGATCACCTGGGCAATCGCAGAGTCAGATCGGTTGGCGAACTCATTGAAAATCAATATCGGATAGGTTTGGTGCGCATGGAGCGCGCCATCAAGGAGAAGATGAGCCTGCAGGATATCGAAACGATCATGCCGCACGACCTCATCAACGCCAAACCGGTATCCGCGGTTGTGAATGAATTTTTCAATTCCAGTCAGCTTTCCCAGTTTATGGATCAGACGAACCCGCTTTCGGAAATCACGCACAAAAGAAGGCTTTCGGCCTTGGGGCCCGGCGGGTTGACCCGGGAAAGAGCCGGTTTTGAGGTGCGCGATGTGCATCCCACGCATTACGGGCGCATCTGTCCCATCGAAACGCCGGAAGGACCGAACATCGGTTTGATCGTTTCCTTGAGCACGTACGCCAGAGTCAATGAATTCGGCTTTATTGAAACGCCTTACCGGATGGTGCACAACGGCAAGGTTTCCGACGATGTCCGGTTTATGACGGCCATCGAGGAAGAAAATCAAATCATCGCCTCCGCCGACCGGCCCTTGACGAAACAAGACCGGTTTGTCGAGGAATTGATATCGGTTAGAAAAGGGGGGAGCTATATTTCAGTCGAACCCCAAGAAATCAACCTGATGGACGTTTCTCCGACCCAGCTGGTGAGCGTGGCTGCGGCGCTTATTCCGTTTTTGGAGCATGACGACGCGAACCGCGCGCTGATGGGTTCGAACATGCAGCGGCAGGCGGTTCCGTTGCTGAAGCCGGAAGTTCCCGTCGTGGGCACCGGCATTGAATCGGTTGTGGCCAGGGATTCCGGCGCCGTTGTTGCAGCCCGGAGATCCGGCGTGGTGGAGAGCGTCGACGCTTCCAGGATCATTGTCAAGGCGGACAAGGTTGAAGAGGACGGGATCGACAGCGGCGTGGATATTTATAATTTGGCCAAGTATCAGCGATCCAACCAGGACACCTGTTTTAATCAAAAGCCCATCGTCAATGTGGGACAACGGGTGCGGAAGAAAGAAATTCTTGCCGACGGTCCGGCTATCGATAACGGAGAGTTGGCCTTGGGCCGAAACGTGATGGTCGCTTTCATGTCCTGGGGCGGCTACAATTACGAAGACTCCATTTTGGTCAGTGAAAGGGTGGTCAAGGAGGATATTTTCACCTCGATTCACATTGAGGAATTTGAAACCATGTCCCGTGATACCAAACTGGGCAAAGAAGAGATTACCCGGGATATTCCGAATGTCGGCGAAGAGGCCCTGAAAAATCTGGATGAAAGCGGCATTGTCAGCATTGGCGTTTACGTGAAACCCGGCGATATTCTGGTCGGCAAAATCACGCCCAAGGGAGAAACGCAGTTGTCTCCGGAAGAAAAACTGCTGCGCGCCATTTTCGGCGAAAAAGCCAGCGATGTGAGAGACACGTCCTTGCGCGTTCCTCCGGGTGTTGAAGGAACGGTCATTGACGCCAAAGTCTTTACGAGAAAAGGTGCCGAAAGCGACGCCCGTTCCGAGTTCATCGAAGAAGAAGAAATTCAAAAAATAACGAAAGACCGGGATGACGAAATCAGGATTTTGACGGAAACGGTCAAGAAGGATATCGCGAAGCTGGTGATCGGCAAGACGGCGGCGACGAAGATTGCCGACGCGAAAAAGAAAACCATCTTGAAGAAGGGGGATAAAATCACCAAAGAGATTTGGGCGGAATTGCCGTTTTCCAGCTGGAAGGATATTTCCATCGCAGAAGATGACGGATCGGAAGAGAAAATCAGCAATCTCATTGCCGCGCTGGAGAGAAAGATCGATTTTATCCATGCGCATTTTGAAGAAAAAATGGAGAAAATCAAAGCCAGCGATGAGCTTCCTCCCGGCGTTATTAAAATGGTCAAGGTTTACATCGCCATCAAGCGGAAACTTTCGGTGGGGGATAAAATGGCGGGTCGTCACGGCAACAAGGGCGTCTTGTCGCGAATATTGCCCGAAGAAGATATGCCCTATTTTGCTGATGGAACACCGGTGGATATCGTGTTGAATCCGCTGGGCGTCCCCTCGCGAATGAATGTCGGGCAGATTTTGGAAACCCATTTGGGTTGGGCGGCCAAATCCATTGGTGAGGAATTGAATAAATTGTGGGAGAAAAATTTCAACCTCAACCACATCAAGACGGAACTCAAGAGAATGTATGCCTCCCCTGATTTTGAGGAATTTGTCGAAAATGCGTCGGCGGAAGACATCAAGAGGTTCTTAAGACGCTTGAAAAAAGGGGTGCTTGTGGCCAGTCCGGTGTTTGACGGCTGTCGCGAAGAACAGATCCGGGAGATGCTGGAAAAAGCGAATTTGCCGCAGACCGGGCAGTCTGTTCTTTTTGACGGAAGAACGGGAGAGCCTTTTGATCAGGAAGTGACCGTGGGGATCATCTACATGATGAAGCTGCATCATCTGGTGGATAACAAAATTCACGCGCGTTCGATAGGTCCCTATTCGCTGGTGACCCAGCAACCTTTGGGCGGCAAGGCGCAGTTCGGTGGACAGCGGCTTGGAGAAATGGAGGTCTGGGCGATGGAAGCTTACGGCGCGGCCCACGCCCTTCAGGAATTTCTGACCGTCAAATCGGATGACGTTGCGGGAAGAACCAGAATTTACGAATCTATTGTGAAGGGCGAGCATACCTTTGAGTCCGGACTACCGGAATCCTTCAATGTGTTGGTGAAAGAACTCCAGGGCTTGGGGTTGGATGTGGAATTGATGGAAGATTCGGATAACGCCTAAGGCGTTTCATTCGAAGATTTCTTAAATAAAATGATTGATATCACTGATTTATTATCGTCACAGGAGAAAACAAGTGGAAGATGTTTTCAGCTATTTTGAGAAACCGAAGAGTTTGACCAAATTCAACGCGATGAAAATATCCATCGCCTCTCCGGAAAAGATTCTTTCCTGGTCGCATGGCGAGGTCAAGAAACCGGAGACCATCAATTACCGGACGTTCAAGCCGGAAAAGGACGGTTTGTTTTGCGCCAAAATTTTTGGGCCGGTCAAGGATTATGAATGCCTTTGCGGCCGTTATAAAAGAATGAAGCACCGCGGCGTGGTTTGCGAAAAGTGCGGCGTGGAAGTCATCCAGTCCAAGGTTCGGCGCGAAAGAATGGGGCACATTGTCTTGGCGACGCCGGTGGCGCATATTTGGTTTTTGAAAAGTCTTCCCAGTCGTATCGGCACCACGATAGATTTATCCTTGAAGGAATTGGAAAAGGTTCTTTATTTTGAGTCCTGGATCGTTCTGGATCCCAAGGACACGCCCCTGAAGAAAAAAGATTTGCTCACAGACGAGGAGTATGAGGAAGCCCGCGAACAGTACGGAGAAGACGGCTTTGTCGCCGGCATCGGCGCGGAAGCGATTCGAAAACTGCTGGAAGAGATTGACCTGGAGAAACTTTACGAGGAATTACGAGCCGAAATCATCACCTCCGTTTCGGATACCAAGAAAAAGAAACTCATCAAAAGATTAAAAGTGGTTGAAGCCCTGCGCAAATCGGGCAATAAACCCGAGTGGATGATTTTAACGGTTCTGCCGGTGATTCCGCCGGATTTGAGGCCTTTAGTTCCGCTGGACGGCGGCCGCTTTGCGACGTCGGATTTGAATGATTTGTACCGACGGGTTATCAACAGAAATAATCGTCTGAAACGCTTGCAGGAACTCAATGCGCCGGAAATTATCATCCGCAATGAAAAGAGAATGCTGCAGGAAGCCGTGGATGTGCTTTTTGATAACGGAAGACGCGGCCGCGCCATTACCGGAACTAACAAGCGTCCTTTGCGCTCCCTGTCGGATATGCTTAAAGGCAAGCAGGGTCGCTTCCGTCAGAATCTGCTGGGCAAGCGCGTGGACTATTCCGGCCGTTCGGTCATTACCGTCGGCCCTGATCTGAGATTGCATCAGTGCGGGCTGCCCAAAAAGATGGCCATCGAGCTTTTTAAGCCCTTCATCTACAACCGTCTGTTGGAAAAAGGGTATGTGACCACCGTGAAAAGCGCAAAGAAAATGGTGGAGAAGGAAACCGCCGAGGTCTGGGATGCGCTCGATGAAGTGGTACGCGAATATCCGGTCATTTTGAACCGCGCGCCGACACTGCACCGTCTGGGCATTCAAGCGTTTGAGCCGGTGCTCATAGAAGGCAAGGCCATCCAGCTGCATCCGCTGGTCTGCACCGCTTTCAATGCGGACTTCGACGGAGACCAGATGGCCGTTCACATTCCGCTGTCCGTTGAAGCTCAAACCGAGGCGCGGGTGTTGATGATGTCCACGAACAATATTTTGTCCCCGGCCAACGGAAACCCGATTATCAATCCGAGCCAGGACATCGTGTTGGGGATTTATTACCTCACCCGGGCGAAGACCGGCGTCAGGGGCGAAGGCATGATCTTCTCCTCCCCCGAGGAGGTTCGCGCGGCCGTTGATTCCGGCGCTGTGGAAATCCACGCCCGAATTAAAGTGCGCATCGATTCCGAATTAAAGGAGACGACGGCGGGAAGAATCATTCTTTACGAAATTGTCCCGCAACAGCTGAAGTTTGATGTCATCAACAAGTTGATGAACAAAAAAGAGCTCACGAATCTGATTAATCATTGCTATCGTTTGTGCGGCGACAAAACCACGATCATCTTTGCCGACAAACTCAAGGATTTAGGTTTCAAATACGCGACGATATCCGGGCTGTCCTTTGCCGTGGGCAACATGATTATTCCGGAAAACAAGAAGCGCATTGTGACACAGGCGGATAAGGATGTCCTGAAAATTCAGCGCCAGTATATGGACGGTTTGATTACGGATGGCGAACGTTATAACAAGGTGGTGGATATCTGGACGCAGGCGACCGAAAAAATCGCTTCGGAAATGCTCAAGGGAATCAGCACGGAGGAAGTTCCTTCGCCGGAAGGCAAAAAGCGCAAAATAGAGAGTTTCAATCCTATTTACATGATGGCTGATTCGGGCGCCCGCGGTTCCGGGCAGCAGCTCAGACAGTTGGCCGGCATGCGCGGTCTGATGGCCAAGCCCTCCGGCGAGATTATCGAGACACCCATCACGGCGAATTTCCGGGAAGGTCTTTCCGTTTTGCAGTATTTTATTTCCACGCACGGTGCCCGCAAGGGATTGGCGGACACGGCGTTGAAAACCGCCAATTCCGGCTATCTGACAAGGCGCTTGATTGACGTCGCCCAAGACTGCATTGTCACCGAACAGGATTGTGAGACCCTGGACGGCGTGTCGGTTTCCGCTCTGATGGAAGGCGGCGAAATTATTGAAACAGCCGGCGAGCGCGTTTTGGGACGTGTTGCGCTCGAAGATATCAAAGACCCCTTTACAGGGGATATCATTGTCAAAGCCAATCAAGAAATCGATGAGACCTTGGTCGAAAAAATCGACCAGGCAGGCAT
>Ga0116189_1000303_pt1 | contig 49582 bp, 44 predicted proteins | sample AD_JPNTR3_MetaG_FD_89895 | JGI IMG/M metagenome (GOLD analysis project Ga0116189, IMG submission 89895) | Active sludge microbial communities of municipal wastewater-treating anaerobic digesters from Japan - AD_JPNTR3_MetaG | ecosystem: Engineered > Bioreactor > Anaerobic > Digestate | place... | reverse complement strand
GGAGCGACCAAGAATGAAAAATAAAAACCATGTGATGGTATTCATCGTGGCTGTGATGGTGACCGTTTGGTCAGGCAGCCAGATGGTCAAGGCATCATGGGCGGTCGAACCGGCGGCGCCGCTGATGCGCAAATGATAAAAGGATCAGAATGCCGCGCATCCCTGCACAAAAAAGATGCGTCGGTTTTTTGAGTCGTAAAGAAAAAAAATTACCCTTTGCCGTCTTTGACAGGAGGTCTGATCATGAAACGAAAGTATTTTAAGGCGATGGTTGCGAAAGGCGTTTTGCTCGCCGTGTGTCTGTCGGGACTTGCCGGGTTTGCGGCGGATTCGCGCCCCAATCCGGGAATGCCCGCGACACCGTCACGCGGCCTTCCCAACGTCTCGGTGCCGGCTCTTCCCGAAAAACCGGATTTGTATCTGACCATCAGCGGAAGCGGCCTGGGAGGACTGGCGGATCTTTATCCGGACAATCCCGGCATGGGGCCATCAAGGTTTTTTGTGAGCGGCCAAGTGCTCAACGGCGGCCGGTCCGCCGCGGCGGGATGCCAGGTGGACCTGCTGCTTTCCCCGGATCGCAAAGTCTCCGCCGATGACCGTCTGCTGGAACGCGTGGCCATTGCGGGAAGCATTCCGCCGTTCGACGGATTCCGTTACGGCGCCGCGCCGTTGCCGAGGAAAGAATACGGCATTGCCGGAATACCTCCGGGCACGTATTTTATTTGCGGAAAAGTTGATCCCGCCAACGCGATCGTAGAAAAAGATGAGAACAACAACTGCAGTTGCTCTACGGAGGCGATAAGGATCCATCCCACGGGCGCGAAATAACAGAGTGATCCCCTGTAAAGGGGAAGACTCTTTTTTAGAATTCAGACATACCATCGGCGATTTCTGATGTCAGGGGACGCCCTCGGGATTCGCTGGTGGAAATAGAAATCCATAAGGAGGTCGGAAGATGAAGACAGGAAAATTGATTTTTATTCTACTTTTTTCGTTTCTGGCTTTTGTTTTAAGCTCATCCGCGCATGCCGCGCAGAAAACCGTCAGCATTCCCAAGGGAACAAAAGCGCAGAAAATCGGACCGGGACATTACCGTTTGCTGCTTCCCAATCAGCAGGTCATTGAACTGAGGCAGCTTGTTTTCCGGACAGGGACGGCGGGATATGTCAAAGTTGTGGATCCGAATCCGCCGCATAAACCCATCGAAGGCAGGCAGGTGGTTCTGACCTTGAGGAAGCTCAAACGCGATGAAGCGCTGAAGCTGCCGCCGCAGGACTCCATTCAGATTGATGACGATATTGCCTGGCTGCCCATTGTCATGACGTTTCAGGTAACGGGGATTATCGACCCTGAGCCGCCATTTAGCACCTTAAACCCCAAAACCAATGCCACAAAACGTTCCGTAATAGATCCGGAGCCGCCGCACTAAAAAGAGCGAAACGGCGGGACTCTCGTATCGCATTTTCTTGAAACGGCGGACGAGGCAGGTCGTCCGCAAGTCAGCCGGGAGCCCAAAAAAAAGACCCCTCAAAGCTTCAGGGGTCTTTTTTCTCGTTTTTGAGAAATGACGCTTACGGCGTGCTAATTGTCATTTCGTAAGTTTGCGACTGTAGATTGTTGCTGGTATTGCAGTCCAGGGACTTCGGCTGGCTTGACGTTCCCAATAAACCTTTCGCGTCGCGGACAAAGAATTCGAAGAGAAGTTTCATTGGTTTTTCGTTGGGCTTGGGCGCCGCGGCGGGCGACGGAAAACCCCAGTGCAGAACCTTGTCCCGCGTGTAGGTCTGCGTGAAGGTCATGCATTGGGACTTCTTCAAAACCGAGCCGATGGGTTTGGTGTAAAATTTTGTATCACCGGCGGCCGCATAGCTGAACATGGGGCCGTAGGCGGCATAAACATTAAAATGCGCCTCCAACGGGTTGTCGGGCTGATTATAATCGCCGGGCCCGTTGTTGCAGACCTGGCCGGTCATGGTGAAAGTCGCGACATTGTTTGCGAGGGTTTTGGTGACGTTGAAGTTGCTCACGGCGGGATCTTTGCAGACTTCAAGATTGGCCACGGGCGGCTGGATCGCCTTGATGCCCGTGGTCTGGCTTGCCGCGGGCTGTCTCTCCGCCGCTAGGCCGATAAAAGACATGGTGACGATAAAAAACAATATTGCCGTAGTTCCTGACAGGATTTGACTTGACTTTTTCATTTTCCCCTCCATTGCTGACCGCCGGAAGATTTTTGGAATCAGCTGATTTTAGTGTTGTTTTGTTTATAGGCGCAACAAGACCTTCTGTCAATCAAATTATAGCTTCAATCTGTCGGTAAAAAATCTTATCAGGAGAAGGACAGTGTCTGCGGGATGCAACCGAAAACAGATGTCATTGTATAAACGTTTTTGGGACCGGGAAGGCCGTGTAAATGGACTCAAGATAATTTTAATAATGAATGTGTTTTTCAATGATTGCTCTGCTTACGGCTCCCTCGCGCAGAATGGCCGGCGGATCGCAGGTGATATCAACCAGCGTTGAAGGCATGCCGCCCGGGGTTTTCCCCCCATCGACCACGGCGTCAATTTTATGCCCGATTTGCGTGATGACCGCGGAGGCTTCGGAACATTCCGGCGCGCCGGAGAGATTGGCGCTGGTGGCGGTAATCGGTTTCCCAAGTTTTCGGGCCAGTTTTCGGGCGAGAGGATGAGCCGAGAGGCGCAGGCCGATTTTTCCGCTTCCGGCGGTCAGCAGTGAGGATACGTTGTTTGAGGCGGAAAAAACGATGGTCAGCGCTCCCGGCCAGAGGGCGGCCATGAGTTTTTTTGCGGCTTCGGGCACTTCTTTGACGAGAGGATTCACATCATCCGGCCCGCCGATAATCAGCGCGATAGGGTTTCTAAAATCGCGGCCCTTGACGGTAAAGATTTTTTCGATAGCCTGTTCGTTGGCGGCATCCACGCCCAGACCGTAGAATGTTTCGGTCGGATAGGCGATGAGACCGCCGTCTTTCAAAATCTTCACCGCTTTCGAAACAATTTTTTCTTCGGAGGATTCTTCAAAAAGCTTGAGGATTTCCGGCATCAATGATTTCCCAGATTCGAAATATTGGATTTCCGCGATGGCGCTTCAGACGCGGCCCATTCAAACCATTCAGGTAGCGTTCATTTTTTTGTGTTTTTTCTCCACGTCCCTGGCCATTTTTTTCATGTAGGCCGAGAGTTTGGACGCTATCGTCCTGTCTTCCAGCGCCAGCAGGCGTACGGCAAACAGGGCCGCGTTTTTGGCGCCGGCTTTGCCGATGGCCATGGTGGCCACGGGAATGCCGCCGGGCATCTGGACGGTGGAAAGAAGCGCGTCCAGGCCGTTGAGCGCGGTGGAATCAATCGGGACGCCGATGACGGGCAGCGGTGTCTGCGCGGCGATGACGCCGGCTAGATGAGCCGCCGCGCCGGCGCCGACAATGATCACCTTGAGGCCGCGTCCCGCCGCGGATGCGGCGAATTTCGTCGTGCGCTGCGGCGTGCGGTGCGCCGAGGTCAGAATTAATTCATGCCCGATGCCGAATTCTTCCAGCACTTTTTTCGCCTCCATCATCACGGGCAGGTCCGAATCGCTGCCCATGACCACACTGACCAAAACGTCGGATGCTTTGTTGCTCATAGGGCTCCTTTACATGTAGAGGGTATCATTATTGATTTTTATCTAACGTATCGGGCGGACATTTGCAATCTGAAAATTAATTTTTTTGCCAAATCCAGTTGACAGGAGGGGTTTCTCTAAATATACTCCGCCACGGTTAAAACCCAAAGAAGGAGAATGATTGAAATGACGGTGAATTTCTATGAATTTCTGACTTCAAACGATTATCCCGGACGAGGCATCTGCCTGGGGAAATCCCCCGGCGGGCAGACAGCCTTGATTGCCTATTTTATCATGGGCCGGAGCCAAAACAGCCGAAACCGCGTGTTTGAAGCCATTGACGGCGGCATCCGCACCAAAGCGGCCGATCCCGCCAAGGTGACGGATCCGCATCTGATCATTTACAGGCCGGTCTTGACGTTCGGAGATGCGACCATCGTCACCAACGGCGACCAGACCGACACCATTTATGATTTTTTGTCCCGCAATGCCCATCTGGGCTATAATTTTGAGGCGGCGCTGGCCACCCGCACCTTCGAGGATGACCGGCCCAACTGGACGCCGCGTATTTCCGGCCTGTTGGACATGAAAACCGGCGCCTATAAGCTTCATATCTTGAAAAGCGACCACGGCGACGAAAACAGTTTGCAGCGTTTCACTTTTGACTATCCGCAACCGCTTTCCGGTTTCGGGCACTTCATCAGCACTTATCAGGGCAACGGCAATCCGCTGCCGAGTTTTGAGGGTGAACCGATTCGCGTCGTCCTCGACGAAGACAATCCCCGCCGATGGGCGGAACGTTTGTGGAAGGCGCTCAATCAGGACAATAAGGTGAGTCTGTTTGTGCGCGCCGTTGATCTGAAAACCGGAAAATATGAAGACGTGATCGTCAATCAATACAAGGCTCTGGAGGAATAACCAATGAATGAAATTCAACTCAAATACGGCTGCAATCCCAATCAGAAACCGGCGCGGATTTTCATGGCGGACGGCGGCAATCTGCCTGTGGAAGTTCTGAACGGCAAGCCCGGTTACATCAATTTTCTGGATGCGCTCAACAGCTGGCAACTGGTGAAGGAACTCAAAGACAGTCTCGGTCTGCCGGCGGCGGCGTCTTTCAAGCACGTTTCGCCCGCGGGCGCGGCGCTGGGCTTGCCGCTGGATCGGGTTTTGCGCAAAATGTATCACATCGATCCGAAGATGAAACTCTCCACGCTTGCCTGCGCCTACGCGCGCGCCCGCGGCGCCGACCGCATGAGCAGCTTCGGCGACTGGATTGCGCTGTCCGATGTCTGCGACGTGCCGACGGCCAAAATCATCAAGACGGAAGTTTCCGACGGCATCATCGCGCCCGGTTATGAACCGGAAGCGCTCGAGATCCTCAAGTCCAAAAAGGGCGGGAATTATAACGTCGTGGCCATTGATCCGAACTACGAGCCGGCGCCGATCGAGCACAAGCAGGTTTTCGGCATCACGTTTGAACAGGGAAGAAACAACGTCCGGATTGACGAGCAGATGCTGGAGAACATCGTCACCGAAAACAAGACGCTGACGGAAGCGCAGAAGCGCGACCTGGTGCTGGCGCTCATTACCCTGAAATACACGCAGTCCAACAGTGTCTGTTACGTGCAGGACGGCCAGGTCATCGGTGTCGGAGCGGGACAGCAGAGCCGCATTCATTGCACGCGCCTTGCCGGTCAGAAGGCGGACAACTGGCAGCTGCGCCACATGCCGAAAGTCCTGAATCTGCCGTTCCGCGATGATGTTGCCAAGCCCGACCGCGACAATGCCATTGACGTCTACTTGGGTGATACGCCGGAGGATGTGATCGGCGATGACGTCTGGGCGCGGACCTTCACGCGTCAACCCAAGCCCCTAACCAGGGCGCAAAGGCAAAAATGGTTGAGCCGTGTCACCGGCGTGTGCCTGGGCAGCGACGCATTCTTTCCCTTCGGAGACAACATCGAACGCGCGCGCCGCAGCGGCGTGACGGCCATCGTGCAGCCGGGCGGTTCCATCCGCGACCAGCAAGTGATCGACACCTGCAACAAATACGGGATGGTCATGGCCTTTTGCGGCCTGCGTCTGTTCCACCATTAAAAAATGATGGAGGTGAATATGGAAACCTTGGAAGCCTTGCGAAAGCGTTATGATGCGCTCAAAGGGCTTGGACTGAAGCTCAACATCGAGCGCGGCCAGCCGGGAGATGAGAATTTCGACCTTTCCAACGCGATGTTTGGCATCGTCACGGAGAACGACATCAAAACCCCCAGCGGCTTTGACATCCGCAATTACCCCGGCGGCGTGCTGGGCCTGCCGGAGGCCCGCGAATTGTTTGCCGGAGTCCTGGGCGTCAAACCGGATGAGGTGATGGTCGGCAACAACTCCAGCCTGCAGATTCTTGCGCAGGTGCTCATGTGGGCGATGCTCCGGGGCGTGCTGGGCAGTCCCGCCCCCTGGCGCCAGACGGACAAACCCAGGATGATCGTCACCGTGCCCGGTTACGACCGGCATTTTACGCTGCTTGATGCGCTGGGATTCGAGATGATTCCGGTGCGGATGACCCCCGAAGGGCCGGACATGGACGCGGTGGAAAAAACCGCCGCCGGTGACGCAAACGTCAAGGGAATCCTTTTTGTTCCGACCTATTCCAATCCCAGCGGGGAGACTGTTTCCGACAAGACCGTGGAGAGACTGGCCGCCATGAAAACGGCCGCGCCGGATTTCACCATTTTTGCCGACGACGCCTACGTGGTCCATCATCTGACGGACAATCCCCTCAAACCCAAAAATCTTCTGCGCGCCTGCGAGCAGGCGGGGAATCCCAACCGTGTCTATCTGTTCAGTTCGACATCCAAGATCACCTTTTCGGGCGCGGGGATCGGCTTCATGGCCGCCAGCACGGCTAATCTGGCCTATATGGCGAAGCTTTTCGGAACGATGTTCATCGGCCCCAACAAGGTGGAACAGCTCCGCCATGTGAAATTCTTGGGCAACTACCCGGGCGGCGTTGCCGGTCTTATGAAAGAACACGCCAAACTGCTGAAACCAAAATTCGACATTACGGATAAAGTGCTCACCCGGGAACTCGGCGGAACGGACCTGGCCAGTTGGACGAAGCCCGCGGGCGGTTACTTCATCAGTCTGGATACCGCAAAACCGGTTGCCAAACGGGCGGTCGAACTTTGCAAGGAGGCGGGGGTGGCCGTCACGCCGGCGGGCGCGACTTATCCTTTCGGCAGGGATCCCAAAAATTCCAATATCCGGATATCGCCCACGCGACCTCCTGTTGCCGAACTGGAAAAGGCGATTGAAGTTCTGGCCGTGTGCGTCAAGCTCGCCTCGGCGGAATATGACAGCACAACCAAATAAAATTGAACGGCAATGCCGGAGGGGCCGGTTATTGATGCCGGCTCATCCGGCGTTTCAAAACAGTCGGTTCTTATGATTTCGGGGGATGGCCAAAAGCCTTCGACAATCAGACGGATACAACGCTGGATGACCTTGTCTGTTTTTTAAAACACAATCCTGTTTCCGCAAGAATTTTTCGGTCAACCTTCGACAACGGTAATTTTCTTAAACTGGCCGGCGAGACCCAGCGCCAGTTCTGGCAGCCCAGCGGCCTGGGATCGCCCATGAGCAGACGGCATTCATACGCGTGAAGAGTCAGGCGGAAATGCGTGTAGGTATGGTTGGCCGAGGCTATATATTTTCCCGGACGGATGGCTATGCCCAGTTCTTCTTTAACGCTTTGTTTCAGACACTTTTTTATATCTTGGCCGGCTTCAACGAAACCACCGGGCAGTTTCCACAGGGACGCGAGCAATCCGGAGGAGGGCCGCTGAACAGCCAGCAACATGCCCTTTGCGTTTCTGATGACGGCGGCGGCCGCCTGCCGATGCGGAATTGAGGGCGATTTTCGGGTTATCGGTAAAGCGTTTTGCAAATCTTTTTTTCGCGCCTGACAAAGATCGGCTAACGGACAACGCAAACATTCGGGATTTCTGGCTTTGCAGATCGTTGCTCCCAAATCCATCAGAGCCTGGTTGAAATCGCCGGGATGTCGCGGCGGAACCAGCCCAGCGGCCAGTTTTTGCAGTTGCTGCTGTCCTCTCGCGTCATCCATAGGTTTGCGGATGCCGAGGATCCGGCACAAAATCCGGCGGACATTTCCATCCACCGCCGGCAGCGCCTTTCCGTGGGCGATGCTTAAAATGGCACCGGCTGAATATTCGCCGATGCCGGGCAGGGATCGTATTTCTTTGATTGTGTCGGGTATCCGGCCGCCGAATTTCTCCGCAATGATTTTGGCCGCGGCATGAAGGTTTCTGGCGCGTAAGTAGTATCCCAGGTTTTCCCAAACTTTTAAAACGTTATGCAGAGGGGCGCCGGCCAGCGCGTCCACCGTGGGAAAGGTTTTCAGAAAAAGCTGATAGTAAGGGATCACCGTGTCCACCCGGGTTTGCTGGAGCATGACCTCCGAAATCCAGATGCGGTAGGGGTCTTTTGTTTCACGCCAGGGAAGGGAACGTCCGTTGCGTCTGTACCAGATCAGCAGTTTGCGGTTCAGAGACCTTTTGAGTTTTTCGGCATCCGTCATCATCGCGGCTTGTATATCCCATCCACCGCAATATCGCAATGCCACCTTTTTGCCTTGACTTATCGGCGGGCAGTCTTTAGAGTTTTTTAAAAACGACATTAAGGAGAGCGTCATGGACAATGAATTGAGGGCGGTGATGGAAACCGGCAGGGGAACCATCCATTTGAGACTTTTTGCGGACAAGACGCCGATGACCGTGGGCAATTTTGTCAATCTGGCGCGGCGCGGCTACTATAACGGACTGACGTTTCACCGCGTGATTCCTGACTTCATGATCCAGGGCGGATGTCCTTTCGGGGACGGCCGCGGAGGTCCCGGTTACCGATTCGGGGATGAGTTCGTCAGGGATTTGCGCCACAACAAACCCGGCATTCTTTCGATGGCGAACGCCGGACCGCAGACCAACGGCAGCCAGTTTTTCATCACGCATGTCGCCACTCCCTGGCTGGACGGCAAGCACACGGTGTTTGGCGAAGTGATGGGTCAGGAAGATCAGGCGGTGGTCAATAAAATTGTCCAGGGCGACAAGATGATTGCCGTGACCATTGAGGGCGACGCAAGCGGACTTCTGCAAAGCATGGAAGAGCTGGTCTCCAGGTGGAATGTCGTTCTGGATAAGAATTTCCGGCATCTTTCACCGGCGTAAAACCCGGCGATGCAAAGAGGGACGGGATGAGGCCGATCGAACCGACTCCGGAGAGTATGGTGGAAAAGGATGGAACGATTCATTTCGGGACGTTCCGGTCGCCTTTTGTCAAGGCCAACATACTGGACGCGCCGCTTTACGAATCGCTCAAAGTTCCCGCCTGCTGGAAGCATCTCCGGCTGAAGGAATGGCAGCACTTCGGCGTCATCACGACATCGCATTATTTCGGCATGGTGATTTTTGACGCCAAATTCATGGGGGTTTCCTTTTTCTATGCCTATGATCGGATGGAGAACAGACGCTTTGAGCACGGCGTGCAGGCTCCGGGAAAGGCCTCGCGCGTCGCCGCGCAGGTATACGATGACTTTTGCGAATTCAAAAAAAACGGCTATTACCTGCGGTTTGAAAACAAACTTTCCGAAGGGTTTCATAAAATCATCGTCAATATTGCCGGCAGGAAAAATCACCCCGCGGTCAGGGGCGAAATCACAATAGAAGAGAACTTGCAAAATATCGAACCATTGGTGCAGGTTTCTCCGATTACGCCTTTCCGTCCCTTTTACACGCACAAGGTTGCCGCCCCGGCGGAGGGCGTCATTAAACTTGGCGAGCAGGAAATGAGAATTGAACGGACGCGGGATATCGCTCTCATGGATGAGCAGAAAACCTATTATCCGTATGTCAGTTTCTGGAAATGGGCGACGGGCGCGGGTTACAACGAATACGGAGAGCTTCTGGCCTTCAACCTCTGCCAGAACATGATTGCCGATGACGAGGACGCCAACGAAAACTGCATGTGGGTGAACGGAAAAATTCACTGCCTGAAGGCCGCGCGCTTCACGTTTGACGAAAATAATGTTCTGCGTCCATGGCGGGTTAAAACAACGGAGGGATCCCTTGATCTGCAGTTTGTTCCTTCCGGCGAGCGCGCCGAGAAAATCAACGCGGGATTGATCCTGTCCGATTTCCATCAGCCCTTCGGCCTGTACAACGGCCGGTTCAGGGATGAGCATAACCGCCTTTACCCCATTGCCGATTGTTTCGGCCTGGCCGAGCATCACGTGACGCGTTACTGATTTCTGCTGATGATGGTTTCGCCGAGGGCCATGCCCCGCCGTTCGACGTATCGGTAAAGAACAATCGAAAGCGGGATGAGCAACCCCAGGGTCACGACCAGTGAAGCCGTATATCCCAGAAAGGGAATTTGCAGGAACTCATAGAGACGGCGGTAAACAGGAATGACGCTGAAAATGATCAGCGGATGCAGAAGATACATCGAATACGTTGTCTTTCCCAGATAGGCGGTTTTGCTATTGATGAGAATATTCGGCGGATTCAATCCCAGACCCAAAACCAGCAGGGAAAAACACACCCCGTGGAGAATACTCCATCCCCAGAGCATGTTTTGTATTTTATCGGTCAGCAGCACCGCGTAGAAAGGAATAAAAAGGATGAGGCAGGCCCTTGCCAGTCCCCGCCGTTTCTGTTCGTTGAATTTGCCCAGCTCGCCGAAAAACAACCGGTAAACAATGACGCCGCAGACAAAGGCCGGCAGGTGCTGGAGAAAACCGAAACTCAACGCGAAACGGACATCCGCGGCGTCCAAACAGCCCGTTGTCTCGCCGACCTTTAAAACAAAATGAGACCATCCCCAGGCCATGAGCACCGCCGCGAAAAATAAAATCAGCGCAACGGACAGCGTGCGGGCCCATCGGTGAATCAACGGGAAAATCAGATAAAGAATCGCCATGACGCCGATGGTCCAGCTGGCCCAGACGAATCCGGTGATGTGGGCGGGGAAAAGATTGAACAAGAGCGATGCATTGACGAGCACTTCGGAAGCCGGATGGATGACGCCCAGCCAGACGGCGTCGCGAAGCCAGTAAATCAGAAGCATCAGATAAAACAGCGGCGCGATCCGGAAAAAACGGCGGATGTAGAATCTCTGAATCAGTCTGGGTTCGCCGCGGCGCGAATCCATGGAAAAACAAAGAGAGAAGGCGCTCAAGATAAAAAACAGGCTCACGCCGGCGTAACCGCCGTTGATGAGAATCGCCGCCATGGATTGCGGAACGGCAAGATTGGGCTGCGGAATCAAAATGAGATGGCTGATGACGACATAGAGAATCGCAAAAAAGCGCAACGCGTCCAGAAAATCAAGGCGGGTAAAAGGGGTTTTTTCTTTATGGGCCGACGTTTCGGACATTCACGCTCCGGTTGAAGGAAGAGTGCGCATTTTGCGGGCGAGGTCAGATCTCCCCGCGAATCTTTTTCATGTGATCAACGCGCTTTTGAATCAGCGCCTCGGTGCCGATGTCCCCGCGGCAGGCGATGGGCCCCCGAACGGCTTTGACGCCGTCTTCCGCGATTTTTCGTGCTTCGGCGAGCGTATCGGCGATCCCGACGATGCCGACGGCACGCGAAGCGCTCAGATACAAACCGTCCTCTTTTTGGTCCACGGATGCGTAGTAGAGCCTGGCCGCGCCCACATCGCCCACTTCGATTTTGGCCCCGGCGGACGCGGCGTCGGGGTGATCGGCGGGCAGGCCATAGCCTTTGGGCACGACGTATTTGCAGACGGTGGCTTTGTTTTCGAATTCGATTTTCAGCCGATCCAGGTTGCCGGCGATGATGTGGCGGCAGACTTCGACAAAATCCGTTTTGAGAAGCGGCAGGATGTTCATGGCTTCGGGGTCGCCGAAGCGGGCGTTGTATTCCAGAAGTCTGACGCCGTCCCGCGTGGCGATGAAACCGCCGTACATAATGCCTTTGTAGGGCTGTCCCGTTTCCTGGAGCAGCGCCGCCGCGACGCGGCGGGTGATTTCCAGTCCCTCCTCCAAATCCCGCGGGTTCAAGAAGGGGAGCAAATGGTCGGCCAGCGAATACGACCCCATCCCGCCGGTGTTGGGTCCCTTGTCGCCGTCGAACCTTCTTTTATGGTCCTGCACCAGCGGTGTCCCGACGACGGTTTTGCCGTCGCATAGGCACTGGAGGGAGAATTCCTCGCCGTCGAACTTTTCTTCAATGACCAGCGGGGATCCGCCGGCCAGCACCTGCTCGCACAATTTCAAGGCGTCTTTCTTTGTTTGAAAATGATCTCCCTGAACCTGAACCCCCTTGCCGCCGGTCAGGCCATCCGGTTTGAGGACGACGCCCTCGAGTTCCTGAAGGAAGGATTCCACGCCGTCGAGGGAGCGGAAAACTTTGTAACGCGGGTTGCCGGGGATGTTGTACTTGTTCACCAGATTCCGGGTGAACGATTTGGAGGTTTCCAGCCGTGCAAGCGATTGCGTCGGCCCCACCGAAGGGATGCCGATGCCGGCCAGCGCGTCCACCACGCCGTTGTAGAGCGGATCTTCCGGGCCGACGACGGCAAATTCGATTTTGTTGACCCGGGCGAAATCCGCGATGGCGGCCAGGTCGGCGTACGATCCTAATTTTACTTTTTCCGAGAGAGTAGCGATGCCCGGATTATTCGCCTTCATGAATGAAAACAGTTTCGGTTTTTGCGGGGAACGCACGATGGCTTCCGCCAGAGCGTGTTCCCGGGCGCCGTTTCCGATGAGCAGGATGTTGGACATGGCAGGCCTTCCTCCTTTTTATTTGAAGACTTCCTTCAGCAGGTCGGTGACTCTGGCTTTAGGATTGGTGCGGATATCGGTTTCTTCTTTGGCGAGCATCAGAAACAGGCCGTCGAGCGCTTTGGAGGATACATAATGGTTGACGTCCATATTGACGGCCTGGCCGACCAGAGGAATTTTTTGCGCCTTCGCGTTGAGGGCGTCGAATTTTTGGGTGACCTTGTACTCACCCATGGTTTTACGCACTTGAGGTTGGAATTTCTCCAGCAGCTTGTTGTAGGTCTTATTTTTCAGGTAATCCGTCGCGGCGGTGTTTCCTCCGCGCAGGATTTTATTGGCGTCTTCAAAAGTCATTTCGCTGATGGCGGTGGAAAAGATGTCCGCCGCCAGCGGCGCCGCCTTTTCGGCGGCCCGGTTCATGCTGAGCGTGAATTCATCGATCTGCGGACCATAACCGATGCCGCGCAGGGCGGGTTCGAGTTTTCGGATCTTCTCCGGCAGAAGGATTTTGACGGCGGCGTTGCCGAAATAGCCGTCTTTCTTCCCAAGATAGTTGATGGTGTTTTTCATGCCGACGTTGAGCGCTTCCTTCAGTCCAAGCTCCGCCTTACCGCCAGCGGGTCCTGTCTGAACCGGCGTGTTCACCATTTCTTTGAGGTCATCCAACAGCGAGGCGTTCGCGTTGAAAGCAATCAAAACGGCTGCCGCAAAGCTCAAAAAAAGTATTTTTCTCATGATAGCATTCTCCTGTGCAAATTATTGTTATGGAAATGTCTGGGAATGAGGTAAAAACTCGTCTGTTTTTTTCATTGCGGCGCAGTATAAGAATTCTGCTTTTTGATGTCAATCGAATAATCTGCGTTGTGGAATTCCTTCATCGGGGGACCGCCCAATGCGGAGTTTCTTTTTTCAGAAGAATCTGTTAAATTAAACCCGCATCATCCACAGGAGGTAGTTTTTTGGGACTTGGTTCTGATGTTGTTATTTTGATTGCCCTTTTCATGCTGTCCGGTTTTTTTTCCTCGGCGGAGGCGGCCCTGTTTTCGCTGACGGATCTGCATCTGCACAAGATGCGTCATTACCGATATCCTTTCTTTGAATATGTTTTGAAATTGCTCGCCAATCAGCGCCGTCTGCTGATCACCATTGTGACCAGCAATGAGGCGGTCAACATCAGCATTTCCATTCTGGCGGCGTCGTTTTTCATCAGGCTTTTCGACGCCAACGGCCAATGGATTTCCATTGTTTTCACGACCGGCGTGCTTTTGATCGTCGGCGAAGCGATTCCCAAGACCTTCGGCGTGACGTATCCCATGCAGATTGCCACCGTCGTTTCGCCGCTTCTGAGAGCGATTTCGCTTCTTGAATATCCGGTGGTGGCCGGGCTGGAAAAGCTGTCCGGTGTTTTCCTGAAACGTTTCGGCATGGGCAAGTCAGTCGCCGATGAAATCGTCACGGAAGATGAGTTCAAGACCTTGGTGGACGCCGGCTCCGTGGAGGGCGTCGTGGATGAGGCGCAGAAAGAACTGATCAATAAAATCTTCGAGCTGGGCGATTCTCCGGTGACCGACATCATGATTCCCCGCGTGGACATGTTTTGTTTGCCGCTGGATATGCCGGTTGAGGAAATGCTGCAGGCCATCGCCCGCACGCGGCAGGAGCGGGTGCCGGTTTACCGGGAGGACCGCGACGATATTATCGGTATTCTTTTTGCGCGCGATCTGCTCAATAATGTCTGGCGCGGCAAAATCAAGGACGGCGTACGGGATCTATTGAAGCGGCCTTACTTCGTTCCAGAACAGAAAACCATCAACGGACTGCTGAACGATTTTCAGAAAAATTTTTTGCAAATTGCCATTGTCGTCGACGAATACGGCGGCGTTTCCGGGATGGTGACGCTGGAGCACATTCTTGAACATCTTTTTGAGGAATCGGAAAGCGAACAAGACGCCAGCGGCGATGGTTTTGAAAGAGTTGACGAACGCACGCTGATTGTTCCCGGCAATATGACAGTGGAGCAGTGCAATAAACTTTTGCACGCCGATCTGCCCCAGGAGGAATTCGACACCGTCGGCGGCCTGGTCGTTCATCTTTTCGGCAAAATGCCCCGGAAGGGAGAGGAAGTCAGTGCTGAGGGGTACTCCTTCAGTGTCCTGGATATCGGGAAAACGAGGGTTTTGAAAGTGAAGATCACCAGGGAAAATGTTCAACCGGAGGAAGAGGTATGAGCGAGTACCTGACGGTTGCGGTCATTTTGTTGTGTCTCTTTCTGGAAGTCTTGTATTCCGGAGGCGAGCTGGCGCTTTTCGCATCAGATGGGAACAAGCTGAAAAACCTCGCCGGACATGGTTCGAAAGCCGCTCAACAGGCGGTTCAATTAAAAGAGCACCCGGAGTGGTTTATTTCGACGGCGCTCATCGGTACCAACATTGCCATTATCAGCGCATCCACCCTCGTGACAGGCCTGCTGATCGCCCGGTTGGGACCGGAAAAAGGCGAACAGGCGGCTTTTTTGATGATGATTCCGGTGCTGTTTTTCATGATTGTCCTGCGCAGCGTATTTCTGCATTACGCCGAAACGATGGCTCTCGCCGTCGCTTATTTCATGCGCGTTTCTTCCGTGATTTTCTATCCGATCGCCTTTGTGATTGCCGCCGTTTCACGGGGGACCGTGCAATGGTCATCAGACAGCAAAACCGGCGAAACGTCGCACATTACCAAGGAAGGCCTGAAATATATTCTGGGAGAGAAGACGCGGGGCAGCGACATTTTGACTACGGAGAAGGAAATGATCAGCCGCGTGTTTGATTTTTCCGAACTAACCGCGGATAAAATCATGGTGCCCATCTCCGCGCTGACCTGCCTGCCGGCTTCCATGAACATCTCCGAAGCGGTGGACGTGGTCGCCGATAAAAAATACATGCGCACCCCGGTTTATGAAGATACGGTCTTCAACATTGTGGGCATCCTGCATTATTTTGATCTGCTGGAGATGATGTTGAAGAAAAAAAATCAGGAAGAACTGGGCGAAGTTACGGTGGCTTCCTGCATGCGCACGGATGTCTTTTTCGTTCCGGAAACGAAAAAGGTCAGCGAACTACTGGCGGCCATGCAGAGGAAAGGCGAGCAGATGGCGGTTGTGGTGGATGAGTACGGCGGCGCCACCGGCGTGGTGACGATGGAGGACATCGGAGAGGAAATTGTCGGAACCATCGATGAATATGTGGTGGGCGATAAGCTTTACAAAAAAATCGCACCGGACCGCTATCTGGTGTCCGGCCGTCTTGAGATGGACACGCTCCGGCAGATTACCGGCGTGCGGTTTGCGGAAGGCAATTATGAAACCGTGGGCGGTTTTCTGATGCAGCAGATGGGCCGGATTCCCAAACCCAAGGAAATATACTCCTGCTCCGGCGTTGTCTTTGTCATTGAAAACGCCGACCAGAAATCGGTCAAGGAAGTGATGGTGATCGCGCCGGTGTCGTTGAAAGACGGCGGAAGCGTGATCCTTTAAGGATGGCGAAAGTGAAGGAAAAAAAATTCTGCGCGTTGATCCTGGCGGCGGGGAAGGGCACCCGCATGAAATCGGATTTGGCCAAGGTTCTGCACCGACTCAACGGCCGACCGATGCTGCACTATTCCATCGCGGCTGCGAAGGAAGCCGGCGCGGAAAAAATTGTGGCGGTCATCGGCCATCAAGCGGAAAAAGTCCGGGAAGCGTTTGCCGACAGCGGCTGTATTTTTGTCGAGCAGAAACCGCAGCTGGGGACGGGACATGCCGTGTTGCAGGCCCAAGACGTTTTGGCCGATTACGAGGGCTTGACTGTCATTCTTTGCGGTGACGTGCCGCTTTTGAAGGCGTCGACCATCAAGTCGCTGGTTGACCGTCATCGGGAGTGCGGGGCCGTCGTGTCCGTGCTGACAACTTCTCCGCCGCCGCCTCACGCTTATGGCCGCATCGTCAAGGACTACGGGGGCCGTGTCCTGAAGATCGTCGAGCATAAGGATGCCACGGCCGAAGAAAGAAGAATCGGGGAGATCAACACGGGCATTTACTGCGTTGACACGAAATTTCTTTTTGAAGCGTTGAAGCAAGTGACCAACGACAATCAGCAGCACGAATATTATCTGACGGACATCGTCGAAATCGCCGTCCGCGAGGACCGCAACGTCCGGACGTTTTTTGTTGAAGATTATGTTGAGGTGATGGGCATCAACACGCTCGATGAACTCGCCCGCGCGGAGAAACATCTTCTCGCATGATGAACATCATTCAAAAAGCCGGAAAAGAGGGAGCCTTTCTCGCGCCGCTGGCGGGAATTTCCAACCTGCCCTTCCGGCTCATTGCGCGGTCTTTGGGCTGTTCGATGGCCTACACGGAAATGATCAGCGCCAACGGGCTTGTCCGCAAAACGTCCAGAACCCATGAGTATCTGAAAACCGCGCCCGATGACCGTCCGCTGGGCGTGCAGATTTTCGGCGCCGATCCAGGCATCATGGCCGAGGCCGCACGCATCGCCGAGAACGGCGGTGCGGATTTGATTGACATCAATATGGGCTGTCCGGTGAAAAAGGTGATCAAGACCGGCGCCGGAGCGATCCTGATGAAAAAACCCGACCTTGCGGCCCAAATAGTGCAATCGGTCAAAGGGGCGGTCAAAATTCCGGTGACGGTCAAGATCCGTTCTGGCTGGTCGCCGTCTTCGATTAATGCCGTGGAAATCGCCGGCATCGCGGAAGATTGTGGCGCCGATGCCGTGACCGTTCACGGCCGGACGGCGGATCAGGGCTACAGCGGCCGCGCCGACTGGACGATTATTACGGCGGTAAAAAAATCCGTTAAGATTCCGGTGGTTGGAAATGGTGATATCCGCAAGCCCGGCGACGCCCTGCGGATGCTTGCCGAAACGGGATGTGACGCCGTTATGGTCGGACGGGGAGCTTTGGGAAATCCTTGGATTTTCAAGGGAATTTCCCAGAAAATGAGCGGCCGGGAAGAAAACCGCATGCCGACATTGGGCGAGCGGCTCGAAATGATAGAAAATCATTGGAAAATGGAAGAGCAACTGTTTGGTGAAAAAATTTCCTTGAGGACCTTCCACAAGCATATTCTCTGGTATACCAAGGGCTTGGAAAATTCCCATAAGTTTAGAGAATTGGCTGGAAGTCTTAAAAATAGAGAAAGTATCCTTTTCGCGCTCAAGGCCTATTTCCAAACATTGAATGAAGGCGTAAGTTAAAATAATACCTTGACATTGGATCTATAAATTGGCATAAATTAAGCAAAAGAAGCTTTAACAAAGTTCATTTAAGGAAGGAAAAAAGCAAAGGTGGAACTGGAAAGATTTGGACAGCTGGAAGAGAAAATCAAAGCGATCATCGAAGAAAAAGTTTCTTTAAAAAAACAAATACAAAAATTGGAGGAAACGTTAAAAAATAAGGAGTCGGAAATAGAAGGGCTTAAGGAAAAACTCAAGGTTTTGGATGAGGAAAGGAACAGCGTACGCGCAAGGGTGGATTCACTGCTTGAATTAATTTCTAACGTCGATTTGGCAAAATAAGCTTCCAGGGCGTGTGTTTTGAGAAACAGTTATAATATAACGATATTAGGCCAGGAGCTTTCCGTCATCAGTGATTCCGGTGATGATAAGGTGGCCGAAATCGTTCAGTTTGTGAATAAAAAAATGGAAGAAATTTTGCGTTCCGGCAACGGTCTCAAGACATTGAACGTTGCCATCCTGGCGGCTTTAAACATTTCAGAGGAGTTGTTGCAGTTAAAAGAAATCAACAAGACACTCTGTGAGCAATTGGAAAGCAGAGCAGAAAAACTGATTCAGATGATAGAGGAAGCAAGCTAGAATTTTTTTCGCCCCTGCGATGTGCGTGATTAACATTCGTTTTTGAGCCAACGTTTTTGAACTGGGGACCTTTCCTTGATTGTGGTGTGCATGTCCGCTATTTCCTGAGCTGGTCGGGAAGCAGAAAGCCTAAAACAACCAATAAAGGGCCCACTTTGTAAAAAGGTTCAAAAAGGTGATTAACACGGCATAGGCGGGGGTTTTTTTATCCCCTTTTCTCTTCCCAAAAATCTTTTCCGCGCTTAAATCCGAAAAATTTGCTGGATCCTTCCGGAAGGATCTCCCCTGAGGGGTCTTCCGGAAAGTTTAAATATAGCTTCGCCGGATACTTTTTTCCGGAAAAGATGGCGAATGGGTTCTTGTGGATAGGAAGCTGTTCCGGTGAGGCAAAAAGGAGGTTACATGATATGTTTGCCACCAGTTTGTCAGTGCTGATTTTGGTTATTGCCGTTGTTTCGGGCATCATCATTGGTTTCATTTTGAGACAGGTGATTGCCGCCAGGGAAATGCGTTCGTCCAAAAAGCTGATGGCGCGCATGGCTGAAGAAGCCAAAAAGGAGGCGGAAAACATCAAGAAGGAAGCCCTGCTTCAGGCGAAGGAAAACCTTCTGAAGATGAAAGCCGAATTTGACGCGGAGGCCAAGGAAAGAAGAAATGAGCTGGAAGCCAGGGAAAAACGCATTCGGGTGAAGGAAGAGAGTCTCGATAAGAAGACGGATGCGCTGGCGCAAAAAGAGTCGCTCCTCGAATCACGCGAAAAATCGATATCCGGTAAAGAAGCCTCTCTGGAAGAAAAGAACCGCAGGCTGGAATCCGCGTTGCGTGAACAGCAGGAGCGATTGGAAAAAATCGCCGGCATTTCGCCCGAGGAAGCCAAGAAAATACTGATTCAATCCATGGAATCGGAGGCCAAGGTGGAGGCGGCGGCGCTGATTCGCAAGATTGAGGATGAAGCGAAATTCACCGCTGATAAGAAAGCGCAGGAAATCATCGCCTACGCCATCCAAAGGTATGCCGGGGATGTCGTTGCCGAAAAGACGGTTTCCGTCGTCAGTCTTCCCAGCGAGGAAATGAAAGGCCGCATCATCGGCCGCGAGGGCAGAAACATCCGGGCGATCGAAGCGGCCACGGGAATTGATTTGATTATTGATGATACGCCGGAAGCGGTGGTTTTATCGAGTTTCGATCCGGTCCGCAGGGAAGTGGCGAGAATTTCTCTGGAGCGTCTCATTCAGGACGGCCGCATTCATCCGGGACGCATTGAGGATATTGTCAAGAAGGTGCGCGCAGAAGTCGAGCAGGTGATCCGGGAAACCGGTGAAAAGGCGTCCTTTGACGTCGGCGTGCATGACATTCATCCTGAATTGATCAATTTGCTCGGTTCCCTTAAGTACCGCACCAGTTACTCGCAAAACGTTCTGCAGCATTCCATAGACGTCGCTTATCTGACGGGCATTATGGCGTCGGAATTGAAACTCAATGTCAGAGAAGCCAAACGCGCAGGGCTTTTGCATGATATTGGCAAGGCCATTGATCACAAGGTTGAAGGCACGCATGCGGCCATTGGCGCCGATTACGCCAAGCGTTTCGGCGAAAATCCCCGCATTGTGCAGGCGATCGCCACGCACCATGATGACGGGCGCAACAACACGCTGCTGGCCGTTCTGGTGCAGGCCGCCGACACGCTTTCCGCCGCAAGGCCGGGAGCGAGGCGTGAAATCCTGGAGACTTACGTCAAGCGGTTGGAGGAGTTGGAAAAAATCGCCAATTCCTTCAAAGGGGTGGATAAATGCTTTGCCATTCAGGCCGGCCGCGAAATCCGCATTTTGGTGGAGAATGAAAAAATATCTGAAAATGACGCGGCCATGCTTTGCAAAGATATCGTCAAGAAGATCGAGGAGGACCTGACTTATCCGGGGCAGATTAAGGTTACGGTGATCAGGGAAACAAGATTTTCCGATTATGCGAAATAGCTCGTCTCCGGTGACAGAGGAGGAAAAATGAAGATCATGTTCATTGGCGATGTTGTGGGAAGTCCGGGCCGCATGGCGGTGAGGGAATTGCTGCCGCCGCTGATTGCCAAGAAAAAAATTGACTTTGTCATCGCCAATTGTGAGAATGTCGCCGCGGGATTCGGCGTTACCCGGAAGGTCGTCGATGAACTGTACCAATCCCGGGTGGATGCGCTGACGTCGGGCAATCATATCTGGAATAAAAAAGAGGTTCTGGATTTTATCGGGGATGACGAAAAGCTTCTACGGCCGGCGAATTATCCGGCGGCGGCGCCCGGCGTGGGGGCCGTCGTTTTGCCGGCGAAGACCGGGGAACTGATTGCAATCCTGAATCTGGCGGGACGGGTTTTTATGCACCCGAGCGATTGTCCCTTCGCAACCGCCAGGCAAAAAGTCGCCGAACTGCGGGCAAGGACAAAGGTCATCATTGTAGATATGCACGCGGAGGCGACTTCCGAAAAAAGAGCGCTGGGCTGGTATCTGGATGGACAGGTGTCCGCCGTTGTGGGAACCCATACGCACGTGCAGACAGCCGACGAGGAAATTCTTCCGCAGGGAACAGCCTACATCAGTGACGCGGGGATGACCGGTCCATTCGATTCCGTGATCGGCGTGAAAAAAGAGGCCGTGATTGAAAGATTTTTGACCCAGATGCCCAACAAGTTTGAATTGGCCAAAGATGACATTAGAATGCAGGGAGTGATCCTGGAGATTGATTCCGCAAGCGGGCGGGCCCAGTCCATTGAAAGATTCAGCTTGAAACTCAAGGATTCTTGAGAGGCAGACGATGAAAAGCGCTTACGAGGTTTTGAAGGAAAGAGGTTTCATCGAGCAGGTCACGGATGAAGATCTGATCCAAAAGCTTTTCGCTGCGGGACCGGTGACCTGCTATATCGGATTTGACCCGACGGCCGCCAGTTTGCACATCGGTTCGCTGGTTCCGATTATGGCGCTGGCGCACATGCAACGAAGCGGCAACAAGCCCATCGCGCTGGTGGGCGGCGGAACCGGCTTGATCGGCGACCCCAGCGGTAAGACGGAAATGCGCCAGATTCTCACCCGGGAGCAGATTGACCACAACGCCCGCTGTCTGGAGAGACAGCTTGCCCGGTATCTTGATTTTTCCGGTGGGAAGGCTTTGCTTTTGAACAATGCGGATTGGCTCACGAAAATCAACTACATCGAATTCTTACGGGACATCGGCCGCCATTTCAGCGTCAACCGAATGCTGGCGGCGGAAAGCTACAGAATCAGGATGGAAAAGGGCCTGAACTTCATTGAATTCAATTATATGGTTTTGCAGGCCTATGATTTTCTGTATTTGTTCCAGCACCACAACTGTGTTTTGCAGATGGGCGGCAATGACCAGTGGGGAAACATGCTGGCCGGAACGGAACTCATCCGTAAGGTGGCTGGCCGGGACGCCCATGCCGTGACTTTTCCGCTGATGACCACGTCGCTCGGCCAGAAGATGGGCAAGACGGAAAAAGGAACCGTCTGGCTGGACGACTCTTTGACCCGTCCTTATGAGTATTACCAGTATTGGGTGAATTGTGATGATGCCGACGTGGAGAGATTCCTGAAGCTTTTCACGTTCCTGCCGCTGGAGGAAATCAGCGTGGTCAAGGATTTGCGAGACGCTCAATTGAACATGGCCAAGGCGGTGCTGGCGTTCGAGGCGACGAAAATAACGCATGGAGAAGAAGCGGCCCAAAAAGCCTGTCGCGCCTCCATGGAGGCATTTCGTTCCCGGCCGGTGGACGCAGATCTGTTTCCGTCGAGCTCCATTCCCCGCGAAGCGGCGGCGAATGATACGACAGCGATCCCCCGCTACAGAATTTCACGAAAAGATCTGGATGCCGGTGTTCCGATCTGCTCAACCTGCGCCAAGGCCGGATTGACCCAATCCATTTCCGAAACCAAACGCCTCATTGAGCAGGGCGGCATCTATATCAACGACCGGCCGGTGAAATCCATTGATGAAACCCTGTCGGTGGCGGATTTCGACAGCGGCAGGGAAATCCGATTGAGGAAGGGAAAGAAGAAATATCTGATCATCGAAATGCAAGATTAGCATTTCAGGATCCCGTTTCCCCGATGCGGCGGAGTCGCCTTTTCCCGAAGCATAAACACCATGCAGACAAAAGTTCAGAGAAAGCAGAAGCCGTCTTTTTCCCGGCGGTCATCGACCGGCGGAAAGTCAAAAGAAAAGCAAAAAAATCATTTCCGGCCGCAAATAGATCCTTCCCTGAAGAAGGTTTTAGCCAGAATCGGCAGACCCCATCCCCGGCCGTTTGTGCCCGACGCGTTTCAGCTGCGAGCGCTGGAGGCGATTCAAAAAACGGATTGTCTGGTCATCGCTCCGACCGGTTCGGGGAAAACGTGGATCGCGCGCGAGGCGATCACGTCCGTGATCGAAAAAGGCGGACGCGCCTGGTACGCCTCCCCGCTGAAGGCGCTTTCCAATTCCAAGTGGGTGGAGTTCGGCCTCCATTTTGATCCCGAAAACGTGGGCATCATTACCGGCGACACCAAGGAAAACACCCAGGCGCCGATTATCGTCGGCACCACCGAAATCCTGCGCAATCAGCTCTATGACGCGATGCATCAGGGCGCGGATCTGCCGTGCGACCTGGTGATTCTGGATGAGGCGCATTTTCTGGGGGATGCCGATCGCGGCGTGGTCTGGGAAGAAATCATGATTTATCTTCCCGCGCGCATTCATCTGCTGCTCTTGTCCGCGACGATCGGCAACGGCGAAGAAATCGCCGGGTGGCTCGAAACCATCCGCAGAAAAGAATGCGTCGTGATCAGGGAAGAAAGACGTCCCGTGCCGCTGTATCCTCTTTTTCTGCACCCTTCCGGCTGTCTGTATCCTTTTCTGGAGGGGAACCAGGTCGCTGGGGCGGTGGCGGATTACATCCGGTCGAAAAACGAAAAAAAATGGCGCGGCGGCAAAATGCCCGACTACGCCGGCATGATCAGACTTTTGGAAAAATTCAATCTTTTGCCGGCGATCTTTTTCTTGAAGTCGCGCGCAGAGTGCGACGCGGCGCTCAAGGTACGGGGCATGCTGCCCCCCTTGTCCAGTGATGGGGAGTTCGATCGTTGCCTGAATGAACTGCTGGAGCGTTTCCCATCGTTGGTCCACCATCGCCAGTTGAAGGCGTTGCGGACGGCGGGAATTGCCGCCCATCACGGCGGGCAATTGCCCGCCTGGAAGATGCTGGTGGAGGAAATGATGAACCGGGGACACCTGCGTGTGATTTTCGCCACGTCCACCATTGCCGCGGGCGTGAATTTTCCGGCAAGGACGATAGTGCTTTTTAATTCCGATCTGTTCAACGGAAACGATTTCGATCCGCTTTCCGCCACGGAATTCCGGCAGATGACGGGCCGCGCCGGACGCCGCGGCCAGGATAAAATCGGCTTTTTGCTGACGGTCCCGGGAAGATTCATGGATTTGAATCACATCCGGCGGCTTTTGTTTAAGGAGCCGGAGCATATTTTCAGCCGGCTGAAGAATGATTTCGCCATGGTTCTGAATCTGCTTTTGTCACAGACTCCGGAGGACATTCGCCATATTTTCGAACGTTCCTTCGCGGCCTACCAGCAAAGCCTCAGGCATCGAGAAGCGGCGGGCTCGGCTGCGCAATCCCTGTGGAAGGATTTTCTGCGCCATATGCAATTTCTCCAGCAGGAGGGTTTTGTGGAAAAAGCCGGGCGGCTCACCGAGGACGGGCGCTGGGCTTCCAAACTGCGTCTCGATTATCCGCTGCTGGTGGCACAGTGCCTGCGCGAAGGTGTTCTTTCCCCGGAAGATGAAAAAGTTCTGGCAGGAATCATCGCCGTTTTCGCGTATGATCGGGAAAGCGAGATTCACCTGACCGGAAAGGATTATCCGCCGCCTTTGCGGCTCGCTTTGCGGCGGGCGATCCACGCGGTCAAGCCGCTGATGCGTCGGATGGAGGACGCGGGCTTTCAGGTGGCTAAACTGCATCCCGCCGCCGCAGCCGCCGTTTTCGCGTGGGCGCGGGGTCACAGTTGGGATTCTGTTGTGCGATTGAGCGGCATTGCCGAGGGCGATATGGCGACGCTGCTGTTGCGTACGGCGGACAATTTGCGGCAAATCGCTTCGCTCAAAGATGTCTATCCTGAAATTGCCGAATGCGCATTGAAAGCCAGAGAAGCGATATTGCGGGAGCCGGTGCTGTTCATTTAATCTTTCATGGCGTCGCAAGGATAGCAGCGATGAAGGCATGGCATCATTCGTCCGGCAAATTCCGCTTGTCGGACATTTCCGGGCGGAACAATCTTTCAAGTGGCAATAGTAAAAAATATTGCTAAGTTTTTCATAGATGTGGAATTGTATCATTCTTGGCAGGTCTCTGCGATGATGAAGATGAGTAAACCCAACACCTCAAAACAAAATATGATCATTCAAGTCATTTTAATCATGGTCACGCTGGCTGTTTACTGGCAGGTGAATCAATATGACTTTATCATCGAGGATTACCCTCATTTGGCAGAGGGGAGTCATGTTCAGTCTGGAATCACGATGGAAGGGATTCGCTGGGCATTCAGCACCACATACTATTATCTTTGGCAGCCATTGTTTTGGTTGTCTTTTATGCTTGATTATCATCTCTATGGACTCAATGCCGGTGGTTATCACCTCACGAATCTTGTTCTGCATGTCTTCAACATGCTGCTCCTGTTCCATCTTTTAAACCGGATGACAGGAGACGTTTGGAAAAGTGCGTTGGTTGCTGCGTGCTTCGCGCTTCATCCCTTGAACGTGGAATCGGTTGCCTGGATTTCTCAGCGCAAAAACGTATTATGCGTATTTTTCTGGATGTTAACTTTATGGCTATATGTTTATTATACAGAAAAACCGGTGATCAAGAGATATTTGCTTGTGATATGCGCTTTTGCGCTTGCGCTAATGAGCAAGCCGATGGTGGTTACGCTGCCGATTGTGATGATGTTGCTTGATTATTGGCCGCTGAAACGTTTTGAAACGCGCACCGCAAATTTCATTTTATGGCAATTGCGGGAGAAGGCGCCTTTTCTTGTGCTATCCATCGTGGTTTCTATCATTACGCTTTATGCTCAGCACTACAATCCGTCGGATATTCACATCGATTTCACGTCGAAATTCTCTGGGGCGGTTTTTGCCTTTGTAACTTATCTGGAAAAAATATTCTGGCCTCATGATCTGGCTTTTTGCCATCCTTCTTCAGTAACCATTTCCCTGGGGCAGGCATGGGGCTATGCTGCACTGATCGTTTTCATTTCGGCGGTTACGCTGATTTTGATCAAGCCCTTGCCGTTTCTCTTTGTTGGATGGATGTGGTACGCCGTAACCCTCTTTCCGGTAATCGGGATTATTCATTCGAAATATGTGCCGTTCATGTTTGACCACTTTACCTATTTGCCCTCTATAGGAATCTTTGTGGCGCTTGCCTGGGGGATGCCTTTTTTATTCCGGCGTCAGGGTGTCCGTAAAAAAGTTTTATTTCCGGCGGCAATCATGATGCTTTTGATGTTGGCTGTTTTGACGGCGCAACAATGCAGCTACTGGAAAAACAGTATTACGCTGTTTCATCACACCCTAAAAATAACCGAGAACAATGTGCTAGCCCATCATCATCTGGGATATGTCTATGATAATCTGGGCCGGTATCAACTGGCCGTGCATCATTATACCGAAGCCATTCGCATCCAGCCTCACCGTGCCTCGTTTTATAACAACCGAGGAGTCGCTTTTTCTAAAATGGGTCAGTATCAATCTGCCCTCCATGACTATCATCGGGCCATTCAATTGAATCCGGATTTTCCTGAAGCCTATATCAATAGGGGAGCGGCTTATCTGATGCGGGGCCATAACGATTTGGGTTGTTCCGACGCACAAAGAGCGTGTGAATTGGGCAATTGCACGTTGATTGAAACGGCCAAGAAGAATGGATATTGCCGCTGATGTCGAGGATAACCTCCCCAAAGGATTTCCAATTGCGCGCCACAACAGGATGGAATAAAATTATCAAGGCGGCATCCTCTTATGAAATGAGGTTTTTTCAGACCGCCACGCATATTTAGATGCCATATGGAAAAGTTGTTAATGAAAACGGACTTTGTTCCGGCGGGAGACCAGCCGCAGGCGATTGACAGCCTGGTGAAAGGCCTGGAGATGGGCAAACAGCATCAGGTCCTGCTGGGAGTGACCGGCTCCGGAAAAACCTTCACCATTGCCAACGTGATCGAGCGGGTCCAGCGGCCCGCGCTGATTATCGCACACAACAAGACGCTGGCGGCGCAGCTCTACGAAGAATTCAAGGGATTGTTTCCCGAGAACGCCGTGGAATATTTTGTCAGCTACTATGATTACTACCAGCCGGAAGCCTACCTGCCGGTGACCGATACCTACATCGAAAAAGACTCGGCCATCAACGAGGAAATCGACAAGCTGCGTCACGCGGCGACGCACGCCCTTCTGACGCGGCGGGACGTGATTATTGTAGCCAGCGTCTCCTGCATTTACGGGTTGGGGTCCCCGGAAGCCTACCTTGGGATGATCGTTCCGTTGGAAGCCGGCATGAATTTCCCGCGGGATGAGCTTTTGAAAAGGCTGGTGGAAATTCAGTACGAAAGAAATGACATCGATTTTCACCGGGGGACATTCCGCGTGCGCGGCGATGTCGTCGAAATCTTTCCGCCCTATGAGGACGAGCAGGCCCTGCGCGTGGAATACTTCGGGGACACGATCGAGGCGCTGGCGCTGATTGATCCGCTCAGAGGCCGGAAACTGGGTTCGGTCACGAAGACGGCGGTCTATCCGGGCAGCCATTATGTTACCTCGCGGGACAACCTGCGCCGGGCCATAGCGGACATCCGGGCGGAACTAGCCGAACGGCTTGCCGAGCTCAGAGCGCAGGACAAGCTTCTGGAGGCGCAAAGGCTCGAGCAGCGCACCCAGTTTGATCTGGAAATGATGGAGGAGATGGGGTACTGCCAGGGCATCGAAAATTATTCGCGTCATCTCACCGGCCGCAGGCCCGGTGAGCCGCCGCCGACGCTCATGGAATACCTGCCGCGGGACGCGCTCATCATCATTGACGAAAGTCACGCCACGCTGCCGCAGCTGGCCGGCATGTACCGCGGCGACCGGTCGCGCAAGGAAACGCTCGTACAGTACGGATTCCGCCTCCCCTCCGCGCTGGATAACCGGCCGTTGCGCTTCGATGAATACGAGGCGCTGCCCCATCAGCGGATTTATGTTTCCGCCACGCCGGCGGAATATGAAATGCGGAAAGCCCAGGGTCTCCGCGTGGAGCAGATCATCCGTCCGACGGGACTGATGGATCCGGAAGTCGAAGTCCGATCCGCCAGGCATCAGGTTGATGATTTGCTGTCGGAAATCAGAGCGAGGGTTGAAAAAAAGGAACGGGTGCTGGTAACGACGCTGACCAAACGCATGGCGGAGCATCTTGCCGATTATTACACCGGATTGGGAATCAAGGTGCGCTATTTGCATTCGGACGTGCACACGTTGGAACGTGTGGAGATTGTCCGCAATCTGCGTCTGGGTGAATTTGATGTTCTGATCGGTGTGAATCTCCTGCGCGAAGGCCTTGATATTCCCGAGGTGTCTCTGGTGGCCATTCTGGATGCGGATAAGGAAGGTTTTCTGCGTTCCGAACGTTCCTTGATTCAAACCAGCGGCCGCGCCGCGCGCAACATCAATGGCAAGGTCATCATGTATGCCGATAAAATCACCGGGGCGATTCGGGCCTGTCTGGACGAAACCCAACGCCGCCGCGCCATTCAGCGGAAATACAACCAGGAAAACAACATCACGCCCGAATCCATCAAAAAAGCCATCAGCAGTGTCTTAAGTTCCATTTACGAAGCCGATTATGTGACGATTCCTGCGGAGGTGCAAAAGAAAATTGCGCCTCGTCAAGAGGAGGATTTGTCGGCTTTGATTGTCAGACTGACCCGGGAGATGAAAGAGGCGGCCAAAAATATGGAATTTGAGCGTGCCGCGGAATTGCGTGATGAAATCAAGGAGCTTCAGAAAATTCTTCTGGAAATGGGATGACGGCAAGATTGGAGATCCGCTTCCCGTGGCGTTTTCTTAACGCCAACCAAGGGATGTTAAAAACTTTGACTTCGGCGGAAAAAAACGAGTCGAATATCAGATTTGGAAAAATACTGAACTTTATAGCCTTCTGTGCTATTTACGTTCACCGGCAGGTGCTCGAATATCCGTCACTGCTTTTTCGGAAAAGAGGAAGGGATCATGCTCAAAAGATACCGATATGTTCTGACCAATCGTCTGGAGGGGCTTCTTTACTATCTTATTCGCGCCTACAGCTGGACATTTCGTCTGCGCGTTGAAAATGAAAAACGGTGGATGGACTATTTGCAAAAAGGAGGGCGAGTGCTGTTGTGCTGCTGGCACCAGCAATTCTTTTCGGCCATCAGGCACTTTAAGAGTTATGCGCCCTATCATCCGGCCTTGATGATCAGCAAGAGCAAGGATGGTGAAATCATCGCCAGCATTGCCGAGAAAACGGGCTGGCGCACGGTTCGGGGATCTTCGTCACGAGACGGCGGTCAGGCCCTCAAGGAAATGATAGATCATTTGAAAACATACGGATTTGCTGGTCATGTTGTCGATGGGCCCCGGGGGCCTGCCGGTGTGGTGAAAGCGGGTGTTGTCAAACTGGCGCGGGCGACCGGGGCTTTGGTCGTGCCTTTTTATATCAAGGCGGACAGAGCCTGGTTTTTCAACAGCTGGGATCGTTTTCTGCTGCCCAAGCCCTTCGCGCGCGTGACCCTGGAATTCGGCGAGATGCTTGACTTGACAGCCGGGGAGAGCGAGGATGATTTTGAGCGTCAAAGGCAGCGCCTTGAGCAAATCATGCTGCCGGGTTTGCATCAATGACACGGCCGCTGATATTCGGAGCTTTCTGAAAGGGTGAAGAAGCCATTGGCGATGGGACCCTGGGGAATTCCGAACTTGAACGGGAGGAAAGAGTCGTTATGCAGGAAAAGCGAAGAATGCCGCGCATCAGGGAAAGCAACGAAGTAACGATCACGATCATTGCGGACAGGAAAAAGCCTGTTCGACAAAAAACCGGCGCGACAAAAGACATTTCCGCCTCCGGCGTCAGAATTCAAACTGATATTTTTTTGCCCGTGGATGCGCTTCTGAATGTAGATCTTTCGTTAAAAAAGCTGGAAAAAAAGATCAATGCCCTCGGCAAGGTGAGATGGACGAGAATGATCGTTGAGGAGGGATCGTATGAGGCGGGGGTGGAATTTGTCAATGCGCCGGTGTTGGCCATTCAACTGCTACGGGATTATATCAGGCGGATCATCAGCGGAAGAACTTGATGTTCTCCGATGCCGATTAATTATTTTCGTCTTCCAGGCTTCTGGGGGCATGCGAAACCCTCCGCTGTTCGGAAGAGCGAAAAACCCCGTCATCCTCTTTCAACGTCTTAGAAAGGATTCTTTCCGATTCGGATGATGCCAACCGTTTGACGGCGGTCTCTGCCTTTAAGCATAACAGGTTCTGTTGATGATCACCTTCTTTAAATCATCGGAGAGATGATTGAAGTAGGCGCAATAGCCGGCGACGCGCACCAGCAGATAAGGATATTTTTCGGGGTGGTGGTAGGCGTCCAGCAGGATCTCGCGGTTGATAATGTTGGGCTGAAACTGCATGCCGCCTTTTTTGAAAAAGGTGCTGAATATTCCGGAAAGATTTTTGACGCCGTCCGGTCCCTGAAACAGCGCGGCATCGACCGTAAAAGTCACCGTGGTGCCGTTGGGCGCGTACCGTTCAAAATCGACTTCGGCAACGGCGTTGAGGGCGGAAAGCAAATCGGACATCGGCATGCCGTAATGAGGTGTTATGCTGTTGGCCAGGGGCAATCCCTGCATTCTTCCGGAGGGAAGCGAAGGCGTCTTCTTGCCGTAAACGTCACTGACGTTGAGGGCGTAATAGCCGGCGGTATAGATGCCGTTTCGCGGACATTGGGGCACCTGTTTTAACGCGTTGCAGTAAATCTCCATCGTCTTGTTGACCCAGCGCGCGGCCACGGGAGAGTCATCCTGCCCGAATTTGGGAACGGCCAGCAGCGCCTCCCGGATTTTCTGATAGTGCTCTCCCTGAAAATCATGATCCATGGCGACAAGGATCTCCCAGAGCGAATGGAGTTTTTTCCGGTAGACCACTTCGTCGATGGCGTGCAGCGAATCGGCGGCGTCCGTGATGCCGACCGCTTGAATGCCGCTACTGTTAAAAGTCGCGCCGCCTTCGTTGACGTCCTTTCCGCTTTTGACGCAACCCCGAAAGAGGGAGGACGCCAGCGGCGTCGTGAAGTGCCGGCGGATTTGCTCTTCAATTTTCTGATGCTCTGCAAGAATGGAACGGGCCAGCTGGTTCAGCCGTTCCTGGTAGCGCTCAAGCAACTCATCCATGCTCGCGGGCGGGCGGAGCGGTACGGCTTTTTTCTTCTTATAGGCAGCGCGCATCTTTTGGTACCGCGAAACAATAAAGCGGGAAATTCTGTTGTTACCGCGGAAGCTGTGTTCGATGAATTTGGTGATGATTTTTTCCATCTGGTCGGCGAAGCCGAAATTCCACAAATCTTCTTCCTCTCCCTTCAATGCCTGCAGAAGGGGCAAAACGACATTGATGTTGGCACAGTCGGTGTTGCCGAAATGGTCATCGGACGCCACCGGTTCAACGCATCCAACGATGGCATAATTCCGCGCATCCTCGACGCGGGTGTCGTAGTGCCTCAGCAGCGTTCTGATGTAAATCTCATCGTGATACAACTTTGGCTGCGGAGAGCCGTTGAGATACACCTCCGCTATTCTGTCGAGATACCTCGCGGGACTTCCTTCGTGAATTCTTGCAGCCATATCCACCGCGAGAAACGGTAGCTCGCAGATGTCCAGAAGCATGTAGGTCAAATCATTGGTGGCGTCGTTGCCGTTTTTGTCCATGCCGCCGAACGTCAGGGCCTGGTCCGTGGATTGCGTTTCGAAGAGTCTTCCGATGCCCAGATACGTGTCGCCGTCGTTAACCAGCACCGCCTCGTCCATTTTCAGAACAAAAAGAGCGAGCAGTTCTCTGGCCTGATCATAGGTGATGATGCCTGATTCCCGGTCCCTTTTGTAATAAGGATAAAGCAACTGGTCCATGCGGCCGAACGACACCGCGTTTTCATAGGATTCAATGCACAAAGCGATCTGCAAAAAAAGCATGGATTGCAGCGCCTCGTGAAAGGTGCGGGCAGGGTTCCGCGGCACATGCCGGCAGATTTGGGTCATTTTTTCCAGTTCACGGCGGCGTTCCGGATCGCTTTCCCGAAGGCTCAACTCTTCCAGGGCGACGGCGTATCTTTCGGCGAAGGCCTCCAGCGCGCGCAGGGCGATCATGGCGCCCTGATAGAAAGCCCGATTGCTCTGCGGTTGTTCTTTTTGCTTTTCTTGGATTTCGCGGATGATGCCGCTTGTACCCAGGGCAAGCAGCCGTTCAAAATTGACGATGAAATGCGCGATGGCCGCCAGGTTGTTGTTGAATCCGGCGTTCATTTCCGAACAGCGGGCGATGGCCAGTCTCAAATCGGAAAGCTTCGGATTCACTTTCGTCAAAAGGCTATGTTTCATCCAGAAGGGGAAAATCTTGAGGTAGAAATCAAGCTTGTCTTTCCATGAACACTTGAAAGAAACCGGAGTCTGGCGGTGTATTTGGTGGAGGATGGAAACAAAGAGAATGCCGTAGTGCTCTTCCCAAACCTGTCCGCCGACCCGATGGGACGTGAAGTTGCCGACGAGCAGTTCATGAGGGTAAATGATCACTTTCTTGTTTTTCAGCACGTAGTCGAGGCGTTTCGCTCGGTGGAGATACGAGGGCTCGGCAAACCCGTTTTTCTTGTAGAATTCAGTCTTGAGACGTGCGACTTCAAAGCACAAATGATAACCGCTTTCCCGGATGGCTTTTTGTATCGCGTGGACACGCGGTCCGAAGACGGCCTTGTGTCTGAGGGTGTCGAGGTCATAACAGGCCGCCTGAATGCCCAGATCGCGGAATAAGTCGACGGCGTTTTTGACGGCTTCCAGGCTTTGCTCAGGCGTGATGTTCAGGAGGGTCTGCAACAAGCCGAGTCGTCGGGCTTTTTCCTCGTAGAGGTTGTGGTATTTCAGAAGTTCAATGGTTTTGTAGTTGATGGATTTCAGAAAATCGGCTGTGGCGGCGATCTGCTGTTCGTCGTCGTTATAGCCGGGGACGATGACCATGCGAAATCTGATTTTCGCGTCGGTGGCCAGCAGCTTGCGGATATTTTCATGAATCAGGCGGCTGTCTTGTCGGGTAAATTGTTTGTGCCGTTTATCATCTCCGACGACCTTCAGGTCAACCAGGAATAAATCGACAAATGAAAGCAGCGGGTGAACATTCGTCCACGGCACGTGCAGGGCGGTTTCCACGGCGATATGAATACTCTCCTGTTTCAGCAACCGGCATAGTTGCAGGAGGCTTTCGGTGTTTTGCCAGAGAGGATCCCCGCCGCTGAACGTGACGCCGCCACCCGTCCGGATGTAATAATCCCTGTCGCGCAGGACGATTTCCATGACATCGTCAAGGGAGAAGGGCGCATCGGTCGCTGCATGCGGCTTCATTGAAAGCGCTTCGGGGTTCTGGCACCACAGACATCTCAAGGGACATCCCTGAAAGAAAATGGTGGTCCGGATGCCGGGGCCGTCATGGACGCAGGTGCGCTGGATTTTGACGATGTGTAGGGGTTCTGCCCGTTCAACGGGGGTTCTGTCGGCCTGATGGACGGCTTGCATGTGATCCTCCTAAATCAACTGGACTTTAAAAATTTGAGTAATTCCCTGCCTGCCTGAAGAAATTCCCTGGCTTTTTCGGCGGCTTTGTCTTCGTTCTTATGGATGACGGCCTCTAGGATTTCCTGCTGCAACGTTGTGTCCAGATTCGTGGAGAGGGGGAGAAAGAGGTTCAAGTGTTTGTCATGGATGGCTTTGATGGTGTTCATCAGCAGAATGTAGACCATGTTTTTGCTGGCCAGCGCGAGTTGTCGAAAAAATTCAAAATCTAGCTGCTGCAATTTTTCCGGGTCCGTGGTTTTCACCAGCCTGTCCATCAGCGCCCGCATTTGTTCGATGTCTTTGCTGTCGGCTCGTCGGGCGGCCATTTTGGCCACATCCGTTCCGAAAAGCTCTCTGGCTTCCAGAATGTTTTCCAGAATCTTCAGGTCGATTTTTTCATCAATGACCAGCATGGAGAAAACTAAATCGATGGAAGCCTGGTGAAGATCCTGAACAATAATGCCCTTGCCCTGGTGGATGGCAATCAGTTTGAGCTGTTCCAGTTTCTTGAGCGCTTCGCGCAGCGTTGCGCGCGTGACGTTCAATTGGGCGGCCAGCGTCCGTTCCGGCAGCAACTTCTCCCCGGGGTTGATCTCGCCGCGCAAAATATGCTTGAGCAAGATTTCGGCGATTTGTTCGGGGGCTTTGATTTTCTCCACGGGACCCAGCGTTTCGTTCATATGCGCTCCTCAAATATTCGGTTCATTCAATATGAATGGTCGCTTTGAATCCGTCCACTGGACAAAATTTCGATATGGACTTATTTTTTCTAAATTCACATTGGTCCTACCATTGGACCAATTATACAAAACAAAAAAATAAAAGCAAGATTTTTTTCTTATTTAGCAGTTAAAAAATCACATTTGTCTTAATTGTATGAAATTTAAATGGAATTATAGTGGCTGATTTGAGAAATTATTCTTTTTTCGTGAACATTTTTGTTTATCTTTGTGCATTCTGAATTTTAACGATATGTTATCGTTTTTATTAATTAATTGTGATTTCAATCTCACTTTTGGATATTGGGCCCGAAAACATTATATTGAAGGGAAAAATTCAGTTTGCCACGGAAAAACAATTTTAATTATCTTTTTTTCTCATTTTTCTCACGGCCAAATGGGCGAGGCAGCCTAGCATGAGTAATGCGAAGATTGTCAAGGCCAAAACACCATGGGTTATCCAGTTGCCGCCGCAAAAAAGATCGACGGGGTTGAGAGAAGTCCGTGCGAAATAGCGGCCCAAAGGTCTGCTGTATTTTTCAGGTATCCGCGGCACTTCGGAGGTGCTTGTCGTGCCGAAAGAGCGCAAATACCAGGCAAGCGCCTGCCATTCCTTGAGTTCTGTGGAATTCCGGATATGGACAATCCCTTGTTTCACGTCCTTCAGAAGATTGCCCTGCCGATCTTTAGGTTCTATTTTGATCAAGCCGTGGCTGGCCGAGCCGACATAGTCAATCATGGACGCGGTGTAGAGATTCGCACAAACGCGGTAGAGCTTGTTTTTTTCCAGAGGACGGTAGGTTTCGTTTTCATCCTCCACCGCCACCGATGTCACCCTGTCGAACCACATGCGGTGCGGGTTGTAGGTGAATTTCACGCCCGATACCTGCAGGTAGGCATCCTTTTTCTTCAGAGGCGCGATCGTCGTGTGAACTTCGAGGATGTCCTTGAGTTCTTTGCCGCTGACATAGAAACAGACCAGCGGGTAACCGGGAATTTTATCCGGGCCGATGCCCAGCGACAGGACTTCGAAGACATCTGCGACCGTGATCTTGCCCTTAAACAAGCCGTCGCGGATATTTCCCACCGGCACAAGAGCGCAATGAACGTGACGGTATTGATCCGCCTCCGCCCATTTCACGGCAGCACGGTACGCGTCGGTAATCAGATCCCCCAGCGGCGCTTCCCATGGATAGTCGACTGACTTTTTAGTCGATTCCAGATGAAAAGTGGATTCGGCGATCACCTCGTCATAGGTCATGCCGTAGCGGGCAAGAAAATTCCGGTTGACCATATTTTTGTAATTTGCGATGTCTGCGGCAATGCGCCTGTCTTCATCGACGTCTGCGGATATATTTTTGAGTTCGTATGATACAAGTTTCGCGCCGTTTTCGTCACAACGGATGTTCAGCACGCCCAGATAGCTGCCGTAACTGCCGGCCGCCACGATGAGGGTCTTGCCGATGACGATCGGTTCGGGCAAAACCGTGTGCGTGTGTCCGCTGATGATGACATCAATCTGGGGCACGGCCCGGGCGAGCATTTCATCTTCGGATCTTTTCCGGATGGGAGACGTGCCGCTGTGGGAAAGGCAGACGATGATGTCGACTTTTTCCCTGTTTTTTAAAAGCTCAACCATTTGTTGGCCTGCTTCGACCGCGTCGGAGAAGGCCACCGGCCTGGCAAACGGGGCGTCGTGAGCCGCGTCCCGGCCGATCACCCCGAACACGCCGATTCGCAGACCGTTTCTTTCCAGAACGATATAAGGCCTGACGGGATAATCCGCGAAGGCTTTTTTGAGCATGGCGTCGCGCGAATCATTTTTGCTCAGGACGGCATTGGATGCGACAATCGCCGGCCGTTTTTCTCCTTTGGTCATCGCGGAGGAAAGCATTGCCGCCAAGCCCCAGGGGTGGAAATCAAAGTCATGATTGCCCAGCGTTGTCGCGTCATATCCCATTTTCCCCATGAGCCTCAACTCCAGTGCCTCCGTCATAAACTGTGTGTGAAAAAGGGTGCCCATCGAAAAATCGCCCGCGTCCAGAAGAAGCGTCCGACGGGGATGATTCCGTCTCTGTTCGTCGATCACGTGCGCCAGTTTCGCGTATCCCCCCTGCTGCAGGGGACTGCCGTCTTGCGCCAAGATTGTGTGGGGAAGAAAATAGGAGTGCAGGTCATGGGTGAAAAGAATGACCAGTTCTTTCGCTGATAGCGTGCCGGTCAAAGGCGATGACTGAGCGTTCGCCCGCACGGCGCAAATGAGGCCGGCGATCAGAGCAAGGCCAATGCTCGCCAGCGCGATGGATCGGCCTATCGGGAGCTTGTCTTTGATCATTTTTCTCTCGAGTCGAAAAGGTTTTATGCTTAATATCACAAATTCTTCAAAACAAAAGCTATTATTCCATGGGCGTTGAGGGACAAAAGGGGCTTTTTATTTTGTGCATGATGAAGTAGAATCTGCCGAAATCTTCCGAGCGAAAAAAGTCATAGACTCTTTGGGCGATTCTGGTATTTTTCTAGCGGGCAGGAGGGCAGTCCGATGAATAAAATTTTCAAATGGTTGGGTTGGGGTTTTCTTTTCTGTATCGTTGTTTTTGTGCTTGCCGAAGTCTTTTTCCGCTGCCTGTTTCCCCGGACCAATCCCTTTGATGATCGGATAGCGCAACGGTATGTCACGCCTTACACGATGTTCAGTAAATTTGAATACGGCGCAAAAGAAAAGCCCAAAGGGAAGGCGGAAATCCGAATTTTCATGCTGGGCGGCTCCACGGTCGCCTATGGGCATCCGCCTCTGCCGGTTTGTGTCGAGCAGGAGTTGAAAAAACGCGGCTGGCGCAACGTGCGTGTCTTCAACTACGGCGTCATCTCTCAGAACTCCGGTCAGGAGCTGGCTCATTTGATCTATCATGTGATTGATTCAGAGCCGGATTTGGTCGTTTTTTACGACGGCGGCAATGACATCATGGATCCGCTTCTTTACGACCCCCGTCCCGGTTACCCCTTCAATTTTCTGGCTTATGAAAACAATGTTTTTTTCAAAGAGGTTGACGAATACCCGGCGTTTTCTCTTTTGGCTTATGGAAGCGAAATGTGTCGGCGGCTTTTTAGAAACTATTTTTTCGAAAAATTCGGTCACTTTTCAGAATGGCGAAGCTATGTCGGTTATGGAACTTATGCCTGGTCGGATAGAATCGCTCAAATCTACGCCGGAAATCTGGCCAAAGCGGCGCGGATATGCGGCGCATACGGCGTGGCGTACGCGGCTTTTTCCCAGCCGCTTCTGTTTGATAAGCGGGAATGGTCGGAGACGGAAATGAAAATTTTAGACCGATGGCCTAAAATGGAAAAAGAAATGGTCGGGCCGTACGTTCGGGATGTCCGGGACCGCATCACGCGCTGTGTCGCCGGTGAACAGAAAGCATATCCTTTTTATTTTCATGATCTGAGCGGCGTCTTCCGCGAAGCGCGGGAATCCATCTTTATAGATTACATCCACATCACCGGGGAAGCCAATCAGAAAATCGCCTCGGTAATCTGCGATCGGCTGATGGGTCAAATGCAGACCCTGTCTGAAAAACGCAAAACGCATTGAGCGCATCATCATTATTGGAAAAGGAGGGAAAATGACGAACTTATTTGCCGCAACAGGAGCCGTTTTAATCATGATTTCCATCGCGACGGCGTGGCTGATTGTTGCCAGAAGATATTTGTCTCTGGGCGTGGCGACGCGATATATCCGTGACGATGAGAAACTCGTGAAGGCGCATGTGGACTACCTCATGATGGGATTGGTTCTTTTGATTTTTTATGCCGTCGGGATGCATTTCCCCTCGTGCCTTGTTGTCCTTGCCTGTCTGGGGGCGCTGACGGATCCCTCGCTGTTCGTCTTTCTTGCCCTGAAACCGGACGTGAACAAGAAGCTCGGCAGTCCTTTCAGCGTCATCAGCACAATATCTTTCTTGGCGGCGACCGTGGGAATCGGCGGCGTCGCTTGCTTGATCCTTGCTGAAATGCTGGCATTGAAATGACGCTGAAAGTTCCTGTTGTTTGAATCTTTCGGATTCGGGATTATGGAAAAGCATCGCCCTTTGATGGAAAAAATCAGCGCTCTGCCGCGCGGTTCGGGTGTTTACCTGATGAAGGATGCCGCCGGCAAAGTAATTTACGTCGGCAAGGCCAAGAACCTGAAAAGCCGCGTCATGAACTATTTTACCGGGAAAGACTCCAGGCCCATGGCGCCGTTTCTTCTTTCCCGCGTCCTCGACATTGATATCATCACCACGACGACCCCCAAGGAAGCCCTGATTCTGGAGAATAATCTCATCAAGCGCCACCGGCCCCGCTACAATGTGAATCTTCGCGACGACAAGACGTACTATCACTTGTTCCTCGATTTGCGGGAGCCGTTTCCCCGTTTGCAGCTGGTGCGCAAGAGAATGAACGACGGAGCGCTCTACTTCGGCCCCTATCCCTCCGGAGCGGCGGCCAAAGAAAGCCTGCGTTTTGTTCAGCGGATGTTTCCGCTGCGCAGCTGTCGGGACCGCGATTTCCGCCTTCGTTTGAGGCCCTGCTTGGAATACCAGATTGGACGCTGTCCGGCGCCCTGCCAGGGGCTGATTACGGAACAAACCTACCGGAAACGGGTTGAAGATGTCGTTCGCTTTTTGCAGGGGCGCCGCCGCGAATTAGTCGCGGATTTGAAAAAAGAAATGCACCATGCCGCGGAAAATCTTGATTTTGAGGAAGCGGCGCGTCTGCGCGACCGTTTGAGGGCGCTGGAGCACGTTCTGGAGAAACAAAATGTCGATGCGGGCGAAGCGGTTGATCAGGACGTTTTCGGGCTTTACCGGCAGGACGACCGTTTTCAGATTTGCGTTTTAATGATTCGGGACGGCAAACTTTCAGGAACCAAATCATTTATGCCCGTGAGAGTCAGTCAGGCCAGCGAGGAAGTGATGTCCGCTTCCCTGGTTCAATATTATGACGAAGAGACGTTCATCCCGGATGAAATCATCCTTCCGGAATCCCCGACCGATGCGGAAGTGATCGCAGAGTGGCTGGCGGAGAAGAAGGGGAAGAAAGTGAAGTTGACCGTTCCGGCCATGGGAAACAAGAAGGCGCGTCTGGACATGGCTTCTGAAAACGCCAGGCGTCTCTGGGAGACGGCCTGCAAAAAGGATGAACGGCTTGACGAAGCGCTCCGTCTGCTCAAAGAGAAATTGTCCTTGTCCGCCGTGCCGCGCCGTCTGGAGTGTTATGATATTTCGAATATCGGCGGACAGCAGGCGGTCGGGTCGATGGTTGTGCTTCAGGACGGATTGCCGGACAAGAAAAGTTATCGGCGCTTCAGGATCAGGACATCGGACCGGCCCGATGATTACGGCATGATGCAGGAAATGCTCACCCGCCGTTTTTCCGGCGGGGATCCCCTGCCGGATCTGGTCGTGGTGGACGGCGGCAAGGGCCAGCTGAATGTTGCTCTGGCCGTTTTGAAGCGGCTGAACCTCCGGCTGGATGCGGTGGCGCTGGCCAAAGAAGAGCGGCGGACAATATTCCCCGGACATTCGGAGAAAAAAGACGCCGATAAAAAAGAGGACAGGATTTATCTTCCGGGGCGAAAGGACGCCGTTTTGCTTTCCCGGTGGCCGCAGGCTCTGCGGATTTTGCAGCAGGCGCGCGATGAAGCGCACCGTTTCGCCCTGAGTTATCACCGGCGGTTGAAACGGGCGTCAGATCTCTCCTCGATGCTTGACGCTCTGCCCGCAATCGGGGGGAAAAGAAAGACCAGCCTTCTCCAACATTTCGGTTCCGTGGAGGGGATCCGGAAGGCCTCCATGGAAGAGTTGCAAAAAGTACCGGGAATTGGTAGGTCTCTTGCGGAGAAAATCCACGCGTACTTGAAAAATAAGCGCGAAGAGCTTTCGTTTTCATGAGTCTGATAACGGTATTTCTGATTGCGGTGGGGTTGGGCATTGACGCGTTTTCCGTGGCGATCGGGATTGGCGCGTCCAATTCCAAAAGATCGTGGGGACCCGTCTTGAGACTGTCGTCGGCTTTTGGTTGGTTTCAGTTCGGCATGGCTGTTTTGGGCTGGCTGGCCGGTTTGTCCATCGTGTCCCTCATTGCGTCCTTCGATCACTGGATCGCTTTTGCGCTGCTGGCGCTGGTGGGAGGCAAGATGATCCGCGAGGGCTTCGACGATAAAGCCGAGGTCGAGAAAACGGATCCAACGCGCGGATGGCCGTTGTTGTTGCTGGCGGTCGCCACCAGTATTGATTCTCTGGCCGTGGGATTTAGTTTTTCCATTTTGAAGAATGAGATTCTTCTTCCGGCGGTGATTATCGGCGTCGTCTGTTTCTTGATGACGGGGATTGGAATGCTTTTCGGCAAAGTGCTGGCCGGAATCTTTGGCAGAAAAGTGGAAATTTTCGGCGGCTTTGTTCTTGTGGCCATCGGAATTAAAATTCTTGTCGATCACTGGAAATAATATGTTGACGGACAACAGTCTCTTGTTTTCCCGGAAGGGGAATCGTTTCCGCCCGTCGCAGGGCGGCCGGGAAGTATTTGTCATCCTTTGTTTCTTTCTGGCGGTTTTTGCCACTTCCTGTGCAACGCTCCCGACCGTTTCCGGCGGGCCTTCGTCTGCGGGCCGATGCCTGCCCTCCTTTCCCGACAAGGACGGGTGGTACGGCGGCGACGGTGCCTACTCCATCCAGCTGGACGCCAAAAGAACCCTCTGGCTCTTCGGCGATACCTTCGTCGCGTGCGAACCGCACCGGCGGGACCGGATCGGCATGGATGTCGTATTGGGCACCACGGTGGGCATCTCCACTTGTTCGGAGAAGGGATTTCACATCGGCTATTATCTGAAACACGAAGGGGCAAGGTATGTGTCGTTCTTTGGTTCGGAGGAATGGCTCTGGCCTCAGGATCCGTTTATCTTAAACGGAATTCTGTATATCCCGCTGTTGATTGTTCGTCCGACTCAAGAAACGACCAATGTTTTTCCGTTTACCATTTCCGGTCATAAATTCGCCCGGATCAAGGATTTTTCAGCTTCCGATCCGCGTGAATGGCAGTACGACTATATTGACTTGAGTCCCCATATTCCGCGGGAAATATCGGCTTTTGCCGCCACGTCCGTTGTTTACGGCGATTATGTTTATTTTTATCCTCTGTATGCGCATCAAAGCGCCGGAGAAAGCGTCGTCGGAAACATACTGGCCCGGATACCCGCCGCTAAAATCGAGAAACCCGCGGGAGCAATTGAATATCTTTCCCGGGACGGAACCTGGACCAAAGACCTTCGACCGGACAAGGTGAAAATTGTCCTGGAGGATTTTGCCTCCGAACTAAGCGTCAGGTATCATTCAGCGCTGGGAAAATGGGTTGCCGTTTATTTGTCGACGTTCAATAAGGGCAGCCGGCTCGTGTATCAGATGGCCCAGCATCCGGAGGGTCCCTGGAGTCCGCCCAGGGTTCTGCTGGAGCCGATTCCGGAGGTGGATCCGCAAAGCGCCTTGTATGATCCAAACAATTTCTGCTATGCGGGCAAGGAGCACGTGGAGTTTTCCGATGACGGAAAAATTGTGGCGACTTACGTGTGCAATTCGTTCGAAGACGTGAAAAAGCCCGACAGCTTTATCCGCAGACATCTTTTCCTGTATCGGCCGGTGGTCAGAGAGGCGGTTCTGAATTGAGCGCTCGCGGGGCAATCTATCCCCTGATCCATGTGACCAAGCGGTAAGCCGCCATGCCGCCGAGATATGAAAAAATAAGCGTCATGAAGATCGCGCCGTAAAACCATTTGCGGCTGTTCATTTCCCTTTTTAAAACAGCCAGTGTGGCGGCGCAGGGAATGAAAAGCATCATCACGACAAGAAATGCCGCTGCCGAAGCGTGGCTCATCACCGCGGGCAGAACGGCGGTCAAGCCATCCCTGCCCACCGAATATAAAACCCCCAGAGTGGCCACGACATTTTCTTTAGCCACCAGCCCCGTCAGGAGTGCGGTAATCATTTTCCAGTCCAGTCCCAGAGGAATACCCAGCGGCTGAAGCAGCCGGCCGAAAGCCGCGAGATAACTTTTGTCCACCTGGCCTTCGGGAAAATAAGACAAAAACCATATCATGACGGATACGGCCAAAATAACGGTTCCCGCTTTGCGGATAAAGGAAAGGGTTCTTGTCCACATCGCCATCAGAATGGTTTTGATGTCCGGCCGGTGATAAATGGGCAGTTCCATAATGAAGGGGGCATCCTGCTTCCACAGCGTTTTGTTGACGAAGACGCCGATGATCCCCAGCACGACGATATTGACGGCGACGATGCTCCATGACACGAGCGCCGCCCGCGGGCCGAACACGGCGGCAGACACCAGAGTCAGCACGGCTAGCCGGGCCGTGCAGGGGACAAAAGGAATGAGCAGCAGAGTGATCATCCTTGCTTTCTGGGTTTCGATGATGCGGGCGCCCAAAACGGCGGGAACATTGCAGCCGAATCCCAGACACATCGGAATGAAGCTTTTCCCGTGCAGGCCGACCAAATGCATGATTTTATCCATGACAAAGGCGGCGCGGGCCATGTAGCCCACGTCCTCGAGAAAGGCCATTATCGCGAAAAAGATCAACAGCACCGGCAGAAAAGTCAAAACCGATCCGACGCCTCCGATGACGCCGTTGAACAGTAATCCGGAAATCCAGGCGGGCCAGGCGCGGGTGTGGGGTTCGCATAAAGCAATAAAGTTTTGAATTTGACCGCTCAGCCATCCCTGAAGGGGAATGCCCACCGCATAAGTCAGGAAAAAAACCAAAGCCATCACACCCAAAAGCAGGGGAATGCCGAAAATCGGCCGCGTGAGGACGTGATCGATTCTGTCGGTGAGCACCACTTCGCCCATCCGGAAACGTGAAACCGATGCCCGCGTTATTGTTTCAATCCAGTCGTAGCGCCCGTTGACGACCGCGTGAAGCGCGTCTTCGTGCTGGATCAGCAGTTCGTCGATTTTGTCAAGGGCCGGCTTCTGCGCTTGTTTTTTTACCATTTCCGCAACTTCAGGATCGCCTTCCATCAGTTTCACCGCCGCCCATTCGGGCGTATAGGGTTCTTTGATGAAGGGCTTCACCTGCTGAAGAATTTCCCGGTAGATCTGCAGATGCTCTGCGGAAACCTCCGGCAATTGCGGGCAGTATTTGACTTCCGAGTGAGCCATCAGCGCTATTTGCGCCACCAGTTCCTTGATGCCGCTGTTTCTTTTCGCCACCATGGGGATGACCGGAATGCCCAGCAAATCCTGCAGTTTTTTAGAGTCCACTTGAATGCCCTGATCAGACGCGACATCCATCATGTTGACGGCGGCCACCACCGGACGGTTCAGCAGAAACACTTCAGAGAGCAGATAAAGGCTTCTTTCCAGCGCCGTCGCGTTTAAAACAAGGACGACCAGATCGGGTTTTTCTTTGATGATGAAATCACGGGCGACGCGTTCTTCTTCGGAAAAGGCGGTCAGGCTGTACGTGCCGGGCAAATCCACAATTTTGATTAAAACATTATCAGCGCGGTGCTCCCCCTCTTTTTTTTCCACGGTTTTTCCGGGCCAGTTGCCCACATGCTGGGACAAGCCGGTCAGGATATTGAAAACCGTTGATTTTCCGACATTGGGCTGGCCGACCAGCGCGACGATGATTTCCTTCTCGATGGGAGGCAGACACGTTTCTTCAGCTGAAACGGTCTTCTTCACCAGGATTTTGGATGCTTCCCCTTGCCCCAGCGCGATGCGTGTGTCCGCCACCTGCACGACAACCAGACCGCCGCTGATCTGGGCGATGCGGAAACGGGCGTTGGGAAAGATTCCCATCCCCGCCAATCGGCTGGTGATGGAGGAGCCTCCTTCAATGGCGTGAATAACGCCCTGATCGCCTTCTTTCAAAACGGTTAGCTTGAGAAGTTCGCTCATCGGGAATCTCTTTCTGATGCTTTCATGCTTATTCGATACTTTCTTATCAGATTCAGAGGTCCGTAAGAATATTTAGTCCGGCGCAGATTTTTGTTTCCCATGTCCTCCTCCAGATTCAGAAATTGGTATTGTCCGCGCCATAGCTTCGCGGTATCGTTGAAGATAAACTCGTATATGCCATGATAATTACGCGAAGCTTTGGCAAAGTGCAAACAAAAAGTGTCCGTGTTCAGCGCTTCGCCGATGATAAATCCGGCCGGTTTTCGGTCAATGTAATAAATGGTGCCCCAGAGCGACAGCTCGGAGAAATATTCCAGGGCCTCACGGCACTGCTCAAAATCGGTTTTGTCCGGCGCGGTGCGCGAATGGTTTTGCCACTCCGTCAGGATTTCAAGCGCGTCCGGAATGTTTTCTTGCGCGATCGGCGCATTTTCCGTCGCGTAAAGGGCTAGAAACTGATGCAGGTGATTCCTGTGCCGCACATATTTTTTCCCCTTGAAGTCGGCCATGGCCTCGGTCAGGTAGAGATAATCGGATTCACTGTCATCGTACGTGACGGAGAATTCATCTTGCGGGAAATGGGACAGCCACTGTTCGGGGACAGGAAACAGAAAAGCGCGATCTCCCAGGATTTCTCTGACGGTTTTTACATCGCATCCCCGCGGGTCATTCAGCGGCATGATGTAGCGCTGACCGTGTCTGTTTTGGCCGGCGACGAACAATCCGCATTCCTTTTCCACAAAGTCATAATGGCTTGTTTTTCGGAAAAGGTAAACGTTCGCGAAGGTGTAGTCGGAGATGGGCAGGTTCATCTCCCGGAATCGACGGGTCAGATAATCGCGGTGTTTCAAATCAATGGTTTCAATTTTTTCCATGGAACAAGGCTGACGTCCTTTCCTGCGCACTTAGAGATTAAATTGATCGTGATGGTCTTTGAGCCAGCGCCTGAGTTTTCGGTGTTCAGGGATGACTTGCTCAACCTGTTTCCAGAACATGGCCGAGTGATTCTTGTGCTTGATATGCGACAATTCATGCACAACAACGTAGTCGATCACCGGCGGAGGTGTCATGACCAGACGGAAACTGAATGACAAGTCGTTTCGGGCGGAACAAGATCCCCATCGCTTTTGCGCGGAAGTGATCTTGACCTTGCCGTACGGCAATTTAAGCATCGCGCTGAAAAAATCCACTCGCTCACGGATAATCGTTTTTGCTTTTTCCCTGTACCAGCGAACGAGATAGTGCTTTTTTAACGCCCGATGATCGGGGGCGTTCAGATCAAGACAAGGATTGTTTATGGCGACGCCTTCGGCGGCCAGCGGGTCGAAAAAGACGTTCAGAGGGTACGGCTCGCCGAGGTAGTAAAACGTTTCACCGGTTGCGAATTGCCGGTTCGCTTCGGCGGCAACCCGATCCCGCTGTTTTTGGACGGCCTTTTCAATCCAGTTTTGTTTCTCCGCGACGAAACGGCTGATTTCGTCCATCGGCGTGAAGTAAGGGGCGCGGATGATCAGCTCGGCCCTGTCGCTGATTTGCAGGGCGATCGTCTTCTTTCTTTTCCGGCTTCTGTTGACCCGGTACGGGATGTCCATTTGAGATTTTTCTTTCGAGAACTTTTTTGCTTTTACTATCATGAAGGGGATTTTTTTGCGAGAGGGAAAGATCTTTTCATGGATATTATTTTGTGCTAGGGGAAAACCATTCGAGGTTGGTATGGGAAACATTACGCGTTGTCCTTGGGGAAGTTTCGAGGTTTTGTCGGAAGCCCCAGGCCACAAGGTCAAAAGAATCACCGTCGAGCCGGGAGGGTGTCTGAGCCTTCAGCTTCACCATCAGCGTTCCGAACACTGGTTCGTGGTGGCGGGGTCGGGCGTCGTCACGCTTGAAGAGAAACAAAAAACGCTGAATACCGGAGACGCCATCGACATTCCCCGGATGGCCCGGCATCGCATCCGGAATGATTCCGACACCCGTCTGGTTTTCATTGAAGTGCAGACGGGAAACTACTGCGGCGATGACGACATCGAAAGGCTGGAGGACCGATACGGACGGATTTAGTCCTGTCGCCGGCCCGCTTTTCAGACCTGTCACCTTTTTCCGAATAAAATATCCTTTTGCCTTTGTTTCTTTGCCATGTCTTTTTCCACGAAGAGGCTCTTCCCCGTTTGAGCATGGGTTTGCGTAAAATACGAAAGAGCGGAATACGTTGAAGGCAGGGGCGTGAAAATTTGTACCTGCCGAGGATTGATTTTTAATGTTTTGCCCACGAATGTTTTTAACTCCCGCATGTTTTCTTCCGTACATCCGGGATGCGCAGCCATCAAGTAATAGGTGAGAAATTGTTTTTGGCCTGATTTTTTCGATAGTGCTTCAAAAATTTGTTGGAATTTCAGCAGGGCGTCAATCTTGGGTTTGCCCATCAGCTGCAGAATGTCTGAAGAAACGTGTTCCGGGGCCACCTTCAGTTGTCCGGAGACATGGTTTTTAATCAGTCGCTGCATATAATTGAGGCCATTTTTTTGATCGGCAAGCAGCAAATCATGCCGAATACCGGAAGAAACAAATACTTTTTTGACGCCGTTGATTCGTTCCAGCTTTTGCAGGAGGCGGATCTGCCGGCCATGATCGGCCTTCAGGTTTCCGCAGACTTTCGGAAAAAGGCAGCGCTTGTTCCGGCAGGCGCCGTTTTCCAATTTCTTGGCGCATTCGATGCCGTACATATTGGCCGTGGCGCCGCCCACATCCGAAATGTAACCCTTAAAATCGGGCAGCGCGGCGATTTTTTGCGCTTCGGTCATGATGGATTTTTCTGATCGACTGACAACGGTTCGGCCCTCGTGCAGACCGATGGAGCAGAAATTGCATTCGCCGTAACAACCGCGGTGGGACGTTATGGAAAACCGGATGGTCTCCATCGCCCGGACCTTGCCTTGAGTTTTGTAGAAAGGATGAACCTCGCGGGTAAAATTCAGAGCGTAAATCTTGTCCAATTCTTCGGAAGTCAGGGAACGCTGCGGCGGGTTGTGCACGAGGAAACGGTCTTTGTGTTTTTGAAAGAGCCCTCGGGCGGTCACCGGATCATTGTTGTGATAAAACATTTCAAACATTTTACTGAATGATCTTTTGTCGGTGCAGACGTCCTCATAGGAAGGAAGTTCCAGGTAGCCCGAAGGCGGGGAGGAGGCGATATAGCAGATGCCGCGGAGGTTCTTGATTTCTTCGTTGTTTCTTAATCTCCGCGCCAGCTCAAGGGTGGCCTTTTCGGCCATGCCGTAAGCAAGAATGTCCGCGCGGGCGTCAAACAAAATTGAGCGTCGCACGGCATCCGTCCAGTAATCATAATGGGCGATGCGGCGCAGGCTGGCTTCCACTCCTCCGAGCACCAGCGGCCGGGTGTTTTTGAAGTGCTGTCTGATGAGATTCGCATAAACAATTACGGCACGGTCGGGCCGCCGGGTGTTTTTCCCGCCGGGGGTCAAATCGTCGCTGAGCCTTCTTTTCTTGATGGCCGTGTAATTGGCGACCATCGAGTCCATGCACCCCCCGGTAATACCCCAGAAAAGTTCCGGCTCTCCCAAGCGGCAAATGTCGTTTTTGCCGTGCCAGTCAGGTTGTGCGATGATGCCCACTCGAAATCCCGCATTGGCCAGGACGTTGCCGATGACGGAGACGCCGAAAAACGGGCTGTCCACATAGCAATCGCCCGTGACCAGAATGACATCAAGCCTGTCCCATTTTAATTTTCTTAATTCTTCTTTGGTGGTGGGAAGAAACATAAAAGAAGGTTTCCATCGTCTGGAGACGTCAAATGACATGAATCAGTTTCAAGCCCAGAATAACAGCCGTCAGCAACATCACAACACCCAGGCGCCCGCCAAAACGGTGTGCTGTTCTTGCGGCCGGTTTATTTTTCGCTTTGAATTGATAGAATCCCAAAAGAAAGGCCGCCGCCGTGCTGAGAGCGGCTGCAAGACCGATCCATGGATGGAGACCGCTTAAGTGTTTTGCGCTGGAATTCATCGTGTAAATAAAAGCGCTGAAAATTCCCGCGACCGCCAGGAGAAGGCTTGAAGAATTGATGGTCTTGTGAATTTTAAGCCAGTTTTTATGACTTCGGAAAAACATGGCCGCTCCCACCCCGGCCAGGATACCCAAAGTCGAAATGGCCATCAGGAAAATATGCAGGGCGAAAAACATGACTTTTTTCCCGGGAAATCAAGATGAAAGTTAAATCTTAAACTCCATGGATTGACCGACAGCAAAGCATCGCAACTTTTTCCCGCTTTTCTGAATGATGGCTCGGCAGTCTTGAACGATTGCGTCCACCTCGGAATCAATGCGTTCCTGATTATGGTGAAACAATCCTAATTTCCTGACGCCCCCCTCCATGGCCAGGCGGAGAGCGTCCCTATATAAAGAATGTCCCCACCCGCGCGTTTTTGTGTACTCGTCTTCCTTATATTCGGCATCGTGAAAAAGCATGTCTGCGCCTTCGACGAAATTCAGATAATCCTGAAAATCCAGACCGCCTTCGTGCCGGTAACCGAGTTCGTTGTCCGTAAGAAACACAAAAGTTTTGCCATCCTCCTCGAATTTATAACCCGTGCCCTGATTGGGATGACTCAACGCAATGGGCGTGATGGTGAGCGATCCCAAATGGTATGATTCAAAACAATTCTCCTGATAGGAGATTTTCGCTCTAATCTGGGAGAAACTGACAGGGAAGTTCGGGGCCGACATCACGCGCGAAAGCATTTCTTTGATGGATTCCTGAGCGAAGGGGCAACCCCAGATATTCAAGAGCGTCTTGCTGGAATAAATGGGTTTGAAAAAAGGAAATCCCATGATGTGATCCCAATGGGCGTGCGTCAGCAGAAGCGTAAAATGATGATGACGGTTTACGGTCAGAGCGTTACCGGCTTCGCGAATGCCCGAACCGGCATCAACGATCAAAATTTGATCGTCGTTTGTCCGGATTTCCAAGCAGGTTGTGTTTCCGCCATAGCGCAAATACTCTCTGCCGGAAACAGGGATGGAGCCTCTTGAACCCCAGCAGCGAATAATCATTTTTCACCTTTGACTTTTAACGGGAAAAAGGGCATTTTTGTGTCGAATAATACATAATGCGCGATAAATCAAGCGGTATGTATCATCTTTTGCAGTGATGGAATCAAAATATGTGTCGATAAGGGATGGTAGCCGGACTTTCATTAAAAAGACTTTTGGGAGGCGTGATGATGAAAAGCATAAAAATAAAGGGGATGAGTTGTCAGCATTGCGTCATGGCCGTCATGCGGGCGCTGAATGCTGTTGAGGGGCTGACCGATGTCCGGGTGGATTTGACAAGCGGCGTGGCTACCTACCGGGAAACCAAGCCGGTTTCTGAAGAGAAAATCGCAACGGCGATTCGCGAAGCGGGGTACGACATTGCCGAATAAAACGGAATCAAAAGGCCTTCGAGAAAAAATCACGGTGTCCGTGGGCGGGATGACCTGCGCTGCCTGTGTGCGACGCGTGGAAAACGCGCTCAATTCCGTCCCGGGCGTGGTGGAGGCCAGCGTGAATCTGGCCACCGGCCGCGCCACCATTGTTCATGAACCGCAGTGGGGGGGGCTGGCGCAACTGGAGAAAGTAATCACCAGCCAGGGGTACGAGTTTCTGGGGGAAATCAGGGATAAT
>Ga0116189_1000298_pt1 | contig 50295 bp, 54 predicted proteins | sample AD_JPNTR3_MetaG_FD_89895 | JGI IMG/M metagenome (GOLD analysis project Ga0116189, IMG submission 89895) | Active sludge microbial communities of municipal wastewater-treating anaerobic digesters from Japan - AD_JPNTR3_MetaG | ecosystem: Engineered > Bioreactor > Anaerobic > Digestate | place... | reverse complement strand
CAAAAGTCCCGCCGCCCAGGTCGAACACGGCTATTTTTTCATCTTTTTTCTTGTCCAAGCCGTAGGCGAGCGCCGCCGCCGTGGGCTCATTGATGATGCGCAGAACATTCAGTCCGGCGATTTTGCCCGCATCTTTGGTGGCCTGGCGCTGTGAATCGTTAAAGTAAGCCGGCACCGTGATGACCGCGTCCGTGACCTTTTCACCCAGATAATCCTCGGCGGTCTGTTTCATCTTGGTCAGGATCATGGCTGATATTTCCGCCGGTGAATAATTTTTCCCGCGGATGGTTACCTGCGCGTCGCCGTTCGGCGCTTCGGTTATTTTATAGGGAATGATTTTGATGTCGTACTGCACCTCTTTGGAGGCATATTTTCTTCCGATCAGCCTTTTGACGGCGTAGACGGTATTTTCCGAATTGGTGATCGCCTGTCGTTTGGCCACCTGGCCGACGAGCCTTTCACCGCTTTCCGAAATGGCCACGACGGACGGCGTGGTGCGGTTGCCTTCCTGGTTGGCAATGACGACAGGGTCTCCGCCTTCCATGACGGCAACGCACGAATTGGTTGTTCCTAAATCAATTCCGATAATTTTTCCCATATTGCTTCCTCCTTATTCTCCAGTCTCCTCGTTTTGTTCATAAATTTCTTTTTCTTCTTTGGGCGTCTTTTTGCAGACGCAAACCCGGGAAGGCCTCAGCAGGCGCCCGTTGAGCAGGTAGCCTTTTTCCATCTCGCTGATAATCTTGTTATCGTCATGCTGGTCGCTTTCCATCTGCATTAGCGCTTCATGAAAGTTTGGGTCAAAGTCCTTGCCGGCGGCCTCAATTCTCTCCACCCCGTGTTTTTTCAAACAGCCTAAAAGCTGATCCTGTATCAGAGCGATGCCTTCTCTGAAGGCTTTGACATCTCCCGTTTCGTGTTCCAGCGCTCTGTCCAAACTGTCCATAAACGGCAGGATGTCCTTAATGATATCTTCCTTGCCGTATCGGAGAATATCGGCCTTTTCCTTGCTGACCCGTTTTTTGTAATTTTCCAGTTCGGCGACAGACCTTAGGTATTTATCGTAATTAGCCGCCGCCTCTTTTTCTTTTTCTTCAAGTTTGTTCTTCAATGCTTCAATTTCTTGACGCGGGTCCTGTGCAATCCCTTTTTCACCCGTATCGTGTTCATCTTTTTTATCATCCGGCTGATGATACTTGGCCGTATGTTCCTTTTTATTTTTCACGTAATGTCTCACCTCTTCAAATCATTTAAAATCAGGCTTCTGAAACAACTTTATATCCACCAACTCACAAATAACGTGACCGGCGAGCATATGCGTTTCCTGAACCCTCGCCGTGCTGGACGACTCTACATGTATGGAAAAATCGACCATTTTTGCTATTTCCCCGCCGTCCTTGCCGGTAAAGCCGATGGTCACCAGTCCCATTTTCTTGGCGATTTCCAATCCTTTGACAACATTGGGGGATTTGCCGCTGGTGCTGATACCCCAAGCGATGTCCCCGTGTTGACCGATCGCCCTGATCTGCTTGCTGAATATTTCGGAAAAATCATAATCATTGCCGATGCTCGTCAGGATGGACGTATCGGTCGTCAGCGCAATGGCCGGCAGAGGCGGTCTTTCGATAATGAAGCGGTTGACGAATTCCGCGGCCAGATGTTGAGCGTCCGCGGCGGAGCCGCCATTGCCGAAGAGCAAAATTTTGTTGCCCGCTTTTAAAGCGGCGGTAACCGCTTCGATAACCTGAACAAGCCTTCCCAGGTTTTCATTCAGGAAAGTATCCTTGGTTCGGCTGCTGTCCTTGAAAATTTTTATAATGTGATCTTCCATACGTGCCGTGTACAGACGCTTTGTTTTTTCTGCTCCAAAGTGTGCTTAATATATTTACGGCTCATAGGGCTGTCAAGGGCATGAGCGGGAAATTTCTCATCTTTTTTGCATAGATATTCCAAATTCCTTTTTTTCGTGCGGATTGAATAAAAGTTGTTTGGGGCGCCCTTGACAAGGATGTTTTCGTAAATATATTTAGGTTGAAAAAAGTCAAAAAATCAATGAGAGCAAATGCTTATAGAATTGCTATGCTTTGAAAGGAGGGAGGTCTATGTTTAATCCGAGCTTTTGGAGAATCAAAAGATTCGCCGACAGTATTCCTGAGATTATGGATTTGCAAAGGGAGATAAACAGACTCTTTTCCAGTGTGACGCAGACCGCCACGGATTATCCGGCGATTAATGTCTGGGAAAAAAATGATGTTATTGTTGTGACGACGGAAATACCGGGTATGGATCCTGATAAAATAAATGTTTCGGTCAACGGCGCGGTTTTGACGATTTCTGGAAAGAGCGACGCCGAGCCGCTTAAAGAAGGCGAGGTATATCTGCGTCAGGAAAGGGAGTCCGGAAGCTTCCAACGGAGTTTTGAGCTTCCTTATCAGGTGGATGCCCAAAAAGTGGAGGCCAAGTATGAAAGGGGAATCCTGCGGATAACATTGCCGAGGGCTGAAGAGGATTTGCCCAAGAAGATTAAAATCAACGCTTAAGAAAGGGGGGTGGAATTATGGCGGACAAGGACATTCAGAAAGCGCAAAACGCATCGGTGACGGAAAAGATCCGTAACGTGAAAACGTTCGCGCCCCGGGTGGATATATATGAAACGAAAGATGCCCTCTATCTGATTGCTGATATGCCGGGGGTGGATGCCAATACCGTTGAAGTGGAGCTGGAAAAGAACATTCTGACGATTTACGGCCGCGTTGAAAGCGGAAAACCCCAAGAGCACACGTTGGTGTTTTCCGAATACGAGGTCGGCGATTACGAAAGGGCCTTTTCTTTGCCGGAGGAAATCGATCAGGAAAAGATCAAGGCGACCGTCAAGCACGGCGTTCTGCGTCTAGAATTGCCCAAGGCGGAGAAAGTGAAGCCCAAAAAGATTGCCATCCAGGCAGAGTAAAAAATACGATAGGAGGTTATGATTATGAAAATCAAAAACTTGTTACCCGATGTGGTTCGCAGGACAAGATTGGAAGATGATCATCCCTTCTATTCTTTGCAAAGGGAGATGAACAATCTGTTTGACAATTTTTTCCGCGGTTTTGATCTTGCGCCGCGGAAATTTGCCGCCGATTTCGGAGGCTTCACGCCTTCCATCGACGTGAAGGAAAACGACAAGGAATTTATCATCAAGGCAGAACTGCCCGGTGTTGAAGAAAAGGATGTTGACGTTACGGTGACCAACGATTCCGTAATGATCAAGGGCGAGAAAAAGGAAGAAAAAGAAGACAAGGATAGAAATTACTACTACATGGAAAGATCTTACGGTTCGTTCTGTCGTGTGATTCCGCTGGAAGCGGAAATTGAGGCTGGCAAGGCGGAAGCGCGCTTCAAAAACGGCGTTTTGGACATCAAAATTCCAAAAAGTCCGTCAGCCAAAGCCAAAGGCACCAAAGTTCCCATCAAAGCAGGATAAAAAAGCAAAGCCTGCCCCTCCGTAAGGAGCGGCAGGCTTTGCTTTTTTTTGCGATTTTTAATTGTACCCTTCGTCAGAGGCAATCATGTCCAGATGGAGCGTGGCGATGTCTTCCACATCCATGTTCGGTTCTTCGCCGGATTGGGGAAGTTCCACGGTTTTGATATAACGGCGGCACTTGTTGCAAACATCGACGCGGTAGCGTTCATCGCCTTCGACCTCAAAGTAAGCCAGGGAACTCTGTTCATCATTGCCGCAAAACGGGCATTTGATCCTGTTGAAATACCATTTGAACCCGCACTGATTGCAGAATAAATACCGTTTCCCGTCTTCGTCTTTTCGGATTTCGCCGATTTTGGGCTCCTTGCCGCAAATCGGGCAATATCCTTCCGTCCATTCCGATTTGGAGACAATGTCCTTGTATTTTTCGGCGACATATTCAAGCTCCGGCCTGAGGCTTTCTTCAGCAAACAGGTCAATCAGGTCCAAATGCTCCTCTTCCTGATCCTCAAAGTCTTTGGAGACAGAATCTTCTTCGCTGCTGCGGTCAAAAGAGGCAAGGATCATTTTCTCCCAGTCAAATTCTGGGCTTTGAACGATTTCGGTTATGGTTTTGGCCACCTCTGGAATCCTCTTTTCAGCGATGGAAAGAAGGGAATGAAAATATTGACGCGGCAGCGTCAAATCATACTTTTTCCCGATGAAATCAACCAGCGGCAATCCCCCTTCGATCTTTTTGGAGATGAGATGTTCATCGACGTCGAAAATGGAAGCCTTCATCTTATTACGGTATTCTTCCCGCAGAATCAAAATATCGGCCATGATATCGAGAAGTTCGGTATAGTGCGGGTGGGCTGTTTTATAATCCTCTATGGTTTTCAGAGATTTTCGCAAATTTGCGGACATGTGGTCACTCCCGGTTTTATTTGAATTTTGATTTGTCATATGGAACATCGCTGAATGAACGGATTTTCATAGAACAAACTTTCAAAAGCCTATATCCGCTTTCCATGCGATGGGCAAGAAATATTTTCCCGTGCCTGCGGAAAGGATTTCATTTAACCAAAACAATAGGTTATTTGTTCAGAAAAATATAAAGGTCATGATCAGGAACAAAACCATTAAAATGGGAAGGGAGTATTTGAAAACATATCCGAAGAAACTGGGCATCCTGACGCCGGCTTCTTCTGCGATGGATTTCACCATGAAATTGGGCGCATTGCCGATGTAGGTGTTGGCACCCATGAAAACGGCGCCGATGGAAATGGCCGCCAAATACGGGATCCGCTCGACAATCATTTTTGCAACGGCTTGAGCTTCGCTCAAACCGGGATAGAATTTGCCCAGCATGCTGTTGAAGAACGTCAGATAGGTCGGCGCATTGTCCAGAAAACTCGAGAGAACGCCGACCGCCCAGAAATAATGGGCGGGCGAATCCGTCAATCGGATGAGCCAGGCGAAAGCGCCTTTTTCCCCTGCTTTCAAAATGGCCAGAGCCGGAATAATCGTGATGAAAATACCGGCAAACAGATAAGCCACTTCCAGAATGGGCGCCCAGCCGAAATCATTTTTCTTGTAGGTTTCTTTTCGCGTTACGAGAAGCGAGCCCACGCCCATCAGAATCAAAAAAGCGTCCCGGATGAGATTTTCGACGGCTTGATGAATTCCCGCAATTTCGACCTGTCCCAGTTTCACGCTTCCACTGAACAAAACAGCCGCGATAATGCCGGTCAAAAAAAGAAAATTGTAAGATCCTTCAATTCTGACCGGTTCATCCTCCTCGCCGGGTGCGAGCGTGAGATTCTCTTTTTTGTAATAGTAAGCATCCATGATGTAATACAAACCCAGCAGAACCATGCTGGCAAACGCCATTTCCGGCAGAAGATGAACTGTCCAGAAAAAAGGCACGCCGTGCAGAAATCCCAGAAACAACGGGGGATCCCCCAGGGGGGTCAGCGACCCGCCGATATTACTGACCAGAAAAATGAAAAATACCACCGTATGGGTTTTGTGAATACGCCATTCGTTGGAACGAAGAATGGGGCGGATCAAAAGCATGGAAGCGCCGGTTGTGCCGATGATGGAAGCAAAAAATGTTCCGATGCCCAGAATCGCCGTGTTGACGCCCGGCGAACCTTTCAGTGTTCCCCTGATATGAATGCCGCCTGCCACGGTAAACAAAGCCCAGAGCAATAAAATGAAGGGAACATAGTCCAGAACGATGATATGCGCTATTTCGTAGAGGGCGGTTTCACGGAAAAAATACACAAAGGGAACGGCAAAGACCACGGCCCAGAAAGCGGATACCTTGGGGAAATGATGATGCCAGAAACGCGGAAAGATCAGGGGGATCAGGGCGATGGACAAAAGAATGCCGACAAACGGAAGTACCGACCACAGGGGAAGCAGTGTTCCCAGCGCCTCAGCGGCCTGCTCCTGGGTTTGAACGCCCGCGAGACACTCAAGCGGCCTGAGCAGCGTGATAACCAGACACAAAATCAAAAATCCGTGCAAGCTCCGAAGGATGGAGCCCCCAAAATTATCCTTTATTTTTCCAAAAAAGACTTTTCTCATGATCTTGCTCATCGGGCTCCGGCCGCCGATGGGTTCTTAACATAGAGCGTTTGGGTCGGATAGGCAAATTCAATTCCCTCCTCTTTGAAACGGCGGAAGATTTCCAGATTGATGGACTCCTGGACATCCATGTAAAGAGTGTAATCAGGGTTGGTGACGAAATAAACGACTTCAAACTTCAGCGATGAATCGCCGTATTCCTTGAAATGAACACGGTCAAGACGGGCGTTTTCCTGTTTTTCGATGATTTCCGCGACAATTTCTTTTATCCGCCGGAGCTTTTCCATGGAGGTTTCATAAACCACCCCGAATTGGAACACGACGCGCCGCTCCGACATGCGTTTGAAATTGCGGATACGGGTTTTCAAGAGATCATTGTTGGAGAAGATCAGTTGTTCACCGCTGAGACTGCGGATGCGCGTGGTTTTCAGGCCGATATGTTCAATGGTGCCGGCCAGGGAATCCACCACGACGAAATCGCCGATGACGAAAGGTTTGTCCAGAACGATCGACAGGGAGGCCAGCAAATCTCCGAGAATATTCTGCACGGCCAGCGCCACGGCGATGCCGCCGATGCCCAGCCCCGCGACCAATCCGGTGATGTTCACGCCCAGATTGTCCAGAATCAAAAGCAGCACGATGACCCAAAGAACAAGGCGGGCCAGAAAGCCCAGGAACGTTATCGTCGTGGCGGTGGATGCGTCCTGTTCGGCGCGCTTCTGGATGGTTCTGCGCAGGACAAAGGTGATGCCTGCGCTCAGCCAGAAGCCGCCCTGGATAATCAGGACAACGATGACCAGTTTATTCCAAACCGAGATAAAAGCAGGCGGAAGCGTGACGGTGTGTGAGGCGAGATAAGCGGCGGCCACCATCAGAACAAGAAATTTTGTGTTTTTGAAAACATCCACCAGCATGTCGTCGAACTCATTGTCCGTGAGTTTGGCCAGGCGGGAGAGTTTCCGGACGACAACGTCCTGAATGATTTTCAGGGCGATGAGCGAAACAACAAGGACCGCCAAAGCGATCAACCAGCTCTGCAGAGCGTTGCCCAGATATACAGTTTTTAACACTTCCATTTTGTCCCCTGAAACGATACCAGATCTCTATGGCTTATCTTTGAAAGAAATCTATTTTTTATCGGGGTTTTCTTTCTCCGGAATGACCAGAATGGGCAAAAATGCCCGGTCAATGACATTCACATCAACACTGTCAAACATGTAGGAGTATATTTTGCTGCGGTGCTTATGGCCGACGATGATCAAATCAATTTCGTGCTCCCGCGCGTATTTGACGATTTCCTCCGCCGGGTCTCCCTTGGATGTGGCGTAAACAATTTCCAGGCCTTCCAAAAGGTGGGCCGGGGCTTCTTTCCTGACGCGCAAGGCGACGGCATCTTCGTGATCCGCCGGATGACGATAGCCTGCTTCGATATCGTTGACGTAAAGAATATGAATCTTGCTTTGAAACAGGCGGGCGAATTCCAGCGCCGTCTCGACGGAAGACACCGTTTCGGCATCAAGATCCATGGGGTAAAGTATATTTTTAAAACTGATCATACCAACCTCCGCCGTGAAAGTTTGAAGATTATATAATATCGGGAACTTATGTCAATCTTTTATGTCGGGGGGAATGGCATTGATTGAACGTCCTTTTCCCATGGGTGTCCGGTGCCGGTCGTGGCTGGTTTTTTTCTTGCCAAAGATGGTTATTGTGCTTGACAGGTTCTTTTTTTTTGTTAAAGAAGAACGTGGAAAAAAGTATTAAACAACCGATAAATTTCAAATCAAAAACAGGAGGATAGATATGGCTTATTCCAACATGATCGTTGAAACCAAGGATTTTGTCACCACCGTTACCCTCAACCGTCCGCCAGTGAACCTGGTCAACTGCGGCATCCGTGAAGAGTTGGATCAGCTCGTTACGGAAGTGGAAAACAGCAAAGACACCAGGGTCGTCATCATTACCGGTTCCGGTGAAAAGGCTTTTTGTGCCGGCATGGACACCACGGATCTTGCCAATTTGGACAAGGGGCCCAATGGCATTGATGTGTTCAACAGAATCGAGCGCTGCAAAAAACCCTTTATCGCGGCTATCAACGGGCACGCCCTGGGCGGCGGATGTGAAATGGCCATGGCCTGCCATGTCCGTTTCATGACGGATAATCCCAAAGCACAGATCGGCTGTCCGGAACTGAATCTGGGCATTATTCCCGGATGGGGCGGCGTTCAGCGCCTTCCGAGAATCGTCGGCAAATCCAAAGCGCTGGATCTGATTTTCTTCAGCAAGAGACTGTCGCCTCAGGAAGCTCTGGCGATCGGCTTGGTGGATTACGTTGTTCCCGCAGCTGATTTGATGAAAGAAGCCACCGAATACGCGATCAAGCTCTCGAAGCGACCTCCGCTGGCCGTCAGCGCGGTGCTGGAAGGCATGACAATCGGCTTGGAAAAAGGCCTTGATGCCGGTTTGGAATCCGACAAAAAGTGGATAGACAAACTCAAAACCAGCGCGGACGCTGCGGAAGGCATGATGGCCTTCTTTGAAAAACGCGAGCCCAAATTCAAAGGCGAATAAAGCCCAGGCAGATTTTCGAAAAGCGAAAACCTCCGTTTCCTAGATCTTCGGGGAACGGAGGTTTTTTTTACAGCATGAACATGGCCAGGGTTTCGGCAATGCAGGCGGGCTTTTCCTGTCCTTCGATTTCGATGGTATGCGTGGTCGTCACCAGCAGGCGGCCGGGGTCTTTTTCCTCCACGCCGGCGAGGATCATCTTGGATCGCACGCGGGAGCCGACCGGTACCGGCGCGATGAACCGCACTTTGTTCAAACCGTAATTCAGCACCATTTTCATGCCTTCGGGCAGATATTTCCCGGAACTGCTGAACAAAGGCGTGAGGGAAAGGATTAAAAATCCATGGGCAATCGTGCCGCCGAACGGGCCTTGTTTGGCCTGTTCCACATCCACGTGAATCCATTGGTGATCGTCTGTCGCGTCGGCAAAAAGATTGACGCGTTCCTGATCAATCAGCACCCAGTCGCTCGTACCGTTGTCCTGACCGATCATCGTCTTGAGTTTTTCCACCGGGACCATTTCAAACATTTTGTTCAACTCCTTTGTAAAGGGATTATTGATATTTCTTCTTCCGCAGTTTTACGGGTTTCATCTGCCTGTTTCGCATGCGCATGTTGAGCATCTCCACTCCCACGGAAAACGCCATGGCAAAGTATATATATCCTTTGGGAACGTGAACGTCAAATCCTTCGACCACCAGCGTGACGCCTACCAGAATCAGAAATGAAAGCGCCAGGATTTTGATGGTGGGATGATTGTCGATGAATTTGGAAATGGATTTGGCGGCAAAAAGCATCACGCCCACCGCGCAGACAATGGCGATGGCCATGATGGAGACCTCGCGGGCCAGTCCCACGGCCGTGATGACTGAATCCAGGGAAAAGACAACGTCCAGGACGGCTATCTGAAAAAGGACGGCCGTCAGGCTTGACGCAAGGGGCGTGGGCAGGCTTTCCTGTTCTCCTTCGAGACTGCTGTGAATTTCGTGGGTGGCCTTGGCCAGCAGAAAGAGACCTCCGCCGATTAGAATGACGTCGCGGCCCGAAATGTCCATTCCGAACAGTGAAAACAGCGGCGCCGTCAGACGGACGACCCAGACGATTGAAAAAAGCAGCAAAAGCCGGGTGCACATGGCCAGAATCAGTCCGGCATTGCGGGCAAAATTTCTTTGGTTGGCCGGCAGGCGGCCGACCAGGATGGAAATGAAAATGATGTTGTCAATGCCCAGCACAATTTCCAGGGTGGTCAGGGTTGCCAGAGCCATCCATGTTTCCGCATTGGTAAACCATTGAAACATAATTTTTCTCCGTTCATTCAAAAGATTGTTTTTTCTTTATAATATCTTTGAGCTCTTTGCATGAGGACTTGTGCTTGATTTTCGCGAATGGAGACTTGCGGTGCGTTCTGCAAACGCGTCTAACATCCAATTCAATGTTCATGGTTTTGCTCCAAAAACTGTGCCGGCACCCCATCAAGTCTTGACGCGGTTGGAAAAGGCGGCGGGCTTCGCTCAATATTCGATGCCCGCGCGGTCTTTGATGCCGGCGTTGTAATGGTGCTTGACTTCCCGGACTTCGCTGACGGTGTCTGCGAGATTGATGATTGCCCTGGGTGCGTAACGGCCGGTCAAAATCAAATCCAGATGGACGGGTTTGTTTTTAATCATGTCCACCACGTCTTTTAATCGGATCAGTTTGAAATCCAGCGCAACGTTGATTTCGTCGAGAATCACCATGTTATACCTGCCGCTTGCAATCGCCTTGCGGGCGGTCTCCAGCCCTTCCTGCGCCAGTTCAATGTCAATGGCCGCGGGGTTGCCCCGCATAACGAAGCTGTCCAGTCCCGACATTCTGACGGTCAGGCTGGGAAGGTATTTTTCCGCGGCGATAAACTCGCCGTATTTTCTGCCCTTCATGAACTGCAGGACGAAGACTTTGTAGCCGTGGCCGACGGCGCGCAGAGCCTGCCCGAAGGCCGCCGTCGTCTTTCCCTTGCCGTTGCCGGTCAGCACCATAACAAGCCCCCTTGGCTTTCCGGCGGCTGACTTTTTTGTTCCTGCCGAAAGCGGGGTGTTTTTTTTCACAACCGCCGCGGCGGTTTTCTTGCGTCCCGGTTTGACGGTCATTTCTCTTCCCCCTGTTTGAAAAATCTCCGCGCGATTTCCTCTGCCGCGGTGTATGGGTCGGCCTTGCGGTTTTTAATTTTTTCCGCGAAGCGCTTCATTTCTCCGCTTGCGGTCAGCGTCTGGACAATCGGTTCGAGCAGGCAGGAGCTTAGAGCGTCGTGGATTTCCGCCAGGGCTTTGCGGTGCATGCGCTCGGTGAGCTTACCGCTTTGCTGAAGATAAACGTGATGATCCTCGATTCTGTGAGCCAGTTCGGCCGTGTCCGCTGAAAAAGTCTGCGGATCAAAGGCATCGCCCACCAGGACAATGGGCGGTTTCCAGCCGTCGGCGGCCTTGTCCGAGAGGTTCAGCATGGTTTCCAGTTCCATCTGCAGTTGCTTGGCGCCCGCGCGGTTGGCCTTGTTGATGACGAAAATGTCGGCAATTTCCATCAGACCGGCTTTCATCGTCTGGATTTCATCCCCCATGCCCGGAACAAGCACCACCGCGACGCTATGCGCGTGGTTGATGATGTCAATTTCCTGCTGGCCGATGCCTACGGTTTCAACAATGATGATGTCCTTGCCCATGGCCTCCATCACGTGAATCGCGTTGCCCGCCGCCTGCGAAAGACCGCCCAGCGCGCCGCGCGTGGCCAGAGAACGGACAAAGACGCCGGGGTCTTCGGCATGTTTTTGCATGCGGATTCTGTCGCCCAGAATGGCGCCGCCGGTGAACGGGCTGGTCGGGTCCACGGCCAGCACGCCGACGGTTTTGTTTTTTCGGCGGAACTGGGTGATGAGGGCATCGGTCAGCGTGCTTTTGCCCGCGCCGGGAGCTCCGGTGATGCCGATAATGAAGGATTTGCCCGTGTGGGCGTAGAGTTTTTTGATTTTGGTTTTCGCTTCGGGGAGCTTGTCCTCGATATCCCGGATGAGACGGGAGGCGGCGCGCACATCGCCTCCGCAGATTTTTTTTATGGTGGCGTCCATAGCTGACCGTTATGAATTTCTAGTGCGGCTCGACGTTGTTTTTTATCCATTCCACGATGGATTCGAGCGATGCGCCGGGGGTGAAAACGGCTTTGATGCCGGCTTCCTGAAGCGCGGGGATGTCCCCCTCGGGAATGATACCGCCGCCGATGACGGTGATATCCTCGGCGCCCTTTTCTCGCAGCAGTTCGACGACACGCGGGAAAAGCGCCCGATGCGCGCCGGACAGACAGCTCAGCCCCACGAGATCAACGTCTTCCTGAACGGCGGCCGCCGCGATTTGCTCGGGGGTCTGATGACAGCCGGTGTAGACGACTTCGAACCCCGCGTCCCGGAAATAACGGGCCAGAATCCTGGCGCCGCGGTCATGTCCGTCAAGCCCCGGTTTGGCAACCATCACTCGAATTTTTCTTTCAGGCATATCCATGTCTCCTGGAAAATCTGTTCGTACATTCTCATCCGCCGGCGCGGGCCGAATCCCGCCGGAGTCTATCCGGTGTCCGGCTCCGCCTCAATGACGAAGCGGCAAAATCAGTACAAGCCCGGATCCTTGTATTCACCGAACACTTCCCGGTAAATGTCGCATATTTCCTGCAGGGTCGCCAGATTTTTCACGGCTTCGATGCAGTAGGGCATGACGTTGTCGCCCGTCCGACAGGCGCTTTTCAATGCGTCGAGGGATTTTTTCACCGCGGTGTTGTCGCGTCGCCGCTTGACGTCGCTGAGCCGCCGGATCTGCTCTTCGCCCACTTTTTCGTCGATTTCCACCAGCGGAATCGGATAGGGTTTATTGGTCATGTATTTGTTGACACCCACCATGATTTTGTCGCCGCGTTCGAGCTGCGCTTGGAACTTGTAGGCCGATTCGGCGATTTCCATTTGCGGGAAACCCCTTTCGATGGCCGCGATCATCCCGCCCATGTCATCAATCTTGTGGATGTAGTCCCATGCCGCCTCTTCAATCCGGTTGGTCAGGGACTCGATGAAATAGGAGCCGGCCAGCGGATCGAGAGTATGCGCCACGCCGGTTTCTTCCGCCAGAATTTGCTGGGTGCGCAGGGCGATTTCCGCGGCGTGCTCCGAAGGCAGGCAGAAAACTTCGTCGAGTGAATTGGTGTGCAGGGATTGCGTGCCGCCCAAGACCGCCGCCAGCGCTTCGACAGTCGTGCGGACGACATTGTTATACGGCTGTTGCGCCGCGAGCGAACAGCCCGCCGTCTGGGTATGGAACCGCATCCACAACGAACGGGGATTTTGGGCTTTGAAGCGGTCGCGCATGATTTTCGCCCACATGCGCCGGGCCGCGCGCAGCTTGCAGATTTCCTCGAAGAAATCGATGTGGGCGTTGAAAAAGAAAGACAGCCGCGGGGCGAAATCATCCACGTCCATTTTCTTGCGGCGGATGACATCTTCCACATACTCGATGCCGTCGCGGAGGGTGAAGGCCAGTTCCTGCACGGCGGTGGCGCCCGCTTCTCGGATATGATAGCCGCTGATGCTGATGGTGTTCCAGCGTGGAACAAACCGGGTTCCGAATTCGACCGTGTCGCTGATGAGTTTTACCGACGGTTCCGGCGGGCACATGAAGGTTTTCTGCGCGATGAATTCCTTGAGCATGTCATTCTGAATGGTGCCGCCGATTTTGCCAAGCGGCACGCCCTTGATGTCCGCCGTCGCGCAGTACATGGCCCACAAAACGGTTGCCGGCGGGTTGATCGTCATGGACGTCGTGACGTCGGCCAGCGGGATGCCGTCCATCAATTCAAGAAAATCCTCGAGCGTGTCAATGGCAACGCCGCACTTACCCACCTCGCCCAGCGCCTTGGGCGAATCGCTGTCATAGCCCATAAGCGTGGGGAAATCAAAAGCGGTGCTGAGCCCCGTCTGACCCTCGCGAAGAAGCAGCTTCCAGCGGGCGTTCGTGTCGCGCGCACTGCCCATGCCGGAGAACATCCTGAACGTCCAGTAGCGCCCCCGGTAGCCGGTCAGCTGATTGCCGCGCAGATACGGAAACTCACCGGGAACGCCGATATCTTCCGAAAAATTGATGTCTTGGATATCCTCCGGCGTATAGAGTCTTTTGATTTCCATGTCCGAAACGGTGGAAAAACGCTCTTTCTGCTCGGGATTTTTTTCCAAAGCCTTTTTGACTCGTTCTTCATATTCCCGGGTCAGCTTTTGCGATTCATCCGACGTTTCTTTCGAAAAATACACGCTTTATCCTCCCGTGTTGTTCGGAATAATTAACAATATCCGTCAGGCAAAAAGTTAAAAGGCACTAACTCAAAAATTTTATTTTTGTCAAGACAATTAAAAGGGGCGAAACAAAAAGACAAACAGACGAAACCGGCCACCCGGACCGGCTTTCCTTGGCTGGGTCAAGCGTCGGAGGATGTGAGCATGAATCCCGCGGGTGGAGGGATTCACGCTCATCATCAATTACAGAACCTTGACGTTTTCCGCTTCAAGCCCTTTTTTGCCCTTTTGTATATCGAAGGATACACGCTGGCCTTCATTGAGGGTTTTGTAGCCTTCAGCCTGAATCGCGCTGTAATGGACGAACACATCACCGCCGTCATCCTGCTGGATGAAACCAAACCCCTTGTTTGCGTTGAACCACTTCACTTTTCCTTCCGGCATTGCTAAACACTCCTTTCCTTGATTCTTCCGAGTCGAATGAACACCTTGACAAAAATTGAAAACCGGCGAAACTTTAAAGATTATAGAGAATTTTCCAGACAGGATGAAAATCTAAAAATACTTTAAAGAATGTAACGGATAATTTTGTGCTTCCGATGTCTCCATTCAACTTTGACTTCGCGGAAAATTCTTCCGCGTTCAGGCTACCTTTAAACAGAAGCGGGGTTAAAGTCAAGCCAAAATTTGTTCTTATAAAACTTAATCTTTCCAGAAGAATGTGATATAAAAACGAAAAATATGGAGAAAGGATCAATCATGCAAAAAAAATCATTGTCCCTGGCTTTTGCCGTGCTCTTGTTTGCCGCTTCCCTGGCTTTCGGTGCGGACAATATCACGCCGCAAACCGGCGGCATCTTTCCCGCCGTTGAATTATCCAAACCAACCGATGCCCCTCACCTGAAGTACTTGGGACTCTCGGGCGGCGGCACCTTTAAGCTGAACCAGATTAAAGCGGATGTGCTGATCATCGAAATATTCAGCATGTACTGCCCCTATTGCCAGGGGGAGGCGCCCAATATCAACCGTTTGTATAAAACCATTCAAGGCGACGCCGCCCTCAAAGACAGGGTGAAAATCATCGGCATCGGCACCGGAAACACCAAATTCGAAACAGAAATATTTAAAAACAAATACAACATCGAGTTTCCCCTGATTCCCGATAGCGAGTTCAAAATGCACAAAGTGATCGGCGAGGTGAGAACCCCTTATTTCTTTGTGATTAAGCTGAAAGGCAAGAAACCCATGGAAGTCATTTATTCCAAACTGGGCGCTCTGGAAAGCCATGAGTCTTTTCTGGGCCTGATCAAATCAGCAGGATTGAAATAGGAGGACATGATGAAACACAAAATAATCTTGGCCGTAGTGATTTGTTTTTTTCTGTCGCACAATGCGTGGGCCTTATCCGAGGCCTTCAAAAATAACATTTACAATCCGGGCAAATTAAAGCCCGTGGACAGCGTGTTGAAGGTCAAACTCGGTGACCGGGCACCGGACTTTACGCTCAAAGCCGTCAGCGGCAGAAAGATTTCCCTGAAAGATTACCGCGGCAAAAAAAACGTCATCCTGTCTTTTGTTCCCGCCGCCTGGACACCTGTTTGTTCCGATCAGTGGCCCGGTTACAACATCGTTAAAGAAGTGTTCGACAGCTATCATGCCACCTTGCTGGGCATTTCCGTTGATAATATTCCCACGCTTTATTCCTGGACAAACCAGATGGGAAAGCTTTGGTTTGAAGTGCTTTCCGATTTCTGGCCGCACGGCGCGGTGGCCGATCAATTTGGCATTCTGCGGACGGACGGCGTGGCGGAAAGGGCCATCTTCATCATCGATAAACAGGGCATTATCCGTTACATTTACGTGGGAGACATCAATAAACGGCCGCCCCTGGAAAACATCATCAATGAGCTGAAAAAACTTCCTTGAAAACCAACCCCTTGGATATTGTTGAGGTTTTTTTATATTTTTGCTTGACATGGGGAAAATATTCATCTATTGGCTTTTTTTATAAATGAACGGCGGTCATCTCCCGTTGCAGGGAAGACAAAAGGTTGCGCTATTGGACGTTAAAGAGAAGAAAATAAGAAAGAAAGAAAAGGAAAAGGAACTTCGCAGGAACAACATCTTAAAGGCGGCCAGAAGGCTTTTTTTTGACCGGGGATTCAAAGCCGTCACCGTTGACGATATCGCGGAAAAAGCCGGGGTCAGCAAGGGTTCCATCTATCTTTGCTTTGAAAGCAAGGAAGAAATCTACGCGCAGATTCTGATTTCGGATAATATTATTCTCAATGACATCATCAAAAATTTTTCTTTGATTGAGGCGTCCGCCTCCCAGTTGCTGAAGGAATTCGCCCGCATCTATGTCAATTATTTCTTGAATGACAAGGAACTCTTCCGCATCCTGATGACTTTCATGATGCGACCCAAGGAGATGCAATTGACGGAAGAGCAGACACGGGAACTGATCCGCACAACCAACGACAACATCCAGGTGATATCGCGGATCATTCAAAAAGGAATTGATTCGGGAGAATTCACGCCGCTGCAGGATATCCGTCAAACGCAAAACGCCATCTGGGGTATGTTGAACGGTATCATCGCCCTTTATCTTTTTACCGGCAATCCTCTCAAGAGAATGGAAAGAATCCACAACACGGTTCAGAACAGCATGGAGGTCTTTATCAAGGGATTGAAAAGACCACCCATCGAATCCTTTTTATAAACATTTTCGAATTGTCCAACCGTTGCTTCAATCCGAAAGGATGCTTTTGAGCGCTTCTTCAATATCCGGATATCTGAACTGAAATCCCGCATCCAAAAGTCGTCGTGGAATGACGCGCTGTCCTTCGAGCAGAACGGAACCGAACTCGCCGAGAATCAGTTTAATCATCCAACCGGGAGCGGGCATCCAAGAAGGCCTGTGCAGGACTTTGCCGATGGCTTTTCCCAGATCTTGGTTGCGCACCGGCCGCGGCGAGCAAAGATTCACAGGCCCTTTGATTTCCGGATGACTCAGCAAAAACATGAAGCCTTCAGCCAGGTCTTCCATGTGAACCCAGGAAAACCACTGTTTACCGCTGCCCAGGGGGCCGCCGAGGAAAGACTTGAATAAAGGAACCATCTGTCCCAGCGCACCGCCGTTTTTCCCCAAAACAATGCCAAATCGCGTGATGACAACCCGCGCTCCCTTTTCCTGAGCGCGCAGGGCTTCCTGTTCCCAATCGTAGGCTAAGCGTGCGAGAAAATCGTTGCCGGCGGGGGAGTTTTCGGCGAGTTCTTCATCCTGGTGAAAACCATAGTAGCCGACCGCCGATGTACTCAATAAGGTTATTTTCGAGGAATCCGGCGGCAGCGCGTCCACGACATTGCGTGTGGTGTCAAGACGGCTGGATCGCAGGAGTTTTTTTTGTTCCGGCGTCCAGCGGCTGAAGATAGAAGCTCCGGCCAGATTGATAATGACATCATGTTTATTGACGGCGTCCTGCCATTGTCCCCGGACGGTCGGCGTCCCTTCCAGATAGGATAGTCCGGGCAATTTTAACGCAGCGGCGCCGATGGGTTGGGTGAGAATCGTCACCGCGTGGCCCGCCGACGTGAATTTTTTTGTCAGAAATGTTCCCACAAAACCCGTGCCGCCGGTCATGAAAATGTTCATGATTATTCTCCTTTTTAAAAAGAGCGAAGCGTGGCCGCCTCTGTGGCCGATTATTTGCCGTCGCCGATCAGGGGCAAAACTTTATTGACACGGAAATAAATCAAAAATTTTGATTCGTTTTCGTATCGTCGTTTGGTTGCCCCATGTTTTTTGCGGCGTAACTGATCAATCAATGGGCTGTCCTTGTCTTCTTTCGTCTTGGTCAGGTAAAGCCTATGCCCCTTATAGGATTTTTCTTCTTTGAAAAGATATGTTGCAAAAGGGTTTTTTTTCAGATTGGCGCGCGTGAGTCTGTCGGAAGCGATAAAGGCGATCGTTTTCTTGTCCATGAAATGCGGCCTGCCGTAGATGGCGGCATTCACTCTGCCTTTGTCATCGGCGGTGGAAAGAACTCCGATGCCGGTCGCTGTTTCAAAATAATCTTCGAGCCTCATAAAACCTCCTTTTCAATTACGGCCTTTTGATTTAAGGTAAACAAAATTCAATATTTTGTAAAGAAAAAGGGGCGAGGAAAATGAGAAAAATACGATTCATTCTGATTTTGCTGTTGACCGGTTGCGTCGGCATGCCGGAAAACGTGACGCCGGTGGGCAATTTCAACATCGAACGTTATCTGGGCAAGTGGTATGAAATCGCGCGATTGGATCATTCTTTTGAACGAGGTCTTAACTCCGTCAGCGCCGAATACAGTTTGCGACCTGACGGAGGCGTGCGCGTCGTCAATCGGGGCTTTTCCATGAAAGAAAGGCAGTGGAAGGAAGTCGAAGGACGGGCATATTTTGTTCGGGGCAGGAATGAGGGATTTCTAAAAGTTTCTTTTTTCGGGCCGTTCTACGGCTCTTATATCATTCTTGATCTGGATCAGGAAAATTATTCCTACGCCTTGGTCTGCGGTCCGGATAAATCTTATTTATGGCTTCTGGCGCGAGCGCCGCGGTTGGATGCAAAGGTCACCGAACGTCTGGTGAAAAAAGCCGCCGCGCTGGGATTCGCAACGGAGCGATTAATCTTCGTCGGTCACAATAACGGCTCGTGATCCGATCCCTGACGGTCGCGGCTCGGTGTGTCCGGGCGATCAGGCTGTCGGCGTGTTTTGAAAAACGCTCACGCAGTTTTTGCCTTTGTGTTTTGACGCATAGAGCGCCGCGTCGGCTGCGTGGATCAGCTCTTCTTTCTCTTGCGCATGATCGGGATAGGTGGAAATGCCCAAGCTGATGGTCACCCGCAACGTTTTGTCCTCGTAAGGGATTTCTATTTCCGCGACGCTGGCCCGTATTCTTTCCGCGCAAACCATGGCCTGGTTTGAATCTGTTTCGGGTAGAATCATGATAAATTCTTCCCCGCCGTAACGGGCGACGATGTCCTCGGAACGGGAATTTTTCTTTGCCACAGCGGCGACTTCCCTCAAGACCTTGTCTCCAAGCTGGTGGCCGTAGGTATCGTTGAAGGATTTGAAATTGTCAATGTCCATCATGACGAGCGAAAATTTCTTGTGATGCCGTTGCGCGCGTCTGATTTCCTTGTCCAGCAGGAGCTGGAAATAACGGTGCACGTAGAGTTTGGTCATGCCGTCCGTGGTGGCCAGTTCGAAGAGGCGGGCGTTTTCAATGGAAATGGCGGCCTGTACGGAGAAACTCCGCAGCAATTCCAAACGTTCCGGGGTAAATGCCTTCTCGCTCAGATTGTTTTCCATGTATAGAATGCCGGATAACTTGCCCTTGCTCATAATCGGCGTGCAGAGGATTGATTTGCATTGCATGCGCATGATGTAGGGATCGTTGGTGAAAAGTCCTTCCTTGGCGGCATTGCCCAGAACGATATCATCGCCGCTGTGGTAAACATAATTGACGATGGAGTGGCAGATGTCGGGAAATTCCTTGAGGGCGATCGATTGCATCACCTGCAACTCGTTTTTGTCCACGTCCTCGCTGGCCTCAATGGTCAGCTCGCCGTCCGATTCCAGGATCATGTACCCGCGCTGAGCTCCTGCGTTGGTCACCGACATGTGCATGATTTTTTCCAAAAGACGGTCCAGCATGATCTCGCTGGAAATAATCTGAGAAACTTTCATGGCCGTGGAAAGATCGAGTAATTTTGTGACGCCGGTTGACCCGGTGGCGCTGTCTATCGTCAGGGTTTGCGAGGAAATCGTGCTGGTGATGGATCCGGAAGATGTCTGCTTTTTCTCCCGGGGGATCCAGGATGCATATTTTTCCTCTAGGTCTTTGGCTTTTTCCGTCGCTCCCCAAGCAAGATAGGCCTGATGGGCCTTCTGCATGAAAAAGCCGGCCTCTTCATCACAGGAATATTCCCGATAAAGGAGCGCCAAGCGCTCGCAGGCAATGGCTTCGTTTTGTCGGTAGCCGTTTTGACGGGCTCCCTCAATGGCCTGATGATAGAGACGCCGGGCCTCGAGGAAGCGTCCCCGGATTTTCATGATCTCCGCGGCGATAAGATCGTACTTATGCTGAAAATTTTCCGGACAGGCTCTTGCCCACAGACGCATTTTCACCTGATTGGATTTGAGGGCGATCCTATAGCCTGCTTTTTTCAACGGATCAGCGTCGGGGTAGGATGCGGTCAGCGTCAACGAGTGATAAAAATAAAATTCCGGTATGTGCAGATTGCCCAGGCCGGTTTTCTGCTTTACGACTTTTTGGATTTCGCTGGCGAGATTTCGACATTGGGCATAGTCGCCGAACAGGTAGTTGATTCTCAACCGGACCAGAGAGAAGTAGAAAGTTCCCAACAGATTGTTTTCGGTCTGGTAATAACGGGCCTGCTCTTCCTCGTCAAATCCGGGGCTGTTCAGGCGGCCCCGGCCCTCGGTCAGGCCTTTGAGACACAGGCACATTTGTGTGTTTTCCAGATAATTGCGCGCGATGAAGGGATCCTTGCAGCCAAGCTGAAAATCTCTATATTTGCCGTATTCCTCCAGAACGTCGTCGAGATTGTCCCCCAGCATGATCCGCGTCATACCGATCAGATTGACGCTGTGGCCGCTGAAGATGAGATCCCCGTTTTCGATGCCGTTTTTGTATGCGCTCCTGTAATAATCTACATCTTTTTTCGCGTGTTTCTTCCAATGCTGAATGAACATCGGAAAGGCGAATTCAATCCGACAGCGGTTCTTCTTGTCGGCGATCTTTTCATTCGTCCTCAAAGCCGTTATGCCGAACCGGTAACCATGCTCGTAAAAACCCAACGACGAACCGACAATCGATCCCAAGGCGATATACGCAAAGGGAGAGTATTCAAAATTGACGCCGTAATCCAACAGCATGTAAACGCCGTTGGTGGCGATAAAGGCGAATAAGTTCGGGTTGGCATAGAACGCCACCGTGCCGACGTGAATCGCCAGGTAGGCATAGGAAATCATCTCCCACAACTCCTTGACCGGATCGCTCAGCATTTTGGCCTTGGCCGGATTCTGGGCGATGTATGCCTCGGCTATTTGTTTTGCCTCTTCCCAGTTGTTGGGCATGCTCACATACTGAAGATCCGCCAAGTCTTCTATTTTCCTGCGTCCGAATTTTAATCTGAGTTTTAAAAGCTCCAGGCCCACCCGGACATCACTGACTTTTTCGGGCAGATCAATGCCGAGCATTTTCATCCCTTCCAGTCCGACCTTCAGCGCCGCCTCATAGTTTCCCTGGGTCGTATACAAGATGATCATCAAGGTATGCACGTTTGCCCGGTCAATGTAGGATTTGACGTTTTTCGCCACGATGTTAAATATTCTTTCGGCTTCCTTGAAGTTCAAATTGAGGTACTCGCACTCGATGGCTTCCCGGTAGATGGCGTAGGTCAGGTCGTAGTGGCTCTTCCAGGAATACTCCGGCAGAAGCCCCATGGCGATTTTCAGATAAGAGGAAGCCGAAGCGTACGCCGTCGATTTTTTTGACTTCTGCGCCGCTTGCAGATTAAGCTTGGCAAGCCTGATTTCCTCATCCAGTCCTTTGACCAGTCTGATGCCGCGGTTGAGCTGATCAACGATGTAAAATATTTTCTCGTGCAGATGTTCAGGGTCGGTTTTTTTCAGGACGTTGGTGCCGATCCGGTAATGCATGGCTTCCCGTTCTTCCTCCGGAATCAGGGAATACGCGGCTTCCTGGATGCGGTCGTGCAGGAACTTGTATATGTTGCCATGCAGGCTGATCATGTCTTCCTGAATCGCGGAAGTGAGATCGTCGAGAGTTTCTTCAATGGATTTCCCGGAAACGACTGCCAGCGATTCCAAGTCAAAACGGTTGCCGATGCAGGCGCAGATCTTTAGTATGTCCTGGGTCTTTTTGGGGAACCGGGAAATTTTTGCCGCCATGAATTCGATGACATTCTCGGTCACCTGCATCTGGCGGATTTCGTCTATATTCCATTCCCAGCCGATTTGGGGGTTCAGTTGCAGGAGGCGATTGTCGTAAATGTTCTTCAGAAACTGAATGACGAAAAACGGATTGCCGGCCGTCTTTTTGCTGATGAGTTCCGCCAACGGCAGCGATTTTTCGGCGTCACACATCAGCGTATTCATGATAATCACGTTGATGCTGTTGATGTTCAGCGGTCCCAGCGTAATATGATGAATGTTTCTGCCACTCTTGCCGATTTTGTTGAGCGTGAGGGTGAGCGGATGCGCGTCGTGGGTTTCATTGTCCCGGTAGGCTCCGATCAGCAACAAATACTTCGTTTCGTAGGTGGTCATTAAATTTTCCAAAAACTTTAAACTGGCCTGATCGGCCCACTGCAGGTCGTCCAGAAAAAGCACCAAGGGATGTTCTTCCGTCGTAAAGACATTGACGAATTTCTGGAAGACGATGTTAAACCGGTTCATGGATTCTTCCGGACCCAGTTCCGGCAAATCCGGTTGCTTCTGAATGATGAGTTCCAGCTCCGGAATGACATCCGTGATGACTTTTCCATTCGGTCCCAGCGCGGCAAGCAGTTTTTCTCTCCATCGCTGGATTTTCTTCTCGCTTTCGGAAATAATTTGGCGGATGAGTCCCTGGAAAGACTGTATAATGGCGCTGTAGGGAACATCTTTGCGGAACTGGTCGTATTTGCCGAAGATAAAATATCCTTTTTTGGCGATGACGGGTTTGTGGATTTCATTGACCAGCGCGGATTTTCCGATTCCCGGCTGGCCGGTGACCAGCACCATCTCGCTTAATCCCTTGCAGACCCGCTCAAAATATTTCATGAGTTCAATGCGTTCATTTTCTCGATCGACAAGGCTGCGCGGGATATTGAAACGGATGGAAATGTCCTTTTTGGCTATCGGGAAATCTTCAACATGGCCCTTTTCCAACAATTGATTCAGACATTCATCAATATCTGCCTTCAGTCCCAGACAATTTTGATATCGTTCCTCGGGGTTTTTGGACAACAGCTTCATTACGATGGAAGACAACACCGGCGGTATGGAAGAATTTACAAAATTCGGAGGCAGCGGCTGACGGGCGATGTGCGAATGAATCAGTTCCATCGGATCGCTGGATTTGAAAGGCACTTCGCCGGTGAGCATTTCATAAAGGGTTGCGCCCAACGAATAGATGTCCGTGCGGTAATCCACGCCCCGGTTCATTCTGCCGGTTTGCTCCGGAGACATGTAGGATAAGGTTCCTTCAATGACGTCCGGATTATAGAGTTCATCGTTGGCGTGGGTGATGACCGCCGAAATGCCGAAATCGGTTATCTTGACTTCCCCCTTTTCAGCGTTGATCAAAATATTGTCCGGCTTGATGTCCAGGTGAATGATATTGTTTTTGTGAATTAATCCCAAGGTTTCGGATACTTTTGAGGAAATCTGCAGCAGCGATTTTAAATCGTGTTTTTTCTTTTTTAATGTTTCCTTGAGCGATACGCCGCCGAAATCCTCTTCGATGATCGCGTATTGGTCCTGTTGTTTGACCAAATCATGTATTTTAATGACGTTGGGCACGTCAAGGGTTTTCAGAAGATTGTATTCCTGGATGAACCGGGCGACTTCCGCGGCCGTCGGATTGCTGGTTTTGAGCAGCTTGATGACGACCGGCTGCGCTTCGTTTTCCCTGTGCCCGCGATAAATCACCGAATTTCTGGTTTCATGTATTTTTTCAGTCAGGACATAATCGGAAAACTTCTCCATTGCGTTGCACCTGCCAAGGATTGAAATCCATTAAACAAAAACGAACACTCTTTTGGACACCTAATGTTTAATTTCTATAAACTTTTTCTTTTTTGGACGCAAGCCTCAATATACGGCAGGTTTTTCCGTCTTTCTTAGTCATGTTGCTGTGTCATCAGCCGAATCCCTGCCCGCAAGGACAAAAAACGCCGAACCGGCATGCTATCGTGCGGTTCGGCGTCTGGTCTGCAACGTCACAAAAGTTTTTTCAGGGCGTCTGGGGCTTGGGAGCGATTTTAACTTCCACGCGTCTGTTCTTCTGCCGGCCGGCCTCCGTCTCGTTGGATGCCACGGGCATGGTCTTACCGTATCCCACCACTTCTATGCGGTTTTCGGCGACGCCCCGCTGAACCAGCAAGGTTTTCACGGACTCGGCGCGTCGTTTTGAAAGCGCCAGGTTGTAGTCATCGGATCCCCTGCTGTCGGTATGCCCTTCGACCCGGATAAGGGTATCCGGGTATTGATTCAATATGCCGGCGATTCGGCCGATTTCGGAATAAAGGGCCGGTCTGACTTCCGCGGAATTGGTGTCAAACGTCACGTCGCCCTTAAAATTGACTGACAGGAGATTTCCTTCTCTCGACACTTCAGCCGCGTTGGAATTCTCCAGCGCCTTGCGCATATCCTGTTCCTGCTTGTCCATCATTTTGCCGACCGCGTATCCGCCGCCGCCGCCGACCGCCGCTCCAATGGCCGCGCCGATGACGGTGGATCTTGTGTCATGACCGACTGCTTGTCCCAGCAGCGCCCCGGCCACCGCTCCGCCCGCCGCGCCGATCAGGCCGCCTTTCTGGCCTTTCGTCATGGTTTCCGTTTCGGCACAGCCCGCCAAAACAAACATCAAGCAAAACAACAAACAAAATATTTTCTTATTCATTTTCTCCTCCTATGAATTTTTTTGATGATTATTATTTGGGTCCAGTTTTTATTCTTTGCGTTGAACCTAGGATAAAAACCAGCCTCTGTCAATATTATCTATCCTTGCCGTCATCTCCGAAGGAGAAGCGTTTTTACGATTGAACATCGGCGCCGCCGGTCGCCGACAGAAAAACGCCCGCCAGCGCGAGATAAGCGGCCGCCAGCATGTAATGCGTTGTGCCGGGGAGCTGCCAGGGCAGATAAAGTTCGCCCGTGGGCAGAACCGAATGGATGAAGCCAAAAAGTGTCAGCACGGCACACGCCGCAGCGCACAGTGCCGCGCGTTTCGCCCGATGGTCGATCAGAAAAGCCAGCATGCTGCCCCAGAGAAGCCCGGTGATGATAAATCCGTTGCTGAGCATGGTGAGCGTCTGCGTCATCACCTGCAGACGCGCCGGCAATCTCTCCGGCGTGACGCTCAGCGCTCCCGTGAACTGGCCGAGAATGATGAGCACCAGCGAAGCGACCGCCGGCAGCATGCTGAAACTGACGGCGGGGGAGTGAGCGGACGGCGAATCCTTATAGGCCTGCCGCATGATTTCGAAACCGATGAAGATAAAAATCGGCGCAATGACCGCGCGGGGAATGAGACTCACAAAAAGCGACAAAAGGCCCACTACCGAGCCGACACCGATAAAGACCGCCGTCATCAAGGTGTAGAGCCATGTCGCGCCCATTTTTTTGTAGGCCGGGTGTCCGATATACGGCGTGGTCTGCGCCACGCCGCCGAAGAAAGCCGCGATCAGCGACGAAAAGGCTTCTGTCAGCAGAATGTCCCGTGTACGGTAGTCGTCTCCCGCCAGCCGCGCGCTTTCCGTGTTGTTGATTCCGCCGATGATCGTCAGAATGCCGAAAGGAATGGCAATGGTCAGATATTGGATGCTTCGCGGCAGGGAGGCGATGAAGTCCATCGTGAAGACGGGCAGGGCGAAACGCACCTCCAGCGTCGGCCGCGTGAAATCCGGCAGATAGCCGCTATAACCCAGCGCGAAGTGAATGCCCGTGCCCAGCACCACCGCGACGAGAACTCCGGGCATTTTCCCCGGCAACTGCAGGCGGCTCATCAGTGCGGTGAAGATAATGCCCAGCGCCACCATCCCCACCACCGCTTCGTTGAACAGTTCAATGAGCGGCAGAAAACCCAGAAGCATCAGTCCGATGCCCGCAAGCGGTCCGAGGAGTCCCGCCGTGGGAATGACGCGCTGCACCCAGCCGCCGAAAAAGGCCGTCAGAACCTTGACCGATCCGATCATGAACAATGTCGCCATGCCGATGTGCCAGGTGAGCTGCGCGTCCCGCGTGGCGACATACGCCGGTCCCATGACGGCGTAGGCGATTCCGATGGTCGATGGCGTGTCAATGCCCAGCGGCATGGCCGTCACATCCGTCCGTCCGGTTTTTTTTCTCAACCGCAGCGCCAGCCCCGTGTAAACGAGATCGCCCACGCAAATGCCTACCGCCGTGCCCGGAATCATGCGCGTCAAAATCAGGTCGGCCGGATAATGAAAGGTAAACATTAAAATGGCGCTGAAGAAAATCAGCGTTCCGACGTTATCCAGAAAAAGGGCAAGAAAAGCGGTCATCTCGCCCCAGAAATTCCGCCGCACAGGTTGCGTATCCATCGCCACCGACCTCGTTTTTTGATCAGGAAGGATTTTTTGTGTCTATATCCAAAATTTACCCGTTTGACAACGTCTATTGACAGATGAGCAAAAAAGTATTTTTAAAAAACATAGCGTTTTCACAACCGGTGATGGGAAGCAAAACACGTTCGACAGAAGCCTAAATCTTTCAGGCGTTGCCCGTATGCGATACGAAAAAGTCACGGTCGAATGTTACAGCGGCTACAAAGCCTCTGAGAGGCCGACGGCGTTTGTGCATCAGGGCCGCCGCCGCGAACTCGTGGAGATTATCGATCGCTGGTATGAAGGCGGCCGGGAGGCAGGCCGTCCCCGCGTCGATTACTTCAAGGTCAGGACAGCCGAAGGCGAGGTCTTTTTGCTGCGCTACCTTTCCTTGTTTGATGTCTGGACCGTGCGAGTTCAGGACAAGGGAGGAAACGCTCTTTAAACCGGGGTGCCGCTTTCCAAGCCCCGAAGATTGTGATATGAAAATATGGTTGGTCATGGGCATCAGAAACAACAGGAGGATGGATATGCTCAAAGCGATATGGATCAAAGCGGGAATGATTTTGGGATTGTTTGCCCTGTTTCAGATCAGTGGATGCGCCATCGGCACAACCCGAGTGATCGTGGCGCACGAACCGCTGGATCGCATCGAGAAAAAAGCGCAGGGAACCTTGCTGGTGCGTCCCTTTACGGACAAGAGAGCCAACAAAGATTATATCGGCAACAAACGCAACGGTTTCGGCATGGTTTTGGGCCACATCGGACTGATGGAAGGGACAACACTGGAGAGCCTGATCACCGAATCCTTCGCGCAGGCCCTCCGCGAAGCGGGTTATCATGTCATCATCCAAAACGCTTCCCAACCTCCTGCGGAAACCGAAACGTGGGACGCCGTCATTGACGGAGAAATTCGGGAATTCTGGCTGGATCTCTATATGGCTGTCTGGCATTACATGGATGTTGACATCAAGGCGCTCGACCCGTCGCTTCAGCGGGTGCTCTGGGAAAAAATTTTTCGCGGAGAGAAAAAAAACATCCTGTGGGTCGGAGCGACGGCGGAGTATGAAAAGGTCATCAACGCTTCTTTAACCCATACGCTCAACGAAGCGGCTCAGGCGTTCGCCTCGGACGAATTTGCCAACGCCATACGCAAGCGCTAAACGGCCAAGGCGCGGAATAAAAAAGGCAAGGAGGGATGTTCCCCTCCTTGCCTTTGCGCAGGCTACGGGAAAATATTTACGGTGTTTTCTGACGGGAGTCTCCCGATGTCGTATCCCTGGGTTTTAAGGTGACCGTCTTTTTGTTGTTTGCCTTATTTCCCTCGGCGATCTGATTGGTCGCGTCAAGGTGCGCCGTAACGGCTGTTTCTTCCGTGACAATGAAATCAGGGATGGCGTACTTTATTTCTCCGTATTTGAGTTTCTTTTCTGGATCGAAAACGGGCAGCGGAATTTCAAATTCCTTGCCGCCGGCCGTGACTTTGAGGATAACCGCTTTTTCACCGGTTTGTTTCCATAACGCTTCGGGCATCCATCCTTTTTCCCTGACCATGGTGATCAGAATATAATTGCCGCGGTTGAGGGAAATGTCTTTTACGACGAGCTCCGGTTTCCGGGGATCATCATTCCACAGGGAGCGTTCCACGTCAAATCCATCCCCCGGATAGTCAATTAGAATCGAGCCTTCCACAACGCTGTCGGTCGGGTTCTGCAGGAGCACGACATATTTGCCCTCGACGCTCTGGCGTTCCGGATCGTCAATGACATGCTCGATGCGCGCGTTGTTGTTCGGCGCGGCCTCATCCATGCCATGAAACCATTTTGGCATCTTCTCTTTTTTCCCCAGGATGGATTTTACCGTCTTGACCGCCCCATGGACGGCGCTTCTGATTTCATCGCCGGCAACCCACTCCAGGAAATTAAATTTATTGATTCTCATCATCCATTTTTTCCACATGCCGGGCGACATTTTATCGAAAACGCGGACATCGGCCAGCATGGTTTTCACACCCTGTTTGGATTTGGGTTCAAATTTGATCGTCTGAACATAGACGCGTAGTTTCCCCGGCCCTGTGACTTCCAGAGGATAAATCAGCGTGTAAGGATTGTCATCATTGGCGGGATAGAGTTTGAACGTTTGGTAGATCAGGCCCTTTTTTTCTTCCATGGCGTAAGCCAGGGATGCAATCAAAAGAAACCCGATGATGCAGGAAAAAATTATTTTCTTCATATGACCTCCATGAAATGTTACAAAAAACAATTTATATGAGAAAGTTTCTAAATGTCAAGAAGCATAAAGCGCCTGCGTCGCGACGGAAAAGAGCGGGGAGTTGTGCATTGAAAAAATACCATTCATTTTTACAGGCTTGAATGTTAAAATAAAAAAAATTTCATGGAGGTGGCGCGATGGCGAAAAGACCTTTCCCTCTTTCGAAAGCCTACACGCTGCTGGGATCCGGACCGGTGATCCTCATCAGTACAGCCCATAAGGGCAGGCAAAATGTGATGCCGATGGCCTGGCACACAATGATGGACTTTGAACCGCCGCTCGTGGGTTTGATTCTCAGCGATCAGAATTATACCTTTGGCCTGCTCCGGGCGAGCAAAGAGTGCGTCATCAATATTCCCACGGCGGCCATCGCGCAGAAGGTGGCGGCCTGCGGTGGTATCCACGGCGATAAGGCAAATAAATTTGAAAAAGTCGGCCTGACGCCGAGGCCGGCTTCAGTCGTCGCTGCGCCTATGATTGCGGAATGCTACGCAAGCCTGGAGTGCCGCCTCTTCGACACAACGCTGGTCAACAAGTACGGTTTTTTTGTGGTTGAGATCGTCAAGGCGTGGGTGGATCCGGCGGTCAAACATCCGCGCACGCTGCATCATCTCGGAAAAGACAACTTCATGATTGCCGGCAAAAGAGTCAGAATCCGGGCAAAAATAAAATGAACGATGTCCGGGAACAAAAGGATGGCCTGGGATAATTTTAAAAGCTGGATTTTCTTTATCCTGTGGGTTTTGCTTGGCCTGGCGGTGTTGTTCTGGGGAGTTTATGTCGGCGCGAGCAATTACGCGTTTCGAAAGCATGCCGTGGTCCTGCAGGGCGTCGTTTCGGAAATCCGTTCATCCTCTTCGGACGGCATCCCCGTCAGCAGCCCGACGGTGAAATATTTTCTGCAGGACGGCAGGGAAATGGAATATGCATCGCGTTTCGCCTCCTCCCTCTCGTCTTTCTCCACAGGAGACCCCGTGGAAATTTTGTGGGACCCGGCGACGGGGAAAGTGCGGCTGAACGCTTTTGGAGACCTTTATTTTCCCGCCGTTTTTATCCTGCTGACCGGGCTTTTCATTCTTTTCGGACCGGTTTTTTGCATCGCGGTCTGGCTTTGGATCTGGGGATGGCCGACGAAAGACAATCTCGCCAAAATGCGCGAGGCCGCCCGACTCAAACGATAAGCAGCCATGGGGACGCGGTGAACGTTTTATTTGACGATCTTAAAGAATTCCCTGGCCTTCGGGTCGGCGGCGGTGCGCAGAAGCTCGAACAGGACCATTTCCGTGCTGGTAATGTGCGCGCCGGCGCTTTTCATGGCGTCAATGCCGATTTGACGGTTTTCCGGCGTCCGGGAAGAAACGGCATCGGCCACGAGATGAATGGAATATCCATCGGCGATTAAGTCCAGGGCGGTCTGATAAACGCAAACATGCGTTTCGATGCCCAGCAGGACGACGTGCCGGCGACTGAACGCTTCAAGCTTTTCCCTGAAGAGCGGCTCGCCCCAGCAGCTGAAGGATTCCTTGGGAATGGGATTGAATCTGCTTATTTCTGCGGCGATCCGGGGCAGCGTGTTTCCCAGCTTTTGCGGAATCTGCTCGGTGACGATCATCGGCAGATTCAAGGCGGTGAATCCCTTAATCAGTTTCACCGTGTTGTCAAAAAGTTTTTCTTTATCAAACATAGCCTGGGCGAGATTGCCCTGAATGTCAACGATCACCATAACCGCAGCCGCGCGACTAATCATTTTGATATCGGTCTCCTTCATATTTTGTCAGTCTTACAAATGAGTGCCCAAAAGCAGGCCGCCGTCAATCAGAATTTCCGCGCCGGTGGTATAGCTGGAAGCATCAGAGGCCAGATACAGCGCGGCTCCGGCGATTTCATCGGGATGGCCGATACGGCCTGAGGGCAGCGCTTTTTCCACCGCCTCCTTGACTTTTTGCGCTTCTTCAGGCGGCAGGTGTCCCCAGTGAGAATTCATCATTTTGGTACTGATGGGTCCGGGAGAAATGGTGTTCACGCGGACGTTGAAACGCAGCAATTCGCCGGCGAAGGCCTTAGTCAGCATGCGGATGCCGGCTTTGGAAATGGAATAGATGCTCAGGCCCGGCTCCGGATTGTGGCCGTCCACCGAGGCGATGTTGATGATTTTACCGCCGCCCTGCTTGACCATGATGTTGGCCACGGTCTGACTCACGAAATACACGCCTTTGAGGTTCACGTCCATCAGTTTGTCCCAGAGACGCTCGTCGCATTCCAGAACCGAGCCCATCGCCGGGCTGGCTCCGGCGTTGTTGACCAGAATATCAATCCGGCCGTATCTGGCCATCACCGCGTCAACCATTTTTTTGATTTCTTCGGTTTTTCCTAAATGAGCGGGAAGCGCGTAGGCTTCCCCGCCGAAAGCTTTGATTTCGTCGGCCGTCGCTTCAAGGTCCTGCGCCTTGCGGCTGGTGACAACGACCTTCGCCTGGGCTTTGGCAAACGCAAACGCGATAGCCTGCCCGATGCCGCGGCCGCCGCCGGTGATGACGGCAACCTTGTCCTTTAATAAAAACTGGGATATCTCGAACATGCGTCTTCTCCTTTTGATATCAACGCCGATGGTTGAAACACCGCGCGCATTCTAATCTGAAATATTTTTCATTGCCAGAAAAATCTTATCACCCTCGATGTCGCTGAAGCGGTTAACAGAGCGATGAGGCGGAGCGTGAATATTCCGCCCCGCCAAATTCATCCTATTTCTTGGAAGTCATTTTTTTTGCCAGCGCGTCTCGGTCTCCTCCGCTCATTCCCGCAATGTACTTTACCAGTTTTTTGCGCGATTCGATGTCATATTGCGTGGTAATAGCGATTTGTTCCATAATGGGAGAGCCGCCGCCGTGATAATTGCCCACATTCATAATGCCGCCGGTGGCCGAGCAGAGCTGGTCGCCCAGATATCGCCAGAAATTGGCCTGGTCTTCCGCCGACATTTTGGGATTGCGTTTGGTGTACCGCAGCAGGAGTTCCCCTGTTTCGGGGTTGACAAAATCCTTTTCGTGCGGAAACGTCGCGACAACGCCTCCCGCCAGATCGCAGAGGATCTCGGCTTCGCGCCAAACCGCTTCTCCGGTCAGACAGCGCCCGACATTGCAGTAAATCGAATGCGGAATGTAGGAGCCAGGGCCAAATGGAACAAAGCCCATTCCAGGTATGTAGACTTCAGGTCTGCCAAGATCCGAGGCCGTGTAGCCCGCGGCATAGCCCAACTCGGTGGTCATGATGATTTCCGCGAGTTTTTCCCGGACATGAGATTCCTTGTGGATATTGTTGACCTCGGCGGCCAGGGCGGCCGTTCCGAGGATGATGTCGCCGATGGCCGGCTTACAGCCGGAATAGGAATGCCTGTGAAAAAGCGCAAAGAGCAGGGCGCAGACCCCGCCCATCAGATGTTCGCCGGCCAGAAAGACCCTCTCCCAGGGCACAAAGCAGTTGTCGAAAATCAGGTAGGAATCCGTGTAACCCGGCATGAACCCCCGCGGGAAATGTTCGCGCTTTCGCATGTTGTGAATGGTCACGACCTGTTTCATGCCGTCCCAGTCTCCGGGAACGGCGAAAGCCACGGCATAGTCCTTGTCTTCCGGGCGCAGAGCGCGGGTGGGAATGACCAATATCTCGTCGGCGACGGATGCCTCCGAAATGTGGAGCTTGCAGCCTTCGACGACAATGCCGTCCTTGAGCCGTTCCTTGATGTGCACGTAGGCGGAAGGATCCGGCTGGTCGGCGGGACGCAGCATCCGGTCTCCTTTGGTGTCCGTCTGGGCGCAACACCCGACAAGGTCTTCGGTTTGAAAACGGATCAGCCATTTCTTGAAATTTTCATGATATTGCGTGGCTCCTTTGTTGGCTTTGTCGGCCTCGTAGGTGACATTGTACAGCGCGTTGGTGCCGTCAATGCCCATGCAACGCTGGATACAGCCGCCGACCTTGTGGCAGAGCATGCGGGTCATGTCCTGCTTTTTGTGCAGATCATCTTTGCTCTGGTGAATATGATTGAAGCGGTTGATGCGCTCGCCGGTCAGATGGGAAATTGCAGTGCACAACTCTTGGTTCTCCGGCTTGAGCGCCTCTTCGAACGTGACGCCCATGACATCGAGCGTTTCCCGATGTCTTTCGTCCGTGCGGTCAATCAGCGCTCCGTCATAGTAGATGTTGCGCTTCATTTTGGCCAAACCCTTGATGTATTCTTCTTTTGTTCTCATGTTCCTGCCCCTTTTGTCATGGTTGTGTTATTCGTGCGAGGATTGTCCCCCTTCGCTTTGCTTAAAATGTTTTGGATCCATTTGACGTCATCCACTTTCAGGTTCAGCGTCAGACTGAATTCATCTTTTTTCTTCGCGCGGATGCCGTCGAAAACCACCTCCAGCAGCGGATCGAGCATGTCCGCGATGCTTTTTTCCCTTTTGGGCATGCCCTGCATGTGCCAATGGATGAACAAATGTTCAATCGTGCCCATCAGCATCGAACGGATTAAGTAGGGGTCGGCATCCTTTTTAAATGAACCATCGGCAATTCCCTCGCGGATGCAGTCCAGAAGCCCGTGGGAGGACTTGCGGATCGCGGCGTGCGCTGGGGTCTGCCGGAATCGCTTGTTGGACATGAGCTGCAGGAGGACCAGCGCGGAATAATCGGGATTGGACTGATAGAGCTGCACGTAAAAGAGCAGGATAGCCCGGATTTTTTCTTCGGCTCCCTTGATGTAGGGGATGACTTTCGAGGACGCTTCAAAAGTGTCATTCGAAATTTTTTCGGGAATGGCAAAAAGCAAATCTTCTTTCGTACCGAAATATTCGTAGATGGTGGCTTCTGAAACACCGGCTTTTTTGCTGATTTCGGTAATGGTCGCGTTTTGAAAACCTTTTTCGGCAAAAATTCGCAGCGCCGCATCCAGGATGCGGTCTTTTCTGGTTTTCGGTTTGTTTCTATCCGTCATAATCGTTCTCCAATTTGATTATAAGCTATATAATTTAAGTGTGACTGTCAAGAATTATTTTATTTCATAGTTTAACTATAAAATACTTAGCAAATATCAGAGTCTATCATAGTAGCAAATACCAAAAACAATGGAAACAATGTTTTATCTTTGCAAACAGGCATATTGCGCTGGGTTCAGTTCAATGGGAAAAACTGAAAAATTGAGAAATGTCAGAAAGGCTTTTTTAATTTTTCCGCAGCGGTTTGAGCGATTTCTGTTTCGGAGCAGGTTTCGTAATCAATAGTTTCTCCCGCGATGATCAGCCAATTGCGCGCAAGACTTTTTAGTTCGGGCTTTTCCGCGCAGGCGGCGGGACATCCGCAAATCAGAATGCCTATATCCCAGGGTTCATCAAAGGACGCCTCGGTCAGGACAAAACCCGGCGGCAGAGGCTGGATGATGTCTTGAGCCAATTTGACTCTGTCAATTCGGGGATTGCACCCCCCGCAATATTTGACGCCTATCCGTTTCGTGCGGTCCATGCATCCTGCCGGCGCTCAATCTTTAATGCCCGCGATGGCTTTGGCCAGTTGCTTTTTCTGCTCCAGATTGCCCTGGCGGGAAATCATGATGCGCTGGGCCTGCGGGGAGCCGGCGCCGTGCATGGATTCGGTGCGGTAGCCGACGGCGGCCGTCCCCAGCGTGATGTTTTCAATCAGTCTCAGAACCCGGCAGCGGTTTTCCGTGGGCACCGAGGCGACGCCCTTGAGATATTTTTCGACGATCTTGCCGATTTCCGGATGACGCAAATCCTTTTCCGACGCCATGGTCACCATCAGGCCGCCGGCGATATCCTCTGCCAGCCTCGCGATTTCATAGGGAAACCTGGTGACGTTTTGTTTGCAGACGTTGGCCAGCAGCAGATCGATCAGATAGGTGCCGGACGCGGTTCTGTGGCCCTGCGCCGAGCAGGCGATGCCGCAGGAAAAAAGGGTTTCGTTGAGATGAATCATTTCGATGAGCTTATCCTTGATGTGAGAGGCCTTGGCGGCTCCGTTGTATTCGGCCGCCAGCGCCGCCGCGCCGATGAGCACGTCGCCCACGCCGACCTTGCAGCCGCCGTAGCTCTGACGGTGGTAGCCCGCGAAGCGTTCAACCAGCAAACCGCTGAAGTCGTATTCCCCGCACATGAAAACATTTTCCCAGGGAACAAACAGGTTGTCAAAAACCATCAGCGCTTCGTGACCGCCGAACTGACGGTTGCCGACGTCGATTTCACCGCCCTCCAGTTTTCGCGTATCGCAGGACTGTCTGCCGTAAATATAATAGACGCCCTCGGCGTCCGCGGGCGCGGCAAAGGAAAGCGCGTAATCGGCATCGTCTTTCGTCATGGAAATAGTCGGCATCACCAAAATCCAGTGGGAATTGATCGCGCCGGTCTGGTGGGCCTTGGCGCCGCGCACCACGATGCCGTCTTTTCGTTTCTCCACGACGCGCGTGTATAAATCGGGATCGGCCTGTTTGCTCGGCGGCAGGCCGCGGTCGCCCTTGGGATCGGTCATCGCGCCGTCTATCGTCCAGTCGTTTTCCTGCGCCATTTTCAGAAATTTGACAAAGCGCTTGTGGTATTCGGTGCCCAGTTTTTGATCCATTTCAAACGTGACGCTGTCCACGGCGTTGATGGCGTCCATGCCGACGCAACGCTGAAAGCACGAAGCCGTTTTTTGCCCCAGCAATCTCTGCATTTTCACTTTTTTGATCAAATCCTCCGTGCTCTGGTGCAGATGACAGAAGCGGTTGACCTTTTCTCCGGTCAGGTGGGATTTTGCCGTCATTAGATCCTCGTACTGGGGTTCATGCGCGAGCGCGTAGGTCATTTTCACCGAATTCATGGAGGGTCTGATAATCGGATGATCCACCGGCTTTTTCACCAGTTCCCCCAGCAGATACACCTTGAAATTCATTTTGCGCAGGCTCTCTTCGTATTGTTCTCCTGTTTTCAACGCCATGTGATGACACCTCCCTGAAAATAAGTTATGTCCCTTTCCGTCTTGCGGAACCCTTATCTGATCGTTTAAGTTAACGTAATACATCGCGGGACAGATTTCAAGGCATGAGAGGTGTTTTCACGGCAAATATTTTCTTGACTTACTGGCACGGAATTTTTATACTCGGCCAAACCTAACAATTAGATTTTGAAATAGTTTTTTTATTTTTTCCGAATAAACATTAAGGAGAATTGAAAAAATGGCTATCATCAAGGAAAAAAGGAAATTCAATTACATCATGATGGTTGTATTCATTGTTATTGCGATAGGTATGGTTTACTTCAGGTTTTTTTAGCAGAAGTTGAATGACAGTAAAATTCAGGAGTGTTGTCTGATGGCGATGATTAAGGAAAAAAGGAAGTTTAATTTTTTAATGTTGGCGATTTTGCTGGTCATGGCTGTTATTTTAATTCTGATCAGATTATACTAAACAGAAAATCCGTTCGGTCATCATAACTTCAAGACCTTCAAACTCTTTCCGGGAAGGAAAGTCCTTTTACAGATCACTGATTTCTCTGCAAGGGATGTTTTCTCCTTGCTGTGCTTTGCGATGTTCTTTTGAAACTTCGTATTGATTATTTGCGGCTTTTGGGGTAACAAAATTCAGATTTTTGAAAAGAGAATTTTTGAAAAGGATTTCTTAGCACAGCGAGGTAAAAAATTATGTCTATCATGAATTGGAGAAAGGATGAAACGGTTGCCATCCTGACCATGACCAACGGCGAGAACAGACAGAATCTGGAATTTTCTAAAACATTAAGCGCCATGCTTGATGAAATCGAGGCGGATAAATCGGTTTTTGCGCTGATTATCACATCGAATGATGAAAAGAATTTCTCCCAGGGCATTGACGTTCAGTGGATCATGGGGAAAATGCAGGAAAACGATCATCAGCCGGTCATTGACTTTATCAATGAGATGGATAACGTTTTCAAGAAACTGCTTCTTTACCCCGTTCCGGTGATCGCGGCCATCAACGGCCATGCTTTCGGCAACGGTTCGATATTGTCCTGCGCCTGCGACTTTCGCTTCATGCGTTCGGACAGAGGCTTTTTCTGCTTTCCCGAAGTGAACATCGGCATTCCCTTCCGTCTGGGGATGAATGCCTTCGTCAAGAAGGCCATACCCATGTATAAGCTGTCCGAAATGCAGCTGACCGGCAACCGTTACACCGCTCCGGAACTGGAACAGCATCACATCATTGTCAAGGCCTGCGCCAACCAGGAAGATCTGATGTCGTCGGCCATGGCTTTCGCCAAGACTTTTCAGAAGAAACGCGGCATTTTCGGCGAATTGAAGAAAAGACTCTATGGGGACATTATTAAAGTCCTGGATGCCGACTTCATGCCGCCCACGGCGAAAATCAATTCGCTGGTGGTCGAGGGGTAGTTCCGCCGGCCGGAAAAACACTGCAAAGGGGAAGGAAAAATGAAGACAGCCATTACCGAAATGTTCGGCGTGAAATATCCTGTCATCTGCGGCGCGATGATGTGGATCTGCAAACCCAGGTTTTGCGCGGCGGTGTCCAACGCCGGCGGCCTGGGCAATCTGACGGCGGGGAACTATCCCACGGAAGACGAATTCCGCGCCGCCATCCGGGAGACCCGGAAACTCACGGACAAACCCTTCATGGTCAACGTGACGATTCTTCCGTCGGTGCACATCACGGCGGAGCACCACAAAATGTATCTGCGGGTTTGCGCGGAGGAAAAGGTCGCGGGCCTGGAAATTTCGGGAACACCGCTGGACAAGGCGGTGGGGAGGGAATTCATCGATCTGCTGAAGAAAGCCGGGGTGAAATTGTTTCACAAGGTCGGCTCGGTGCGGCACGCCGTGCATGCCGAAAAGGTCGGTTACGACGGCATTTACGCCGCCGGCATCGAAGAAGGCGGCCATCCTCTGAACGACGACGTGACCACGATGGTGCTGACGCCGCGCATTGCCGAAACCGTGAAAATTCCCGTCGTCACCGTCGGCGGCATTGCCGACGGACGTACCGTCGCGGCGGCTCTGGCTCTGGGCGCTCAGGGCGTGATGATGGCGACGCGTTTCGTTGCCACGAGAGAATGCGAAGTGCATGACAATATCAAGCAGGAGCTCATCAGGCGGCAGGAATTCGAAACGGCGCTGATTTGCAAAAGCATCGGCCTGCAGGGCAGAGCCATCAAAAACAAAATCGTCGAACAGGTTCTCGATGTGGAATCGAGGGGCGGTGGCCTGGAAAAACTGATTCCTCTGATTGCGGGGGAAAGGGTGAAGGCGGCCTGGGCGACCGGCGACGTGGATTCCGCCCCGATGATGATGGGCCAGTCCGTCGGTCTGGTCAGGGATATTCCGACGTGTCAGGAACTCATCGAAAGAATCGTGGCGGAGGCCCAAGCCGAAGTCGAACGGGTCCGGAGCTTGTTTTAAATGGGCGCGCGGCCTGCCGGCTGAAAAACGGATAAAGCCGCCTGGTCATCCGGGCACGCTCCCGGTTGATGCTTTTCAGGCCTTTACAAAAAAGAAACATCAACCGTGGATGCCGTCACGACAAAACAGCGCTCATTGTTGGATTGCGGGTCCGCGGGCACCAGAAAAAATCCCGGACGCGACGGCTGGTAACCGTTTGTCGTTCCCACCATCAGTTCACCGTCCTTAAAAAGAACCTTGATTTTCCTGCCCGCGGCAATAACGGCGGGATCGAATTCTTTCTTTTCGTGGTAGTCGGGGTTGCCCGCGTAATCTTTGACGAAAAACAGGGCCTTCAATCCCCTGATCGTTAATTCGATGGGCTTGCTCCCCAACGGCGCGTTGACCGGCGACAGATGAAAAATGTCCTTGTTTGGGAAAAAGTCATTGGTCACGCCCTTCAAAAGCTTTCCATCCTGGTAATGCGCCACGGTTTTGTTCTGAGTCATGATTCCCCCTCCCGGAGTTTTCAATCACATTTCGCCATCGCGGCGCGGCGATGGCCCGTCACATGCTTTGCCTGATCTGATTGGAAAGCCTATACCATCGCTGTACGCCGTTTTCCAGCCGGAAATAATGGACAAGATAGGCCACGGACAGAACGATGAAGACGACACAGAGCAGGAGGGCGGGCCATGACACTGCAAAACAGGCAAATCCCAGGGCCAGCAGCGTAAAGAGGCAGACAAACAGCGTGACGATCAGATGCACCAGTCTTTCGTGCTGCATCCATTGAATCTGTTTGTCATGATAGGCCAAAAGCGCGGCCAGGTCGTCTTGTCCGAGTTTTTTATTGAGCATCTCGCGGACGTATTGTTCGTGTTTTTTCATGTATTCGATCATAGGCCGCCTTTGGTGAATTATTTTATCACAGCGGCAATCAAAAGGAATAGCTAATTTTTAAGGGAAGCGGTTGACATCGTTGCCGGGTTCGGCTATAGGATCCTCGCTTGTTTGATTGCCGCCAGACCATGTTTCAGCCGGCCATTCGGCATCCCGGTCTCATGGAGATGCCGAATGAATATTCTTTTCGAGTATGGAAAACAGTCCCTTTACTTCAGCGAACCGCTGGACGTCATTCATGGCCAGACTTTTGATCAAGTCAAAGGCTGCTTTGAGAAAATTGAGCAACATTTATCCCGGGGTTGTTATGTCGCGGGCTGGTTCTCCTATGAGCTGGGGTACGCCCTGGAAAAAAAATTGTCGTATGTCGAAACCGACGAATTTCCGCTCATTCATGCGGGCGTTTATAAAAAAGCGAACCGTTTAAAAAAAACGCCGGGCGCTGACGACGGCGTCATCCGAATAAATAATCTTCGTTTCAACATTCCCAAAGAGCAATACGTAGAATCTATCGACATGATCCGCTCTTATGTGAGCGCGGGAGATGTTTATCAGATTACATACTGTCTCAAGCTTCTTTTCGACTTTGAGGGTGGGGCTTATTCTTTGTATAAAAAACTGTACCGCGTCCAGCCCGTTCCCTACGCGGCGTTTTTGAAAACCCCGTCTCACTTCATCATTTCTTTGTCGCCGGAGCTGTTTCTGTACAAAAAAGACAATTTCATCGTGTCCAAACCGATGAAGGGCACGTGGCCCAGAGGGGGCGACCCGCTGCGTGATTTCATCGCCAGACAACAATTCATTCATGACGAAAAGAACCGTGCCGAAAATATCATGATTACAGACCTGCTAAGAAATGATTTGGGCCGTATCGGGAGAAACGTCAGGGTCTTGAGATTATGCGAAGTGACGCCCTACAAAACGTTGTTCCAGATGACTTCCACCATCGCGGCTGATCTTGACCGGGACATCTCTCTTTACCGTTTATTCAAGAGTCTTTTCCCTTCGGGATCGGTCACAGGCGCGCCCAAAATCCGCGCCATGGAAATCATTCATGAACTGGAACATGAACCGCGCAGGATCTATACCGGGGCCATCGGCTACATCACGCCGAAAAAGGATTTATTTTTCAATATCCCGATTCGCACCGCGTTGATCGACCGGACAACCGCCCAAGGAGAAATGGGCATCGGTGGCGGCATTGTCTGGGATTCGACCGCTGAAGGAGAGTGGGCGGAAGGAGTCTTAAAGGCAAAATTCTTTACTGATATTGTTTGAAAAAAACGATTGTTTTCTCTCGGGGTCCATGAATTTTACTTACAAACAATAGACCTACCGAAGCGTCTGTGCTTCTCCGAAAAATAAAAGTGTTTTTTTAAGCATTTTGGGATTATATGAGAAGCATACAAAGGAGAATAAATATGCGCGGAGAATTCAGGCACAAAACAGCGTTGATGCTTCTGGTCGGAGTCGCGATCATGACTCTTTTTCTGTTCGTTAGTTTCACCGCAGAGGCGGCGCAGGGTCGCGGCAAGTCTGAAAACACCGGTACGGCCGAATATCAGGGCACGATTTCCGGTCAGTGGAGCGGCTCGGTATCCATGTCCAGTGAAACCATCAGTGTCAGCGGAGCCTTTTCCGTAACCATTTCCGAGGATGGTCATGTCTTAGGCACGTATACGGGGGTGCAATCGGGGACCATAACGGGAACCGTGAATTCCAGGGGCGAAATCAACGCCAAGGGTTCTGCGGGGATTTCCGAGTGGAGCGGAAAATTAAGCGTTGAAAATGGGCGTTTGTCCGGCAGCGGTACCTGGGAAGGATTTGGCGGAGGCGGTTCATGGAAAACTGATTAACAGATTTTCGGCGTCGCTTCGGGAGCCAGGAGTCAGAAAATTGTTGATCGCCGGTCGTAGATGCGCTTCATGTCCGGAAGCTCCGTCGTGTAATAATGAACCCAGATATAAAGATGATTGAATAGCGCCGCACACAGCGCCGCAACGGAGCCAAACCACAAAGCCGGCGCCCATAGAAACAGAAATCCAAAAAGATACATGCCGTTTCGGGGAAAACGGAAGATTCCTTCTCGCACCAGCGGTTTGAAGCGGTACGAGTCGTCAAAATGATCAATGCCCATGGCGCGTTTCAAACCGAAATAACGTGCGACCGAATAAAACAGATAGAGGGCCGGCACCGTCAGAATGACAGCCAGGACCTTCAGCAGAACCCTGTCGGCAGCCAGCGTGTAGCGGTTGGCAATGGCGAGAGCCGTAACAGTCAGAAAACGTAAAATGCAGAAAAGGGAAAAAATGAAAGCGTAAACAGGAAATCCCATCTTGCCGAAAATGCTTGCAAGCAGTTTCCCGTGAAGCTGGGTCCGCCAGCAAAACCATTCGAAGACCTGATGCGCAATGGTCGTCCCGAAGGCAAGCCAAAACCACTGCAACGAACGGATGCCCAGGGATATCCCGGTTTGCATGCCCTTGAGATTTTCCGCCCATCCTGCTGCGGCAAGCAGGTAAGAAACAACAGGTGAATCTCCTGTCTTTCAAAAAAGAGACTCAGCCTAAACATAACGGAATCCGGCGTCGGGATTTTTTAGACGCTCTCTATTGTGTCGACGATTTTTCACCGCGCGTAAAAAGAGCGCTTTGACTCAAGCGGATTGGGGGGTATTCCTTGAGACGAAAACCAAGCTCTGTGGCCATGTGCATCATGCGATTAAAATTTTCTCTCGTAACATGGATTTTCGGTTCGATCAGAAGAAATTGACCGTTCGGTTTCAGAAGACGGCATATTTCCGCAATCAGCCTCTGTTCATCGGGGGTTTCGTGAACCATCCAGAAAGCCAGAGCAAAATCCGCTTCTCCATCGAGTCCGAGGGAGTCTGGTTTGGCCAGATGGAGGTTGATAATTTCAGAGACGCCTTTTTTACGGGCACGGGCGGCAAGCGTCGAAAGCATTTGGGGCTGGATATCCGTCGCGATGACACGGCCCGTCGGGCCGACCAATTGTGCCAGGGTGATGCTGAAATAGCCCATGCCGGCGCCGATATCGAGAACCGTCCATCCCTCTCGAACATAGGGACGGAGAATGTCCATCGGATCGTGAAAAAAACGGCGCAAGGGATTGTCGAAGGTATAGCATAGCCACCAAGGGCAAACGCGTTTCTTGGTCAGCCATTTCTCAAATACAGCAAGCATGGTCTTGTCCTTTGGACGGTGAATATAAATCCCGAATCAGGATTGGTTTCACCGCGCCCGGGTTGAAATAGTAACAGAGAATCAATCCGTTTTCCATGAAGAGTTTCTCAAAATTCCAGGGGGCGAGCCTTTCGTCTTCCCCTGAAGGAATTATTCCTTTGACAGGGGAGAGCGTTGAACCTATACTGAATAGGAAAAAAATGGTTATAAATAAACGCAACCATCAAACGGCATCCATTTTAAAGGAAAACAAAAGTCCACAGCAAAAATAGGCAAGAGGTGCTCCATGGCAGAGAAAATAATGATTCAGCTTGGAAGCAAGGTCAGAAATTTTACCCTGCCGGATCAGTTTGGCCGGGACTTTATTCTGAATCAAATGAAAGGGCGTCGCATTCTTTTGTCTTTTCATCCGCTCGCGTGGACGCCGGTCTGCTCGCTGCAGATGCAGTCCCTGGAACGCAACCGGAAAGTGTTGGACAGATTCAACACCATTGCCGCGGGCGTGAGTGTCGACAGCGTTCCCTGCAAGGCCGCCTGGGCCGAGGCGCTGCGCATCAGGCACACGAGACTGCTCTCGGATTTTTGGCCGCACGGCCAGGTCGTCAAAAGCCTCGGGCTTTTTCGGGAGAAAAACGGCTTTTCCCAGCGGGCCAACATCCTGCTGGACGAAGCGGGCAGGGTCTGCTTCTTGCGGGTTTACCCGCTTGCGGAGTTGCCGGACGTGGATGAGATCATCGCTTTTCTGAAAAACGCTTAATGGGAAGAGCCATCCTCTTCGGCTCTCAGCGGGGGCCGCCTGTGCTTTTTTCGGCGTTTTCCGACAAATATTTCTTTGACACGCGAGGACCTAGCCCATATACTCCTTCTCTAACATTTCAAACGAGGAGATCTTGAACATGATTACACTCATTGCGACTTTAAAAGTCAAAGACGGCAAAATGGAAGAGGCGATCAACGTCTTGAAGGAAATTGTTCCGAAAGTCAAGGCCAGCGAACCGGGCTGTCTGGCGTATATTCCCCACACGGTTCGCGGGGATGAAAAGACCATTATTTTTTACGAGAAATACAGCGACAAGGAGGCGCTGAAACTCCATTCCGCCAATCTGATGAAGAACATGGAAAAACTTTTTCCTCTGCTGGAGCCGGGCATGGATGTCAAAACCTGCTACGAAATTCCTGTCTGATCTTGAACAAGGCCTGTTAATCGGAAATGAAACGAATTATCGAACTGCTGGGAGCCGCCGCCGACGTCATCGTTCATAGATTTAAAGAGGGAAAGACCGATATCCGTCCGTTTCACGCGCTTTTTCAGATGCTGGCGTTTCGGCTGACCTGGACCCGGCGCGATCTCGATTATGTGCCGCCGGGCAAACTGCCTCCGGTTTTCATGTCCGCCAGAGCCGCGGCACAACAGATTCCGGACGGCGCCACGGTCATCTCCACGGGCATAGCGGGCAACAGCAGGTGTTCAACTTATTACTGGGCGGTCCGCGACCGCTATGAAAGAACGGGGCACCCGTCCGGATTGACGTGGATGGTTGTGGCCGGCGTGGGGGGACGCGGCAAGGCGCCCGGCACCATTGAGGAACTGGGCGTGGAGGGATTGTTGCGTTGTCATATTTCCGGCCATCTGGAAACGCACAAGGCGCTGCTTCAACTGGGCGAGGAAGGAAAGCTGGAGCTCCACGCGATGCCGCAGGGGGTGATGGCCCACCTGATTGAGGCGCAGCGCCGGGGTGTCAGAGAAATTGCCAGTACCGTGGGCAAGGGAACTTTTTTAGACCCGTCCCTCGGCGGCGGCACAAACGTCATTAACAAACAGGGCAGAAATTTCGTCCGGTCCGAGGGGGATGGGCTCGTCTATACGCTTCCGGAGATTCAGGTGGCGGTTTTCAGCGCGCCCTATGCGGACAGAGAAGGGAATATCTATTTCAAGAACGCGGCGCTGATTACGGAAAACCTTGACGCTGCCTACGCCGCGAAAGCCAACGGCGGGCGGGTGCTCGTCACCGTCTGCGACATCATCGAAGCCAGGCCGTCGGAAATTTCCATTCCCGCTTCAATGGTGGACGCCATCGCCGTGAATCCGCGAAACGAACAGACCGGCGGGGTCCTGCAGCGGAAATATTTCCCCATGTTTACCGAAGGCGCACGGACCGATATCGTTTCCGCCTATCATCTGGTCAGGTTGGCCAACACCTTCACCGGCATAACGCCGGTCAGAGATGCGGTGGACAATGCGATGGCCAGGATGGCGGCTTCGCTGTTTGTTCAGGAAACGGCGCCGGGCTCGCTCATCAATATAGGCATCGGACTGCCCGAAGAGGTCGGCCGTATCCTGTTCGAAAGCGGCCTGTATCAGCAACTGACCTTTACCACGGAAAGCGGTGTCTATGGCGGCATGCCCGTTTCCGGAATGTACTTCGGCGCGTCCATCAATCCCGTCAGGTTTCTCAGCTCGGCGGAGATGTTCCGCCTTTACGAAAGCGATCTGGAGGTCACCGTGCTGGGATTTTTGGAAGTCGATTCCGAGGGGAACGTGAATGTTTCCAAAAGAGGACCCCGTGTCACGGATTACGTCGGACCGGGAGGGTTTCCGAATCTTGTGGAGTTCGCCAAAACCATCATTTTCATCGGAAAATGGAGCGCTGACGGAAAATATAAGATCCGGAAAGGCAAGCTGGTCATTCAAAGTCAGAAAACGCCGAAGTTTGTCGAAAGGGTTCAGGAGGTGTCGTTCAACGCCCGGCGAGCCCTTGCCCGCGGGGCAAGAGTTTATTATGTGAGCACCGTCGGCATCTTTCAGCTGACGAAAACGGGGCTGGAGCTGATTCGGGTCATGCCCGGCGTGGACGTGGAGAGGGATGTCGTCCAATTCAGCAGGGCGAAAATCATCGCGGCGCGAGATGTGCCGCTGGTCGGCAACGATTTGGTGACGGGCAGGGGCTTCCGTCTCGAATTCAGTCGAGCGGAAGATTTCGCTGCAATGGCCGCAAAGGCAAAAGAAAGGGAGAAAAGGATATGTTCAGGGGGAAAAATGTCGTGATCACCGGGGGCTCCTCCGGGCTGGGCTTGGCTCTGGCCAAGAAATTTGCGGAGGAGGGAGCCGTTGTCATTTTGATCGCGCGCGACCAGGAAAAACTGGAAGTCGCCGTCAAAGGAATAAACAGAAGGGGCGGTTCGGCGCATTTTTTCCCCGCGGATGTGACCAGCGGGGACGTCATGAAGAATACCTTCAATAGAATCGCCGCCGAAATCGGGCCGCCGGATATTCTCGTCAATTCCGCGGGCGTTCTGCGGGAAGGCTATTTTGACAGACTTTCACTGGAGACCTTCCGGGAAGTCATCGAAACGAATTATTACGGAGTGCTCAACGCCATCAAAGCCGCGCTGCCTTTCCTGATCAGACGCCAAGGCCGGATTGTCAATATCTCTTCCGTCGCCGGCCTGATGGGTGTTTTCGGTTACACGGCTTATTGTTCATCGAAATTCGCGCTGACCGGTCTGACCGAATCGCTCCGCTATGAAATGAAACCGCTGGGAGTCCGGGTGCATCTGGTGTGCCCCTCCGAATTTATTTCGGCCATGACGTTTAATCTCAGCGAAACCCGAACACCTGAAAACAAAGCGCACACGCTGACCATCCCCCAATACGATGTGGATACCATGGTCAGAGACACGATCAGCGGCATCAAAAAGGGGAAATTTCTGATTATTCCGGGACTGCTTTGCCGGTTGACCGTCTGGAGCGCGAAAACCTTTCCGGCTCTGGGGCGTTGGATTTCCGATTTCAGAATCCGCCGGGTCTTCGTGCAGCGAAATTTGTAACGGCAATGAGTTGTCGTTCCCTATTCAAACCGCAGCGCGTCGATGGGATTGAGCAGGGAGGCCTTGTAGGCCGGATAGAAGCCGAAGAAGATGCCCACCATGGCGGAGAAGCTGAAGGACAGCAAAACGGACAGCGGCGAGACCACCGACGGGAAATCAAATATCCTGGATAAAATCATCGAACCGCAGCCGCCGATCAGGATTCCGATGACGCCGCCGATCATCGAAAGCGTCAGCGCCTCAATGATAAACTGAATCCGGATATCCCACGCCTTCGCGCCCACCGCCATGCGGATGCCGATTTCCCGCGTTCTCTCGGTGACGGAAACCAGCATGATGTTCATGATGCCGATGCCGCCGACCAGCAGAGAAACCGAAGCGATGGCCGCCAGAAGCAGCGTCAGGGTGTTGGCCGTCTGTTCGGCCATTTGAAGCATTTGGGTGAGATTTCTCACGGTAAAATCCTCTTCCTTGTTGGGGCCGATGCGGTGGCGCTGGCGCAGCAGGTCGGTGACCTGTCTTTCCGCGACGGGCAAATCTTCTGTGCTTCTGGCCTTGACCATGATGATGCGCACCATTCCCGGAATAGCCCGTCCGAATATTTTTTTCTGGGCCGTGGTCAGCGGAATGATGACGGTGTCATCCTGATCCTGGCCGCCCAGGGATTGCCCTTTGGGTTCCAGAACGCCGATGACCGTGAAGGGAACATTTCTAATGCGGACAATTTGTCCGATGGGATCCATGCCGCCGAACAGATTGTCCACCACCGTCTGTCCCAACAGGCACACCTTGGTCGCGTTGCGGAGATCCTGCTCATTCATATTCCGTCCCTCCGTCAGACCGCAATCCTTCACTTCCAGAATGCCCGGCGTTGTTCCCACAATGCCGGTCGCCCAGTTCTGGTTGCCGAAAACCACCTGAGCGTTGCCATTGTGCATCGGAGCCACCATCGCGACCGCGGAGCACTCCCGCAAAATGGCCTCGGCGTCATCAATCGTCAGCGTGGACTGGCTTCCTCCGCCCATCCGCGCGCCTCCCTGCGTGGTGCTGCCGGGAAGCACAATAATCAGGTTGCTGCCGATGCTGGAGATCTGCGATGAGATTTTTTGGCTGACGCCCGTCCCCACGGCCAGCATGATAATCACGGCGCTCACGCCGATAATGATGCCCAGCATGGTCAGAGCGGAGCGCATTTTGTTGACCCACAGGGCGCGGAGAGCGATTTTGAGCGTTGCGGTGATGTTGATCATGATTTTTTCACCTCTTCATCGCTGATGACCTGACCGTCCAGAAAACGGATAATCCGCCTGCTGAAGGCGGCGATGTCCGGCTCGTGCGTTATGAGAATGATGGTGGTTCCCGCATCGCGGTTGAGCTCCACCAGCAGCTCCATGATTTCCAGGCTTGTTTTCGTGTCGAGGTTTCCCGTGGGTTCGTCCGCCATGAGAATGGGCGCGTTGTTCACGAGCGCGCGGGCGATGGCGACGCGCTGCTGCTGGCCGCCGGAGAGCTGGTTGGGGTGATGATATTCCCGACCTTCCAGCCGCAGCCTTTTGAGGGCGGCCAGGGATTTTTCCTTCCGTTCCCGGGGCGGCACATGGTTGTACAGCAGGGGCAGTTCCACGTTTTCCAGCGCGGAAGTACGCGACAGAAGGTTGAAGCCCTGAAAGACAAAACCGATCTGGCGGTTGCGGATCGCGGCCAGTTCGTCGCGCGACAGGCCGCGGATTTGCCGGCCGTCGAGAAAATATTCGCCGGACGTGGGCTGATCCAGACAGCCGAGGATGTTCATGAAAGTGGATTTGCCGGAACCGGAAGGTCCCATGATCGCGACAAATTCTCCCTTTTCAATGCTGACGGAAACATTCTCCAGCGCGTGGACCCCTTCGTCGCCCACGTCGTAGATTTTGGTGAGATGCTTTGTTTGAATCAGGCTCATCACATCAATCTCGGTCCCGGCGGAGGCGAAGTGCTGCCGGCTTTTTTGGCGTTCAGATTGTCCGTGATAACCTCCTGCCCGTCAGTCAGGGCGCCCGCGACCACCTCCGTGTAATTTCCGTCCGTGATACCGGTGCTGATGAAGACCGGTTTGGGCGTGTTTTTTTCGAGAATCCAGACCCGGGGTCCTTTTTTCTCCGGCGGGCCGAAGGCTTTTCCTTTTTTGACGCCCGCTTTGACCTCCTCCGGTTTGAAGCGCAGCGCCGCGTTGGGAACGCGCAGAACATTCGGGCGGGTTTCAATCGTGATGGTCACATTGGCGGTCATGCCCGGTTTGAGCTTCAGGTCGGGATTGTCCACCTTGATGATTACGTCGTAGGTCACGACATTGGAAACCGTGGTCGGCGCGTTGCGCACCTCCGAGACCTTGCCGTGGAAGACGTCATCCGGGTAGGCATCCACGGTGAACGTCACATCCTGTCCCGTCTTGACCCGTCCGATGTCCGCTTCGTCCACGCTGGTGTTGACCTGCATTTTGGTCAAATCCTGGGCGATGCTGAAGAGCGTGGGCGTTTGAAAGCTGGCCGCCACCGTCTGGCCGACGTCCACATTCCGGGAAATGACGATGCCGTTCACCGGCGAAACGATTCTCGTGTACTGCAGATTCGTTTCGGCGATTTTCAGCGCCGCCTGAGCCTGCGCCACCTGGGCCTGGGCGGCTTTTTGCTGGGCTTGGGCGGAGTGCCAATTGGTCTCCGCCGTGTCCAGATCGCTGCGGGCGATGAAATTCTGCGCGAAGAGTTCCTTGCTGCGCTGATGGGTCCGCTGCGCGTCCACGACGGCGACGGTTGCTTTTTCGAGGTTGGCCTGGGCGGACAGCAGATTGGCCCGCGCCTGTTCGACCTGCGCCTGAAACGCCGCCGGATCAATCTGCGCCAGCAGCTCGCCTTTTCTGACCGGCGAGTTGAAATCCACGAACAGTTTCTGGATGGTGCCCGAAACCTGGGTGCCGACGGAAACAGTCGTCACCGCGTTGACCGTTCCGGTGGCTGTCACGACGGATTTGATTTCACCGCGGGTGACCTTTTCCGTTTTGTAGGCGGCGTTTTTCGAATTCCCTTTGAAAAAGAAGAATCCCGCGGCGACAAGCGCCGTCAGCACGACAGCAAGGACAACGATTTTTTTCTTCATGGCTGATCTCCAATGGATTTTTCCAGCTCTGCCCAGGCGACGCTGAAGTTGTAAAGAGCCTGGTTGAGATTGGCCCTGGCATTATTGAGCGTGATGGTGGCATCGGCCACCTCGATGGGATCGCCCACGCCGGCTTTATACCGGCCGGCGGCGATGTCGTAGTTTTCCTTTGCCTGCAGAACGGTCAACTCCGCCATGGCTGTCTGTTCTCGGGCGTCCCGAACATTGAGATAGGCCTGCTCCACGTTCAGGCGGATTTCCTGGCGAAGGGCGTCTTCCCTGGCTTCAAGCAATTCCAGATTCGCCCGGGCTTCCTCGATCTGATATTTCGTGGATTGGCCCGTGAAGATGGGGAAATTCAGCGCGGCTCCCGCATTCCAGCTGTTGCCCAGCGGAAACTCCGCGCCGGAAAAGGCATATCCCGCGCTGCCGGTCAGCGTGGGGAAATAGCCCTTTTGCGTCAGCTCCAGCGAACTCTTCGCGGCGTCCTTCTGGGCCAGGATGGACTGCAAATCCGCCCGGCGGGCAAAGGCTCTGCCGACCAGATCGCTCAAAGGCGGAAGATCCTTTTGAGGGCCGAAAGTATCCGTGATGCTGAAATCCTCGCTGTCCGGAATACCCATGGCGTCCTTGAGCGTTATTTGGGCCAGCCGGACGGCATTTTCGGCCTTCAAAAGGCTGAGCCTGGCGTTGCCGTAATCCACTTCCGCCTTGGTGACATCGAATTTGGGCTTTGTGCCTATCTGGAAGAAGGCATTGGCCTGCTGGAGGTGCTGTTGAAATTGTTTCATCGTGTCGGCGGCGACCTCCTTGTTGCGCTCGGCCAGCAAACGATTGTAATAGGCTTTTTTCACATTCAGAACGACCTGCGCCCTGGTGTCTTCGTAATCGGCGCGCGATGAGCGGGCGTTCAAATCCTGAATCTCCACCTGCTTGGCCGTTTTTCCGAAATCAAACAACGTGGCCCCGAGGCTGATGCTGGCCGAGTATTGATCATAGGAATCGGAGGATGTGCCTGCCGGCGCATAGGGTCCGACTCTCTGGTAACCCGTGGAAAGATTGATTTGCGGATAATACTGGGCTTTCGTCTGGCCGATTCGGCTTTCGCTCGCCTTCATGCCGGCCGCGGAGGCGCGGATGCCGGGATTTTTTTCCAGCGCGACGGCGATGCACTGCTCAAGCGTGTAGGGGACGGACTGGCCGGACTCGGCGGCGGCCGTCGCCGTTCCGAACAATAAAAAAGCGGCCGTCATCATGGAGAAAACCCTTATCTTTTTTTGCATGTCTGAACCTTTTTGTCTTT
>Ga0116189_1000295_pt1 | contig 50727 bp, 47 predicted proteins | sample AD_JPNTR3_MetaG_FD_89895 | JGI IMG/M metagenome (GOLD analysis project Ga0116189, IMG submission 89895) | Active sludge microbial communities of municipal wastewater-treating anaerobic digesters from Japan - AD_JPNTR3_MetaG | ecosystem: Engineered > Bioreactor > Anaerobic > Digestate | place... | reverse complement strand
TCTGATCGATGATCGGTTCCAATGCATCGTAAGCATAAGGCAATTTTTCCAATGTAAATGGATATTTGTTCATTAAGGTATATTCTCTCCTTTCCCTTCTATTATAACAAAAAAGTAAACTTTTGTTAACTTATTTGCTTTATTTTCGATAAAATTTCCTTTTCGAAAACATTGTGGAAAACACGGGTATTTTTCTTTTATAAAAACACTAGGAAATACGCTCGAAAAATGTTATAATCATAACGTATTTCGCTTAAACCATCTTGCTAGACATCATGCAAGAAACAAAAACAAGAAAAGAGGTTTTATTATGGGTTTTACCATGAGTTTAGCGTTAGTAATATTTGTGGCAACTTATGCCCTGCTCCTTTCTTTCCCTAAATACCGGGCTTACATTGCCTTAGCTTCGGCTGCCGTTTTTATCATCGTCGGCATCATGCCGTTAAAAGATATCCTCGGTTCGCTCGACTTCAATGTCTTGATGATGATTGCGGGGACGATGGGAATTGTCGGCTTGTTTATCGAATCGAAGATGCCGGCGCTTTTGGCAGATATCATCATCGAAAAAGTCCCGAATGTCAAATGGTGTATCGTGGCACTTGCCTTGTTTGCGTCCCTCATCTCGGCCTTTGTCGACAATGTCGCCACCGTTTTGATGGTTGCGCCGGTTGCAATCGATGTAGCCAAAAAGTTAAGAATTTCCCCTGTTCCGATTATTTTGTCAATCGCCGTTGCATCGAACCTGCAAGGTGCGGCTACCTTGGTCGGCGACACGACCTCGATTCTTTTGGGCGGTGCACTCGACATGACGTTCCTAGATTTCTTTTGGTACGAAAACCGTCCGGGATTATTCTTCGTTGTGCAATTTGGTGCCATCGCCGCTTCCATCGTTTTGTTGATTCTTTTCCGAAACGAACGCCAACGAATTGCCAAAGGTCCGCGAACGCTCGTAACCGAATATTTTCCGACCTATTTATTGGTCGGAATGATTGGTTTGTTGATTATTGCTTCGTTTATTAATTTCAACAATGCTTTTGTCGATTCGCATAAGAACGGTCTTATTTGCATGGCATTACTCTTACTCGGAATGCTTTGGAAAATCCTGAAGACCAAAAACTTTAAAGGTGTTGTCGAAGTGGTCAAATCCATCGACTACTTTACCCTGTTACTGCTTGCCGGTTTGTTTATCGTTATCGCGAGCATCAGTAAAGCCGGGGTTATCGATGCGATTGCCAATTTAATCGGTAAAATCGGCAGCGGCAATGTCTTTATCATCTATACGGTTATTGTTTGGGTATCAGTATTATTATCCGCCTTTATCGATAATATTCCGTATGTTTTGACGATGCTACCGGTTATCGCCACGCTTTCGGCCAGCCTCGATCCATCCTCGGCGACTGTGCTGTATTTCGGGCTTCTGGTCGGATCAACCCTCGGCGGCAATTTGACTCCAATCGGCGCTTCCGCCAATATCACCGGAATCGGTATTTTACGGAAAGAAGGATACGAAGTATCGTTCAAGCAATTTACCAAAATTGGCATACCGTTTACGCTGGCTGCTGTAATAACCGGTTATGTGCTTGTTTGGTTGTTGTGGGGAATGTAAATGAACAAAGAACAAACCTATCAGGAATTGTTAACCGTGATGCCGGTGGTCTTGGCCGATACGGCTTACGAAATTTCGCTTCTTGCCAATTTTGTGGCCTTGATTCACCAAATGCTTCCCGATGTTTCGTGGACGGGAATCTATTTGAATAAAGAGGAAATTCTCATCCTGGGTCCGTTTCAGGGCAAAGTCGCCTGTACCGTGATTCCGTTTAACCGGGGGGTTTGCGGGGCGAGTGCGACCGAAAGAAGAACAATCGTCGTTCCCAATGTCCATAGGTTTTCGGGCCACATCGCCTGCGATGAAGGCACCATGAGCGAAATCGTGGTTCCTCTCATTATAAATGGAGAACTGTTCGGGGTTTTGGATCTTGACTCCTATTCCGAAAACCGGTTTGACGAAACCGATCAAAAATACCTAGAAAAATCGGCTGATATTTTAATTTCTTATTTGCAAAAGTTAAATCAATAAAAAAAGCCAGAACCGGCTGATGTATGCGGTTTTGGCTTATTTTTTTTACTGATTTAATTGCTCGCCAGCTTTTTGGTTTTTCCACCATTTGGCTTTGGGGAGTTTATAGAATAACAGATACCATAAATTGAACAGGATAAAGATGGCGACGCCGAAACCCCAAACCCAAAGTTTGCCGAGCCACGAAAACATGCCTTCGACTTCCGCAGGAAGCTGGGCTAAGAACATGTAGTTGGTTCCGAGGGCTTTGTTGAGAAAATAAAGGATAAAGGCGATGAAAATTAAAATACCCGATGAATGCAAAATGTGCCGGTATTTCATTTTATATTCTTTGACAAAGACCAAATACACTTGGGCGATTAAAAAGAACGAATGGTTGCCGAAGTAGTGGAAGAAGCGGAAATGCGGGAAATCGTAACTGAGATCGGCCACAATCAGCGACAATACCGCTCCGGTAACGGCCCAAGGGAAAATGACCCGGAAGAGTTTTTCGTTGTCGGTCAAAAGGACAATGGAAGTCGTATACATCGAAATGGCGCATAGACCGAAAGGCAGCAAATCCAAGCTGGCATCGCCCTTATTCAGATTCCAAAGGATGAAGACTAGTTCCATGATTAACATGGTAATCGCTATGGTCTTGCGAAAGATAATGTCGATGGTCGAACAGTTTCTTAGTTTTTTTCGGAAAACAATGATTAAAGAAATGATGGCAATAACCAAAAGAACTACCAATAGGTGCGATAAAGAAAACATTTCAAAGGTGCGATACTTTTCATCAAATAAAAACATAATATCTCCTGTCTTGTCGAATTATGTCTAATTATATCATATTTGATGCCATTTCGCACGAAAAATATCTTTTTTAGGCTAAAAAAACCATATTGTGCTGAAAGATTAAAGTCAGGATATCGATTACCCAAACGATCCCGAAGAAACCCAAAGTAAGCATGTACAACAAACCGATGAGGACTTTTCCTCGGATAATGCGGATTACTCCGCCCCAAATGGGTCCAAAAAGAATCGTAATGAGGAGATGGCCTTTCCATGACAGATTAAATTCCTTCAATTATTTAAACCTCCTTAAAAACTTTTTTATTAGTATGGGGGGAAAAACCGCTAATATGTATAAAACAAACCCAAAGAAAGATTGCATAATTTTGTAAATTTTACTCATAATAACCGTGGAGGCGAAAATATGGTTGTTAAATTAACGCAAAAAGAGCAAATGTTGTTGCAGGATTTGAAAAGTCATGAAGAATGGTGCATCAAAAAATATACCGAAGCCCAAAATCGGGCAAGCGACCCTGCTTTAAAACAAACCTTCGGCGAACTGCTCGGTCAGGAAAGACAGCACCTGGATACCGTGAACCAAATTTTATCCGGCACGGTTCCGCCCGTTAACCAAGCGAGTTCCGCCGGTCAAACCGGCGTCACCGGCCTGTGGGGAAAAAAGAATCCGGAACCGACACCGGCTGAAACCCAAAAAAGTGTCCAAGCCGATATTGATCTTTGTCAGGATTTACTCAACAACGAAAAGTACGTATCGGGTGTTTACGATACCGTGATTTTTGAATGCGGGCAAAAGGAAATCCGGAATGCTTTAAATCACATTCAAAAAGAAGAACAGGAACACGGGGAAAAACTGTATCAATACATGAAACAGCACGGCGGTTACAACGTCCAATAACCCGAAAGAAAAAGTTGATTTGGGAGGCATAATTTGATGCCTCTTTTCTTATTATTAAAATGATTGACACATCGGAAAAATGAAGGTATGATATTTTTACAAGAGGTGGAATATGACAAGTATCAATCCTTATTTACTTACAACATTCGGTCTACTGTTCATCTTTTTAATGACCACGGCGGGAGCCGCCTGCGTCTTTTTTGTCCGGAAAAACTTAAGCCTAAGCTTTAAGAGGATTTTTTTGGGGTTTGCGGCGGGAGTTATGACCGCGGCTTCGATTTGGTCGCTGCTTTTACCGGCCATGGAACAAGCCGAAGCCATCGGTAATATCCCGTGGGTTCCGGCCACCATCGGTTTTATTTTGGGCGGATTATTCCTGTTGTTGATTGACAAGATTATCCCCCACATCCACATGGACAGCAAAGACCCCGAAGGTCCGCCTTCGTCTTTTAAACGGCAAACCTTACTGTATTTAGCCGTTGCGATTCACAATATCCCCGAAGGTTTGGCGGTCGGTCTGGCTTTCGGACTTGCTTTGAAAAATTCCGGCGATGTCGGTTTAATGGCCGTTGCTGTGGGTCTCGCGCTCGGAATCGGACTCCAAAACTTTCCGGAAGGGGCGGCCATATCGCTGCCGATGAAAGAAGAAGGTTCAACCAAACGGCGTTCCTTCCTGTACGGAATGGCAAGCGGTGCCGTCGAACCGATTTTCGGTCTCCTCGGCGTCTTTTTGGCGGCCGTCCTTACTCCGATTATGCCTTGGGCCTTGGCGTTTGCGGCGGGTGCCATGATCTTCGTGGTGGTCGAAGAACTGATTCCGGAAGCGCGTTTGGGCGAACATTCCCATATGGGAACGTTCGGATTTATGGCCGGTTTCATCATTATGATGATTCTCGATGTTGCTTTCGGATAAAAAATAAAAAAAATTTAAAGATTGTTTGGCAAATTTTGGTCGAACAATCTTTTTTTTCATAAACTTAATAGTTTTGTGGAAAAAAAACACCAAATAGTGTAAAATGTATGTACAAATATATTTTATCTATCAGATGGAGGATAATATGATTATTGGAATTCCAAAGGAAATCATGGAACATGAAAATCGTGTTGCAGCTACACCCACAACGGTAAAAAAGTATGTTCAAAACGGTCACCAAGTAATGGTTGAAGCCGGTGCCGGTGCGGCTTCTTATTTTTCGGACGAAGAGTATCAAGCAGCCGGGGCCAAACTTATTACGGATGTCGAAGAAATTTTCCAAACGGCCGATTTGATTTTGAAAGTTAAAGAACCGCTCTTCAATCATCAAAAAGGCAAACACGAAGTTGACATGATGAAGAAAGGACAATATTTAATTACTTTCTTGCACCCTGCTTCTCCGGTCAACCATCGCATGGTTACGAAGCTTGCGGAAAAGGGCGTTATCGGTTTAACCCTTGACGGTATTCCACGGATTTCCCGGGCCCAAAGCATGGATGCTTTGACTTCCATGAGTACCTGTGCCGGTTATAAAGGCATGATAATGGCGGTCAACGAACTGGCCAAATTTGTCCCGCAAATTTTCAGCGCGGTCGGAATGATTCGTCCGGCCAATGTTTTGGTCATCGGAACGGGCGTAGCGGGTCTTCAAGCCATCGCTACCGGAAAACGGCTCGGCGCCGTCGTTCACTCTCTTGACATCAGAGGCGAAGCCAACGAACAGGCCCAAAGTCTTGGTGCAAAAGTCATCGATCTGAAATTCCCGAAAGACGTGGTCGAAGGAAGAGGCGGTTATGCCAAAGATTTATCGGGCGAATGGCTCCAAAAAGAAAGAGATGCTCTGAAAGAAGTAATCGGAAAAATGGATATTATCTTCTTAAGCGCCTTGGTTCCTGGTCATGTCGCACCGATCCTGATTACCGATGAAATGTTGGAAATGATGAACCCGGGTTCGGTCATCGTCGATATTTCGATTGATCAAGGGGGAAACTGCTCTGGAACCGTTCCGGGCGAAATCGCCACGGTCAAAGGCGTCAAAATCATCGGTATCAAAAACATTCCGGGCTATTTGCCAAGCAGTTCGACCCAGATGTTTGCGGAAAACGTTTATAATCTCGTAAACTATTTGGTTAAAGATAACCGTGTCGTCCTTGACATGGATGATGAAATAACTTCCTCAATATTAGTAACGGATGGTAAACGCATCGTTCACGAAGGAACAATCGATGCGATGAAACGGTTCCACTAAGGAGTTGTCTATGCCACAGTGGGTTTACTTATTGCTCCTTTTTATCGCTTTTAGCGTCATCGGCTATTTAATCATCAAGCAGGTTCCGAGTTTGCTTCATACTCCGTTAATGTCGGGCATGAATGCCTTAAGCGGCATAACATTGCTGGGAGCCTTGTTAATAACCGACCTTTTGGTTCGCAATAACCAAATACTACTAAGCTATTTGTTTGGTGGTTTGGCGGTGATTTTGGCCATGATTAATATTGTGGGCGGTTTTTGCGTGACCGAACGGATGCTCAAGAAATTCAAGAAAGGAGATAATAAATAATGAGTGAAATTACTTATTATCTCCTTGGGGGAATAATCGCCGTTTTGGTGCTGGTCGGAATTTCTTTAATGCGTAAAGTCACGACCGCGCGCTTGGGAAATTTATTGAATGCTGTTGCGACGGTTTTTGCGGTTGTATTGGTCCTTGTTTATCACGGTATCATCAAAAGCGGTTTGCACGGTTTAATCATTATTTTCGGCGGCATGGCCATCGGCGCTGCAATCGGTCTTGTTTTAGCATACCGGGTAAAAATGATTCAGATGCCGGAAATGGTGGCTTTGCTTAACGGATTGGGCGGAGCAGCTTCGGCCTTAATCGGCGCTATCACCGTTTTCAATCTCTCCACCGCCTATCCAGTTTTCGAACTTACCACCGCCGTTTTGGCTTTGATGGTGGGAGTCGTGACTTTTGTGGGAAGTATGATTGCGGCGGGAAAACTTGCCAAAATCATCAGCGGCAAATCGATTATCTGGAAGAACCATTCGCTGATTACGACCTGCTCGCTCGTTTTGTTGATTATTGCCATCATTTTAAATATCGTATTACCTTCAATTATTACTACCATGTTGGTTACGGTAATCGGTATTTTCTTCAGCATCGTTTTTGTCATCCGGGTCGGCGGTGCCGATATGCCGGTAACGATATCGCTTCTTAACTCTTTAAGCGGCGTGGCCGGTGCGCTTGCGGGACTGGCCCTTGGGGACATTCCGTTAATTGCCCTTGGTTCGATTGTCGGTTCCAGCGGTTTGGTCTTGACGCAAATCATGAGCAAGGCGATGAACCGTCCGCTCAAAGATATTTTAATCGGCATTTCGCCAAGCCAGGAAACACCAACCGTTAAAGCGGAAGATGTGCCAAAAGAAGGAGACAGTCCGGAAGACGTAACCGATGAATTCCTGGAAAATCTTCTCAAGAATGCCAAACGCGTCATCATCGTTCCGGGTTACGGAATGGCTTTGGCTCAAGCCCAACACCTGGTGGAACGGCTTGCCCGGATGTTGGAAGATCGCGGATCGGAAGTAATCTTTGCCATTCACCCGGTCGCCGGAAGAATGCCGGGTCATATGAATATTTTGCTCGCCGAAGCAGGGGTCGATTACGATAAGCTGTATGAAATGGACGATGTCAATCCGATGTTTGAAACCTGCGATTGCGCGATTATCGTCGGCGCGAACGACGTCGTCAACCCGGCCGCGCGGGAAGCGGTCGGTACGCCGATTTACGGCATGCCGATTCTCAATGTCGATTATGCCAAACATGTCATTATTTGCAATTACGATAAGAAACCGGGTTATTCGGGGATTGATAACCCAATGTACCATAAAACAAATGGGATTTCCATGTTGCTTGGGGATGCCAAAGACTCCCTAAGCCGTTTAATCAATCTAATCAAATAAATAATCCATTTTTATGTTTATTGAATAATTTTTCGGGGGAAAGATGGTTTTTAGTGGGCCTTTTTCCCCTTTTTTACTGCTGGCCTTGCTTTTTGCTTTTTTAATAGGTCAAAGAGTGGTATAATATCCTATAAAAGGAGGAATTATGTCAGTGCTAAAATTATCTGAAAGAATTTATTCCGTGGGTGTTTTAAACCCCAACATGCGCATCTTTGATGTCATTATGGCTACCGAACACGGAACGACTTATAATGCTTATGTGGTTAAAGGGGATTCCCATACCGCTTTGATTGATGCAGTGCATGAAAATTTTTGGGATGACCATTTGGCCAATTTAAACGAAGTAGTTGACTTGTCAACCGTCGATTACCTTTTCTGCAACCACACCGAACCGGACCATTCCGGAAGCGTGAAGAAAATCCTGGCAATCAATCCCAATATTAAAATTGTGGCCAGTGCCGCGGGAATCAAAAATATTCAGGGAATCATCAACCAGGATTTTAACGGAATTGTCGCCAAAGACAATATGGTTTTCGATTTGGGCGGTGTGACGCTTAGGACCATTATTGCGCCGATGCTGCATTGGCCGGATTCGCTTTTTACCTGGTGCGAAGAAGAAAAAGTTCTCTTCTCTTGCGACTTTTTGTCCGCCCATTATTGCGAACCGCGGATGTTTGACGATTTGGTCACCTATCCGAAATACTACGAACAAGCGGTTAAAGTTTATTACGATGCGATTTTCTCGCCTTTTAAGCCTTTTGTGCTTGACGGTTTGAGAAAAATCAAAGATTTGGATATCAAGCTTGTGGCAACAAGCCACGGTCCGATTTTAAGAAGCAATATCAAAACCGTCATGGAAAAATACGAACAATGGAGTATGCCAAAAACCCATGAAGGAATCAAGGCATTGATTCTTTATGTCACTTCCTACGGATATACCCGCCAAATCGCGGATTTCATCAAAGACTATTTGACCGATAAATATCAGGCGGAAGTGGAAAGTTACAATGTAATTGAACACGAAATGGATATGTTCGCGAAAAAAATCGAAGAAGCGGATCTGCTATTGATTGGTTCGCCGACTATCAACCGGGATGCCTTAAAACCGATTTGGGATGTTACAGGATTAATTACCCCGTTTGCCAATAAAGGCAAGCCTGCCTTGGTCTTCGGTTCCTACGGCTGGAGCGGCGAAGGCGTACCGATGATTGTGGAACGCCTGAAAGGTTTGAAACTCAATGTTGTCGGCGACGGCGTCCGAGTGGTCTTTAAGCCAAATCAAAAAGAGTTTGAAGAAATCAAACTTGCCGTTGATGAATTGATGAAACAAGTCAAGAAATAAGCAGTTAGTTATTTAGATTTAAAGTTATATTTAATTAAATTACGAACAGCCAAAACAATAGTAATAGACGCATTCTTATTATTGTTAAAGGATTATTGATTGTTTTTGGGCTGGATCAACGATGTGAGGGTAAAATGGATACGAATACCTACAAAATTGTTGTTGACAAATCGCCTCGCGGTTATGCATGTATTAAGTCAATTTTCAATGAACAAGGCGATGTCATTGATTATTGCATTATCGATATCAACCCTTCCTTTGTGCAACTTACCAAAAAACCCGAAGCGGATTTGCTCAACCGTTCTTTGAGGGATGTGTTTTTAAGCAAAAACCCTTCCCATTGGATGAACAAAATCATCGAGCTAATGAAACAAGGGGGAAGCACCGAAGAAGTGCGTATCAGCGACGAAGCCGAGGGCATTTTTTTGAGCGCACATGTTTCCAAGGCTGATGAAGTGCATTATATTGTGCTTTTAAACGATTTAACCGACCTGATGCAAAAGGTGAAGGAAAGCGAAAGCAAGTATAGACTGATTATTGATTACATGAGCGACTTTGTCTGGGTCTTAAGCCTGGAACGCGAAATCCAATACATCAGTCCTTCGATCGAACGAATTCTCGGTTATGCTCCCGAAGAAATTATCGACCTGCAGTTGTCCGATTTTACGACTCCGGAATCAACCGAATACGGTTTAAGCATTTTGGCGGAAATCCAATCCCAAAACCCGAGTGCCGACGAAACGGTGGTTCGGACTTTCGAACTCGAACATATCAGAAAAGACGGCGAAAAAGTGGTTTTGGAACATACCGTTCAACTTTCGTTTGACTTTATGGGTCGGGCGGTGGCCTTTATCGGCATCGGTCGGGATATTACCGAAAAGAAACGGGTTTTGCAGATGTTGACGCTGCGAGAAGAACTCTTGCGCTCGATTTTGGATACCACTTCGGAAGGCATTTTCGGCGTGGACGAAAGAGGTTATTGCACATTCACGAACGCCAGTTGCCTTAATCAATTGGGTTTGGAAGAAACTGACATGTTGGGAAAACATTACAGCGATTTCTTCAGCTTTTCCGAAGAAGGCGTCGATTATAAATTCGACGACAGCGTCATCGAAAAAGTTTTGAAATACGGCCGGAGTTACCGAAATGTCGAAACCCTGTTAATCCGTAGGGACGGCAATTCCCTTTACGTGGATATTTTCGTCAATCCGATTTTTCATGACGATTCCATCACCGGAGCGGTAGTTACTTTTTACGATATCACGGAACGCAAAAAAGTCGAACATGAATTGTACGAAAGCAACCGCAGCAAATCCGTGCTCCTGGCCAATTTGCCGGGCATGGCTTACCGGTGCTTATTCGACCAGGATTGGACCATGACCTTTGTTTCCGAAGGCTGTTTCGAACTGACCGGTTATCGCCAGGAAAGTCTGCTTTACAATCGCGATATTACGTATAACAGTATCATTTCCCCTTCTTACCGGAGTTACCTATGGAAAAAATGGCAGGAAGTGGCCCGCAACTTCACGACATTCAGAGAAGAATATACCATCATTACCGCAAGCGGGGAAGAAAAATGGGTGCTCGAACAGGGACAGCCGGTTTACGACGACAACGGCGAAGTAACCGCTTTGGAAGGTTTGATCATCGATATTACCGAACAAAAGAAACGCCAGGCGGAAATTGAATACCTGAGCTATCGGGACGGCTTGACCGGCATTCACAACCGACTGTATTTCGAACAATGCAAGAAGACGTACGACGAAGATGCGTATTTGCCTCTTACTATTATGCTTGTCGACATCAACGGTCTGAAAATCGTCAATGATGCAATCGGGCATGCGGCGGGGGATGCGTTGATTATCCGAACCGCCAACCTTCTCAAACGTTTCTGCCGAAAAGGGGATTTATTGGCTCGTATCGGCGGCGACGAATTCGCCTTCATTTTGCCGTTAACCGACGAAAACGAAGCATATGAGATGTTAAAAGCGATTGAAAAGGAATGTTCGCAGGATAATAACCAAATCCATAACGAACTCGAATACATCAATATTTCTTTGGGCTATGCCACAAAGTATCGGATGGAACAGAGTCTGCTCGAAATCGAACGGGTCGCCGAAGACTTCATGTACCGGCGGAAACTTCTTGAACGCGCCAGTTCCCAAAGCGCGATTTTATCCCTGATCAATTCGACGATGTACGAAAAGAGCCAAGAAACCGAAGCGCATGCAGAGCGGCTTAAGAAGCTGTCCCGTCTGCTCGGAGAAAAAATGGAATTGAGCGAAAACGAACTGAACTCACTCGAACTTTTGGCAGCATTACATGATATCGGCAAAGTTACCATCGACGAAAAGATTCTCAACAAGCCGGGTAAACTGACTCCGGAAGAATGGATCGAAATCAAAAAGCACCCGGATGCCGGGTACCGGATTGCGATGGCTTCGCCGAAACTCATGCCGATTGCGGATTTGATTCTTTGCCACCATGAACGGTGGGACGGTACGGGTTATCCGCAGGGCTTAAAAGGCGAAGAAATTCCGCTTCTTTCCCGGATGATTTCGGTTATCGATGCTTACGATGTTATGACCGAGTATCGGTCCTACCGGCGGCCGATTTCCAAAACGGCCGCTTTGGAAGAAATCAAGCGCTGTGCGGGAACCCAGTTCGACCCGCAAATCGCTCAAACCTTTATCGAATTAATGATGGAAAATCCCGATTTGTTAAAGGACTAAATTTCGACCGAATATTGGTCTAAAAACATAGGTTATTACATACATGAAATTAGGAGAAATTTGGAGTGACAGGTATGAAATTAAAACGCTATAAAATTCAAACCGAAGCAATTATTTATCTTCTGATGGGTGTCTTGATGCTTGTCCTCCCGAAGGAATTTTTTAAGTCCATCATCAGTATCTTTGTCGGGGTATCGTTAATCTTTATCAATTTGCCCGGAGCTATTTACGGATCAAAAATCGATAACGACGGTTTTGATTTAACCGTCGCCAAATCGTTTTTCCTCATCTTTTTGGGAATCGCAATTTTAATCTGGGGTGTCGATATTTTATCGACCATCTGGGGCATAATTATTTTGATTCCGCTCTTAATCGATACTTTGACTTCTTCCCATAAATGGGCATCTTTCAAAAACAATATCGGCCAGTTTCTGTTTGCTTTGTTTTTGATTGTTTTGGGACTTGATTCGTTTATTTCCATCATGATTGACTTGGCGGGAATTATTCTAATTATTTACGGCATCTTATTGCTTGTGCTTAACCATAAGCTTTTCCCGATAAAACTAAAAATTCATAAGAAGGATCACGGGAATAAAGAACAGAAGAAAAATGTGGTCGATGTCGACTATGAGGTCCACAAAAAAGATGAATAAACAATTTAAGATGATTTATGTCGAGATTACCAATCGGTGTAATCTCGATTGTCCTTTCTGCTTCCCGCAGTCGCTTTCTGCCAAAGAAATGACTCCGGAAGAGTTTGCGACCGTGGTCGAAAGGGTGAGGCCCTTTACCAATCATTTGTACTTGCACATCAAGGGTGAGCCTTTGAGTCACCGTGAGTTTCCGAAGTTTTTGGAAATTGCTCATGGGGCGGGATTAAAAATCAACTTAACGACGAACGGGACGCTTTTGTCCAGGCACCATGATACTTTGTTTGAAAGCCCAGCTTTACACCGCTTGAATATCTCCTTGCAAAGTCTGATTGCCCAAAGTCCGGCCCAAAAGGAAGCAACGTTAAAAGGTTTAAGCCATTTCCTAAAAGAACACCGAAAGAACCCGCGCTTTATCCTTTCGCTTCGGCTTTGGAACGATTTAACGAAACCGGAAGTGCAAAAACTCAACGAAGAAGTTATCGGTTTCTTAAATAAAGAGTTGGAATTGGGGTTACATTCGGAAATGCTTCCCAAAACGCTGGGCGAAAAACTGTATTTGTCCAAGGAACCGGAATTTAAATGGCCGGCACTTTTCCATGAAAAAAACCCCCTTGCCACGTCTTGCCTGGGCGGCAAGACCCACTTGGGCATTTTGGCGGACGGTACGGTGACGCTTTGTTGTTTGGATGCTTTGGGACATACGGCATTGGGAAATATTTTTTCAAGCGACCTAACTGCCATTTTAAAAGAATCCCGTTACCTTTTGGCGATGCAGGGGTTTCGCGACCGAAAACCCCATCACGAACTGTGTCAAAAATGCGAATATCGCAACCGCTTTCTTGTTTAAAGAAAGCCTTTTTTTCGCTCCCGAGCAAAAAAAGATTTATTAAACAAGACTGCTTATTGGGCCGATTGTGGTAAAATATTAGATAGAAAGAACCAAAGAAAAGGGTGATACCATGAAGCTGAAGATCGAAGAAGACGAACAACTAGTGGAACCCGAAATAACGATCCGCTGCCCGAAAATCGACGAATCGATTGTCAAACTTTCGGAAGTGATTAACAACCATTTCATCCGAATTCTCGGCAAAAAGGAAGGCATGACGACGATTCTCAATTTGGACGAAATTTATTATTTTGAAGTTGTGGAAAACCGCCTCTTTGCTTATACGGAAAAAGATGTTTATGAAGTAAACTATAAACTCCAACAATTGGCAACGATTTTGTTGCCGACCGCTTTTATTCAAACCTCAAGGACGATGCTTTTGAATATCGCCAAAATCAAACGGATTCGTTCGCTGGTTAACGGACGCATCATGGCGATTTTGGACAATGGGGAAAAAACGGTCATCACCCGCGTTTATGCCAATGATTTCAAACAGAAGTTGAAAGGATAGGATCAAGATGAAAAGCAATCGGTTAAAACATTTTATCCAATTTGTCGCCACATCAGCGGTGATTTTTTCGATTCTTTTCGCGGTGACCATCGGCGTCTACATTATTGTCCAATCTTTTGTTTTTAAACAAAAGATTATGCAATTTTCCGATTTGATTCTTTCGACCGGTGTGCTCCTTTGCGTAAGCGTGGGACTCAACTTCTTTTATCGGATTAACCGGATAACCATTTTCTTTCAGGTCCTGTGCACGTATTTGGTCTTAATCGTCTTTATGTATTTTATGGGCTTTTTGCTCGGATGGTTTTCCTTTAACAATCTGGACTTCCTATTGACGTGCCTGTTAATCCATTTTTTGGGCGGATTTCTTGTCACATTGGGAATCGTTCTTAAACGCAATTTCGAATTCAGCAATCTCAATCGGCGTCTCTCCGAATTCAAAGGACGTGGTAAAAAATGAAGAAACTGATTGTTTGTTTGTTCGTTTTAAGCCTGATGTTTTGTCGGTTAAACGTGAAAGCCGACAGTTGGAATATGCTTTATGATTTTCAGGTCAGGGTCAGTCCCGACATGTGGAAAACAAGAACCAGATTATCGTTCAGTTGGTACACCTTGGAAGAAATGACGATGTTGAAAGTCGAAGTACAGCTTTCGGACGGTACCAAAGAAGCCCCGTTCCACTGGGAAATCGGCGGGGGCAAGGACAATTCCAATTGCATCTGGGAATACGACCTTGAACCGGACGAAAACGGCCGATATCATTACTTTTTGGAATTTTACGTGGTTAGCGGCAGTTACGAGACCGTCAACTTAAATTGGTCGTACATGGTGGGCGAAAACCGACTTGACCAACCGATAATCGTTTCGACCGGCAATCTCGAGGTCGATGAGGAAGATTATTCGGTGTTTGCGGCGATGGTAATCGGAATCGTCACTTTAATCGGCGCTTCAATCGCCACCGCTTTGCTTTTTAGATTCTCGCAACAGGAAATTATCGTAACCGATGAGGAGGATGAAAATGAAATATCGTAAAATGGGTAAAACCGGCATCGAAATATCTGCTTTGGGTTTCGGATGCATGCGACTTCCGGAATACGAAAAAGACGGCAAATGGTATATCGATAACGATTTGGCCATTCCGATGCTCAGAAAAGCATATGAATACGGGGTCAATTATTTTGACACGGCTTATTACTACTGCCACTCCAATTCCGAAAGAACGCTAGGGCAAGCCGTCAAACCTTTCCGGGATAAAGTATATCTTTCCACCAAAATCCCTTTGGAAGAAGTCCATTCCAAAGAAGACTTTTGGGGTCTGCTTAAGACCAGTTTGGCCCGGCTTGATACCGATTATATCGATTTTTACCATTTTTGGGCATTAAACAAAAACCGTTTCGACGAAGTTGTCCTGAAGTACGGTTTAATCGACGAAGCGATGGAAGCCAAGCGTCAAGGCCTGATTCGGCATCTGTCATTTTCGTTCCATGACGACCCCAAAGTCATCAAATACATCATCGATACCGGCAAGGTCTTTTCCTCGATGCTAGTTCAATACAATTTATTGGACCGTAAAAACGAAGAAATGATTAATTATGCCCACGACCAGGGCTTGGGCGTGGTTATCATGGGCCCGGTCGGAGGGGGACGTTTGGCTTCGCCCGAAAATGCTTTGGGCGAAAAGCTGAACCTGGGTTCGATAGCAACCTATGAACTGGCCTTTAAGTTTGTCTTAAGCAATCCAAATGTTACCTGTGCTTTATCGGGCATGGAAAATCTGGCTGTTTTGAAAAAAAATGTTCAAGTCATCAATAATTTCACTTCGTTGACGACGGAAGAACAGGCCAACCTCCAACAGGCCTTAACCGAACTTCAAAAGTTCAGCGAACTTTATTGCACGGGATGCAAATATTGCAACGGCTGCCCTCAAAGCATAAAAATTGACCAAATCTTCGGTCTATATACTTACTATAATGTTTACGGTTTAACCGATTTTGCCAAGCAGGCCTATGCCAGGTATCTGAAAAACCAAAATGTTGGCCAAATCGAAACTTGTTTGGAATGCGGACTGTGCGAATCCAAATGTCCACAAAAACTTCCTATTATTGAAGATTTAAAGAAAGTAGATCGGGTATTACGAACATGAAACCAATTTGGGGTGCCTATCTCGAGGACTATTCAACCATCAAATTAATCATCCCTACCAGTCTGAACATAAAAAAAGAGGCGATTGTATTAAGGGGCGCCGGAAAAAAATACCGGCTGGTTCCGTTTAAGGAAGAAGTATTCGGCGAAGAACTGCACCTTTATACCCATTTTCAGGGGGTTATCTACTTACACATCGATTACCAGGTGTTTTTGAGTCCGACTTTTTCTTATCCTTTATCGCTCGGGAAAATTACCAGAATCCCCCGCTTTGAGTTCGAAACAGCGTATGACGGACCGCTCGGATTTGAATATCACCCAGAATATACCGTCTTTCGGATTTGGGCACCCGTCGCCAAAGAAGTTGTTTTGGTTTTGGTGCACGGTGATACGACCCAGGATCATATGAAATATGTCGGAAGAGGTGTGTGGGAATTAAAAGTTACGGGCGATCTTGATCGCTGGGGTTATTACTACTTAATCCGGGTCAACCAGGTATTGGAACCCGTGCTAGACCCGTACGGCTTAAGTGCAAGTCCCAATTTTACGATGAATTTCGTTATCGATTGGGAAAAGACTTATCCGATGCAAAACGAACGTCCCCCTTTCAGCGGCCGTTATGTCGATGCGATTATCTACGAAATGCATTTAAGGGATTTTTCCCTTACCCGTTTTTCGAGCCTACCCGACGAGCGACGCAGTTTCTATTTGGAGACCGTCAAACCAAGCAGCCGGTATCCGAACTCGGGCATCAGCCATTTGCAACGCTTGGGGATAACCCATGTGCAGCTTTTGCCGATTTTCGGGTTTGGCGGAGTCGACGAAACGAACCAACAGACCGGTTATAACTGGGGTTACAATCCGGTCAGTTACAATACCCCGTCGAATTGGTTTGCGGCTGATTTGTACAATCCGTACGGTGCTATCAACGAACTCAAGCAAATGATCGACGAACTTCACCGCCATGGTTTAAAAGTCAACATGGATGTGGTTTACAACCATGTTTATGATGCAGAGATGTTTTCGTATGCCAAGTTTGTTCCGGGTTATTTTTTCCGGTATGACGAAAAAGGCTTCAAAACGAATGCGAGCGGGTGCGGAAACGATTTGGCGACCGAACGGTACATGGTCCGGCGTTTTGTCATCGATTCGCTGAAGTTTTGGGCCAGCCGTTATTTAATGGACGGTTTCCGCTTCGATTTGATGGGACTGATGGATACGACCACCATCCAGGGAATGGCCAAAGAACTTAAACAAATCTATCCCGAAATCATGCTTTACGGGGAAGGCTGGGAAATGCCGACACCGTTGGAACCGCACAAAGCGGCTAACTATAAAAATTATTGGCAATTGACGAATCTCGCCTTCTTTAACGATTTGTTCCGGGACGGTTTTAAGGGTTCGCCTTTGAAACTAACCAAAGGCTATGTCTTGGGCGAAAAAATCGATAAAGAACTTTTTATCCATTTGATAAAAGGATCCTGCCAGGATGAGTTCCGCTTTTTGGCGCCGACCCAATCAATCAATTTCGTGGAATGCCATGACAATTATACGTTTTTCGATCAAATGAAAATCCTCTGCAAGGATTTTTCTCCCGAAGAACAGCTCGATCGCGTAAGGCTTGCGTTGAGCTTGGTCGTTTTCAGCCAGGGAATTCCGTTTATTCATGCGGGGGAAGAGTTTTTGCGCACCAAACAGGGCGTGGAAAACTCGTACCGCTCGGACGATAAAATCAACGGGCTTGATTGGGACAGGCAACAAGCATTCGACGAATTGACCCAATCTTTAAGCGATATGATTGCCCTTCGAAAGGAATATGCGCTCTTTCGGATGACGGAACGCGAACAAGCGGAAAAACACATCAAATTCGACAAGAGCGGAATCAACCAATGCGTTTCGTTTCGATTGATTTCGGAAACCGAAGAACTGCAGGTTATCGTCTGCAATTCTTACGAAGCCGAAGTATTCTATTTTGCCCCGCTGGTAACCTTGATTTTTGACGGCCAAAGAAAGGTGCAAAAAGAGGTCAGCCAATTGGAAATCAATCGACCGAGTGTGTATATTTTGCGCCGACGGTAAAAAAAGGTCTTAATCGGATTGACGATTAAGACCTTTTGGTTTACAGCGAATCCCGCTCGCTGATGACATCGATGATTTTTTGCGACATGATTTTATATAACGGAACGAAGAGGGCAAGGGTGGTTGTTGCGATTAGGAAAAGGACGAGGTATAATGGCGACCTCGTGGTCGGCATAAACATCGATAAGTGAACCTGGTTCAATTCATCCATAATACCGGAATTAAAGTACCTGATGGCATAAGAACCTAGGAAAAGAGCGAGGATGTAAGCTACCAGACTGATGACAAAGGTTTGGAAAATGTAGATAAACGAAACCCGGAAACCGCTTAAGCCGATGGAGCGGAAGATACCGATTTCTTTCTTGGAATCGACGATATCGAGCGTCGTGATGGTCCAAAGAATTCCGATACTGAAGACCGCAAACACAAACAAACCCGCCTTTGAAATCAAATCGACGAAAGGGTCAATCGTGTAAGCATCGATATCGTTCCGATAAGGCCAAACGTCGAGAATATAGCCGTTTTGATAAGCGTTATTGAACAATTGGTAAGCCTGTTTGGCATCGGTTGGAAGTTCGGCCAAAAGGTTTTCGCTGTCTTGGACTAGGTAGCGGAATAAATCGCCATAGGACTGTTTATCCAATTGAATATAAGGACTGTCGGATAAGCCGGAAATCGTAAATTCCCGCTCAAACGGTTCCTTGCCCATGCCTTCCTGGTGGATGGTAAGAACCAGTGTTTTATTTCTAATTTGGGTATTCCAAGTTAAATTGGTTTGATCAAAGTTGGTTTTATTGATGGTGACACCGAATAAACTCTCCGCTATCGAATAAGGCAGAAGTAAAGAGTTTGGTCCTGTCGGATAGCCTCCGATGTAACGCCACCGGTTCCAACTGTCACGCGCCTGAAGAATGTTTTGGTTGACATTGGAGAACGAAAAGTTTTTCGGCGCATAAGTGCTTTCGGTATCCTTTATTTTGAGGCTGCCGGTCGAAAGGTAGCGGCTGGAGTCCAAAGTAGAACTCAGCGTCATCTTTTCGATTTCGAAGTCGTCTTCCCACAATATTACCGCATTCATCATCATAAATTCGTTTTGGAATGCATAATTTGTTTTATCGAGCGGATTGTATGCACCGTCTTGGAACAGATGAAGCCAAGATCGGTGATCGGTTTGGACGATGCCGACAATCCGGTAATTGTCTTGGAACGACAAATTGATCACCCGTCCGATATAATCGTAAAGCGTATCGAATCTAGGTAAACGGTCAAAATAGACAAAATGGTCAATTAAGTAATCGGTAACGAGAATTTCTTTCGGTTGTTGCGGAACCCGACCAGCAATCAGATTATACTGATTGTGGGTATCGTATTGCACGATAGTATGAATGTAACCCGGATAATAGGTACGGGCGATTTTGTAATTGTCCAAAGCAATATCGATGTTGACTGCTTGGTATTTGTGAATGTTTAATCCCGGATTTAATTCTTTCAACGTTTCGTAAGATTTTTGGGGAAGCGGATGGCCTTGGTACTGTTTATAGAAATCGCCTTTGATAAACTCAGCCGGCAAATTCGCTTTGGCCTGAATATTGGTATACTGATAGCCGTTTTCGACCGCCGTATAAATATTTTGGCGGAGCTTATCGCCTTTTAGCTCAATTGTAAACGACAGGAATGCTAAACTCAAGGCCGAAATCAATGTCATGACCAAAAAGCGCATCTTTTTCTTGTAAATGTTTTTAAGCGATAGTTTAACGGAAGTCCGAAGCGGAACATGGGCTCTTTTTAAGTGGAGCGGTTCGATGTTTTCGCCTTTGAATTCCGCCTTGCTGTCGGCGACAATCGCGCCGTCTTCCATCTGGATGATGCGATCGCCGTAAAGGAAAGCCGATTCCTCGTCGTGGGTGACGATGATAATCAACCGGTCTTCGGCCAGTTTTTTGAAAAGTTTGAAAATCGTTTCGCTGGTTTCGGAATCAAGGTTTCCCGTCGGCTCGTCCGCAATAATCATCTTCGGATTCTTGATTAAAGCCCGGGCAATCGCAATCCGTTGGCGCTGTCCGCCCGAAAGTTCGTGGACCTTGCGTTTTTCCAGATTGTCGAGTTCGACTTCCGTCAAAATCTTTTTGACGCGTTTTTTGATTTCCCGGGGAGGAACTTTTTGCATTTCGAGCGGAAGACTGATGTTTTGAAACAGATTCAAATCTTTTAGGATATTATATTCCTGGAAAACAAAACCCAAATAACTGTTTAAATAATCATTGAGTTCCTTTTTGGAAAAAGAATCGATGGTACGGTTTTCAATCCAAATATGACCTTCGTCGGCTTTGTCCAAACCGCCGAGCAGGTTCAGTAAAGTGCTCTTGCCACAACCCGAGGGGCCGATGATAAAAACCAAACCGCGATTGGGGAAAGTTACATGGAAATTCTTAATCGCATGAATTCGTTCGGAACCGGAACGATAATACTTGTTGACATTTTCGAGTCGAATCATCGCGGGGTCCTCCTAGTTCGTTTTGATAACATCTATCGGATGTTTTTTGCTTAAGGATATAAGCGGGAAGATGGTGGCAAGGGTCGGCACCCAAGTGGCGATGCCCAAAATGGTTACAATACCTAGGAATGTCATTTTGATAATCTTCAAATCGACCAAAGCGATTTGGGTAAAGCGGTAATCAAGGACATAGAGGAAAACCCAAGTGGTAATAACCGACAAAAGGAAAGAAGCTAAGCCCATGATTACAACTTGGAAAAAGTAAATCAAAGCAATCTTGAAGCCGCTGAAGCCCAATGACATATAAATCCCGATATCGCGGGTACTGTTTTTGATATTGATAATGATGAAGTTGAAAATAAACAATACGCTGAAGAGTCCGAACACGAAGAAGAGGCCGACAAAGAACCAAATATTGTCTTTGATAAAATTATCGACCAAAATTACTTTTTGGAAAGCCTGGTTGTCCAAAATGATATCGTTATCGAGCATCAAGCGATAGAGCTGACTGTTGATTTGGGCGTCTTCGTTGATTATCATCGTGATAAAACCGCCTTCGGTAAAACACAGCCGCAGATAATTCTTAAACCCGTCGGTATCGCTCAATAAAGGCATGTAAATGGCCGGTTCGTCGTAGTCGATGACTTTGGTTACGACAAACGACATGGCAACCGGAATCCGGCCGTTCGCATTGACGTAAAACGGCGTTTGGACATCGATGTCCAGGAATTTGGTCGGGTCCTCGAGCGATTGTTGGGCCCGGTATTTGAAATTCGTGTAACTGTATAATTCCTGCAAATCCCCGGTTAAACCCAAAACCTTGCGCAGGAAACCGGTCGTGACGGCCATTTGTTGAGGCTCGCCTTCGGGCGGTTTGGTCGGGTTGTTTCCGATGGAATCGGTTTTATCGGGATCGGGGGCTTGATCGATCGTGGTAATCAGAATCGAATCGTAAACGCCGACCCGGTCGTTAACGCTGTAAACGATTTGATCGGTGATTGTTTTGATATTGTCGGTCGAAACAAGCCGGTTGTAGTTTTCCGGGGTAATGAAAATCGAATTGTAGAAAATCAGACTGTCGGTGAATGCGACCATTTTGCGCGTGTCGCCCTGGTTTTCGATTTTCTTCAAATCTTCATACTTATCGTAATCGGTTGCTAAAATCCCCTGAATTTCCAAAGGGTATTCGAAATATTCGTAAGTGATGGTTTTACCGAGTAAATCGGTCGGCTCATCCAAAGAAGCATCATTGAAATAGTTTTGATAAATCAGGTTTTCTGCCAGATAATCGGTAATAATAATCGCATAAGCTTTGGAATAGTTTCCTCTGCCGTTTTTGATAAAGGTTGTATATTGTCCTTCGTAAAGATGGATTCTTTGAATTACAGGTGCATAAAAAGGATTCAGTTTTTCGGGATCAGCATTTCGGTCGATCGGGATATAGAAATCCATGCCCCTGATTAAGCTCATCTTGGACTTGGGATCGTGAAACATTTCGTAATATTGTGGGTATTCGAAACTAAAAAAGGCCGAATCGACTATATTGTTGTTGTTGTAATACTTTTTGTGGAGCGCGACATAATCGTTTCCGTAAGTTTTTTGGTAAATCGCATATTCGCCCGTTGTATCCGCAAGCGAAAGATTCACCACTACCCCCGCAAACGTGAGCGATAGCGCAAACAAAAGAATCATAAAGATAAAACGGTACTTATTGAGGAGCACGGCTTTTAGAGCCAGATTGAAACTCGTTTTGACCGGCGTCGCAACCGGTTTTAAGGCGAGGGGTTGTTCATCGGAGGAAATATCCCCAGTATCGCTGATTACGCGGCCGTCTTTGATTTCCAAGATTCGGTCCGCGTATTTGTTGGCCAACTTTTTGTTATGGGTAACGATTATAATCAAGTGGTCTCGGGATAAGTCTTTGAGCAAATCCATGACGATTTTGCTGTTGATGCTGTCGAGGTTGCCGGTCGGCTCGTCCGCAATTATCACCCTCGGGTTTTTAATCAAAGCCCGGGCAATTGCCACTCTTTGGCGTTCGCCGCCCGAGATTTGGTTCATCATGCGTTTTTCCAAACCTGTAAGGCCTACGCGATCGATGATTTTTTGCACCTCGTCGTGATAAGCTTTGGGGTTTTTGTGCTGCAAATCCAAACTGATGGCGATATTGTCGAAAACATTCAAACCTTTCAAGACATTGAATTCCTGGAAGACAAACCCGACATAGGAATTTCGGTAAGTATGGAAGTCTTTCGGGGTAAAATCCGTGGTGGAAACGTCGTCAATCAACAAGTCTCCCGAATCATATTGGTCGATTCCCCCAATAATATTTAACAGTGTGGATTTGCCGGAGCCGCTTTTGCCGACAATAAAATGCATGCCTTGCTGACCGAACGTCAGGTTGATGTCTTTTAAGGCATGGAATTTTTCCGAAGCGGAATGGTAGAATTTGTTGATATTGATCAGTCTAATCATGGCAGTCACCTAATAAAAGATATCGAGGTAGAGCGGTTCCAAAAGGAAAGTTCCGTCGGTATCCACTAAACCGTATAACTGATTGGCTAATTGGACTTTGGCCAAGGCTTTGTTTTGGTAAAAGCTCGATATTCGGAAATTGGAAATATTGATCGGGTTTTCGTTCATGACGGTACCGTCCGGTTTGGTTAAATCCATCTGTAGAAAGTACGGTTTATTGTCGTCGTCGAAAAGCAATTTTCCCAGATAATTGGCATTGAGGACCCGATGTCCGTTAAGGACAAACGACCCGTCAAAAAAGTCACCTACGGAAAGGAAATAGCCACCGGTTCCGAGGATAAAGGAATTCCAGGTTTTTCCGTAAGGCAACGTGCCGTCGGTGGTTAAGATATTGTAGTGTTTATAGATAAAATTGCCTTCCGGATAAAGTTCGTAATCGGCCACAAAAGCATAATTTTCGCGAAAATTTCGGGCATAATCAAACATCAGTGTGGTGTTGTTTTCCCCTTTTAAGGTATTGCCGTTTTGGTCGATAAAGAAGTAACGCAGAGAACTTTCGTCCAGCCTTCCGGAAACGATGACCCCGTTGGCCACGCGGGCAAAGCCGTTATAAAAGTAATCCGCAAAATGATACTTTTGGTTTCCCACGTAAAGGCCGAAGAAATCCATCAGTTGGTAATACATGATGCCGTCAACAAGATTTCCGACAATCGCATAGCCGTTTTTAAAGGACGATGCGTAATCAAAACTTTTGTTCCATAACGTGAAATCGTCGTTCATGAAAGTCCATTTTCCGGTCGATAAGATTTCGATTGTGAGGAAACCTTCCTGGAAGAAGTGGTGGGCTCTGAGATGGTCGGGAAAAGTATAGAGGATTTCCCCTTTCGGGTTGATGATATATTGTTGGCCGTTTAATGTGACGATCGCTTTATCCTCTTTCATGAACCCCGCCTCGTCGTATTGGGGTTTCAACAAGACTTCGCCGGTGTTTTTGATGTAACCGTATTTCATGGCCTGGTTGATTTTTTTACCCACAACCAGGGTTTCGCCGAATTCCGGTACGATTTCGTCGTACTCGGAAAGGGAAAAGGTTTCGCCGTCCGGATTCATTAGAGCGGGACCGTCGTCGGTGTAAACGACACAAAAGGCACCGTTAAGATATTTCTTTTGGCAGGCATAGGCTGAAAAAACAAGCAGAAATATAGTCAAAAGGAAACAAATTTTTTTACTCATAAACTACCTCAACGTTATATATATTATACCAAAAACGGACAATTCTCGCAACCAAAGAAAAAATAATAATAAAGAGAAAGGACGTGGTTCGATGGAAAAAATCACGGGAGTAATTTTGGCGGGGGGAAAAGGGACAAGGATGAACGGCTCCAAGCCCAAAGTTTTGATGGAAATCGAGGGAAAGCCGATGATTAAACGGATTGCGGAGTGTTTTGACCCTGCGGATTTTAAAAAAACAATTGTGGTGGTGGGCGATTTAAAAAGCGAAATCGCCCGGGTTTTAGCTTCAGACATCCGGTTTGCCAGGCAGGCAGAACCCAAGGGGACGCTGGATGCCTTCAAAAGCGCTCTACCTTTTTTGACGGATGGCGACACCGCTTTAGTCGTTCCGGCCGATATTCCCTTTTTAACCAAAGAAAGATTAACCGAAATTATCAAATTCCATTATGAAACCCAAGGAAAAGCGGTCGTAGTCGGGATGAAAGTCGAAAATCCTAAAGGCTACGGTCGCCTGACAATAAGAAATAATCGCTTATCAATAATTGAAGAAAAAGAAGCAAACTCAGCCGAAAAAATGATACCTTACGTCAATACGGGAATTTATGTGTTTCCGATTTCGTTGGTCAAAGATTTGGTAAATCAGGTAACCAACCGAAATCAATCCGGCGAATATTATCTGACGGACCTGGTTGCGTTATTGGCCGAAAAGGATCAAATCGTGCCGCTTTATTATCCGGAGGATTATACATTGAAAGGGGTTAACGATTTGACCTCGCTTAAATCCTTACTCGAAGAGAAGGCCCGCCAGGAAAAAGGCAATTGATATGCTTTACAAAAAGTTCAATGTATGATAAAATTACCTTAGCACTGATGAAAAACCAGGCCAAAGGGGGAAATATGAAGCTGATCATAATTATCGTTGCCAATGAGGATGCAACAAAAGTAACCAATGCGCTCCTGAAGGAAAAATTCTTTGTCACGAAACTTGCCACAACCGGAGGGTTGTTAATGAGCGGCAACACGACTTTGTTGGTGGGAACCAACGAAGAAAATGTTGATCATGCGATTGATATTGTGGGAGGTTACAGTAAAACCCGGAAGAAAGTTGTGCCGAGCACAATCCCGAACGAATTTGGAATGTTTTCCTCCTATCCGTTAGAGGTTCAGGTAGGTGGAGCAACCATCTTTGTCATTGACATTGAGAAATTTATCAAATTGTAATGTCCTGTTTTGATAATTCCTTTCCGCCTTTGATCAAGGTCGACAGCCTAATTAAAGGCTTTTCTTTTGGCTGCAAAAAAAACTTATGCAATGAAAAGAAAAAAAATCGCAAATATAGTATAATATTGAATGATAACGCTTGCTTACCGTCGTTTTTGGTGTAAGCAAAATGGATAGTTTTATTTGGAGGTATTATGAAAGAATATTTAGCAAAAGAAATCAGAAATGTCGCCATCTTGGGACATATGGGTTCGGGAAAGACGAGTCTTGCGGAATCGTTCCTTTACGCGAGCAAAGCCATTTCGAAAAAAGGCGAAGTAGAACGTAAAAACACCGTATCCGACTGGCTTCCCGAAGAACAAAACCGTTTGACTTCCTTGTCAACTTCACTTATTCCCCTTGAATGGAAAAATTATAAGCTCAATGTCCTTGACACACCGGGATCGGAAGAATTTGTCGGCGAACACGAAAATGTTTTGAATGTCGTCAATTCCGCCGTAATCTTGCTTGATGCCACCAAAGGCGTGGAAGTCGGAACCGAACGGGTGTGGGACGAAGTAAGCAAACGCAATTTGCCTACGATAATTTTTGTCAATAAAATGGATAAAGAAAATGTTAAAGTCGACCGCGTTTTGGAAAGCATCCATAAGACTTTCGGCCAAAAAGCCATTCCGCTTTGCTGGCCGCTCGGAGGCGAAAACGATTTCCAAGGTTTCTTTAACATTGTCAATAAAAAAGAATATCGCATCAGCGGCGATTCGACCATAGAAGGCGATTTATCGGACGAAGCGCTGAGCAAATACGATGAATTGTACGAAAAAGTGGTGGAAGCGGTAGCCGAAACGAGCGAAGAATTGTTGGAAAAATTCTTCGGCGGCGAAGAATTGACCCAAGACGAACTTAACGACGGTTTAAGAACCGGTGTTTTGAACGGCGATATTATTCCGATAGTTTTCGGTTCGGCGGTTAAAAACGTCTGCGTTCATGAATTGTTGAATATGATGAGTACGCTGCTTCCTAGTCCCCTTGACGCTAAACCAAAAACCGGCGTCAACCCTAAAACCGGCGACAAAATCACCCGCCTTCCGGACGAAAACCTGCCGTTCTCGGGTTATGTCTTCAAGACCATTATTGACCCGTTCCTTGGCACCATGAATTTATTTTATGTGGCCAGCGGAAATACCAAAGGTTTAGCCGATCCTTATTTGGCCAATAAAGACCAAACTATTAAAGTCGGCCAATTCGTAACCTTAATGGGCAAAACCCAAATTCCGGTTGATGTATTGCATGCCGGAGATATCGGAGTTGCCTTAAAAATGGATTTGGAAACCGGCGCAACTTTCTGCGATCGGAGAGATCCGGTTTTGTATGATGCGGTGGAAATTCCGACACCGATTATTTATGTCGCAATCGTTGCCAAAACCAAACAAGACGAAGACAAGATTTCTTCCGCTTTGCAACGTTTGAACATCGAAGACCCTTCGTTTGAAATCAAACGTAACCCGGAAACCAGCCAATTGTTGATCGGCGGTCAGGGTATGACTCATATCGGCTACATTCTCGATAAGATGAAGAACATGTACAAAGTCGATGTCGACATTACGGAACCAAAAATCGTTTACCGCGAAACAATCCGTAAAGTTGGTTCCGCTCAAGGACGCCATAAGAAACAATCAGGGGGTGCCGGACAATTCGGTGATGTTTGGATTCGTTTCGAACCAATCCCTGACGGTTTCGAATTTGCTTCCGAAGTCGTCGGCGGTGCCGTTCCGAAAAACTTCTTCCCGGCCGTTGAAAAAGGTTTAATCGAAACCTTGGAACACGGGCCGCTAGCCGGATTCCCGGTAATCGGCGTGAGAGCCGTTCTTTATGACGGATCTTACCACCCGGTTGACTCCAACGAAATTTCCTTTAAGCTTGCCGCCGCATTAGCTTTCAAAGAAGCCTGCAAGACTATCCGTCCTACCATCCTCGAACCGATTATGGAAGTCGAAGTTACCGTTAAAGACGAATATGTCGGCGACATCATGGGCGATATGAACAAACGCCGCGGCCAAGTTCTCGGTATCGAACCGAGACAAGGCGGTAGACAAGTAGTCTTCGCGCAAGTTCCGGAAGCCGAAATCATTAAGTATGCAACCGACCTTAAGGCCATGACCCAAGGAAGCGGTCACTTTACCAGAAAATTTGTCCGCTACGAAGAAGTTCCGGAACATCTGATTGCCAAAATTGTGGAAGAATACAAGAAACAATAATACTTAATCAATTGATTTTGCAATTATCAGGATTGATTCTCCTTTGGGAGTCAATCCTTTTTATTTTGAAAGAAAAAGAAAGCAATTTGGGAATAACAAATTCTTTGCTTATTATGGTATAATTTTCCTCGGAAGAAGGTTAATTATGGGAAGTTTTAAAGAAGCAATCCTTGATACTTTGGAATATATCGAAAACAACCTGAAAACGGAAATAACTTTGGAGCAACTCGCAAGAAGGGTCAATTATTCCAAGTACCATTTCGCCCGAGGTTTTATTTTTTATGTCGGGACATCCATTATGGACTATGTCAACACCCGCCGTTTGATTCATGCCATCTCGGAAATCAAAACCGGAAAAAAGGCCAGCGACGTTATCTACGATTACGGGTTTGCCACCTTGACCGGTTTCACCAAAGCTTTCAAACGGAAATTCGGGACCACACCGTCCCAGTTTAAAGCCTCTTTGGATATTTCGATTCCCCCGCTATCCCTAAATTACCTGATTTACAATAATATCAAAGGAGATTTTCTGATGGAACCAAAAATCATTTCGAAAGAAAAATTCACGATTGCGGGCTTTGCCTTTTTAACCACCACCAAGAATAACCAAAACTTTAAAGACATCCCTCAGTTTTGGGAACAGTACATGAGCGACGGAAGATTGGAAAAACTGCACCAAGAACCGTTTGTCAAAAATCATGCAGAATACGGGGCCTGTTTGCCGATGGACGAAAACGGCAATTTCAAGTATTTTATCGGGGTCGAAACAAACGGCATGCCGATTCCTGCGACTTATGATGTTTACGAGGTAAACAGTCAGAGTTATGCGGTATTTACTACCCCGAAAGCCAATAATGACAATTTTTCCCAAAAAATCCAGGAAACCTGGCGTTTTATCTATGCGCAATGGCTGCCTAATTCGCCTTATGTGTTTGATTCTGCGGGCATTGATTTCGAACTGTATGATCAAAGATGCTACAGCGACGAAAACAAAGTTATCGATATTTACATTCCGATAAAGCCTAAAAACAAATAATTTATTTTTTAAGGATTGATTTTTTTAGGAGTCAATCCTTTTTTATAAAGGTTAAATAATCACTTGGAAAATAAAAAACACTCCTTTTGGGAAAAAGGGGTGCATTTTTATTATATGGTTTTACGGTTTGATATTGAATTGGTAGAAATAGCGCAAAATGGCGATAGCTGTCTTGGCATCCACCGGGTCCAAATCGTAAATGAAGTCAATTGCTTCGTTTACAGGCAAAAGTTTAACTTTTAAGAATTCGTCTTTATCCATTTCGAGAGGGTTGTAAAACAATTCGGTAGCCAAGAAGAGGTGGATGACCTCATTGGAAAAACCGGGGCTGGGGTAATATTTGCCCAGAAAGCGGAAGTTTTTCGCATCGTATCCGGTTTCTTCTCGCAATTCACGCCTTGCGCATTGTTTCGGATTTTCTCCTTCTTCCAACAGTCCCGCCGGGATTTCCAAAAGCGGTTTTTCGAGGGCGGCGCGGTATTGTTCAATCAAAAGGATTTCGTTGTTGTCGTTGATGGCAAGAACACCAACACCGCCTTGGTGTTCGACGATTTCGCGCATCGCGATTTCCTGGTTCGGCAAATAGATGAACTTTTTCTTAAGGGTTAAAATCCGTCCTTTGTAAAGGGTAATACTGTAATAAGGCTTTTCTTTCATAAAAAATCAACCTCAGAACAATAATTGTTTAAAATAATCAAAGATGACTTTGCTGCTTGGGGATTCCTGCATTCTTTCGGGGTGCCACTGAAAAGCGATAATCGGTAAGGATTCGTGTTCGATGCCTTCGATGATGTCTTCGTGTTGATAGATCACTTTAAAGCCGGGAGCAACCGCGTTGATGGCCTGATGGTGGTAAGTATTGATCATAAATTCGGAAGGAAGTTGAGCGGTCAGCAAGGTGTCTGTGACTTTTTTTACGGGATGCTCTTTGTCCTGATGGGAATGCGATAGGTGCGCATTTTCAATATCCTGATAAAGGCTTCCCCCCATAAAAACATTGATTGATTGCAAACCGCGGCAAATCCCCAAAACCGGCTTTTTATTTTTGATCGCATGATCAAGAATCAATTGATCGACTTTGTCCAAGCGTTCGTCAATCCCTTTGGACAACCCCGCGTTTTCTTCCTGGTAATATTTCGGATTTAGGTCGTTGCCCCCGATAATTAAGAAGCCGTCGCAAAATTCCAACAGTTTGGTCAAATCGACTTCCGGATAAGGCAGAATGAGGGGAACCAGCTTCCGGTCGGTTAATGCTTTCAGATATAAGGTATTGACTTGGAGAATTTCGTTGTCAGCGTTTTTTTGCAAACGTGGGCTGACCCCGATTATTTTTTGGTTCATTGTGCTTGTCTCCGTTTCTTTTATGCAATAATAATTATCTCTTAGAATAATTTTACCATATAATTATGCGAAAGATTGGTAAAATGCGAATAAATTCCCGCTTCTTTCGCCATCATTGTACAAGAAATGCTCGGGGTCATATTATATAATGGTGATAAAGTGATAGTATACAAATACCACGGTTGTGGAAACAGTTTTTTGATTGTGAATGGGGAAGAATGTTTTGATTATGCCAAACTGGCCCAAAGACTTTGCAATGCCCAAGACGGACTCGGAGCTGACGGTTTATTGGCGGTAAACCAAAACCCCCTTACGATGCGCATTTTTAACAAAGACGGAAGCGAAGCCACGATGTGCGGAAACGGCATTCGGTGCTTCGTCCATTACTGTTTCAATCAAAGGTTGATTGAAGGGAAAGTGGTAAAAGTATCTACCAAGGCCGGGTTGATCGAAGTTAAAATCATTTCCACCAATCCGTTTGTTTGCGATGTCAATTTAGGTAAACCCATCATTTCGGAAGAAAGCCCAAAACCGATTGTCTTAATTGATAAAAAGCCCCTTGAGCTTCAATCGTTATGGCTGGGGACCGAACACGGAGTTGTTTTGGTTGACGGTTTTTCCGAGTTGGAAAGCAAAGCCGTTATTGAAGAGTTTTTAAAAGCGACTCCTTTTCTCAACGGTACCAATGTTAATTTTTTAATTATGCTCGATTCGGAACATGCTTTGGTTAAAACTTTTGAACGGGGGGTAGGTTGGACGCCAAGCTGCGGAACGGGTGCGGGGGCGAGTTTTATCGTTGCCAAAAGAACAGGCAAGTGCGGTCAAGTTTTACGGATTCTTAATCCATTCGGTTTTTTGAAAGTTTACGAGGACGCTAAAGGAAGAGTCCATCTAGTCGGACCATCGCAAAGAATCGCCAAAATCTGGGTGAAAAAAATTTTGGAAAAAAAATAAAAAAACTTTAAAAAACGCCTGTTTTTTATTTTTTTGTTAAAAACGGGAAGGAAAGACTGTTGTTTTTTTGAAAAAAGTTCTTTTGAAAATCATTTGCATAAAGTCGCATTAAATGGTATAATAAAACAAGTTAATAAGAATTTAATTAAAAAAATTATATATTATTTTTTATTCTTGAGAAAGTGTGGGTGAATATGAAGAAAAAACGCAGAAGATACGAACTTAAACCGGAAATCGAACGTTATCATCCCAACTATTTGGTGGGGTTAACACCCGAACAAGTTGAAGAACGCAAAAAACAAGGTAAGGTTAATGTTAGTCCCAAAGGGAGTTCCAAAACGGTTCTCGATATCATTCTCAAAAATGTTTTTACCTTTTTCAATGCGATGTATGCCACAATCTTTGTCTTGTTGTTGATTGCGGATGCAACGATCATGAATTTTACTTTCATCGGTTTGGTCGTCATCAACACGATGATTGGGATTTTTCAGGAAATCCGTTCCAAGCGCAAAATCGACCAGTTGTCGCTCTTGTCGGCGCCGACCGCTACCGTTGTGCGCAACGAAGGAAAACAGGAAATTCGGATTGAAGAAGTTGTCCTTGACGATATCATTTATTTATCCACCGGCAAGCAAATCATTACCGACGCTATTTTGGTTCATGGCGAAGTGGAAGTCAACGAATCGCAATTGACCGGCGAAGCCATTCCGATTCGGAAAATGCAAGGTGATACCCTTTACTCCGGAAGTTATGTCGTTTCGGGTAACTGTTATGCCAAAGTCGAACGGGTGGGCGAAGAAAACAAAATCGAACAGTATGCCAGTCAAGCGCGTAAACACGTCAAACCCCGCTCGGAGATTCTTCGGTCGCTTGGATATCTGTTAAGATTCGTCAGTATTATCATCATTCCTTGCGCAATCATTTTGTTCGCCAAAGCGGAAGGAATCAACCTTCGAGACATTAAGTCCATAATTCCGGCCCTTAAGGCCAGCACCACTTATCAAACCAGTATTGTAACAACCTCGGCAGCTTTAATCGGAATGATCCCGGCAGGGCTCTTTTTGTTAACTACGGTTGCTTTGGCGGTTGGGGTAATGCGTCTTGCCCGCCAACAAACCTTGGTTCAGGAACTTTATTGCATCGAAACCTTAGCGCGTGTCGATGTCTTGTGTTTGGACAAGACCGGAACCATTACCGACGGTACGATGACCGTAACGAGATACATCGAATACAACAGAAGAAGCGAATACAACGTGGAAGACATCATCAGTTCGATGAACACCGCGCTTCAGGAAACCAATTCGACTTCCAAAGCCTTGGAAACTTATTTTGGCTTCGGCAAAAAGATGACCCCGGTCGAAATCTTTCCGTTTTCTTCGGATACCAAATACAGCGCGGTAACCTTCGAAAAAGAAGGAACCTTTATTCTGGGGGCACCGGAATTTGTTTTGAAAAACAATTACGAACGGGTGGCCGATGATGTCAACGAGTACGCCAACCAAGGTTTACGGGTCTTGGCGCTTGCCCACAGTCAACTCCCGCTTAAAAACGGGGTCATTCAACGGGTTCCGAGAATTGTGGCCTTGATTTTGATTGAAGACCAAATCCGCCGGGAAGCCTATGACACGATTAAATTTTTCAAAGATAACGGCGTCCAAGTCAAAGTCATTTCCGGGGACAATCCGGTCACCGTTTCGGAAGTTGCGAAACGCGTGGGGATTGAGAATGCGGAAGATTATATCAGTTTGGACGGGTTAACCGACGAAGAAGTAGCCCAAGTGGCCAACGGTTATACCGTTTTCGGTCGGGTTAAACCGGAACAAAAGAAAATCATCGTCCAGGCTTTGAAAGCCAACAAACACACGGTTGCCATGACCGGCGACGGCGTGAACGATATTTTGGCTTTAAAAGAAGCGGATTGCAGTATCGCGATGGCTTCGGGCAGCGATGCGGTGCGAAACGTCGCACAGCTCGTTTTGCTTGATTCCAATTTCTCCTCGATGCCGCAAGTCGTAAGCGAAGGACGGCGCGTCATCAACAACATTCAACGCACCGCCATGCTTTACCTCGTCAAAACGCTCTTTACGTTCTTTATGGCCATCCTGACCATCAGCAATTTCTTCAAGTTTTTCTCCCCGGGCGGTAACGGCGGATATCCCCTCGAAAGCAGCCAAATGCTCATGATCGAGTTTTTCGTAATCGGTATTCCGACCTTTTTCCTTGCTCTGCAGCCGAACAAAAACATCGTACGGGGAAAATTCCTGTTTAATGTCATCCGAAGCGCCCTGCCAAGTTCCTTGACGATTGCGATTGAGGTGGCGCTTGCTTATCTGGTTGCCAAAATGTTCGGTTTTACCGATATGCAGGTAGTTACAATCGTGGTTATTACTGCCACCGCCACTTACCTCATGATTTTGTTTGTGGCATGCAAACCGTTTACGGCCATGAAAGTAATTCTCTTTTCGCTGATGTCCATCTGCTGTCTGACGATTATCATATGCTCTTCCATTGATGTCAAAATCGGCCGTTTCAGCTTCCGGGAACAATTTAAATTGGTTCCGCTTTACGAGACCGTGTATCGGCCGCTTGAAAACCCTCATATCGTGGAAGAAGAAAACGGGGATTTGATTTGGTATGTCGGCGATATCAGGACCGGCATTGCCTCCATCAATGAAAATCCGGTTGACGAAAACGATCGGGAAATTCCTGATTTTTATCTCAACGAAGATGCCTTTTGGGTTATCGAGGGTCAGAAAACCACCATCAAAGCAAAAGTCGAACACAAGATTTCCGCCAACGGTCTCCTGTTATCGATTTGCCTGACTTTATCATCGTCAATCATAATTTATGTTGCCAACTATTTGGTCGATTGGTTCATGAAACGGCCGCTCGACAAGATCAAAGAGTTAAGTCAACAAGCCAACCAATTCGTCAAATAGTTACGGATTTGGTGCAAATAAACACGTTAGAAGCTCCCCTTCTAGCGTGTTATTTTTTGGGGAATGTGCCTTTTAAATACACAATTTTTTTTTATCTTAATAGAATAAAGTAAGACTGATTTTGAAAAAAGGATTGATAGACTTGGAGACCGTATTGGCTTTAAAAAACGTCTGTAAAAATTTCTATACGGAATTGGGCGAATTGAAAGTACTAAACAATATTTCTTTTGAAGTCAAAAAAGGCGAAATCATCGCTTTGATTGGTCCGAGCGGAAGCGGAAAAACCACACTTCTGAACATCTTGGCCAAAATCATTCCGCCGACTTCGGGGGAAGTCTATTTGGACGGGGAAATCGGCTATATGTTTCAGCGCGACCATCTGCTCGAATGGCGCACGATTTGGAAAAATCTCTTGATTGGGCTGGAAATAACGAGCCAAAACGATGAAATACATCAGGAAAGAATCAAAGAAATGTTGCGCAAATACGGTTTGGACGGTTTCGCCAGGAACTTCCCGCACGAATTGTCGGGCGGGATGCGCCAAAGGATTGCCCTCATTCGCACATTGTCGATTGAGCCGAAAATCCTGTTGTTGGATGAACCGTTTTCCTCTTTGGACTATCAGACGCGTTTAATGGTGAGCGACGATATCTACCATATGATCAAAACCGAAAAACTTACCGCTATTTTAGTCACCCACGATATTTCGGAAGCTATTTCGATGGCGGACCGGATTGTTGTCTTAAGCGAACGCCCGGCGGAGATTATCAATATTCACGACATCAAATTGACCATCAACGGTCCCAAAACGCCCCTGAAAGCGCGTACTGCCGATGAGTTTCGTCAATATTTTGATCAAATATGGAAGGAGCTCCACAAATGATGGAACCAAAGGATAATCCTTACTTAATCCACTTGCGTAAGGAAAAACGCAAAATCGTAAGTATTCAGCTAATCTTGCTGGTTTCGCTTCTAATCGCCTGGGAATTAAGTGCCAAGTACGGTCTAATCAATGCCTTTTTGTTCAGTCGGCCATCACGGATTTACCAAATGTTTTGGCAATATTTATGGCACGGAAAACTCTTAACCCATATTGGCGTATCGGTTCTGGAGACTGTTCTCGGACTGGTGCTGGGAACGCTCCTGGGGTTAATCATTGCCATAATTTTGTGGTGGAACGATACGATTGCTAAGATCTTGGATCCGTTTTTAGTCGTTTTGAATGCTTTGCCCAAGACAGCTTTGGCACCCATTTTAATCATTTGGGCGGGTACCGGAATCAAGGGCATCACGGTTGTCGCTATGTCCATTTCCCTGGTCTTAACCATCCTTTCGGCTTTCAACTACTTTCAACAAATCGAAGAAGACAAAATCAAAATGCTCAAAAGTTTCAAAGCCACCAAGTGGCAAATCTTAACCAAACTGATTTTGCCGAGCAATTTTCCCAATCTTGTAAGTATTGTGAAAATCAATATCGGGATGAGTTGGGTCGGGGTGATTGTCGGGGAATTTATAGTTTCCCGTTACGGTATCGGTTATCTGATTGTCTACGGCTCCCAAGTCTTTTTAATGGATTTGGTGATGATGGGAGTCATTGTCTTAGCGTTTATCGCTTTTTTCATGTATGCCGGGGTTGCGGCAGTGGAGAAAAAATTTAAATCAAAAAGGGGATAAAATGAAAAAATATTGTTCATTATTAATGCTTTTGCTATCGCTGATCGGAATAGCAGGTTGTAAAGGTGACGGTTTAACCAAAATCAAATTGGCCGAAGTTGCCCACTCGGTTTTTTATTCGCCGCAATACGTTGCCTTAAACAAAGGTTTTTTTGAAGAAGAAGGTCTGAAGGTCGAAATCATCAATGTCAACGGGGCCGATAAAGTTATGGCCGCCCTGTTATCGGGCGATGTTCAAATCGGTCTGTGCGGACCGGAAGCTTCGATTTATGTTTACAACAACGGTCAGGAAGATTATATGGTTAACTTTATCCAACTGACCCAACGGGATGGATCTTTTATCGTGGGAAGAGAACCGATCGAAAACTTTGATATTACCATGCTAAAAAACAAAAGCATTTTGGGGGGGCGTAAAGGCGGAGTTCCGGAAATGACCTTGGAATATGTAATCAAGCAAGCCGGTCTTACGGTTTCCCATAACAGTTTTGAAAATGATGTCAATGTTCGTATCGATGTGCAGTTCGGGGCGATGGCCGGAGCCTTTATCAGCGGCGAAGGGGATTTCACAACGCTCTTCGAACCGAATGCCACTCAAATCGAACGTCAAGGCCACGGTTATGTCTTAGCGGCTGTGGGAGCATTGTCGGGAGAAGTCCCTTATACGGCTTACAGTTGCAATAAATCGTATTTGGAAAAGAACCGGGATATCTTGGAAAAATTCACCCGGGCGATTTATCGGGGACAAAAATTTGTCCAGGAAAACTCCAATCGCGATGTGGCAATCGCCATGCAGCCGAGTTTCGTCGAAACATCCCTTGACGATTTGATTATGGTTGTGGCCAGATACCGATCCATCGACGCTTGGTGTCACACTCCTTATTTCAAAGAAGAAGGATTGGACCGTTTGATGGATATCATGGAACTGGCCGGAGAATTGACGGCTCGAGCTCCGTTTGCCAAAATAGTCGATAATTCGCTGGCTGAGAAGATTATCGAAGAAGGGAATTAAAAGGCTTAATTTAAGTTAAAGCCAGTTTTTGCAAAGGAAACCGAAAGGTTTCTTTTTTTAGTCAAAAAAAATTGGTTTGTTGTACCATGCAGTATTTCTTAAGACTTTTTGGCCAAATTATGATAAAATAATGTCAATATCGGATGGAGAATACTGACATGAAACATTATTTTGTTATAAACCCAATAGCAGGCAAAGCCAATCAAACCGAATCTTTGTCACAGGAAATCAAACAGGCCTTCGAAAAATATTCCGGACAATACGAAATTTATGTGTCCCAAGCCCCGGGGGATGCCGAAAGGTATGTTCGGGAAAAAGTCAGCACCGAACCGGGCGAAAAGACCTTTTATGCCTGCGGGGGAGACGGCACGACTTTCGAGGTGGCCAACGGTCTAATCGGAGCACCAAATGTCCATTTGGGTGTCATTGCCATCGGTTCCTGCAACGACCTTCTCAAAAACTTCCCGGAATTCGATTTTCTTTCTGTCGAAAGAGCGATTAACGGCAGCCACAAAATGCTCGATGTCCTGAAGGTAAATGACCGTTATTCGGTGAATGTCATCAATATCGGTTTTGATGCCCGGACGAATGCCGACTGCTGCAATTACAAAAAACGAATCAAAAAAATCAAAACCGCTTATAACCTGGCCATTGTTAAAAACTTAATCACCAAAATGTCCCGTAAAATTATCGTAACCGGCGATGGGAAGCCTTTTTTTGACGGGAAGATGTTGCTGGCTACTTTTGCCAACGGTGCGTTTTACGGAGGCGGTTATAAATGCGCTCCCAATGCCCTGGTCGATGACGGTTTAATGGAAATGACCGTTGTTCGGGCGGTTTCGCGGTTTAAGTTTATTTCCTTTATTAAATATTATAAAGACGGTAGTTACATAAATAATCCGAAACTAACCGATGTCATCGCGTATCGCCGGGCTCAAAAGGTCGTCATAGAAGCCGAAAAACCGTTTGAGGTTTGCATTGACGGCGAAAACTATCTGTGGCAGCGGGTGGAAATCGAAATTCTCAATAAGCAATTATCGTTTGTTTTGCCGCGGATTTAACTCAAAGAGAGTAAACTCTTTGAGTTTTTTTGTTTTCGGTTTGCCAAAATCACAAAATTGGACTATAATATAGTTAATAACGGAGGTAATAGTCATGGTTAATTCATGGGAAGAATTGATTTTGCAGGAAACAAAGAAACCGTATTGGGATAAGTTAGCTGCTTTTATTCAGGAAGAAGAAAAGCATTTTTTTGTTTTTCCGCCCCGCAGTTACCGGTTTATGGCTTTGGAACTTACACCTTTAGATAAAGTAAAGGTCATAATATTGGGACAAGATCCTTATCCCGGTTATGGTCAGGCTAACGGACTTGCCTTTTCGGTCAACCGAGGAATCGAAATTCCCAGAAGTTTACAAAACATTTTTCAGGAAATGATTAATGATGTCCATATCCCTGTTCCCCATCACGGCGATTTGAGCTGTTTGGCCCGTCAGGGTGTCTTGCTTCTGAACACGGTGTTAAGTGTCCGCGAAGGTGCGCCGCTCAGTCATGCGGATAAGGGGTGGGAACATTTCACCGACGAGGTCATCAAAACCCTTAACGAACAGAATCGCAAAATCGTTTTTATGCTTTGGGGAAATAAAGCGATTGCGAAAAAGCATATGCTGACCAATCCCAACCATTTGATCCTTACGGCACCGCACCCATCGCCTCTTTCGGCCAGTCGGGGTTTCTTTGGCTGCAGGCATTTTTCGCAGGCCAATGCTTTTCTGGGCGACCAAGCGATTGATTGGCGGATTATCTAAGAACCCTCTTTGCATATTGATTGCCGCTTTTGAATAAAATGAAGTGGTGATTGATATGCGTTTTTTTATTTGCAAATTAAGATGGACCTTAAGGGTTTTATTGATAATAAGCTTGTTTGGTTTAAGCGGGATAAGTTGGAAAATTGCTGTGGTGGGCGAAACCAATGTTCAAATCGATTTGGCTCCCCATTCCAAAAGCGCGATTTTGATTGAAGCAGAAACCGGTCAGGTTTTGTATGCCAAAGACCCCGATCTGAAACATGCCCCGGCCAGCATGACGAAAATCATGACCTTAAAACTCATTTTCGATGCTTTGAAGCAGAAACGCATCAATCTTGACGATGTTGTGACGGCGTCGGAGTATGCGGCGGGGATGGGCGGATCGCAGATTTATTTGGGGGTCGGGGAGCAAATGTCCGTGCGCGATTTATTGAAAAGCGTCGGCATTGCTTCGGCTAACGATGCGGCGGTGGCGTTGAGCGAAAAAATCAGCGGCAGCGAGGCGAACTTTGTCCAAATGATGAACAACGAAGCCAAAAAAATGGGACTGAAAAATACCGTGTTTCAAAATGCCACGGGGCTGCCGGAACATAACCATTATTCGACTTGCCGGGATATGGCGATTATGTCGCAAAAACTTTTGGCGGAACACGGTCCCGAAGTCTTGGCGCTGACGTCGCAATACGAAGACTATATCCGGGTCGGAACCGACAAACAGTTTTGGCTGGTCAATACCAACAAATTGGTCAAACATGTTCCCGGTGTGGACGGTCTGAAAACCGGCTGGACCGAGGAAGCGGGCTACTGCCTCACCGCTACCATGTCCAAAGACGGTATGCGGGTAATTTCGGTGGTCATGGCCGCTCCGAGCGTAAACGAACGAACCCAGGATACGATGGCATTATTAAATTATGCTTTTGCCAATTTCGAAAAAGAAACCGTTTTGCCCAAGGGCACCGTGGTCGAAACCATTGACAATGTGCTGTTGGAACCTCATCGGATCAATGTCGTAACGGGCGAGGATTTGGTGCGCATCCGAAACAAAAACCAAGAAGCAGAACCCATCAAATGGATTTATAACATCGATTACAAAGCGGTAAACGATTTGAAAAACCTAAATATCGGTTCGGCCAAAGCGTATTCCGGGGAAACGGTGGTCGACGAAGTGCCTTTGCATCTGGAAATCGAAAGTTCCCGAGCTTCGTTTTTCAGTATTTTCCGGGAAATTCTTAAAAAAATCTTCGCTTAAATGCCAAAAAAAACGGGCGAAAGACAAAGAAAGACTTTCTTTTGTGGTCTTCAACAAGAAGGATAAAATTTATTTATGCTTGTCCCTGTCTTGTTTTGACTATGATTGTCGAAGGTCTTTTTTTTCTTTTTTTTCAGTGCTAAAATGGGTATGGTGATAAAGATGGGATTACAAGTGCAAATGGCAATTCGAAGAAATACCCTTTATATTCGTCTTAACGGAGAATTGGATCAGGCCAGTTCGACCGGATTAAAGGTCCGAGTCAGCGAAATCGTCAATAAATACTACATCCGAAACATCATTCTCAATTGCCAGAAACTAAACTTCATGGACAGCAGCGGCATCGGATTTATCATCGGCCGTTACAGTCAAATCCGGGTTAGAAAAGGCAAAATTGTTTTATGCGAAATGAACGATATCGTGGAACGGATTTTCAATTTATCGGGTCTTAAAAAAATCTGCCAGGTTGCTTCTTGTGAAGAAGAAGCGGAAGGCTTTTTGGAGGTAGCGTAATGCACAATGAAATGAAAACCAGTTTTTTGGCAAAGTCCGAAAATGTAATTTATGCGCGGACGATTGCAGTGGGATTTTTACTCAATTTAAATTTGGAAATGGGGGTGCTTAATGAAATCAAAACCGTGATTTCCGAAGCTGTGACCAATGCGATTGTGCACGGTTACGGGAGTGACCCTAGCGAATGGGTGCATTTGAACATGAAATACGACGACGAAGCAATCGAAATGGAAGTCATTGACTACGGCATTGGGATTGAAGACGTGGAAAAAGCGAAAGAACCTTTGTATTCGACCAAAGTCGATGAAGAACGGGCGGGACTCGGTTTTACCATTATGGAAGTCTTCACCGATCGGCTCGATGTGATTTCTTCTTTGGGCCGGGGAACCACGGTGAAAATGAAGAAAAAATATTATGCCAAATAAGCAACCGGTTGATTTGGAAGAAGCTGTAATCGAACACCAGGGGCTGGTAAAATCTATCGTTAAGCGATTTTCGGTCAGCGCTTTCGACCGGGATGATTTAATGCAGGCAGGGTTTATGGGTTTAATCGATGCTTTAAGGGGTTTTGACCCCGCCAAAGGCTATGCTTTCAGCACTTATGCGACACCTTTTATTTTGGGAGCAATCAGAAAAGAATTAATCAGCCACCGCCTGGTACCGATTAGTCGGCATTTTCGCCAGATTGTCAAAAAAGTGCAATCGTCCTCGCCCCTGCTTTCCTTGGAAGATTTGGCTCTGAGTTGCGAAACTACCCCGGAAAACATCGTCCTAGCTTTGAACTACCAATCTCATGTAATACCCCTGGATGAAGAACGATTGGAAGAAATTCCTTACTATGGGGACTGGACGGTATCGTTAAAAGAAGAACTTGCCGGTTTTTCCGCAGAAAACCGCCAAATCTTTCAACTGAATTTTTTCCGCCACAGGACGCAAAAGCAAATCGCGAAAATTATGGGAATCAGTCAAGCAAGCGTCAGTCGCCGGTTGCAAAAAATGGTTTCTCTGTTGGTTAAATGATTTTGTTTATTGTTATTTTAAAAGAAAAACGCATTACGGAGGCAATTTGCCTGGCACCGATAATGCGTTTTTTTTGAATATTTTTGCCAAATCAACCAAAAATAACAATGGTGATATTGTGGAAAAACAGATTTATCAAAAAGTCTTAAACAACACAAAAGTGAAGCGACCCGTCGTCAAAAACAGTTTGCAGGCCTTTTTGGTCGGCGGGATTATCGCTTTGCTCGGTCAGGCTTTGCTTGATTTCTATCAACTTGTCGTGAATTTGGAAGAAAAAGTGGCAACCAGTCTGATGTCGATAACTTTGGTGTTTTTGGCTTCGCTTCTGACGGGACTGGGAATCTACGACCGAATCGGACAGTTTGCGGGGGCGGGGTCGATTATCCCGATTACCGGTTTTTCCAATTCGATGACTTCGGCCGCGCTCGAAAGCAAAAGCGAAGGAATCGTTTTGGGAATCATGACCAACATGTTTAAATTGGCGGGAGCGGTCATCGTGGCGGGCATTGTCAGTGCTTTTTTCAGCGCAACCCTGATTTATTTGTTTTCGAGGTGATGGAATGCGTAAAGTCGGTAAGCAAAGTATCGTTTTTGACAATGTTTATCTGAAAAGTTCCTCCGCCGTCGTGGGACCTTTGGAAATGCAAGGGCCCCTCGCCAAATATTTCGATGCCCATTACGACAATTTGTATTGCAAAAAACAAAACTGGGAACAGGCGGAAATGCAGCTTTTCACGGATGCCTTGGATATCGCCTTGGTCAAAGGAAACCTTACCCCTGATGAAATCGATTTGATTTTTGCGGGGGATTTGAACAACCAAATCACCGTGGCCAATTACTCCTTGCGCGATTATTCGATTCCCTATGTCGGAGTCTACGGAGCCTGCTCCACTAGTACTTTAAGTCTGATCAACGGAGCCTGCCTCTTGGACGGAGGTTTTGGCAGGTATATCATGTGTGCCACCAGTTCCCATAATGCTACCAGCGAACGGCAGTTTCGTTACCCAACCGAATACGGAGGGCAAAAACCGGATTCGATAACCTTTACCGTTACTGGAGCGGGAGCGGGCATTTTAACCCGCCAAATTACCGATGTCCGTCTAACGAAAGCAACCGTCGGAACCGTTGTCGATTCGGGTACGACCGATTCCTTGGATATGGGACGGTCCATGGCTCCGGCGGCTCTGCAAACCCTCAAAGCCCATTTGGAAGACTTTCAGGAAGACTTAAACAGCTTCGATTTGATTTTGACGGGGGATTTGTCGACTTACGGCGCCAAAACTTTAAAAGAATTGGCCCGGGAATTTAAAATTGAACTTGGCAACAATTATCATGATTGCGGGATGCTGGTGTACGATTTGGATAATCAGCCGGTGTTTGCGGGAGGAAGCGGCTGTGCCTGTGCGGCGGTAGTCATGTACGGTTATGTGGTTAAGCAAATGCTTGCCGGGCGGCTAAATAAAGTTTTGATTATTGCCACAGGTGCGCTCCTTAATCCGATTATGGTTGCGCAAAAAGAAACAATACCGGGAATTGCCCACGCCGTTGTTTTGGAAAGGGTGAAATAATGAATTGGGTAGACTATTTGATGGCTTTTTTGGTGGGAGGCTTGATTTGCCTGATTGCCCAAATTTTGCTCGACTGTTTTCGCCTTTTGCCGGTCCATTTAGTTGTTTTGTTTGTGATAGTCGGATCTTTTTTGGAAATATTAAAGATTTACGATTGGCTGATTAAAATCGGCCGGGCCGGCGCCTTGGTGCCGATATCGAGTTTCGGGCATTCGCTCACGCATGCGGCGCTTTTGGAAAGCGAAAAAATCGGGTATCTCGGAATTTTGACCGGTGTTTTCGATTTAACCGCCGGAGGAATTGCGAGCGCCATTTTGTTTGCTTTTATCATAGCTTTGGTGTTCAAACCGAAGGGTTGATGGTATGGATGACAACAGGCTTTCTTCAAATCATCAGGATAATGTCAAACGCCTTGGCCAGTCTTTGGGATTTGGCCGGGCTTTTGATATTGACACAAGGGATCTCGTGATTCACGACCGCCGTCTAACCTTTTTTTATGCTGCTTTCCTGATTGATACCAATCAAATCGGTTCGATAATTTCCGGTCTGCTTAATTTTAACGAAGATTCCCTTTTGCCGAATGCCAAGTTTATTCATCAGGTAATCAATAACCTTTCGGCCAACAATGTCACTTTGGAAAAAACATTATCGGGTTGTTCCAAAGCGGTGCTGAACGGCTTTTTGGTCATTTTAGTGGAGGAAAGTCTTGAAGCTTTGGTAATCGATACCCGGAAATATCCCGGTCGCAATATCGGCGAACCCGACAACGAGCGGGTCGTCCGGGGATCCCGCGACGGCATGACCGAAACTTTATCCATCAATTTGGCCTTAATCAGAAGAAGAATCAAAACGGGAGATTTGTGCACCATCCTTTACCGTATCGGCTCCTTAAGCAAGACCGATGTGGTCTTGGTTTATTTAAAAAGCAAGGTCAATCCGAAAGTTTTGGCCACCATTGAAAAACGGTTGGAAGAAGTCGATGTTACGGAACTATCGATGAGCGATAAAGCGTTGGAAGAGTTGATTATCGAACACCCTTTTTCTCCTTTTCCTTTGGTTCGGTATACCGAACGGCCGGATACGGTGGCCGCGCATCTGTATCAGGGGATGTTTGCGCTGCTTGTCGATACGTCTCCAAGTGCCATTTTGGGTCCGGTCAGTGTTTTTGACCATATGACGCATGCGGAAGAGTATCGGCAAAATCCCCTTTCGGGGACGTATTTAAGGCTTTTGCGCTATGTGGGAATTCTTTTGAGCTTTTTATTGATGCCTCTTTGGTTTTCGATAATAGAATACAAAGAATTTTTTCCCGCCTTTTTTCAACCGCTACTCGTTTACGACAGCAGCAGGTTTGTTGTTTTTCTGCAAATCGTGCTGGCAGAAGTCGGAATCGAACTTTTGCGCATGGCTTCGATTCATACTCCCAACTCGCTTTCGACTTCCATGGGCTTAATCGCGGGTATTTTAATCGGGGAAATCGCCATTTCCGTCGGTTTGTTTACCGAAGTAATCGTGCTGCTGGGGGCCATTTCCGCCATCGGTTCCTACATTACCCCGAGTTACGAACTGAGTTTGGCCAATAAAATCGTTAAACTTTTGCTTTTGCTCGTCATTTTCTTTTTTGAACTTCCTGGTTTGTTAATCGGTTTGGGTTTGATTTTCTTGTATCTGGCAAGATTAAAAAGTTTCGGTCAGCCGTATCTCTATCCTTTACTGCCTTTTAAAGGCAAAGAATTGCTCAAATACCTGGTTCGGGTTCCTTATAGACAAAATAAACAATAAATATAGCCTATTGATTGCTAAAACAGGGTTTTTTTGGTATAATCTTTAAAGATAAAAAAGATTAGATAGAAAGGATCTTTATGAGTAATATTAAAATTTCAGCTTTAGGAGGATTAGGCGAGAACGGCAAGAACATGTTCTTGGTCGATGTCGATGACCACCTGTTTATTTTGGACGCCGGATTGAAATATCCCGAAGTCGACCTGTATGGGATAGATGCGGTGATACCGGACATCACCTATTTATTGGAAAACCGGAACCGCATTGAGGGTATCTTTATCACCCACGGACACGAAGACCATATCGGCGCTTTACCTTATATCCTCGAAAATATCAATATCCGGATTTACGGAACCCATTTTACCATTTGTTTGATTGAAAATCTTTTAACCGAACACGGTTTAAATATCGAAAATTATAAATTGTACCGCATCAACGAAAACAAAACGCTCAAATTCGGCGATATTATTGTTTCGTTCTACAACACAACCCACAGTATTCCTGAATCGGTTGGAATCGCCATTACGACGGAAGACGGAACAATTGTTTACAGTCCCGATTTCAGTTATAATACCACGGTCGGAGCCAAATACAAAACATCCTTTGACAAAATCACCGAAATCGGCAAAAAAGGCGTTTTGGCGGTATTGCCCGAAAGCCTCGGGGCAGGCGATCACGACCGGGTTTCGAGTGACCGGGTTTTTGAACATACTTTCAATAATCTGTTGACAAGCGCCAAAGGGCGTATCGTCGTAGCCGCTTTCTCGACCGATCTGAATCGGATTCAGCGAATCATCGACCTGTCAATCGGTTTCGGGAAGAAGATAGCGGTTATCGGCAGAAAAGCCCAACACATCATCGACATTGCCTTCAAAACGGATTATCTGAAAATCCCGCAAAGCCATCTGGTAAATTTAAAATTTATCGAAGAAAAAAACGGCAGCGATGTATACGATGACTTGTCCGAAGATAAGAATTTGGTCGTTATTACCGCGGGTATCCGGCACGAGCCTTATGTTTCGTTGTTGAGAATGCTTAACAAACAGGACCGGCTCGTGCAATTAACCCAAAATGATTCGGTCGTCATGATTTCGAATCCTGTTCCGGGAACAGAAAAATTCGCCATGCAAGTTTTGGATACCTTGTATCGCAACGACATCGATGTCACTTTGTTCGATAAGAAAATACTGCGGAGTTCCCATGCGAATGCGGAAGACTTGAAGCTTTATTATGCGATGACCAAACCGAAATACATTGTCCCGATTATCGGCGAAGCCCGCCATTTATACGAACATGCCAAAATTGCCCAATCCGCCGGATTTGACAAAGACCATATTTTTATCCTCCATAACGGGGAAGTCTTGGAATTCAAAAACGGCGTTGCCAGCAAATCGCCGACCAAAATTCCGGTAGGCGATATTTTGGTGGACGGTTCGTTGACCGGTTTAATCGACGAAACGGTAATTAAGGAACGGGAAAATCTTGCGGAAGAAGGCGCCGTCATCATCACCGCAAACATCAATTCCGAAAAACGGAAAATCATCGGCACGCCGGTGGTCACCTCGAAAGGGTTTGTTTCCAAGCAGCCGATCGAAGAATGGTTGGATTTGGTCCGGGAAATTTTCCAACGCACTTTCCAAAGCCATGCCAATCGTCCGCGTTTTGATTTGGAGACCCTAAAGAAAGCCGTCCAAGAAGATGTTCGCCAACTTGCCTATCGGCAAATGAAGAAAAATCCGATTATCATTGTTTTGTTAATCGAAACCAAAGATAAATAATTGTCGTACTTTTTGTTTTAAAAAAAGGAATTTTAAATAATATTTCCTGTTTTCGCCCCATATATTGTAGGGGGTGAGAACATGGGAAAAGACAAGCTTACATATCATCAATACGATACCATCGAACAACGTTTTTTGCGTGAGGTTATGGATATTATCCAAACCCGGCCGTTTTGGTGGTATCTTTTTATTAACAAAATTTTGGGCTCACCCCTTATAACCTATTTTAAAGATACGACCGTCATTATTTCCTTAAACGATCTGTCTTATCACAACACGGAAATTGTTTTTGAAATTATCCGGAAGCTTCTGAAAGTCCGGGCTGCTACCAAAGTCATCAAAAAGAAAGAGTTTATCATCGTGCACCTGTATTCCCCTGTCATCGTCGATTATTTGAAATCCCGTGACAAATGGAAAATCATTCCGGTTTATTTCTTAATCCGCAATCATTTTCCCGATTTTAGGTGTTATTTCGATGTCCGATTCCAATCCGATTCCGAAGAAGTATTGATCAATCTGCTATTGCTGAGCAATTTGCGGGGAAAAGAAACTTTTTGGATAACCGTCGATAAACCGAGCGAAAAGGCATATCCGCGAGTCCGAAAAATGCAAATAATGCTTGGCGAACATTGTCGGATCAAACCCCAAAAGCACTACGACGTTTTTCAAATATCTTTAGATACGCAGGAAATGACAGAAGTTTTAAATTCTTATTTTCAATCGCTTGCAACAATCGAAAAATTATGCTATAATTAATAGGAATTTTAGGAGGAAATAGTATGCGTATCAATTTATTGCTTAAATGCACGGAATGCGGTGAAGAAAATTACCTCTCGGAAAAAAATAAACGTAATACTCCTGATCGTTTAGAACAAAAAAAGTATTGCCCAAGATGTAAAAAAGCAACACTTCATCGTGAAGAAAAGACGAAAAGATAACCGGGTTTCAACCTGGTTTTTTTCTTTTCCGGCAGTCCAAGTTTCGGCTTTTTTTTTGCAAAAAATAGTGTTTAATTTACACAGGTGAAAGTCATGGGGAAAGAAAAGCATCCAAGCATCGAACAGGAACGCAAAGATTTGACCTTTTACTATGAAATCATCGGTTTGTTTTCGTTGATTATTCCGATTCTTGCCCTGGCGAGACTAGGTGTAGTCGGTTTTTATATCATGCTTACGTTTCGCATTGTTTTTGGGGATTGGTATTTTCTGATTCTGATTGCTTTGATAGCGTTTGGCATTCGCAGTTTATTGGTTCACAAACCTTTGAACTGGAAAAACGTCCGTACCATCGGAATTCTGATGATTTTAATCGGTATAATGATTTTATCGCATTTTACGATGCATAATTTCATCCAAAATTACGGTACCGATTATTTGTCGATGACGATGAGCCTGTACCTTGATTATTTCAAAAACTACCAGGAAGGCATGAAAGTCGGCGGAGGTATCATCGGCGCTTTGTTTTTTTATTTGTTTTACACCATGTTTTCGTCGGTCGGAACCGTGATTATTGTTTTTGTTATTCTGTTTGTCGGTTTGGCCTTTACTTTGCATAAAACCGTCTGGGAATTTTCCCGGGATATTGCGGGGGGAGTTACGGGTCTTTTTAAACGCACCAAAAAAATGGTTCGTACGATTAAGTACGATATCAGTATGGACAAACCCAAAAAGGCGAAAAAGCACCGGCGTAAAATTTCGGTCAATAATCTTGCTTCATACCCTTCTGCCCCTTTTTCCGCGGTGGAAGAAAGGTTTGCGGAGGGGACCAAAAGAACAATTGCCAATGTTTTAAACAATATGAATGTTTTTTATAACGACATCACTTATCACATCGGTTATCACAGTACGAGCTTTTTGATCAACAATTTTGCCAATGTCAGCGTCGATGCTTTTCACATGAAACTTAGGAAAGTTTTAGCCAATGATTTTTTAATCAAACATAAAAAAAGCGTCAATGCCTTGCAGGTGGAAGTCAATAATATTCATCCCCAGCCTGTCGATTTGAAGGAACAACTGCTGAATTATAAAAAACTCCCCCAAGATACTTTCATTTGGGGGATTGCCGGAAAAAACGTGCCGGTTTATTGCCAGTTTCCCGACCAAAGCAAAATCTTTTTGCTTGGCCGCGAAGGAGCCTTCAATTTCCTTCATGCCTTTTTGGTGCAGCTTTTTTTGGATCAAACTGCCGATAAAAACATAACCATAATCGATTTGGGAGCCTGCTTAAAAGAATGGGAAAATCTGGAATCTTACCGGGAGGATGATAGTATCCTGGAAGAGATGCAAAAAGATACCGATGAGCGTATGAAATTGATGCATCAAAGTAGCGTTAACCATTTCGAAGAATACCGGAAACTTCCGAGCGCGGAGGCTATGACTAGAGAAGTCGTAGTCATAACGGGCCTTGAAAAGATTATCATCGACCAAATAAAAATGCCAACCTTAAGTTATTTACTCCAGGTTGGCAAACAGTGCGGATATGTAATATTGGCTTTATACGACAGTACCGAAGAAGTACCGAATCATCTTTTATCGCTTTTTGAAGATAAACTGATTTTTCATACCGAAAACCCTCTGGCCAACAAGTTATTGGGCTTTCAGGGTGCCAAACAGCTTGATGCTGCGGGGGAGGTATTTCACCTTCGCTTGGATGAAGTGCAGCGTTTCAGTTTTTTACAGACCCCGTTAAGCAATATCGAGTTGATATGCAAATAAAATTACTTGTCGTTATTTTTTTTGTTTATCGGCCTTGGCTTTCCAGGCTTCGATTTGCTCGTAGCGTTCTTTCAAACTTTGTTCGAATTTGGAACTGTCTTTCGGATGGTAGTATTTGCTGCCGACTAAAGCATCGGGCAAGTATTGTTGATTGACCCAGGCATTCGGATAATCGTGCGGATATAAATAAGGGGTTTGGCGAGGATCAAACGAATATTGGTTTTTCAAGTGAAGGGGGAGTGTTCCTCCTTTTCCTTTTTCGATATCCGCCAAAGCGGCATCCACCGCAAGCATTGCCGAATTGGACTTTGGTGACAAAGCCATTTCGATGATGATAACCGATAGAGGAAGTCTTGCTTCCGGGTTTCCCAGTTCCCTCGCCGCATCCACCGCGGCTTTGACGCGCGGTCCAATTCCGGGGTTGGCCAATCCGATATCTTCATAGGCAATCGCCAAAAGGCGCCGGGATAAACTTTGCAAATCGTCAGCCACAATCAGTTTCGCCAAATAGTGGAGGCTTGCATCCACGTCGCTGCCGCGAATCGATTTTTGGAGTCCGCTTAAAGTATCGAAATAGTTATCGTCGCTCGCATCGATGTTGATTACTGGTTTAAGCAAAACACTTTGAGCTTTTTCGAGGTCGATATCTTCGTCCTGGCAGACGGTAAGCAGTGCTTCGAAATTGTTAATCAGGGTGCGGATTTCCCCTCCCGATAATTGAATCAGATAATTAATGACATCATCCGGGATTTTGCCCTTAAATTCGAGCTGTTTGGTGGCGCGACGGATGATTTCCGCCAAATCGTCGTTCGTCAAATCATGGAGTTTATAGATATGAACCCGCGAACGAATCGCCGGATTTACCGCATGATACGGATTCACCGTAGTCAAACCGATCATAATCAAAGTGCCGTCTTCGACATAAGGAAGCAAGAAGTCCTGAATGTCTTTTTTCATGCGATGTATTTCATCGACGATAATCAAAGTCGCTTCGTTGAACCTAGCTTCGTTCACGATTTGTTTGAGTTTATCTTTGGTATCGGTGGAAGCGTTGAAACGGTACCACGGATAACCAGCCATTTTGCATGTCGCTTCCGCAATCGTCGTCTTTCCGCAACCCGGCGAACCGTAAAGAATGAAAGAGAACAGGTGCTTTTTTTCCAGCATTCTGCGTAAAACCCCGTTTTCGCCGACCAGATGGGTTTGTCCGACAATGTCATCATAATGCGAAGGCCGCATAACATAAGCTAAAGGTTTCATGGCCTACCTCCTGTAAGGTAAAATAAGTATAGCACAAATGGAGCAAAAAAACAAAAAAAGTTAGCAATAACCTTGCTAACCGGAATTTTTTATTATGGTGCTCCCACCAAGAATCGAACTTGGATTTTAGCATTACCATTGCTACGTTCTGCCACTGAACTATGAGAGCAACTCGTTTGCTGTAATATTATAGCAAATTACTGCAAAATATTCCAGCAAAATGTTAAAAAAAGATTTGGTAATTAAAGGGCGCTGAGTTTTACCCCGAAGTGCAACAAAATCTAAAAATAAAAACTGCACAATCAATTTGTACAGTTTCTTAGTTAATCTCTTGATAGTTCCATGAGTTAATGCTATTCTTGTTATACACT
>Ga0116189_1000252_pt1 | contig 54974 bp, 42 predicted proteins | sample AD_JPNTR3_MetaG_FD_89895 | JGI IMG/M metagenome (GOLD analysis project Ga0116189, IMG submission 89895) | Active sludge microbial communities of municipal wastewater-treating anaerobic digesters from Japan - AD_JPNTR3_MetaG | ecosystem: Engineered > Bioreactor > Anaerobic > Digestate | place... | reverse complement strand
TTGTGGGATTACGCTTCGGCTACGCCTGCGCTTCATCCCACAAAACATATCATCAAACTTAATAAATATGTCAAAGAACTCTTGTTCTAAAATATATTGCCAAATGGCACAAATATAGGGGGGTTGGGGGGTTGCCCCCCCTCCCAGGGGGGTTGGGGGGTTGCCCCCCTCCCAGGGGGGTTGGGGGGTGTCTCGTCCTAAAAAAAGTTGACAGTTTTTAATTTAATCCTGATATAAGTTTACAAATTTGTTTTCATTAATCTCTTGATGACTCATTGTTAAATTCGTTTCATTATTATATTGTTGATTATCAACTTCTTTTTTGTATGATTTCCAGAGTCTTTGAAGCTTTCCTGTATACATATGTGCCTGGGATGGCGTGAGCATTTCTATACTCGCGTGTGGTCTTTCAGAGTTGTAAATATTAATTATCTGTTCAATAGCTCTATATGCATCACTATAATCTTTAAGATCCATATCATAAAGCCATTCAGTCTTTAATATCCCATTCACTCTTTCGGCAATCGCATTTTCATAAGGATCACCATTCTCTGTCATGCTGATTCTAATCCCATGTGATTCCAATACCTTAACATATTTGACACTACAATACTGTATACCTCGATCAGAATGATGGATTATCTCCTTACATGCTGTTGAAAGCTGACTTATTGCCATATACAGAGCAAGGATGGCGTTATCAGACCCCAAATTGTCTGATAACTGCCATCCGATGATCTTTCTTGAATATGCATCAGTAATAAGATACAGATATAAAAAACCTTTATATGTCTTTATGTACGTAATATCACTCACCCAAACATGATTAGGCCTCTGCGGCGAAAGTCCTTTTATCAAATTTGGATACTTGTGTAGCCAGTGAAACGAGTTCGTTGTTGTGACCCGAAACTTGCGCCTGCGAACCAGTAAACCCTCTCGACGAAGAAGATTAAAAAAAGCATCCCTGCCAATCTGCAGCTGCTGAGGAACTCCCTCTTTTAATATCTTTAACATCTTCCTTCCTCCCAGCCTTTTTTGTGTCTCCCGAATCTGGTTTACTATTGTAAGAATCAAATCCTCATTCAACCTCTCCTTGTAATTGTATTCTTTCCGTTTATAGTATGCCTGTCGTGTCTTGCCAAACAATCCACAGATATTATCAATACCATAACCTTTATCTGTGCAGGCTACTTCTTCGACTGTTTGGCTCCATGTTTTTTTCTTATCGGAATATTAAACTGCCTCTCAGCTATATCAATCATTATATTTAACGCCCTGTTCCTTATTCGCTCTTCTTCCAATTCCTCCTTCAACCTGAGATTCTCAGCTTCTAATTCCTCCAGATTTTTTCCCTTTGTTTCATACTTCCTTTTTGGCATATCGTTTAATGTTTTTGATACACCAAATTTACGCATCCAGTTTAAAACTGCCGAATTCCCTCTTATCCCATATAGCCGCCTGGCTTCTTCCTTGCTAATGAGCCCATTAAAAACCTCATTAACAACTTTCTTCTTAAATTCGTCCGTGTAATAGTTTACTCTTTTCATCTTTGTCCTGTTTTAAGTTTACATTTTTCATAATTTTTGTCAACCTATTTCAGGACAAGACAGGGTTGCCCACTCTCAGGGGGCCGGGGGGTGAGTCCCTGGATGAGAAGTGAAGTTCTGCAATTCCGAATAGCTGTAGTTGAGGAATGAGGAATAAGGAATGAGGAGTGAGGGATGAGGAATGAATATTAATAAAGATAATCCTTTGGGGAATAAACGCCGCTAAAATCCTGATAGCCAAGCGTATCGGGAACTATCTGAGGTAACCATCTTTGATTCTATGAATAAGTTTTATACCTTTGGATGATTTTTAATGAAGTGTTGAACCGGTACAAAAAATTAAAAGCTTACAGCATCCTGCTTGCGTGGATGGTGATATTTCTTCATAATATAATTCCTCACCACCATCAGGACGAGCAGCCTTTTTACTGCCACAGCCTCTTCCACAAAACAATAACCACAGAACAATGCTGCACACACGAAACTGAATTCAAAGGCGCAGGCGAAAACAATACTATAATATGCCACTTCTCCCCTGTATTCTGCCATCCACAAAACTTCGGAGAAGCCGGATTACCTGATAATTCAGCATCTATCCCAGCTGACATATTCTGCAGGAGCGAAATAGTGCACCTGCCCGGATGTGATTTATTTTATAACCCACCGGGTTACGATTCAAATCACCTGAGAGCACCTCCCCTTTCATAATTTTTCATCTGTTTACTCACTGAAAAGGCAGCATAACTGCTTCATTGTTTCATTTTTTTAATCATCATGAAAATGAAAAAACCTGTCATATTTTTTTTAATAGTTTTGTCATTTATTTATTCATCATGCTTCCGTAATTCAGAAAAGAGCCACACCCAAGAAGATGCTCTTCATATTAATGAAAGCCCGGAAGCGCATCAACCACTGCAATCTGCCCCATCAGTCAGACTCGACACCGTAAGAAAAGACTCATTCTCTGAAATAATAAAAACCGGAGGAGTTGTTCTTGCCGGAAGCGGCAATATTGTCACAATAACTGCAAAGTCTGCTGGTATAATCAGGTTTTCCCAACCTGCTGTTTATCCGGGAATGAAGGTAAACAAAGGGCAGATATTGTTTTTTGTTTCCGGCGGTAATCTCACGGGAGAAAATTCTTTCCTTAAATTTCAGCAACTGAGGTCCGACCTCAAAAGAGCCAGAGCAAACTTCGAAAGGGCACAAAAACTTTATCCTGAAAAAATCATTACACAGGAACAATTTCTTACAGCAAAAAATGAATATGAAAAAGTGCTGGCGGAATACGACAATATGAGCATGGTATTCAGAGAAAATGAAGGATTGATTCTTTCTGAAGATGAGGGTTTCATAAGAGATGTATTTATCTCTGAAGGGCAGAAAGTAAGCCCGGGTGAAGCTATTGCCTCGGTACAGACCACCCGGAGTATGGTTCTTAAAGCTCTTGTACCGCCCGACAAAATGAATAAAGTTGCTTCTGTCAGAAGCGCCTGGTTTAAAACAGCCGGTTCAGAAAAACTCTATAAAACGGAAGAGCTGCACGGAAAAATAATTTCCTACGGCAGAAGTACCGGCCAAGATTCCTTTTACCTGCCACTCTTTTTCAGTATTGACTTCCTCCCCGGTGTACCTGAAGGCTCTTTTGCCGAAGTTTTCCTCAGAGGTGAAGAAACACATGATGTAATAACAGTTCCCCTTAAATCAGTCATGGAAGAGTTCGGAAAATATTACGTATTTCTAAAAGATGAAGATGGTGACTTTATCAAAAGATATATCACAACAGCAGGCAATGACGGGGAAAAAGTCATAGTAACAGAAGGCCTTTCGGCCGGTGAAGTATTTGTTGCAGATGAAGCATATCAGGTAAAGCTCCAGCAGATGTCAGGAAACATTCCTGCTCATGTGCATAATCATTAATAGTCAGTGCCATGCTTAACAGAATTATTGACTTTTCACTGCGGAACAGGCTGATAGTTCTTGCCTGCACACTATTACTGCTGCTCATTGGCACATGGATAACCCTGACGATGGACATTGACATCTTTCCGGAACTCACAGCTCCAACAGTGGTCATTATGACCGAGGCTCAGGGTATGTCGCCTGAAGAAGTCGAAAGACTCATCACTTTCCCTATTGAAACTGCCATTAACGGTTCGACCAGCATAAGGAGGGTAAGGTCCAACTCTTCAATGGGTTTTTCGATTGTATGGGCCGAATTCGACTGGGGTACTGATATTTACAGGGCAAGGCAGACTGTCACCGAGAGGCTTTACCAGGTATCGGAACAGCTGCCTGCAGATGCCGGCAAACCGGTTCTGGCACCGCAGTCGTCACTGCTCGGCGAAATGATGATAATTGCAGTTACATCCGACTCCCTGAACCCCATGGACCTGCGTACCTTTGCCGGATGGAGCATCACACCCAGACTCCTGTCCATTCCCGGCGTGGCACAGGTGCATGTTATAGGAGGCGATGAAAAAGAATATCAGATTCTTGCTGATCCCCTGAAAATGAACTATTACAACGTATCAATAGATGAACTGCTGGAAGCATGCAGAAACATAAATGAAAACAGTCCGGGAGGATTCATAAACCAGCACGGAAATAAATATATCGTCAGAGGCATAGGCAGAACCAGTGATCCCGGTGACATTGCCGCAGGTGTCATTAAAACGGTTAACAATCAGCCTGTTAAAATCGGCAATGTGGCTGAGGTCACCATAGGCTCTTCACCAAAAATAGGTACGGCTTCATACAATGGACACAATGCAGTACTTATTACTGTTACACGGCAACCACATGCAAACTCAGTAAAACTTGCCGGTGAAATAATCAGAGTAACAGATGAAATACAAAAAAATGCAGGGAACAAGATTGTAATTCACACAGGGGTTTACAACCAGGCTGCTTTTATAAAAACTGCTATTAACAATGTATTGAAGGCACTTACCGAAGGAGGTATTTTTGTTATCCTGATTCTCTTCATTTTTCTTTTCAACTTCCGCACAACCTTTATCTCGGTTCTTGCAATCCCTTTTTCATTGCTTGTGTCGGTCCTCACACTGAGGCTGCTGGGCTATACCATCAACACAATGAGTCTGGGAGGTATGGCAATAGCCATCGGTTCACTTGTGGATGATGCCATTATTGATGTTGAGAATTCATGGAAACAGCTGAGGTTAAACGCACTGAAGCACGGTACAGAAAAAGAGCATCCACTTAGAGTAATACTCAGGGCATCGGTTGAGATGAGGTCATCTATTGTAAATGCCACAGCGGTAATAATTGTAACATTTCTTCCTCTTTTTCTTCTGGAAGGCTTCGAAGGGAGAATGCTCAAGCCGCTTGGAATTGCATTTATTGTTTCACTTTTTGCCTCAATGGTTATAGCCATTACTGTCACTCCGGTTCTTTGCAGCTATCTGTTGACTAACGAAAAGAGATTGCTTAAGCTTGCCCGAGGTGCATGGGTAGAAAGAAATCTCACCTCAGCCTATAAAAAAGTGCTTGAGCCTGCACTGAAGAGACCCGGAATTATCATAGCCTCTGCAGCAACACTTCTTGCTGTGTCAGTGATAATGCTTGTCACCTCCGGAAGCTCTTTTCTTCCGCCCTTCAATGAAGGAGCACTTACGGTAAATATCGGACTTATGCCAGGCACTTCCATCGAGGAATCGGATAAAATTGGACGAATGGCAGAAGAAATATTACTGGGAATTCCCGAAGTAAAAGCAGTATCGCGCAAAACAGGAAGGGCAGAACTTGCAGAACACTCTTTCGGAGAGAATTTTTCTGAGCTTGATGTTCCCTTTGAGCTGCGAAAAAGGAGCAGGGCCGACTTCTTTGCTGATGTTCGCAGCAGACTTGCAAAACTACCAGGTGCCAGCGTGGAGGTTGGACAGCCGATAACACATCGTATCGATAACATGCTTTCGGGTTCAAAGGCAAACATTGCCATCAAAATTTTCGGAGATGATCTAAATGTTCTATACAACCTTGCACAGGAAATAAAGCATGAAATATCTGATATAAAAGGCATTGCAGACCTAACGGTTGAACAGCAGGTTGAAACACCCCAGCTGAAGATCAAACCAAGGCGCGAGTTACTTGCAATGTATGGTATACCTGCAGGAAAGTTTACATCTTTTATCAGATGTATGCTGGGAGGTGAAACGATTTCGGAGGTATATGAGGAGGAGAAGCGTTTCCCGATGGTTGTGAGATACAACGACGAAACAAGAGCATCTATTGAAGGCATAAAGAGCTCACTCATCGACACACATGATGGAAGGAAGATACCTCTTACTATGGTTGCAGAAATTGAATCATCATCGGGTCCGTATAGCATCAACAGGGAAAATGTGCAACGCAGAATAGTCATCTCGGTAAATGTTTCGGGTAGTGACCAGGGAACAGTAGCAAAGAACATCCGTAACAGGATTGAAAAGAATATCACACTGCCTGTAAGCTACCGCATTGAGTACAGCGGGCAGTTTGAAAACGCAGCCCGTGCTGCACGAAGGCTTCTTCTGGCTTCAGTTGCAGCATTGATTGCTGTTTTTATGATACTTTACAATGAATTCAGAAAAAAATCACTGGCGCTGATAATACTTCTCAACCTGCCCCTCGCATTGATAGGAGGTTTCTTCGCTGTAAAACTCTCTTCAGGCGTTGTGAGCATTCCTGCCATCATTGGTTTCATAACCCTCACTGGCATTGCAACCCGCAACGGGATACTGCTTGTTTCAAGATACACCCACCTGAAAGAAGAAGGTGTACCTATTAAGGAGAGGATTATAAGAGGTTCTGCTGACCGTCTTAACCCTATACTCATGACAGCCCTGACAGCAGCCTTTGCCCTCATCCCCCTTGCTCTGGGAGGTGATAAAGCCGGCAACGAAATTCAAAGCCCTATGGCTGTTGTCATACTGGGCGGACTCCTGAGTTCAACACTGCTAAATCTATTTGTTGTGCCTGCAGTCTATTCTGTTGCCGAAAAAAATAGTTCACAAGAAAATGCTAAATCAGAATAATATGTCGGTTAAAACTATAACGAAATTTTTAGTTATATTAATCAGCATTCCGTTAGCCGGTCAGGATTTGAATTCCTTTCTCAGAGAGGTTGCTGAGAACAATCCTGAGATAATAGCATACCGTAAAATGCTTGAAGCCCGCAAGGCTGAAGCCCGGACAAATCTATATCCTTCCGGACCTGAAGCTTCATTTGGCTATATGCCTGGAAGCGGTTCGACTGCCGGAACAAAGAAGACCTGGTCGGTAAGCCAGAAATTTGATTTTCCTGCAAAATATCTGGCAATGAAAAATATAAGCCGGAATACCATATCTCTTGCCGAACAGGAATTCGAACTCGGAAAACTTAATATACTGCTTGAAGCAGAAATAACTGCATATGATTATCATTTCAGGAAAAGACTTCTGGCACTCTACGAGAAACGCAGTAATGATTGTTCAGTTTTACTGGAAGCATGGAAGAAAAAACTTGAAGAGGGTGAGACTACCATAAACGAATATAACAGAATTGCCCTTGAGCTGTCGGCAGTCAGATTGAGAAAGAGCAATATTGAGGCTGAGATAAAGTCGCTTGAGCAAAAACTTTTATACCTCGCCGGTGGCAAAATTAACTTTCCTGAAGCAATCGAATATCCTGAAGATCTAACCATCGAGCCTGATTCTCTGATAAAGATTAAGCTGTTAAAACATCCTGCCTTTCTCATTCCTGTAAGGGAATATGAGCTCAGCTTCAGTGAGATGTCGCTCGGACGCTCATCCGGCCTTCCCGAATTGATGGCCGGGTATTCCTCAGAAATTTTGCCATCGGAAACATATACCGGTCCGGTTATAGGCATTTCAATACCTCTATGGGCAAGTTCGGGTAAGCTGAAAAGTGCAAGGGCAAGGGTTTATCAGGCTGAGGCTTCGATGAACTCAACAATTGAAAAACTTAAGTCGGAGATAAAAAGGGAATATGCAGTAATGGAATCTCTTAAATCAGCAATCAACGATTTGAAGAACATACTGAAATCCTCAGGCAGTACTGCAGCACCTGAGAAGGCATTGCTTGAAGGAGAGATAACCATTACCGAATATTTTGCCCTCATCTCGGTGATATATGATACTGAAGAGAGGCTTATTGAAACCGAAAATGAATATTGTAATATAGTTTCAATGATTAATGATTATACTCTTGCTGAGAGATTTAATGGATTATGATTTTTCAATAGCACACTGATGACACGGATTGAACAGATTTTCACAGATTAATAAATGCTATTTGTTGTATCTGTATAATCTTTGTGCCGATAAAATATAGAAACTGATTCCTTTTTCATAAAAAATAAAAGCAGGTTATGTTATGTGTAACCTGCTTTTAATAAATGAATCTTTTATTGGTTTTTACCTACCGGTAATGGTTTCTGATCACACTAAAATTTTTGTTGTCAGATTCGTAATGCTTTTCTGGATTGCACCGAAGCAGTCGCCGTCCTTTGTACGGTCCTGTTCAACGATCATGTACTTCATGCCAGCCGTCTGCTTTGCGGCAATGATTGCCTTGAAATCAATTAATCCCTCACCTACGGGTGCGAAATCGTCAACACCCTCGGTAGTAAAGAAAGGTTCCTGCTTTGTATACATATCCTTCAGATGGAACAGTTCAAACCTGCCGGGATATTTGTTAATGATATCCACCGGGTTCTGACCTGCTTTTGTTACCCAGAAAACATCAAGTTCAAGGGTTACGTAATTCGGATCAAGTTCGGCCATCATAACATCAAAATAAGGGATCTTACCTTCAACGGTATCAAATTCGAAGTTATGGTTATGGTATCCGAACATTATGCCATGATCCTTCATTATCTTACCAACCTGGTTCCAGTCGGCTGCCATTTTCTGGTAGCTGGCAATTGTTGTTCTTGCTTCCGGAACAATCCATGGCTGGATGCAGTATTTAACACCGAGTTTGGCATGGTCTTCAGCCATCTTTGTGGCATTCTCGAGTGTTATGCCCTGTGCCTCAACCTGAGTATGGCTGCTGAGAATCTCCATTCCAAGATCCTCTACCAGTTTCCTGAACTCCTCAGGTTCATAACCGTAAAATTTTCCATTTTCATAACCGGCCAATTCAACATATTTGTATCCCATGTCGGATACTCTCTTCAGTGAGCCGGGAACATCCTTGAATATCTCATCACGGATGGTATACAGCTGAAGACCTATCCCGAAACTCTTTGGATCGGGAGCTGCCTTCTTTGCTCCTGTGCCCTTGCAGGCATTTTGTGTCAGCAGAAAGGCACCGGCTGCTCCTGCAGCGGTCAGCCTGATAAAATCTCTTCTTGAATGTCTGTTTTTCATAAGCGGTTAAATTAGTTAAACTTTAATAAATATCTGATTTATAATTATTTAAACAATTTCACATTTCTCCTTTCCTCAAAAAATCTGTGCTTTCAGTCGGGGAATAAAATTAAAACATTCATAATTAATATAAAAATGAAAAAGATGTTTTTATTCTATCTGCCGTTATGAAAAAATTGACAGGAAAATACCTCTTTTCAGAGGGTTAGGGGGTGAAATATGTCAGGCCCCCTACCAGAGGCGTTGGGGGTAAGTAATTGCGAATTAATTAAAAAAAAGGAATAGGAGCGAAAGTATAAATTTCAATTATGGTACAGGAAGCTCACAGGAAAAGGCAGGATATTTCTGCGTAAATTTTTAATACCTTTACCGTATTATTACTTGGCATGAAGAATTCAGTTCTGATATTTTTTCTATCACTACTGCTAATTCCAGTCAGGTCTCAGGAGCCGGAGAGGGTATTTCCTTTCAGGCTTGGGGCAGAAGACCTTTATCTGCCTGTCGACACTGTTGAGATGAGTGTTATATCGGCAAGCCGCAGTTCAAAGAAGATAGGTGAATTGCCAATTACCATACATGTCATAACCCGTGAGGAGATTATCCGCAATCATTATTATACTCTGATAGATGCAATAAAGACGTTACCTGGAGTTCGCGTTTCGCAACCCGGTTCGGGTGAGCTCGGGGAAAGCTTCCAGCTAAGAGGTCTCACTGGCAACCTTTATACCATGATACTTATAAACGGTCTGCCTGTAAAGCCCAGTGCAGTAGTGGGTATGCCTGTGCTGGCACAGCTGCCGGTGCGTCAGGCAGAGAGAATAGAAATAATCTATGGCCCGGCCGCAGCAATATATGGTGCCGACGCAGTTTCTGGCGTAATCAATATTATAACCCGTGAAGCCGAAAAAGGAACTTTCGTTCTGGGAGATGTGAGCATAGGCCAGGATAATTTCAGAAACACTGACTTTATGGTTGGCGGTAAGGCAGGAAAAGACAAAAATATACTCCAGTACAGCTTTTACGGTGGTTTGAACGAAACAGGCGATCTTAACATTAAGAAGAAATATGAGCAGATCTATAATCCAATGCACTACCTTCATGAAAAAGGTTACAGATACCTGCTCGGCTCACAATATTTTGATCCTGCTGACATAACCGAACAGGTGCTTTTCAACTATGGAATACGCCCGACTGATTTCATGCGCGAAAACTACATGATAAACTATGATGGCTCAATAAATAATCCCGAAATGCAGGACCTGCCCGGTATGAGTTCCCTTCTGGGTTTCAACCTCAGGTTCAGAGGCGTGAGCATTTCATACAACAACATGTACCGGCGGCTTCATAGCTCAATCGGACAATCGACCTATCTGTTCAAATATAACAATCCCCAGAACTTCTGGGGAGAAAATATCAGAACCACAACACTCAGTTACAGCAGGGACTGGACTTCCAGATTTTCGACCACAACAAACTTCTCAAACGTCACTTACCGCATGGACAATAACTCCAGTATGGGGGTGACGTTTATCGATTACACAGATAAAGTATACCGTTATGCTGCCGGTAGGGATATGCTATTCGAACAGCTTTTCACCTTCATGCCGGTTAACAGTCTCGAAATAATGTCGGGTATAACTTACCAGCTGTCAGGTAACCTGCCGCAAACAAATTTCCTGGATTCACCATTCCGGCCGGGTGAATATAAATACTTCAGTAAATACGTCTATGTAGAAGATTCTGTTTCAGGCAGATTTGGAATAAACCCAATCGTCTACCATAATATTTCTGCCTTCACGCAAACATACTATTCTATAAGTTCCTTCAGATTTATGGGAGGATTGCGATTCGACAGGAATTCACTTTACGGATCAAGTATAAATCCCAGGCTTGCAGCACTCTATATATTTAACCAGCGTACAAGTATAAGAGCTTCAGCAGGATTTGCTTATAAAGCGCCACCATCGTCAATGTCATACCAGTCGCTGGCCTATAAAGCCGGCACAAATCACGATAGCCTGATTTATCTAACTATCCCCAATCCCAATCTTGAACCGGAAAAATATATGTCAGTCGAACTTGGTGTGGCAAGAACAACCAGAAAAAGGGTAACGTATGACATATCAATATATTACAATTCTATAAGAAATCTCATTCTGAACAAATATGTCAGGCTCAGTGAACTCAGTCTACCCCGCGCAATTATTAAGCCCGACACCGCTACCGTTCTTGTAAAAGAGAACGAAAAGAGCGCCGTTTCCAGATTATACGGCCTTCAGATAAATATCAAAATGAATGATATTGTAAAATCAATAAATCTTGATGCCGAGCTGAGTCTCTCATTTGGCAAATCGAGTCAAACATTTCCCGATATTATTGAGTTAGCTACTAACTTTCTTGGCAATTTCAAGCTTGTTCCGAATCATTTCGGACAACTTAATGTTTCAATGGAACCTGCAAAGAATTTGTATATAAGGGTATCAAGCATATGGGAATCGAGCTGGCTTAGGGTTATTATTCCTTTCAAAGACATTTATAACAATATTTTCAAAGATTTTGACGGTTTTTACAGCATGGATGCTGTTGTTGACTACAGGATAGGAAGCAATCTCAGTACTTTCATTAAAATCAATAACATTTTTGATGAAAAGTATGGTGGACCGGCCTATTCGGGAATGAATACTCCCCTACCCTACAGCCCGCAGCTTGGAAGAAGCATACAGATCGGATTAACTTATACGTTAAACTGATGCGGTTGAGAATTAAATATCCAATATATTTTTACCTGCTAATTGCGTGGCTTCCAGCTTTTTCGGAGAGCCTCCACGGGCAGGATATCAAAACAACCGACACACTTCTCCTAAAACAGAGAATGAATGACTCTCTCACTACAGTTAACCTGCTTCAGACAGCCATAACCATGATAAAAGCAGGAGAAGATGAAAGTGCTCTCTCAGTAATTTCTAAAGCCGAAGAAATTGCATCGTCAGACGAATTTTTACTCATTGAAGCAGAATGCCAGAAACTGGCAGGTGATATTTATAGCCGGAGGTCTGATTCCTGGGAAGAAATGCTTACGTCTTACCTGAAAGCGATCTCCATTTATAACCGAACAGGTAACAGGGAAAAAGAAGCCGAAATAACTAAAATTATAGCTGATAATTATTTCAGGAATGGGCTTTACAAAAAGGCTGCCCTATGGTATCAGCAAACATTCGAACTCTATAAAGAACTCAAATCATTAAACCTGGCTGGACTGGCTGAACTTACAGCAACTGCATGGTATAACCTGCCCGATGATACACTGTCGCTAAAATGGTACAACACAGCTCTTTCATATTTTGAAACTGAAGGAAATGTCGAAGGTAGTATAAGATGTACCAGAAAAATTGCTTCGCTTTACGCTGAAACAGGAAATTATAAAGAGGCTGAAGAAAAATACTTCGGATTGCTTGATATTTATAAAAGCCGTAATGATTCTCGAAACATATCGCTGATATACAATAATCTGGGAGTTATTAAATACCGTCAGAAAGAACTAACGGCAGCTCTGAACTTTTTCAGGGAAGCTGAAAAAGAACAAATTAAATCTGAGCCAGATTATTATTTTCTTACAGATGTTTCCTCGAACATTGCTATAACATTACAAGCTGCGGGCAACCAGGCAGAAATGATGAGGAATTTCAGCAGGGCACTCGATTATGCCCGTAAGTCGGAGAGAAAAGATGAACAGGCAAGAATAGCCTACCTGCTATCGCTGATATATTTCAACAGAGGAGATAATTATCATGCCGACCTTTATTGCAAGGAGTGTGTGGAATCGGCAGGTGCGTCAGGTGCATATGCAATAATGCAGGAGTGCTACCAAACCTGGTCGGGTGTGATGGAGAAATCGAATGATTTCATTAAAGCTCTTGAGTATTATGAGAAATACCTCAACCTGAGGGATTCACTTAACTTTGAAAAAAGGCTGGCAGAGCAGAAGGAAGCTGACAGGCAGAATTATTTCGACCAGGTTGAACAGAGAATTAAGCTCGATATTGCAGGTGAAGAAATCAGCAACCTTGAAATGAAAACTTTAAGGGCTGAGTCGGCACGAAGGGAGAATGAACTTAAACTTCTCCTCAAGCAGCAGGAGCTTGACCGTTCGGAAAGAGAGAGGCTGGCACAGTCGCTTGCCCTTGAACGTGAAAGATTCCAGCTTAACAGGAGGGAGCAGGAAGTTATGGCACTTCGACAGCAACAGAGAATCGACAGTCTGGAACTTGTCCAGAAAAGAAACGAAGCACTGGTACTGGAGCAGAACAACCGGCTACTTGAATCGGAAAAACAGCAACAGCAGTTAACCATTGAAAAGGAGAAACAGATAAGACGCCTGGCTACAGGGCTCGGTGTTCTTATGGCTGTTGTTGCTGTGATGATTTTGGTCGGACTCATATCGACAAGGAGAAAAAACCAGCAGCTGGCAGAAAGCAAACGCAAAATCGAAATGATTAATGCTGATCTTGAGCAAAAGAATGTGGAAATTCTCAGTCAAAAAGAAATCATAGAGCAGAAAAACCAGGCAATTACTGACAGTATTCAATATGCGAAAAGGATACAGACTGCTGTACTTCCGCCTGTCGATTTTCTTTCTGAATGGGGGTTTGAAAGCTTCATCCTGTTTCGCCCTAAAGACATTGTGAGTGGAGATTTTTACTGGGGAAAGAGAAAAGACAATAAAATCATTGTTGCTGCTGCCGATTGCACAGGCCACGGTGTGCCAGGCGCATTCATGAGCATGCTGGGCAATGCCTTCCTCGACGAAATTTTCAATACTACAGAAGTCACCGATGCTGCATCGGTCCTCAATTTGCTGAGAGACGAAGTGATTACCGCTCTCAAACAAAAAGGAGTAACAGGTGAAGCAAGAGATGGAATGGATATTTCACTCTGCATAATTGACAGGGAAAGGCTCAAATTAAACTTTGCCGGTGCAAATAATCCGCTTTACCTGGTCCACAACAGCCAGCTTATAAAGATCCCTTGCGACAAAATGCCTATAGGTATTCATTTCACAGAACTCATTCCATTTACAAACCAGTATTCGGATATCCAGCTTAACGATGTGCTGTATCTCTTTACCGACGGCTATGCTGACCAGTTTGGAGGTGAAAAAGGAAGAAAGTTCATGTATAAACAATTTCAGGCACTTCTACTGAATAACCATCACCTCCCGATGGAGCAACAGAAAAATGTTCTTGAAAAAACATTCGATGATTGGAAAGGGAATTATGAACAGGTCGACGACGTTCTTGTAATAGGTATCAGAATCTGAATATTCTTTTATATTCAGAAAATCCATCAACATGATATTTTTCATTAAATGCTTGATTCAAAAAACAATATTATCAGAAAAATGTTCCTGAAAAAAATTTTAAACATTATTTTTTAATGTCTGTAATTCTTATCCGCATTGTGCTATCTTTGTAAAAAATTTTTAAATAATTAATCATGAAATTCAAACATTTACTTCTGTTAATTGCCGGGTCGGCTCTGATTCTTTCGTCATGCGGGAAAAAAGCCGTTTCAGGTGCAAAATTAAAAGACTACAATGATACCCTTTCGTATGCATTTGGAGTAAATATTTATTACTCTCTTTTGCAGGACAGCATTGATTTAAATCCTCTTGCAATAGCTAGAGCGATGGTAGATGCGAAAAATAACAAAAGCTTCATGAGTGAGGATATTGCCAGGGCTTTCCTCTACGGATATCTCAGCAAGAAGGAGGAAGAGCAGGCAGCCCGACAGGATGAAATCAACAAAGAGCTCTTCAGCAGCAACATCGCAAAGGGTGACTCTTTTCTACAGGCAAACAGAAATAAACCCGGAGTTATCGTCACAGAAAGCGGACTTCAATACAAAATTTTAAAACTTGGAACAGGGCCTAAACCTGATGAAAATGACAGCGTGAAAGTCAATTATACAGGAACATTTATTGACGGCACCAAGTTTGATTCATCATACGACCGCGGCGAACCTGCTGAGTTCCTTGTAGGAAACGTTATAAAAGGCTGGGTTGAAGGACTTCAGCTGATGCCGGAAGGGTCAAAATTCGTACTCTATATACCACCCGATCTTGCATACGGTGCAGGCGGCGCAGGAAATGTTATCCAGCCATTCACAACTCTTGTCTTTGAAGTCGAACTTTTACAGGTTAAAAAACAACAATAAATAAAGTTCTGTACCGGAAATGGCTTTCGAAATTACCGGAAAAATCATCGACATTCTGCCGGTTGTCAATGTAAGTGACAGATTCCGGAAAAGGGAATTTGTAATTGAAAAAAAAGATGCAGGCGGAGGCATCGTCTTTGTTGAATACATAAAATTTCAACTTGTTCAGGAAAAGTGCGACATTATTGACGATTCATTCCTGAATGAGGAAGTAAAAGTCTATTTCAATATTAAAGGCAACAGGTGGGAAAAAGATGGAAGGGTAAGCTATTTTACCAATCTCGACGCATGGAAGATTGAAAAGATTTCAGCCCGGACAAATGAACCGGAAGCCATAACGAACCTTTCTCAGGAAAATGTACCACCTGAACCGGAAGAATTCAGTGATCTGCCTTTTTAGTGCTCCGGCAGGCATGTTATACAATAATATTAATATTGTGTATCTGAGAAACAGATACATTATTTTCGAATATTTGTTTCTGATCAAATGATTCTTTTTTTTGAGGTATCAGGTAACAGGATTTACGCCGTTGACTCTCCTGAAGCTCCGGGAAAAAAGGAGATTGAAAAACTCATCTGGCTTTTCGGAAACGCTTTATTGCTGAGCCGGGAAACAGTAGACGGCTTATTTATTGGCCCCAGAAAAGAGATGATAACTCCATGGAGCACCAATGCGGTGGAAATTACCCAGAACATGGGTATTCAAGGAATAAAAAGGATTGAAGAGTTCCTGCCAGCTTCCGGCAACAATCCGGAATATGATCCTATGCTTCAGGCTCTCTACAGAGGACTCGACCAGAATATATTCACAATAGAAAGAAAACCTGACCCAATCATTTATATTGATGACATAAAGGAATACAACGAGAAGGAAGGTCTTGCACTGAGTGACGAAGAAATCAAATATCTCGAAGAATTGTCGGTTTCTATCGGACGCAAGCTTACTGACAGTGAAATATTTGGCTTTTCACAGGTTAATTCTGAGCACTGCCGTCATAAAATTTTCAACGGCATCTTTATAATAGATGGTGAGGAGATGGGAGCAACGCTGTTTCAGCTAATTAAAAACACCACCCATCTTAACAGAAATTATGTTGTATCGGCTTACAGGGACAACTGCGCCTTTCTGAAGGGACCCGTGATTGAACAATTTGCACCTTCATCGCAGGATAAACCCGATTATTTTACGGTAAAAACTTTTGAATCGGTTCTTTCGCTTAAGGCCGAGACACACAATTTTCCTACAACAGTAGAGCCTTTTAACGGTGCCTCCACGGGAACAGGAGGTGAGATAAGAGACAGAATGGCAGGGGGAAAAGGTGCTTTTCCCGCCGCAGGTACTGCCGTTTACATGACCTCATATCCTCGTCCTGACGGAGGAAGGCCATGGGAGAAAGCCATACCTCCAAGGAAATGGCTCTACCAGTCTCCGGAAGATATATTGATAAAAGCATCCAACGGCGCCAGCGATTTTGGAAATAAATTCGGACAGCCATTGATATGTGGTTCGGTAATGACTTTCGAACACATAGAAAACGGAAAGATATACGGTTATGATAAAGTAATAATGCTTGCCGGAGGTATCGGAACCGGAAAGAAGAAAGACAGTGAAAAAGCCAAACCCGAGAAGGGCGACATAATAGTGCTTCTTGGTGGTGACAATTACCGAATCGGCATGGGAGGTGGAGCTGTTTCCTCGGTCGAGACTGGTAGATACGACTCTTCCATCGAACTGAACGCCGTACAGAGAGCAAACCCTGAAATGCAGAAAAGAGTATATAATGCCATCCGGGCCCTTTGTGAATCGGATAACAATCCAATAATTTCAATTCACGATCATGGTGCCGGAGGGCATCTGAACTGCCTGTCGGAACTTGTCGACCCTGCAGGTGGAAAAGTGGACATCAGTAGACTCCCAATTGGTGACCCAACACTTTCTGCCAGAGAAATAATCGGCAACGAATCGCAGGAAAGAATGGGACTTGTACTGAAGCCACGAGATGCAGAAACACTTGAAAAAATAGCCGGAAGAGAAAGAGCCCCTTTCTATATCATCGGAGAAATAACCGGAGACCACAGGTTTGTATTCTACAACTCAGCAACGGGTGAAAAGCCGATGGATCTTGACCTAGATGCTCTCTTCGGGAAGCCTCCCAGAACAGTAATTAAAGACACAAAAATTACCAACAGTTTCAGGAGTATATCCTATAACCCTGCGAAGATTCATGAATACCTTACCATGGTTCTTCAGCTCGAAGAGGTTGCATGCAAAGACTGGCTTACTAACAAAGTTGACCGTTCAGTTACAGGCCGTATAGCAAAGCAGCAGTGTGCAGGAATGCTTCAGTTACCGCTCAACAACCTTGGAGCTATTGCACTCGACTACAGGGGAAAAGCAGGGATGGCAACTTCAATAGGTCATGCACCTGTTGCAGGTCTTCCTGACCCCGCGGCTGGTGCAATCCTTTCAATAGCCGAAGCTCTGACAAACATTATCTGGGCCCCTCTGAAAGACGGTCTCAAAAGCGTCTCACTCTCAGCCAACTGGATGTGGCCATGCAAAAACCCGGGAGAAGATGCACGCCTCTACGAAGCAGTAAAGGCTGCAAGTGAGTTTGCCATTGAACTGGGAATCAACATACCCACTGGCAAGGACAGCCTCTCAATGACGCAAAAATATCCCGATCAGACAGTTTATGCACCCGGTACAGTAATCATTTCTGCAGCAGGAGAAGTTACAGATGTAAGTAAAATTATTGAACCAGTCGTATCGGTAGATCCTTATACCAGCCTCATTTATATTGACATGAGCCGCGACAGTTTCAAACCTGGCGGAAGCTGTCTGGCACAAGTGCTTAATTGTGTGGGAGATGAAGTGCCTGCAATAAACGATGCTGCATACTTCAGGGACGTCTTCAACACCGTTCAGAGTCTCATTAAATCGGGCAATATTATATCGGGCCATGACATCTCTGCAGGCGGAATGATAACTACACTTCTGGAGATGTGTTTCGCAAACACTGAGGGAGGACTGTCGATAAACCTTTCAGCTATTGATGAACCCGACACTGTAAAACTGCTCTTCAGCCAGAATCCTGGAATCATCATCCAGGTAAAGGACGAGATGGAGGTATCAGAAATACTGGCTGAACATGGAATATCATATTACGCTATAGGACATCCGGTGTATGAAAGAAAACTGACAGTAGTAAACGGAGAAGAAAAATACGAGTTTGACATCGACATATTACGCGACACATGGTTCAGAACATCTTATCTGCTCGACAGACGGCAGTCAGGTGAAAAACTTGCAAAGGAGAGGTTTGAAAATTACAAAAACCATGTTATCAACTTCAGCATACCCAATTTTAAAGGCACCTTCAAGGCGTTAGGTATAACCCCAACACGGCGCAAGAAAAGCGGCGTAAGAGCTGCCATAATAAGGGAAAAAGGTGTAAACGGCGACCGTGAGATGGCTTATGCACTATGGCTTGCCGGCTTCGATGTGAAAGATGTTCACATGACCGACCTTATATCAGGCAGGGAGACACTTGAAGATGTCAATATGATTGTGTTTGTGGGTGGGTTCTCAAACTCTGACGTGCTGGGCTCCGCAAAGGGATGGGCAGGTGCATTCAGATACAATAAAAAAGCACGTACCTCACTCGAAAATTATTACAAAAGATCCGACACTCTTTCGCTGGGTGTATGCAACGGATGCCAGCTTATGGCAGAACTCGGGCTTATTTACCCCCATCACAAAGAGATGCCAAAACTATTGCATAACGCATCACATAAGTTTGAATCGGCCTTCCTGGGAGTTAAAATCCCCGACAATCATTCTGTTATGCTGGGAAATATGTCGGGTATGGAACTCGGCATATGGGTAGCACACGGTGAAGGAAGATTCAACCTTCCATACGAAGAAGAGAGATACCATGTAGTTTTGAAATACAGCAGGCATACTTATCCTGCAAATCCCAATGGTTCAGATTATGATATTGCCGGAATCGCTTCGGAAGACGGCCGCCATCTTGCTATGATGCCTCACCTCGAAAGAGCTTTCTTCCCCTGGCAATGCGGCTATTACCCCGAAGAGAGGAAAAAAGACGATATAACCCCATGGATGCAGGCGTTTGTTAATGCAAGAAAGTGGATCGAAAACAAAATAAAGGAAAAATAACACCTCAGGCTATCTTGACATCGGAGTAAGCATCACCGACATCAGCATTGTATTAACCGGCTCATTCTGCCAGTTTTTTCTGTTATCCAGGGCAATTATTTTCTCACTGATAACCTGTACATTATATTCACCCGGGTTCTGAACATAGAAAGTCCCGGCATACGAATCGGCTCTGTAATAAGGAGATTTAACATTACCGGCATTCCTCACAATCTTATTCCCAACAGGCTTAACTTCGAGCCTTTCCCCGTTAATATCAATCGTTACCGGAGCTCTATAACCAAGATTCATAGTGTCCTTTGCAGCACTCACCAACCACACTCCATAACGCCCGGGTTTTGTAATTTTTATGCTCCATTCGGCAGTATTAAGAGAAGGATCTGTCCTGTTATGATAACACGTCGCCTTTTCAACATCAAGAGATATAGTACCATCATCACGCTGAGTTATAACAACAGTATCACTTTCAGCCGACAGTTTATTTTTATTGCTGCATGATGACAGTGATATAAAAGACAATATTACCAATAAATTTATCCAACCAAATTTCATGTGTTAATAATCAATTAATTAAAATAATATCATACTTCTTTTAACCCGGTTTTGCTGTACAATTTTAACGTATCAACAGGTAAAAATATTTTGGTGTAAATCTAATAAAATTTTTATTGGATTTTGTTAAGTGAATTGAACAGTTTTACTATGGAAGCTTCTACCCAAGGAGTTGATTGACCATCTCCCTGAGATTCACTGATGCAGTTCTGATTCTTTTACTCTGAACACTGGAAATTTCTTCGGCAACTATTTCTGCTATATCTGCCACCCTTGTTTTTGAAACCCTGGAGAAGGTCTTTTTACATAGTGGACATGAAGTGGCAACGATATCAGGATTTCCGGCTGTAAGTCTTTTTATGGCATCTACTGCAATTGCGTTTTTCTTTGAAGGAGGAAGAAATATATTGGCAAGTGAATTGCCACAGCAAAGCGATTTTTCAGCCTCTTCGGGAACTGAAACAAGATCTGCCACCCATGAAACAACATCTCTCGGTTCCTCATAAATACCTGCAACCCTTCCCAGTTCACAGGGATCGTGATAAACAACTTTCTTATGTGAATAATTGAATCTGATTGCTTCGTTATCAATAAGGTTCTTAATATATTGTGAGTGATGAAGTATCTCAGTATCAATGTAATAACTTGACCTGAAAATGTTATAACAAATAGGACACGAAGTAACAAGTTTACTTGCACCTGATTTCCATATCAGATCCGAATTAAAGTTTATCAATTCCCTTGCCTCCCTGTCATTACCTGCCAGCATCAGGGGTCTTCCGCAGCATGCACCTTCTACCTCATCCATGAACCATACTTTTTCATTTGCTGCCCTGAAAATCTTAATCATCGCTTCCTTTATCCCTGGTGTAAGATGAGTCATGCATCCTGCAAAATAGATTGTATCAGCTTTTTCAACTCTTATATTGCTTCTTATTTTGTAATTCTGAGTTTTACCGCTTGATGCAGGTTCATGGTTAAGGTGTTCACGGAAGTATCCCATCCATCTGTTCTCGTACAGCGGTTTTCCTGTTTTATTTCTTCTTTGTATCATTCTAACGGCTGAAACTTCAATCCCGACTGGACATGCTTCCTCACACCTGCCGCACATCAGGCAATTGTATGCCTTCTCGGTTACATCTTCATTATTCCTCAATGCTCTGTGAAGATAAACGGGCTGTATGTTGTTTATACCTGTAACGAAGCTCATCTGACAGGCATCGATGCACATTCCGCAGGAAGAACATGAATGAACCTCCACCTCTGCAAATGTACCTGCTTTATCACCGGTGGTAATTCCCGAGTTTCTCATAAAAATAAGAAACAGCTCAGTAGGAATGTGCATATAACGTGTCACAGGCAGTAGAATAAAGAATACTCCCAGTGAGAGTGAATAGAGCCACCAGAATGGATAAGCCAGTGACTCAGCTGGCAGAAAAGATGCTAACCATGCACCTGTTGTTCCTGTAAGGAAGCTTCCCGAACCATGTGCACCACAGGTAAGACTCTCGGCAATTAGACGGCTGGGAAAAACGAGCCAGAGAGCTGTAAGCGCTATTTTATCACGCAATCTGAGTTTTGTAGTCTTCTTCATGCCAACCACACCAGGCAAAAACCTTTTAACAATAGCAAGCAATAGGCCCGAGAGAATAAAGGCAAGAAGCAGATCCATTATAAACTCCCATATTTCTGCCAGAAGTGAATTTCCGTGACCGGGATTGAAAAATCTGAAAAAGATAGCTTTATATGGAGGATTGAGATGACTTTTGCCGAATATATCTGCCTCAAGGGTTCCAAACACTATTAAAAGAAACCATCCGAAAGCAAGACTCATGTGCATATAACCGAGCACAGGTTTTGCCTTCAATATTTTTCGATGTATCAAACTCTCCATGAAAATCTCCCTCAGGCTTTCGCCAAAGGCTCTGCTGAAGAATCCCCTCTGCAGTCTGAGTTTATCGGCTCTTGAAAGCTGGCGAAACCAGATAACGCACCTCACCACACTGTAGATAAGTATGAAGTATAGGCCTACGTTAAAAGGTATCACAAATGGATCAAAATCTTTCATTACCTTCAATTTTTCTGAAAGCTTCCCTTGCGTGAAAAATAACACCTCGTGTGTTAACCCCGCGCGGACAAACCAATATACATTTACCGCAGAACATACAATTTTTTATTCTCTGCCGCGGGATGTCGTTTTCACCCCTTTTCAGTAACACATTAAGTTCCCTCAGGCTGAAAGTCATAAATTGTCCTGCAGTACATGTAGCGGCACAGGCTCCGCACTCAATACAAAGCCTGAAAGTTGGTTCGTGATCAAATATATATTCGGCTATCTGCCTGTTGTTGGCTTCATAGTCTATAACCCTCGGTTCTGATAAAGTAAATCCGAACTTGTTGGATTTCATACTATCTGTTTTTCAGATAATTAACCACCTCACTCACAGCAGCTCTTGCATGCGATATTGATTCAGTGATATTCATTTGAGCCACGCAGCAACCGGCATAAAAAATCCCTTTTTTTCCACTCAGGTTGCTTCCGTAGTGATTATCTACTGGCTTGAAAAAACGGTTTTCACTGCATTTCAGGAGTGATCTTTCAGCAAGTTTAATGTTGCCTTCAGGCATCTCTGTTCCCACCATAAGTACAACCATGTCGAGTTCCATTCTTAAAGGTCTGCCGGCAAGAGTATCTTCAGCCTTCGTGACAAGTTTGCCGTTGATATTTACCGAAATCTCTGAAACTTTACCTCTGATAAAAGTTATGCCATATTTCTCCTGCGCCTCCCTGTAAAGTTCCTCATAATATGGTCCTCCCATTCGCATGTCCATATAAAAACAGAAAATCTCCGCACCGGGAATCTTCTCCTTAATCTCTATTGCCTGCTTAACAGCAGTAACACAACAGAGTTTTGAACAATAATAATTTCCCACCTTTTCATCACGCGAGCCAACGCAATGAATGAAACCGACCTTTTCAGGCAGCTTCCCGTTAACCAGCCTGACACCTCCGCTTCTAAACATCTTCTCCAGGTCTGCTGAAGTGATAACATTATCATAAATGCCATAGCCGTACTCTTCTTTTCTCCGGCTATCAAATAATTCAAAGCCCGTTGCAACAATTACAGCATCAGCTTCCAGAACCGTCCCGTCGGATGATTTAATGTCAAATTTTCCGTTTCTTGAAGATATTTCTGTGATTTCTTTTCCTGTAAGTATCTTGATGTCAGGATGGCTTGCAAGCTTATTCAGATAATCAATAACTTCTTTACTGTCGCGCCTGTCGGGAAACAGGTGGTACCAGTTCTTAACATTTCCTCCTGTCTTTTCATTCTTTTCAGCAACTGTAACACTGTAACCCATCCTGGCAAGCTGTCCGGCTGCCTCCAGACCTGAAACACCTCCGCCTATAACAACAATGTTCTCCATCGCTTATTTAATATTTATCAGATTTTCAGGCGCAGGAATGCGTATCCCATCTTTGGTCAGGTATTTATCAGATGGATTATATTCTATACCAATTTTATCCAAAAGCGGCTCTGATTGAACCATATGATACTGTAATCCCAGTTCCCACGGATTTATACCCAGTACCAATCCCGCAACCTCTTCATATGTAAGAACCGGAATTGAAAGCCCGTTTTCGCCATAAGTCTTCCCTTCCATCTCCCTCATTGCATACTGCCATCTGTCCATGAACATATTGCATCCCGGACAGTTGGTTATAATAAAATCTGGCTTGTAGGGCTTCATAGATTCAAATTTCTTGACAGAATTACTGAGCGAATAGCCCCTGTTTGCCTGTACTATGTATTGTCTGAATCCGAACCCGCAACAGTGACGGCGTTCAGGGTAATCAATAACCTGCCCTCCCCATGCTTCAATCATGCCAGAGAGAACTTTGGGAAATTCAGCCCCTCCCACGCCGTATTTTGGAAACATCTTAGAATAGTGGCAACCTATATGTTCTACCACTTTTAAAGGCTCCCCGGTAAATCTGTTTACAAGCCTGTATTTTGCTTTTGCCGCTATCTCATTTCTGAATTTATATACAATATCGCTTGTATGGGCCATATTTTCAGGCACATCGAACTCCCTGCCCGTAGCCTTGTACAGATATTCCCTGGTCTTTTCCAGAGTTTCTGGAAAATGTTTCCATGTTTCAATTATTTCGGTGTAGATGCCAAAGGAAGTAACACACGAAATTGCTATATTCCTGTAACCAGCTTCCTTCATCAGTGCAAAATGCCTTGCAATAACAGTCATGATTGTCTCGAAAGGAACAATGTCGGTATGGTAACCAATACCGGTGCAGGTTGTATGTGAAGGATTTTCATAAATATCTTTTCCGAGAATTTCTCTCATCATTTTCAGAAAGAACTGTTCGGAGCCAGGGAAAAATGACTGTCTGATGCATGACCTGACATAGAAAAAGTGGTCATCTGCTATCTCCTTCTGGTATTCCGACCAGATACGTTTGTTTTCAGGTTCCTTCATAATGTTCCGGGTTCTTTCTGGTTATGTTTTCCGCTGTTTTCAGTATAAACTTTCACAAAGTATTCGCTGTTTATTCCTTCGCCTGTATGATATCCCAGTTCTGCGGCTTTCCTTTGTGAATGTTCCTCGATGAGATTCATAAAGCGAGTTCCTCCTGTCACATCGAAAATCTTACGAAGTTCTTCCTTTGCATCTTCAGGAATCTTCCTCATTGGTCCCTCGCCCAGCTCATCGTATTTTGAGCCCAGTCGTTCATATATTTCCCTTGAATGGTCGATGATAAACTCCCAAACAGGCCCCTGTTCCGGATGCAACTCCGGCTTAACAGCATAAGTTGCCACACAGTAACCATATTTGAAAATATTCTCACCAACAGTTCTTTTTATTGCAAACTGCTGACGACCCTTTTCGCTTTCTGTGAAATAGCCGAGTTTTTGTGATAGAGCCCTTAAAGCCATAATAACAAGTCCGGGCGTATTCCCCCTCGGGCAACGTGTCTTGCATGACATGCATTCACCGCAATACCAGATTGTTTCAGACTTCAAAAGAGCTTCAATAGCTTCATTGTCTTTCTTCTGGACTTCGTTTACAATCTTACGTGGATCGTAATTGTAAAACTCTGCTGCCGGACAGATGGCGGTGCAAACACCACAGTTAAGGCACGCCTTCAGCCCTTCAACAAAACGTATATCTTCAGTGAGCAGATTATAAAGATTCTCCATCAATTAAATAATTCAGACAAAATCTTCAGGTTATTTACAAAAATAACCAGAGAATAACAGGATGTAAAGAGGGTTAAAACCTATTTTTAAATAGGTATTAATACTTAGATTAGAAGCACAAATGAGCTATTTCTTTTCCCTGATGTACTTATAGAGGGCTTTACCTTCGATTCCGATGAAGTATATTGAAAGGTCCTTTTTTGTAGCTGAAATGATGCTGAAACCAGGGGAGGATGCTGCAAAAACTGTCATGTTATTACTTGCCACATCCCTCACTGAAGAACCGGCTGTATTAACAAAATAATCAATGACAGAAGTCGAATCTTTAAGATGCTGGAAGATATGGTCGTGTGAACCAATATAGAAATCAACATTATATTTATTTAATACCGGCCGGAGGTATTCCACAAGTTCTTCAGTGTTACCCCTTGTCGGATGCGCGCTGTAAACAGGATGATGTCCAACAACTATCACCCAGTCTTCTTTCTCCGAGGCAAGCACACTGTCGGCCCAGTGAATCTGTTTCATGGCATCCTCGGTTGTGTATCTTTTAGATGGATTGCCAAGTCCATTAACCAGCGACTGGGTGTCAAGGATTACAAGTCGCAGACTCACACTATCCCTTGTTTTAACTAAAGTATAATACGGAGCAGGCATCTTCCAGCGGCGGCTAATCTTTGAATAATCAATCTGTGCCTGAAGACTGCCTAAATGATCATGATTGCCAAAAGCCGGATACCATTCAACATGAAGCGACGGGTGTGTATATACATTTTCAAAACAGGAATACCATAAAGGATCTGAAACATTTTCTACCCCACTTATCTGGAAATTGTCTCCCCCGGTCACAATAAACCTTGCGTTCACCTTTTCTGCTATGTTTCCCATAATTTCTGCCACCTCTTTCTGATGAGCAAAACCATTACGGCCATAGTCACTTATAATAATAAAATTAAAAGCGGAACTTCGGGGAAGACCATAATCTGCTAACTGCTGCTGAGAGGCACAGGATATAGTCAGCAGAATAACAATAAAATAAATAAATAATCTTTTCATTCTATCCCGTTTATTGTCAAAGTTAAATATTTAAGCCATTTTACAAATAAAACATTTATTTTTTGAAAAATGCAATTTTCTTTCCTTATCATAAATGTGTTCCGTACTGAAAAAATATTTTCTCACCCATCAACGGGGCTGTCTAAAAAGCCCCTTTTGCTTTCACCCCTGAATCCAAGCCTTTACTACTGTAAAGCCGGGCTGCTATGAGGAAAAACTTATTGATATACAATATTTTAGCTTTCGTGTTTTCATTATACTTACCTGATACACATCTTTTTAGAAAACGCCAGAGGTATCTTCCTGTAAACATGTTTCAGGCTATGACAATAATGATGTTTCGAGGTATATTTTTATTTTTATAAAACATTTCAAAAATAAAGTTTATATGAAAGCCAGCCTTCTTGAAGAGATTCTCCAATCAATAAAGAATGTGCGTATTGCTGTTGTTGGTGATTTTTGCCTCGATGCCTACTGGTTTGTTGATGAATCGAAGAGTGAAATCTCAGTTGAAACAGGTCTTCCGACCCGTCCAGTCAGAAAACAGGCATATTCGCCCGGTGGTGCAGGAAATGTGGCAAACAACCTTGCTGCCATGGAAGTGGGTGAAGTTCTCGCTTTTGGAGTCATAGGACCAGATCCTTTCGGCGTAGAGATGGTTAAGATATTAAATGAAAAAGGCATCAATACTTCCAATCTTTTGATTCAGGAAAAAGAGTGGGCGACCCATGTATATATCAAGCCCTATTCGGGAGAAACAGAAGCGAATCGCATTGATTTTGGAAACTTCAACAGGCTTTCACGAAAAACAGCCGACAAGCTTATCTCGCGACTTACCGTAGCTATGCACAGGATTGATCTTGTTATCCTAAATCAGCAGGTTCTCTCGGGGATCAACACGGAATATTTCAGAATGAGGCTTACCGGAGTGATAAAAGAGTTTCCGGATAAAATCTTCATTGCCGACAGCAGGAAATATAGCGACTCTTATCATGGTGCATACCGTAAAATGAATGACACTGAAGCTTTCAGACTTTGCGGCGTAACGAAGACTGCCGATGAAGAAATACCTGTTTCCGAAGTAAAGAAAGTTGCAAGAGAGTTATATGGCAGGTATGAAAAACCCGTCTTTGTTACATGCGGGAAGAAAGGCTCGGTAGTAGCCGATGAGAAGAATACCTACGAAATACCCGGTCTTATGATTCTTTCAAAGATTGATACTGTAGGTGCTGGCGACAGTTACCTTGCAGGTGTTGCCTCAGCCCTCGCTGCAGGATACTCTGTTGACACAGCTGCCGAGCTTGGTACACTGGTAGCAGGCGTGACCATTCAGAAACTTTTCCAGACAGGCACTGCAACACCTGAAGAGATTCTTAATATTGGCAGAGACCCTGATTTCATTTATAACCCCGACCTGGCAGAAAATCCGCATATGGCCAGATACCTCGGTAAAACAGAAATTGAAATCATAAACCACCTCTCAGATAAAGCTGAGATCAGATATGCCATTTTCGACAATGATGGAACCATCTCCACACTGAGGGAAGGCTGGGAAAACATCATGGCACCCGTGATGGAAAAAGCCATCCTTGGCGACAGGTATGAAGATGCTGATGAAGCAATCCTGCGAAAAGTAAAAAAGCGTGTAAAGGAATTCATCGATCAGACAACAGGTGTACAGACCCTTGTACAGATGAAAATGCTCCCATCAATAGTAAGAGAATTCGGAATGGTTCCGGAGGAGAAAATACTTAACGAGTTCGAATACAAAAAGATTTACAACGATGAGTTGATGCAAATGGTAAAAAAACGTGAAGAAAAGCTGAAAGCCGGTGAACTTTCAGTTGAAGATTTTACAATCAAAAACAGCATAAATTTTCTGCAGATGCTTTACGACCGTGGCATAAAACTTTACCTCACAAGCGGGACCGATGTTGAAGATGTTGTTCACGAAGCTGAAGTACTTGGGTATGCCCACTTTTTTGAAGGCCGTATCTTCGGTGCCGTGGGTGATGTGGAAAAAGATGCCAAAAAGATAGTACTCGACAGGATACTTGACATGATAGGTGAGAAAGACTCAAGAATGATAGTCACTTTCGGTGACGGACCTGTTGAAATAAGGGAAACACATAAACGAGGCGGGATAACCATAGGCGTAGCCAGTAACGAACAGAGGCGTCATGGACTAAACTTAACAAAACGCACACGATTGGTCAAGGCCGGCGCCGACATAATTATTCCAGACTTTTCCCAGGCTGAACACCTGTTTCAATTATTAAATATCAGGTAAAATGGAATTTCCGAAGTTTGATCGCAAAAAACTGTATATAAGAAATTTATCGGAAAGGGTAAATAAACTCTCTGTAGAAAAGATTCTTATTTTGCCCGGCACAAAGCCTTCTATCGAAAATATTGAAACAATAAGGCTTATCGAAGAGAGTGCCGAAAGGATCATTGATGCCCGTAAAAACAATAAGCCTGTTGTGATGGCATTTGGAGCGCATGTTATAAAAAACGGGCTGGCGTTGGTAATCAACGAAATGATTAAAAAAGGATGGATTACCCATCTTGCCGGTAATGGAGCGGTAAGTATTCACGACTGGGAATTTTCTTTTGCCGGGGAAACAAGCGAGGATGTGCGTGAAAATGTCAGAAACGGCTGCTTCGGAATATGGGAGGAGACCGGTAAATACATCAATCTGGCCCTGCTTACAGGGGCATATTACGGGTATGGTTACGGTGAGGCTGTCGGCAAAATGATTCTCCATGAAGGGCTTGAAATTCCCGGTCCTCAACTTCTCGAACAGGAGGTATGTAACCTTTTATCCGACAACTGCGGTAAGGCAGCGGCTGCTGCCGATCTTCTGGGTATCATAAAAAGTGAACAGCTGCAGACAGGCTTCATGCACATACCTCACCGGTGGAAAAAATATTCGGTGCTGTGTGCTGCCGCAGAACTTAATATACCCTTTACCATCCATCCGATGTTCGGACACGATATTATCTATACTCACCCTCTCAACCATGGCGCCGCCATCGGCAGAACAGCATTGACAGACTTCCTGAGATTTGTACACAGCATCAGTAACATCGACGGTGGAGTATATTTATCAGTTGGCTCAGCCATTATGTCACCCATGATTTTCGAGAAAGCACTCTCAATGGCTCAGAATATAGCTATTCAGGAAAACCGACATATTGATAACCATTTTATAGCCGTTGTGGACCTTGCAAAATCTGACTGGGACTGGCTAAGAAATGGAGAGCCACCCTCAGATAATCCGGCATACTACATGAGATACAACAAAACCTTCTCCCGGATGGGCGGCACAATGAGATATATCACTGCCGACAACCGAGATTTTCTGACAGGTTTATACAACTGCCTCAGTGAGCATAACAATCATTCACTTTTAGCTTAACCACACATATAATATAATCGTAACAACTGACAATACCGCCAGCTGGAGCCTCCAATCTTTTAAACCTTCAAATTTCCCGGCTCCTTTTTTCAGGTTTATTGTTGCCTTTTCCAGTTTTTCAGCATCGGTCCTTTCTGTAAAAGCAGACACGCCAAAAAGGATAACTGTAATTAACATCTCAGCCCAGAGTCCTCTGTAACCAAAATTCAGAGTGAGTTTATGATGAAGAAATGGAAAAACCGTTTTTCCGGTATCATAACCCAGAAACTGGTCGATGACAAAAACTGTAGCAAGTATTATACCTGCTATAACCGAGGCTATAGCTCCTTTCATATTAACTCTTTTGCTTACCACTCCGAAAAAGATAGCAGGAAATACAGGTATTACCAGATATGCTGAAATAGTCTGAAGGTATTTATAAATTCCTTCCTCGTTTTTATAAACAAGATATGCTGCCCCGATGCCAAGAAGAGTCACCAGTAATATTGACAGACGTCCATAAGTGACCTGGCGTCTTTCTGAAGTGGCCGGATGAAATTCTACAATAAAATCTCTAACTATCAACGTTGAAACAGAGTTCAGCACGCCGATAAGTGAAGTTATCAGTGCTGCCAGCAGGGATGCAATGAGAAGGCCTCGCAGTCCTTGGGGCATAAGTTTGTTCAGCAGCAGGACGAATGTCTGGCGGGTTGCATCGCCAGTCAGTTCACCCGGGTAAAGAGCGAAGGCTATAACACCGGGCAGAGCAAAAAGGAACACCGGAAAGAGCTTGAGGAATGTTGCAAACATTGCGCCCCATCTGGCCTGTTTCAGGTCGGGTGCTGCCAGCAGCCGCTGTACATTCACCTGATCAATGCCCCAGTAGAAAATGCCTGCATAAAATGCAGTGGCAATTATTCCCCAGAAAGGATAAACAGGATCATCGTAAGGTTTTGCTATTGATATCATCTGTGGAGCCTTTTCAACAAGCCCACTCCATCCTCCTGTTTTATGCAGACCTATGAAAAGCATTATGGCAGAACCCAGAATCATTATTATTACCTGCAGCGAATCGGTATAGGCAACTGCAGTGAACCCGCCCAGTATGGTGAAAAGAGCTACAATAATGCCTATGTAAAGTATTGTCTCCATTATATCCCAGCCGAGAATCCCATTCAGTACAAGCGCTCCGGCAAAGAGTGTGAAGGCAAGTTTTGTCATGATGCTTATTAAAAGCATTAGACCCGAAAAGAATATGCGCGCCCGCCTGTCGTATCTCAATTCAAGAAATTCAGGTATGGTAAACACCTTGTTCCTCATGTAGCATGGCAGCAAGAATGCGCAGGTAAAGCCAAGTGTAATAGCAGTTGTAAGTTCAACCGAGCCTGCTGCCAGCCCGTACCGGTAAGCATCACCCGATAACCCCACCAGATGTTCTGCTCCAATGTTTGTAGCAAACAGCGAAGCACCTACAATGGGCCACTTTATTGAACGTCCGCCCAGAAAAAAGTTGGAACTGCTCTGACCCGCTTTCTTTGCAAATGCCATATAAAGGCCATACGACAGAGTGCTAATAATAACAAATGAAAGTATGATCCAGTCGAGATTCGTTAAAACAAGATTCATAATATAACTAAAAAATTAGTTTCAGGTGTTATCAGGTTAGAGACTGTTTTTTATACCTTTTCAAGTAATTGGTTTAGTTTTCCAAGACATTGTATCATTGCTCTTACTGTGTGATAATTAATTTTCCATGAGTGTCCCATATGTGTCCATATAGGTTCACCTTCACGGGTCATGAGCGGAAACCACTCTCCCACTTCACGATTGATCATTTTATCAAACACGAAACGATGTACATTCTTATATGCTTCCCAGAATTTTTCATCTTTAAAAATCATGTATGCATCAAGGAGTCCGATAAGCACTTCTGCCTGCTGCCAGAACTCTTTTTCGCGGTCCGAAACCCCACCTGCATGTGGACCTTCAACAAAAACACCACCGTATTCCCAGTCTATTCCGTTATCAACAGTATGGTCGAATATCTTCCTCAGATCATCTTTGTAATTTTCAACAGGTTCTTTCAGTATCTCAAGGGCATGAATCAACAACCATGCAAACTCTGCATTATGCCCATAGCATGTATTGTCAGTCAGATTGGGCTTCACCCCTTCGCCAGTGAAGCGGTCCCATCCCCAGATAATGTCGAATTTAATCTGCGGAGCAATAGACCAGTCTCCAAAAAACTGCGGGATACCTGTTCTGTATACAGGGTGCATAATCCTCTTCAACAGCAGGTTAATCACCTCTATGAGTTTCCTCCGGTGAACTTCCTCACCGGTGCATTCGTAGAGCGTGGTGAATGCCTCCATTAGATGCATATGCACATCGAGCGTTTTTCTGTCACCACCCTGACTGCCCGGCCCGCACAGTGTCCAGTTGCGGTTGAACATCTCCCAGTATCCTCCATAAAAAGTATCTGCACAATATTTCTGTATCAGATCGAACACCCTGCAGGCATAGTCACACCCCCGGCTGTCGCCTGTCGCAAGTGAATATTCGCTGAGGCTGTAGATAGCAAAACTATGACCATAGATTATCTTTTTGTCAATTTTAATATTACCCCTGCGGTCAGCCATCCAGTAAAAACCACCATATTCCCTGTCCCACATCTTTTCAAGCAAAAACTCTACTCCGTGACATGCCATCCCTTTATAATCACCCTCTACAAAGCCAGACCTCAGCGCAGACGAAAGAGTGTAAAGAGATCTCGTTTGGGATATCAGCGATTTTTCATCTTCGCCGGTATCTCTGCCGTGCCTGTCGAAATGAGTTATATAGCCTCCATTAACCCGGTCAATCATCCGTGATGTCCAGAAAGGCAAAAGCTCATTTTTTAAATGATTCTCAACCTCAGCCTTCAATGAAACTATTTCTTCTCTTTTCATATGCAATAAATTTTATAAATTCCTGATTGTTAGTCTTTCACTTTTCTGCGTTCTTTGCAAGCATTTCTTACTCTCATCCCAGCCCTGGCTCTAAAAAAGCCTCTTTTTTGCTTTCACTTCTTCTTTCTATCGTCACTTCCCGGAGCAACAGGAGTTTTTACAGATATCAGTATTTCATCAATCCCGCTTCCTTTAGGACGGTGAAATAATTTATGATATCCTGCAGCGGCGATTCTTCCTCGAACTGGGCATCAATCATCTTTTTGATCTGGAGCAGGTTTCTTTTGCCGTCGGCAAGTCCTGCCGCCTCACTGGTGTTTACAATTCCATAATAAGAATGAGTCGCGAGAAAATCGGACGAAAGTGCTGATATGTATTTTCTTTCGCCGCCATACCCCATTGTCAGAGCTTTCTCAGTCGGCACAGGGACAATCTTTGCTGCTCTCTTTTCAGTTTCACCCGGCGTCATGTCAACAGCTTTGATACCGTATTCCTGTGCTTTTGTCGTCATTATTTCACGCAGTGCTGCCAGATGTGTCTGGAGAATAACATCAACACTTTGCTGGGAAGTGGAAATTGCCTTCAGAACTGCAGGGTTAATAGATAACTGGGTTATTTTATCCATAGCAGCCTTTTCAGCCATGGCGACTCCTTCTAAATTGTATACAGCTCGCTTATAAGCATTCTGCAGTCCGGATACATCTGCTTTGTGAACCATATCTGCCGCTTTAGCCATCTGGATACCGAGCCTGACAGAGGCGCCGGCAAGCATCTCGGAAAGTATTCTGTTTGCCATTTTATCATCGGCTGAAGCTATGGTATAAACAGAAGCAGCAGTGATAAAGAGAGCCCTTTTTAATTGTGTGGGGTCGCACTTATCAGGGTTATCTTCAGATGTATGATAATAATTATCGGGCCAGGTTATAAGCTTCACACCGGGAACATTAATGCCCCAGTCGTTAAAAACTGCATTGTCCGATGAGCCATGCAGCGAAAGGATCCTGTAATAGAAAGGATCGTCAGTGCCAGTAGGTGCCACTATTCTTTTTGCAAAGCCTCTTCTGCCGAGCTCGTCAGTTATACCCTCCACATTGGTCTCTCCCACGAACCTCATATAGCTTTCAACAACATCATTAACATAATGAGCTGTAGAGAAGCCTGAACGGTGCAGGCAGAAAAAGCTTCTGTTTGCCCTTAGATTGAGACCTACCATGTCGAGATTTATGTTACATAGAGCCTTTTTCACCTTTTGCAGGTGAAGGTTTACCCAGGGTATCGTTCCACTGAATTCAGGAACCCAAAGAAATCTGATTGTTCTCTCAGGTCTGTTAATCTTCCCGCTTTTAATAAGTTCATTAAGTGCATGAGCAACTTCAAGTATCACGGCCGAACCCGACATGTTGTCGTTGGCACCCATCTTAACATACCCTTCAAAAAGATGTGCCGTAAGTATTATTTCCCCCGCTGAAGTATCCCTACCGGCTATTATGCACTGTGGGACCTGAAGATCAACCTGTTCCGATTTGCTTTCAACCTTCACCTTAACAGTAATCTTTTCTCCGCTCATCAGTCTGTCTCTAAGTATAATGCCTTCGCGGGGTGGCAACAAAAAGGCAAACCCTCCGCCGTTAACCGATAAATTGGGAATTTGTATGGGGTCTATCATCGGACGGGGTGAATAAAACGATATTGTCCCGGCAGCACCTGCACTTATAGCCCTTGCATGAACCATAGCCGGATAGGACGAAGTAACTATTATTTTCCCCTTTATGGCATCAGAGTTTCTTATAAAGAATTCCTGCGAACCGTCTCCTGCCCAGACAAGCTGAGCCTCGAGGTCGGCAGGCTCACTGCCTTCAACCAGCATCTCCGGCACTTCCTCAAAATCAGCAAGCTTCGCATTTCCTGGACTTATCTCCTGAAGGATGCCTTTCAAACCTCTCCATGTCCTTGTTTTTCCGACAATCTCGAGGGAGTAATCAAGGCCATATTCCTTAAGTTTGCCCAGTATATAATCAGTCTCTCTGAGGTTTCCAGTAAATTCCGCATCATATCTTGGCCTTGTATAGGGTGCAAGCTCAACAATATGCCTCCAGGCAAGCTCGCCTGAAGATGCATTCAGTATCTCATCTATTACCTTCTCAGGCAGCAGAGTGTACTGGTAATTTGCAGGATACTGGGCAGGTAAAGGCAGGATAAAAGAAAAACAAAGAATAAGAAAAATAGTCAGACGATAAATACAGGATTTTTTGCAGACATATTTATTCATGACAGGAAATATTTGAAAATAAACATATTTAAAAATTCACACCTGAAATTAATAAAAATAAAAAAAGAAATTCTTTTCCCCTGAAAGTTTATCTCTCTTCCGGAAAAAAATCAGACATCAGCAAGTAAGATCCAGAACCTGTAGAATATTATCAGTGAAATGATTCATAAAGGCTGGTAACCACACCATATCTCCAGCTTCTGATGAATATTTTAATTATTGCAAGCGTCTGACCGTATAGAAATAGTAGGAATATAGCACCACCGCCTGAAGCTTTTGCATAAAGAAGGCCCTTCACTGCAAAAAATGAGAACAAAAAATTTATAACCAGAATCAGAGCCACAGAAATATAAGAGACGAAAAAACTTCTGAACATCAATTTAATTCCTTTGCCAAATGCTCTGAAGGCATTTTTTTCATTTGATGTAACCTGCCATGCCCTGGCATAATCGGCTGCAATAACAACTGCAGGTATAAGTATCATTAAAATAACAGAAGCTATTTTCATTGTTTTACTGAGGATGAGATCAGAATCACTGCTTACTGCAATAATTGCAGGAATTCCTGCCACTATCAGAGCCAGAAGAAAAATAACTGAAAAAGAGATTATTGAAATGACAAGAAATGACCAGAAATTTGACCCTGCACCACCGAAGAAATCGGTTGCTCCTCTTCTCCTGCCATCTTCTTTCAATACATTGAACAATCCTCCGGCAAAGAATATATTAAGAATTGAACCGGCAAATACAACCAGAAACAAACCGGAAAAAAATATTGCCAGAACAGTTTGCAGGTTAAATCCATCATTGACAATGACATCAAAAAAATGTCCTGCTGCAATTTTTTCGGTAATCATACTCGAACCAAGGGTTGCGTTTATACCAGTTTTAAGTGGAAAAGTAAAAAGAGTAACCAGCAGCAGGGTGGCAAGCCATACGGCAAGAATCCATTTCCAGATTCTGACTGAACGCATAAGGCCGGATAATAAATTCAATAGTATTTTCATAGTCAGTCAGTTAAAGGGAAATGAATTCAATAAATAGCATTAGCTGGGTTACAAGCTTTGAAAAAATACTCCTCACTGGCTTGCGGTCAGGTTTAACACTCATCGAATTATTGATGTAATTTACATCCATCATGTTTTTATATTCAGGATCTATTTTAGCCCATTGAATTTTCCGTGTGCCGGTATAAGTAAAATCTTTCACTCTGCTTCTGCCGTCCCATTGTTCAAGAGTTTCTGAACCGTCATCAAAACGGATCAGGATCTCCACAGGCAACATTAATTCTCCGTTACGCTCAAGCTGCACTGTTGAAACCCAGAGGGTATCATCTTTATAATTACCCTTTTTAACCTCCAGAGAATCATTCACAAAATATGCTCCTTCATAATCTCTCACTTTTCTGTTGATTATATTGACAACTTTATAATCGCAGATACCTGTTCCATAAAGTGTCTGGTCAAAGAACCAGTTAAGGTTGCTTCCATATCTATTACCGTATATTTTGGGGATAACCGTATTAAATACGTTGACAAAATCCTGGCCTGAAGGGTGTTTGAAGGCCCACTGCCTGTAATATTCTCTGAAGGCTTCGTTCATTGCTTCTTCACCCACAAGTCCGGTTAGTGTTTGAAGCCATAGAGCGCACTTCTGGTATGAGAGCATGCTGTAAGTTCCGTGGGGGTAGTTCCACGACCATTGTGCATTGCTTTCGGCCTGCCTCGATGGAGACATCACGTATGATACTCTCGCCACTGAACGGTCGGATATTTTGAGAAGAGGATGGTTAATCATACCTGCCCCGTTACCGTAATAATGGTCCATTATGCGCTCTTCCCAGTAGGAGTTAACCCCTTCATCGAGCCATGGTTCCTCGAACTCGTTACTGGCAAGGATGCCCATGAAATAGGCATGTCCAAACTCATGTACAGTAACCATTTCGGGCATAAGTATATATTCGGGCAATCCATATGCCGACATAGTGGTAAACAATGTTGTATACTCCATTCCTCCGGCGCCTGATCCTTTTGACGGCGGATCTACAAATGTGAGATGCGGCCATGGGAAAGGACCCACGTTTTCAGTCAGATATTCAAGGGCATATTTAACCGCTGTTAAATGCCTCTGAACCATATTCTTTCTTTCAGGTGGCGTCAGGAACGTTATATCTACATGATTCCATTTATCTTTAAATACTGCATATCCCGGCCATGCAGTCCATGCATAATCTACAATATCCTCAGCTCTAGTAACTAATGTTTTGGTACCATCTCCGTTATTCTTTTCCTCAAGCGTCATTCCTCCTGTTCCCACTACATAATTTTCAGGCACTGTAATAGTTACATCATAAACACTGTGATTTGAATAAAATTCAGAATTTCCATGAAACTGGTGGCAGTTCCATCCGCCTGTTGCAGCATATCTCATCCCGGCAGGTTCATAGACACCAAATTTTGGAAACCATTGCGCCACAAAGAAGAAATCATCAGAATATCCGGTTCTAACAATGTTTGAAGGCAGCTTCGATTCGAATTCTACGATAAGATATACTGTATCTCCCGGGTTAGCAGGTCTGGGAAGAATTATCTGCAGTACTGTTCTGTCATCGGGATTACCGTCATCGGGACTTATGTACTTCGCGACTTCTTTCAGGTCGATACCGTTTCTATCCTTAATTGAATTCAGTTTTATCCATCCTAAATCTTCCTCCCTGCTACCCGGGGACCCTCCTCTTTCCCTGTAAAAAGTTGTACGGTTACTGCTGAATGCATTCAGATACATGTGCAGTCTTACATCTGGAACTAAATCTGATGAGTTGTTAACCCAGAAGGCTTCCATCTTCCCTTTTACGATCTTTGATAAAGGGTCCAGAACGGCGTCGATTCTGTAACCTGTAAGCCTCTGGCTCAGAGGACGGGGAAATATTACCTGTGCCTCTGTATTAAACAGTGGAATAAAAAGGAGAATTAATAATATGTTGATTTTTCCTTTCGGGATGATATTCCCGCCGAAAATCATTGTTTGGCCCTTGTTGCCGTTAGAGGTATATCTCCGTCGGGTGACGAAGCCACACCTGTTATTTTTTCCTGATCAACCATCTTCAGTTTAATAGGAACATCAGCTCCCTCAACATAAAGGCTTACCAGAATGGAATCACTTTTCACAGAAACCCTGTCGAGAGGAATTTTATAATCACTACCCGTAAATGACACAAATCCCTGGTATTTGCCTTCAGCCTTTACAAATTCCATTATACCCGAAGTATAACCCTCAGGAGCATAAGGGGCTTCAAACTGCCATTTACCGGCAGGTTCCAGTTTCTGTTTAGAGGCCTGTGAAAATCCTGCTATCGAAAAAACAATAAACAAGATCAGTAATGAAAAGACTTTTTTCATAAGCATTTATTTTAATATTGGGTTGTCTTTCAATAATTTCATCATTCTGCTATTATTATGAATCTTACATATCCTAACCCCATGGTGAACAATCTATAGCCTGGGATTGTTTTCTTATATATTTCGAAGTTTTAATATTTGTCTAAAAATATAAAATTGATTTCAAATAAAATCTAAATGATAAAAAAATTTATTTGCTGGTTTATTTGTGAGTGTTCCTATTTATATAAAATTAGGCCTTCATTAAATTCAACCTTTTCCTGTTTTCATACATAATTAATATAATTATATCTTTGCACTGTTAATCAATTAACAATAAGTTATCAAAACACCATAAACCATAATTACCTCTATAATTACATAATTCAAAGATTATCCGATGAAAAAAATTCTAATTCTTGGGGCCGGTACAGCCGGAACCATAATGGCAAACAAATTAAGGAAAGAACTTCCCCGCGAAGAGTGGAAAATTACCATTGTTGACCAGGAAAAGGTACATTATTATCAACCCGGCTTTTTGTTTATTCCCTTCGGATATTACAAAAAAGCAGATGTAACAAAGCCCAAACAAAGTTTCATTCCACCGGGTGTTGACATATATTTCAGAAAAATAGAGCAGGTTATTCCTGGTGAGAATAAAGTAAGACTGGATAATGGCGAGGTACTCCTTTATGATATACTCATAATTGCTACAGGAACAAGAGTCTCCCCCGAAGAGACTCCCGGGCTGAAAGGTGAACTCTGGCATAAAAATATTTTTGATTTTTACACAATTGAAGGGGCACAGGCATTAGCAAACTTTTTCAAGACATGGGAGGGAGGAGACCTGGTTATTGACATAGCCGACGATCCGATAAAATGCCCCGTTGCGCCCCTTGAATTTGCATTTTATGCTGATGCCTTCTTTACTGAAAGGGGTATGAGAAACAAGGTAAACATTTTTTATGTGACGCCTCAATCTGGTGCATTTACCAAGCCCAGGTCATCAAAACTCCTGGGAAATATGCTTGAAGATAAAAATATTAAGATGGTTAACGATTTTGTACTCAGTGAGGTTGACAATAAACGCAAAGTAATAACAGATTATTCTGGCAGGGAAGTTCATTTTGACTGCCTGGTATCCATTCCGCTTCATATCGGTGATCCTGGCCTTAATGATTCCGGACTTGTTGACGAATTTGGATTTGTCAGAGCTGATAAGTATACCCTGCAATCGGTAGATTTTGAAAATATATTTGTTATTGGCGATGCAAGCAACCTGCCTACTTCCAAGGCCGGATCGGTTGCTCATTTTCAGTCGGAAATACTTCTCGAAAATCTTATATGTTATATTGAAGGAAGACCCTTTACAGCTAAATATGACGGCCATTCCAACTGCTATATTGAAACAGGGTATGGCAAGGCTGCTCTTATAGATTTTAACTACGACACTGAACCTCTTCCGGGCTTCTTCCCTTTCCCGGGCATTGGACCATTCAGTTTATTGAAAGAAAGCAGAATAAACCACTATGGTAAACTCATCTTCAGATGGATGTACTGGCATATATTACTGAAAGGTAAAGAGATGCCTATTGATACCAATATGACCATGGCTGGCAAAAAAACCGATTAAAACATTATGGGAATGGCCAACGAAGAAATACAGAAACAAATAGATGAGATCAACAGGAAACTGGATCTTCTTCTGGAAGATGCTTCTGTTCGCAAACAAAACCAGGAGGCACTGAATGACCTTGCTGATGACATTTCACTCATTAGCAAAGAAGCTTTTAAGTATCTTGTAAATGATCTTGATAATGCAGGTGTGGAGCTGGATAGTGATGCATTAAGATGCCTTATAATCAAATCAATAAGAAACCTGGCCAACCTGGGAAGAATGATCGATACGATAGAAAGCATCAACGACCTTCTCCTTGATGTCGAACCAATTTTAAGGCAGATCGGACTTGACGGCATCAGAAAATTGAATGAGATAGAGCAAAAAGGTTATTTTGATCTTATTAACCAGTTTGCAGTGTCGGTCGACAAAATTATGAGCCGTTATTCAAGGGAGGAAATAAACAAAATATCGGATAACATTGTTATTATAGCAGACATCATAATAAATTTAACCAATAAACAGACATTGAAAAAGGTACATGCCGTGTCAGTTGCTCTTAAAGAATTGGATTTAAACAATATAGAGGAAGTCTCTGTATGGAAACTTCTCTTCAGACTGAACAGGCCAGAAGTTAAAAAGAGCATAGGATTTCTTATGGCATTTCTTGAAAAACTGAATAATACTGAAACTGAAATAAATTAATATTTAATTAACATCAAAAACAACAAGTTATGGCACAAAAAGTATATGCTGGAGTAACAGTTGACGTAAACGAAGAAGGATATTTTACCAATCCTTCTCAATGGACAAGAGAAATTGCTGCTGAGATTGCTAAAGAAGAAGGTATTGACCTTACTGAGCAGCATTATCAGGTTATTGAATGGCTAAGAAAAAGATACGAAAGTGGTGAAGCGTTATCGATAAGGAGTATTAATAAATCGGGTATTGTCGATGTGAAAACGTTTTATCAGCTTTTTCCAGGAGCTCCTCTGAAAAAAGCTACAAAAATCGCAGGGATTCCCAAACCTGCCAGTTGTGTTTAATTATTAAAATTCAATATCATGGCAAATGATAAGGATAAAATAAAAAAAATAAACATCATCTGCGCAAAAGGTGCAATTGAGGATGTTTATGCAACACTTGTGCTTGGTAACGGTGCAGTAATGGAAGGTATCGAAACTAACATTTTTTTCACATTCTTCGGACTCGATGCCATTGTTAAAAACAGGATGGATAAACTTCACACAGCTGTAGTTGGCAATCCTGCCCTCCGATTACCCGGTGGCATGAGAATGCCGACACTTCTTGGTGTAATACCCGGAATGGAAGCATTCACCTCATGGATGATGAAGAAGGAAATGGAAAAACTTGATATTCCCCCGGTAAGCGAGTTTATGGAACTTATCACTGCTGGAGGAGGTAAGATATACGCCTGCAAACTTGCAATGGATATGTTCAAGTTTAAAAAAGAAGATCTTTGCGAATACGTATCAGGAATACTTACTGTGGGAGAGTTCTACGAACTTGCTGGCGGTGAAGGTTCACATATAATATTTACCTGATCTTTGCCCCTGAAGGCAAATCAACCGACAGCAGCCTGAAACCAAGAAGGTTTACCAGCTTTTGACCCGGACAGAACAACCTGTAAGCTTCAGACCATACGTCTGATAGGTAGTTATGTTGTTTATCCCTGATAATAATCAGAAGCTCATTTATATCGGGAGGGTTCTCAGGGTTGCCTGGTTCATATCCGATAACCTGCAATAATTGCTCAAGATCATTGTATCTGCCAATGTCACGTGTAAGACTGTCAAGTCGTTTTTCAATTCTTTTTATAACTGGCGGATTCAACGGTCTGAAAAACCAGAGCTGGTATAATAAATCCTTGGCCCTCTTTCTCAAAGAGTGGATTTTACCAGGCCGTGGCTTCCTGCGGCATTCCAGATATATCCCTGCAACTTCGTTATAGGTTGATTCAAGTGCCTGAAACATCAGCCTGAAATCCTGTTCACCGAAACTTTGAAAGCGCACCCGGTAAAGCGACTTCCTTAAAATCTCTTCAATTTTTTCAATTCTATTAGATTCAGCCTTACCAGGTGATGAAAACTCCAGAGGTGTCGCCATAATACTTTCAAGAAAAGGATACCTTGAAAGCCGGCTAAAAAGATCTCCGTGTGATTTCCTGATTGACTTAAGAGTCTTTCTGTGAACTGATGTCTCCCTCCATTCTGCAAGCAACCGTCCGGCTTCCCTGAAAGTCATATATTCTCTTTCAAAGAATTCACTATCTACCTGATGTGCAACAAGTTTCACAGCAGCTCTTGCCTTCTTCATTAATACCCTGATGTCATGAACAGAATCCTCATCCGGAAAGGTTTCATTCTTAAGTAACCGCAATGCTTCCGAAATATATCCCGACAGCACAGGCTTTACCGGTTTTATTTTTATCTCATCAGGTATCATATATGTAAATATAGTGAAATCTTTTAAAATCATAACCTTTAAATAGAGTGTCTGCATATCGTCCTGAAGAAAGTTGACAGAGAAATGATATGTTTTCCCGTTTCTTTATATTCAATGCCCCCCTTCCCCGTTTCCACCATGTGGGCTTAACAAATTGATACATAGAATTTTGTCTGTTTTGTCCTGAAACAGGTTGACAGAATACCAGGAAATACAAGCCCCCCTCTCTTTACGAAGTAGAGAGGGGGGTTGGGGGGTGAGTACATGCTTTTTCAGGACGATTCGAGGGTTAGTTATTACATTAAAAATACAAAGGGGGTCAGTTTATACTGCAAGGAGATACAAATGTAGTCACCTATCAATTAATGAAATACAATGGTTGAATAGTCTCTCCACAACACAGGGTACATTTTCAAACATAAATTTTATACCTGCTTATTTTCATTTTAAAATTTAATTTTAAGTCATGTGAATTTCATAGTTGTTATTGCCGCTCTCTTTTGTATATTTGGATTTAATAAGTTATTGGCCGAGAGTAAAACGGTACCATAATAAACCTGGTTTTTACAGAAGAATTCGGCAAATTTTGCTAAAGAAAATAAACATAAGCATTAATTAACAGAATAAGAATCTGAAATGAGCAAGAAAAAGAGACCTCAGAAAATAGGCATACTCACTGCAGGAGGCGATTGTCCGGGAATAAATGCAGCCATCAGGGGTGTGGGCAAAACAGCCATTGTTAAATACGGGATGGAAGTTATTGGACTGTGCGATGGCTTCCTCGGGCTTATCAACAAGGAATATATTACTCTTACCGAAAGCAGCCTATCCGGTATCCTCACACTCGGCGGAACTATTCTTGGGACTTCGAGGGAGAAGCCATTTAAGAACAACAAGGGTAAAAAAGATATCAGCAAACCAGCCCTGATGGTTGAACATTATGAGCAGCTGGGTCTCGACTGCCTTGTGTGTATCGGTGGTAACGGCACCCAGAAGACTGCACATCTGCTCTCGCAGGAAGGATTGAATGTGATAGGCATACCCAAGACCATCGACAACGACGTATGGGGCACCGACATCACTTTCGGTTTCGACTCAGCAGTAAATATAGCCACCGAGGCTATTGACAGGCTTCACTCCACAGCCAATTCGCATAAAAGGATAATGGTGATAGAACTTATGGGGCACAATGCAGGATGGCTTGCACTCTATTCAGGAGTGGCTGGGGGTGGCGATGTCATCCTCATCCCTGAAATACAATATAACGAAAACATTATTAAAGATTATTTGCTGAAAAGGTCGCGCGAAAACAAACCCTATTCAATTGTTGTTGTAGCTGAAGGAATAAAAATTCCGTCAAAGGAAAAATCGGCTGGGAACTATATAGCGCGAAGAATCAACCAGATTACAGGCCTCGACACGAGGGTTACCGTACTCGGATATATACAGAGGGGCGGCACACCTTCGCCTATGGACAGAATACTGGCGTCAAAGTTTGGGGCTACCGCAGCCAATATGATTGTCGACCGAGACTATGGCAAAATGGTGTCACAGAAAAACGGCGACATAACTTCAGTGCCCCTCGCAGAAGTGGCAGGAAAAACAAGACTGGTTGAACGAAATAATACTCTACTTGTTAGAGCAAAAGAAATGGGAACATGTTTAGGTATTTAAAAACTTTATCAAACTGGCTAAAACTAACCTCATAATAATGAAAAGAATAATCTTCATGCGGCACGGAAAGGCAGAGAATCAGGAAACTGGACTCTCCGACTTTGAAAGGTCTCTCACAACAAAAGGGAAGAATCTTTCACACCAGATGACTGTCAAACTTAAAGAGAAAATAAGCAATCCTGGCACTCTTATCACCAGTCCGGCTTTCAGGGCCCTCGAAACAGCCCTCATCTTCGCCATGGAATACGACATGAAACCAGAAGAGATAATTATTAAGAGTGAAATTTATTACAGGTTTAACGAAAAGTCACTGCTGACGGTACTTGATTCTGCCGCAAAAAACAGCGACTCAGTGGTTCTTTTCGGTCACGACCCCTCTTTTACCAACATTGCCAACTACCTGAGTGGAAATAGTGTCGGGGAAATCCCCAAAAGTGGAATTGTCTGTCTCTCCTTCAATGTTAAGGAGTGGGATGAAATAAAAGCCGGCTCAGGTATTCCAGAATTAATACTGCGACCTTAACCAGTCATGGCCAAAGATTACATACCAAAGGAAATAAGCTGGCTCTCCTTCAACGAGAGAGTGCTTCAGGAGGCTGAAAACAAAGAAGTTCCTTTACTTGAACGTCTTAAGTTTCTCGGCATCTATTCCAATAACCTCGACGAATATTTCAGGGTTAGAGTCGCTACCCTGAAAAGACTTACTTATTACAATAACGCCAAGGAAATTCTTGGTTACGACCCCAGAAAGACTCTTAAAAAAATCCAGAAGATAGTTCTGTCGCAGAATCAGGTTTTCGAGAAAATATATTCCGACATTATAAAAGAACTCGCAAAGAACAAAATTCATATAATTAACGAACAGCAACTCGATAAAGCCCAGTCGGATTTTATTGCTGAATTCTTCCACAGTGAGGTCAGAACCCGGCTGATGCCCTTTATGATTGAACCCGAATCAAATCTACCCAACCTCACCGACGATGCAATCTATCTTGCAATTCTGCTGCGGAAGAAAAAAAGCAATAAAAGGAAATACGCGCTACTCGAGATACCATCAGATGTACTTCCCCGCTTCATTGTTCTACCTGACAGAGACAATGAAAAATACCTGATATTTTTAGATGATGTAATCAGGTTTGGACTTAAAGAAGTATTCGTTGTTTTCGATTTTGACGAGATAACTGCTTTTACCATAAAACTGACCAAGGATGCAGAAATAGAAATTGCTGATGATTACATAGCCAGCTACATCGATAAACTGTCGCGCAGCCTTCAGCAAAGAAAAAAAGGTACTCCGGTAAGGTTTATCTACGACCGGGAGATGCCGGCAGACTTACTAAAAACCATTACAAAGAAGCTGAAACTCGGACCCGACGATGTTATCATCCCGGGTAACCGCTACCACAACTTTAAAGACTTCATGAATTTCCCCAACCTTGGTCGTAAAAAGTTGTATTATGAACCTCTTGTTCCCATACAGCACAAAGATATAACTCCGGGTAAAAGCATCCTGTCAGCTATACAGAAAAAAGACATCATGCTCTTTTTCCCGTACCATCCTTTCGACCACTTCATTGACCTTCTCAGGGAAGCATCCATCGACCCTTATGTAACATCAATACAGATAACTCTATACCGCCTGGCCCGCAACTCAAGTGTAATAAATGCCCTTATGAATGCCGTAAGAAACGGTAAAAGTGTTACCACTGTCGTTGAACTCCAGGCACGGTTCGACGAGGAAGCTAACATTCTCTGGGGAAATAAGCTGATGAACGAAGGAGTCAAGGTAATCTACGGCGTACCCGGACTCAAAGTGCATGCAAAACTTTGCCTTATCACAAGAGTAAAAGACGAAGTCACAAGAAAATATGCAGCGATAGGCACAGGAAATTTCAACGAAGACACTGCACGTATCTATACCGATCACCTGCTACTGACATGCGAAAAAAAGATAACAAATGAAGTTCAGAAAGTATTTAATTTCTTTCATGCCAATTATATAAAAGAAAATTACTACCACCTGGTTTTATCACCTTTTCATCTGCGCAACAAAATGATTCTTCTTATCGAGAACGAAATAAAAAATGCAAAAGCCAGGAAAAAAGCTTACATGTGGCTGAAACTAAATAATATAACCGACAGGGAAATAATTGACAAGCTTTACGAGGCAAGCCAGGCTGGAGTAGAAATACGCATGATTATAAGGGGCATGTTCTCAATTGTAGCAGGGGTAAAAGGACTGAGTGAAAACATCCAGGCAATAGGTATTGTCGACAGATTTCTGGAACATACAAGATTCATGATTTTCTGCAACGATGGTGATGAAGAGATTTACATATCATCGGCAGATCTTATGACCAGGAATCTCGATCACCGTATTGAAGTTACATGTCCGGTGTTCGACGAAAACATAAAAAAACATCTTAAAAAAGTCTTTGAGATTCAGTGGAAAGACAATACCAAAGCAAGGATACTTGATCCTGCGCTGAGCAACAAATTTGTCACCAACGACAAAAAGAAAATAAACTCGCAAACGGAAATCTACAACATACTGAAAGAGGAATGATTTTTTAATTAATTATTCCGGGAAATTTTTCTGATGAAATTTATTTTACGTTACATACTGCTTCAGGCGATTGTTATGGGACTGCATCTGCCTGCTGTAACACAGGATGTAAAGGATTTTGAATATTACAGAAGACTGAACGAACAGGAAAAAAGGCTTCCTGAATATAAGGACAGTGATGATGACCTCAGGCTTAAACTTCAGCAACTCGAGATAATTAATAACAGCAGAAGAAAACACAGGGCGCAGCCTCTTGAGCTCGACATTCTTGCCTCACGAGTTGCAAATAAGATTTGCCGTGAAGCAGCTGAGAATGAATATGTCTCACACTGGAATCTTAAAGGTGAAAAGCCTTATCACCGTTATGCTTTTGCTGGAGGTCACGACCACGTAACGGAAAATGCCTATGGTGAATGGGATTCAAAAGGATTTACTGTAACACCTGAACTGATTGCAAAACTCATGAAAAACGGCCATGAAAGTTTTATGGCTGAAAGAGCCCCCAACGACGGACATAAGCGCAACATAATCGATAAAGCTCATAACTACGCAGGCATTGGGTTTTACATCACAAAGAACCATTTTAGATATTACGAGGAATTTATAAACAGATACCTTGAATACATAAGTGTTCCGACAGCATTATCAACAGGAGAAACAGGAACTATAGTGATTGACACAAAAGGGAGGTCGTACCTTTATTTTCTGATATGTTACCGTGAACCTTTCCCGGTGCCTCTCCGTCCCGGCCAGAAACCCAGAAAGGGAAGTTATGAAGATTTTTCGAAGGAAGTTGCGTTTAAGGTGCCTGCATGGGAGCTTGCCGGCTATAGAAAGGGAAATATTTATTCTATTCCCGTTTCCTTTAAAAAGGAAGGGCTCTATTATATCCAGATTTTTACAGACAAAAAAGAAATTGCCACTCCCCGTGCAATAAGCACCGACGGCTATTACCCGGTAAGCGGCATTGTTATAAAAGTAACAAATCCCTGATTATCGCAATTGAATCGTTGTGTTAACCTCCATTAAAATCGGGAATGACATACTTTGAGGTGACGAAATCTCAATAGTTCCATTCATTTTCGACACTTCCTCCACCCTTACGGGGTAGCCTCCGGCAAGGGCAAAATAGATTATCGACTGTCCGGTCACCGGACCATGCATTAAAATGTCCATTCCCATATTTTGTGTGGTAGTCTGATTGGTTCCCTTTACTGAAGACACCACCTTAGCGCACATAATTCCGTTGACATTCTCATTCTTCTCGTAGGTATTGGTTGATTCAATAATCTGGAACACATTAGCACCAGCCGATTGTGTTTTAACAGTATCCTTCGATGTCCATGTTTCACCAGGTTTTACAGGTTTAGAAGGCAGGGTAGGAAAAATATTACGTAACGTCTGCCCGAGATTTCCGGTGTTCTGTCCATCTATCGAATAAGTAATTTTTTCACCCTCCGAATTGTCTACAATCTTACCTCCTGGAGTCAAAACCAGATTGAAAGTTTTGCCTGTAACCTCAGAAATAACTCCTCCTGTCATATTTCCCATTGCATCTACAGAAGCACTCAGAGTATCGACGGTTATACCCACAACCAGGTTTTCACCCCTCTTTTCCTTCAAAGCTATCTTAAAAACAAGCTTGTTGCTTGCCAGAATATTCATTACCTGGCCTTCGACATCCATCTGCTGTCTTGCTGCTGTATTCACCACATATGACAATGTTTTGCCTGCAGGAAAATTATATGCGAGAGTCACTTCTCCGCCTGAAGTTTTCCTGGCCTGTCCGTAAACACCAATTAATGCCGCCGGAAGAAAAATAAGCAAGGCAACAATCTTTCTGATTCTGATTGATTTTGCATTCATTTTTTAGAGTTTAATTGTAATTTGTATTTAATAATCTGGTAATTAAATTAAAATCAAATGTCAGATTTTTTCGTGTAAAAATCAATCATGTGTTAAATAATTCTTTTTAGAGAGTGGAATTTTAAAAATGAATAGTAAATTTGCATCGCTTTTTGAATTTCATGGCGTCATTGCTGATGCTTTGAAGAGAAGAGGCGTCCTTCGCTAAAGCTTCGGATGCCATAGCGGGGTGTAGCGCAGTTGGTTAGCGTACCTGCTTTGGGAGCAGGTGGTCGTCAGTTCGAGTCTGACCACCCCGACAAAAGTGAGTGAGAGTGAGGTTTTTCTCATTCTCTCTTTTTTTACAGGTGGTTAGCGTATCCCGACTTGTCGGGATGGTCGTCAGGGTGCCTGTCCCGACACCTCGGGAAGTCTGACCACCCCGACAAAAGTGAGTGAGAGTGAGGTTTTTCTCATTCTCTCTTTTTTTACAGGTGGTTAGCGTATCCCGACTTGTCAGGATGGTCGTCAGGGAGCCTGTCCCGACACCTCGGGAAGTCTGACCACCCCGACAAATTATTTACCCCCCAACCCCCCTGGCAGGGGCATAGTATTGTTGACCCCCCAACCCCCCTGGCAGGGGCATAGTATTGTTGACCCCCCAACCCCCCTGGCAGGGGGGCTTAATTGTAATTTAATAGTAATTCAATAGTAATTCAATTGTTTCCGATACGCTTCGTTATTGGGATCTTCGTGGAATTTATCCCGCAAAGCGGGACTCCGAAATACATGTATTCCGGTAGTTCATGTGAGACTGACCCGCCTTTGTATTTCCTTGTATAAAAACTGACCCCCCTACGTATTTCTCCCCACGGGGGAAAAAATTAAAGACAGAATTCTATGTATCAATTTGTTAAGCTTTTCCCCATTGGGGGAAACGGGAAAGGGGGTCATTGAATATAAAGAAACTGGAAAATATATCATTTCTCTGTCAACTTTTTTCAGGACGATATATTTGGTTGTAAGCCCCCTCTTTGCGAAGTAGGGAGGGGGTTGGTATCGTTCAGAAGATCTTAATTATCCCGCTTATCATAAATACAACTCCGTCTTTGAAACGAAATCCCGGGTAATTGTAGGCAGGTAATACATAATTTAATTCTGCCTCGAAAATAAATCTTTCAGTATTAAAAGAAACCGGAAGGCCGATCTCAACATCAATAAGTCCGAAATTTTTTTTGTAGAATGTTTCAGTATAGGGGACCGAAGTTGTAGTAGTTACTGTAGTTGTAGTGGTAGTTGTTGTACCGCTGCTGGTTGACTGCCCTGAACCACCGCCATAACCCGAACCATATCCACCTCCGGAACCATAACCCGGAGAAGTTTTGCCTGTTACTGCAGACGGTGCAGCCGGATTGATATATTCATGAGTAGTAGTAACCACATATTCCCCTGAATATGTCTCAGCAGTGATAAGATTCCCTAAAAGTGCTGATACATAAGGGTTAACAGAAATTGATGTTTTCCCTCCGGAGAAACTTAAAATATTAAAATATCTCGAGTTTTTAAGCTGGAAATATACTTGGGGCTTACCTGTTAAAAAAACTCCGGCCGATAGCTGGGTATAAAGAATTGTCCAGTCAAACCCTGCAGTAAAATCCCCGTAATTGAAACTTGTCATGAAAGTATCGGGCAGGGAACTGTTAACCTGATACCTGCAAACTCCTGATGAAATGTCAAACCATGAATTAAAAACACGACTGTAATTCAAGGAAAAATTATAATACGAAAAAATTGGACTTAAATCCGAAATATGAAAACCTGATGCTGAAATTGACAGCGACTTTGTAATATTGCATGAAAGAAAATAATATTTATAAGGTTTGCTTCCGGAGATTGAGGATCCCAGATAGATCATGTTGCTTCCATAACCTCCACCTGTATACAAAATGCTTCTGGACTTGTCCCCCTCCTTTCCTGTAGTATCGGATATTGAAGTTATTTCATCAGTTTGAGAATATCCAGCAAAAGAAAACAAAATCAGAAAGTTAGTCACTAATATAATACCCCTACTATTATATGGTATTTCAATATTTCCTGTTTTCATGATATAATATCAAATAGTCCAGCAGGATCCAATTATTCCGAATTTAAATATTTAAAAATGAAGATTTGATGAAATGAATTCAGCACCATGTGAACCACCTGCTAAATAAAAAAGCCCTGAATCGATTTGAAATCAGGGCTTTTTTGAATTTTAAAAATTCTGAACTATTTCCGGCCTGTACCTGAACTTCTTGCAGTTTTAACCGCATTCCTCTGAGGAGTTGCACTCCTGGCACCCTTGTTCATCGTAGCGGTCTCTTCCTGCTCTCTGTACTCTTCACGGTTTTGCTCCTTCTGCTGCTTCTTCAGTTCCTTTTGCTGCTTCTTCAATTCTTTCCTCTCCTGGGCTCTTGCCTGCTTCTCACCCTTTGATAACTGTTCCTGATTTCTTACTTCAGACCGTGTCTGAACACCTCCCATCTGCTGGTTACGGGTTTGGGTCATTGTTCCTGCTTGCGTCTGAGTCTGGGTCTTTACAGACTCCTGAGTCTGAACCTGAGTCTGTGTCTTTGTCTGGGCTCTGGTTTGCTGTGTGTTCTGGGCCATAATTGTTCCGCTGATTATAAGAGCCATTACTGTCATGAAAATTCTTGTTTTCATCTTTCTAAAATTTTAAGGTTAATTCCATATCAAATTTAAGTAGCTGAAAATGAAGATATGATGAAAAATTAAAAGATTTTTTACAGGTACCTGATAATTCTAAAATATCCTATAAAAAAGAGTTACAAGTAAGGTAAAACCTTCAGGACTCTGGACATCGCTGCCGCTGGTATTATAAGCTGGCAATACATATCCGGGTTCAACTTCCAGGGAAAAATTGCCGGCATTAAATGTTACAGGAAGCCCAAAATCTGCTTCAATTACACTGAAATACGTTGTAGTTATAACAGAAGTGCCTGACGAATGCTGACCCGATTGCCTGGAAGGTTTGAAAGGAGCCGATACTCCTATGAAGGTTCCTTCTGATGTAGTAGTTTTTGTTAGCTTCCCAAACATAAGGTTAACATATGGCTCAAATGAAAAATATGCCTTGCCTTTCATAAATGAAGGAGTTTCGAAATACCTCGAGTTTTTGATATTTAAATAAAAACTGCCCGATTCAGATAACACTCCTCCGGCTGAAATATTTGTATATAGAATCCTCCAATCAAGCCCTAATGAAATATTACCATATACAAAATTGCTGAATAATGTGTCGGTCAGATTCTTGTTTACAAGAAACCCGGATACCCCGCCTGAAACATCAAACCAGGAATTCAAATTATGTGTAAAAGTTCCCGCAACCGATGAAAAAGAAACCAGCGGATCAAATGCCGTCAAATGGCTTGCCGAGGCCGAAAGAAAAACTTTATTTTTATAACCATATATCAGAGTACCCGAATAAAATGGTTTATCCTCCGACAGATTAGTTCCCAGATAAATCATGTTATTACCATATGTCACTCCTCCGTAAAAAGAATGTATGGATTCATTATCGCCAGACTTTTCGTTTTGCTGTGAAATTTCTGGTTCCTGAGATACAGCTGAAACGTAAAATGTCAGTAACAATAGTACTGACAGACAAGACCTTGATGAAATACTATCACCTGCCATATTTAAAAGATTTTAGTTCAACTTTAACAAAACTATTGGTAACCAGATGAAGAAATCATGAAATTTTCTTATATGTTTTATACCTTTGAGGCACCCGGATGATTGTTTAAAACTGTTTATTCAGATAATATGGAAGAACAAATCAAAGAATGGTCGGAAAAAATTGTTCCCTGGTTACTGTCGCACGGAATAAAAATAGTTCTGATCGCTGCAGCAGCATTGATACTCAACCGGATTCTTGCCAGAATAATCGACAGGGCTATTAGAATTGCAGTGGTTCGCGATGAGACTATGACCGTAGAGGCAGAAAGACAGAGAGAAGACACCCTGATTCGTATTTTCACCGGAGCCATGAGCATAGTAATAATAATAATTGCTGTGCTGACGATATTGAAGGAAGCTGGACTGGATATCGGACCCATGCTTGCCGGCGCAGGTATTGTGGGTCTGGCTGTTGGATTCGGAGGTCAGTACCTGATACGCGACATAATTACAGGTCTCTTTATCATCCTTGAAAACCAGTACCGCATTGGTGATGTAATAAATATCAACGACATAAGCGGTGTTGTTGAAGATATAAGCCTCAGAAAAACAACATTGCGCGACATTAACGGCACAGTCCACCACATACCCCATGGGGAAATAAAGATTGTTTCAAACCAGTCGAAAGACTTTGCAAGAGTAAATATCGACATTGGCATTGCTTACAACTCAAATCTTGAAAAAGTAATACGGGTAATTAACCAGACAGGCGAAGAACTTGCAAGAGATCCTTACTTTAAGGAACTGATTATCAATCCGCCCAAATTTCTGAGAGTCAATGAATTTGCCGATTCGGCAATAATCATAAAAATCCTGGGAGACACAAAGCCCCTGAAACAATGGGAAGTGGCAGGAGAACTCCGCAAACGGCTGAAAATAGCTTTCGACAGGGAAGGAATAGAGATCCCCTTCCCGCAAAGGGTAATTCATAATATATCTGAGAAAAAAGAGTAAAAATCCACCTTTCTTTGAATAAATTACGAACGCAATAAAACCCTTTTTCAATTTGACTTAAAAACATTTTTTCGCCCTAATATAAAATTGCAGGTATCCGGCTGATTTAAAAAGATTCATTATGACTGATCTTGAAAAATATTTCGAGCCTTTCAGAAGAAACATTGTGGGCATTGATTCATGCATCGATACTCCCTATGGTTGTAAAAAGATTGTTTATGCCGACTGGATTGCCAGCGGGCGGCTCTATGCACCCATAGAAAAGAAGATTTCTGAAGAGATAGGCTGTCTGGTGGGCAACACACATTCGGAGTCGAGTTCAACGGGTGCTGCAATGACTGCTGCGTATAAACATGCCCATACAGTATTAAAGAAGCATGTCAATGCCAGTGAGGATGATGTACTGCTTTTTACGGGATCGGGCATGACAGGTGCCATTGCAAAGCTGCAGCGCATACTCGGTCTGAAGGTTCCTGAGCAGGCTCTGTCATTTTGCGGACTGAACAAATCCGAGGCATATAGAAAATGCAAGGACATACCCAATAAGAACCGCCCTGTTGTATTCATAACACACATAGAGCATCACTCAAACCACACTTCATGGTTTGAAACACTTGCCGATGTGGTGGTGCTCGAACCTGGAGAGAATCTGACAGTTGATCCCAATAACTTAAGAAAGGAAATAAAAAAATATACTGAGCGCCCTTTGCTTATTGGCTCATTTTCGGCATGTTCCAATGTAACAGGTTACATTCCGCCTTATTACGAACTGGCCAGGATAATGCATGAGCATAACGGATATTGTTTTATCGACTTCGCCGCTTCGGCACCGTATGTAAAGATAGATATGCATCCCGCTGATCCGATGGAACAGCTGGATGCCATTTTCTTTTCACCCCATAAGTTTCTGGGTGGTCCGGGCAGTGCAGGCGTGCTGGTGTTCAATAAAAAATTATACAGGAACTACGCGCCCGACATACCCGGGGGTGGTACGGTAAAATGGACAAACAGGTGGGGTGGTTACAGTTATATAACGGACATTGAGGTGAAGGAAGATGGCGGAACACCAGGTTTTCTTCAGGCTATCAGGGCAGCACTGGCCGTTCTTCTGAAAGAAAAAATGGGAGTGGAAATGATCCGCAGGAGGGAAGAAGAACTCGTTGAGATGGCATTTGATAAACTGACCCGTATAAAAGGGGTGCATATCCTTGCACCGGATATTACTCGACGGCTGGGTGTCTTTTCATTTTACACCGATGGCATACATCACAACCTCGTCACCAGGCTGCTCAACGACAGGTATGGAATACAGGTAAGGGGTGGTTGCTCCTGTGCCGGCACTTACGGCCATTATCTGCTCAATGTTGACTTTAAGCTTTCGAAAGAGATCACCGACAGAATTGAGGCTGGAGATCTCTCGCTCAAGCCCGGATGGGTAAGGGTGTCACTGCATCCTACCATGACGAATGATGAACTTGACTTCATTACCGGTGCTATAGCTGAGGTTATAAAAAATGGTGAAGAATGGGGAAAAGAATATATATACAACAGGTGCACCAATGAGTTTCATCACAGGGATTTCCCGGAGGATTACAGCAGGCAACTGAATGCGTGGTTTGACGTTGAGTAGGATAATTATCTGATTTGCAGAATCATATTAATTTCTCACAGGATTTTCGTTTTAGTTTCATTTTTTTATAATTTTGCAGTCGTTTTACGGCCCGTAGCTCAGCTGGTAGAGCACGTGACTCTTAATCATGGGGTCGAGAGTTCGAGCCTCTCCGGGCCGACTCCCAAAAAATCAGGGCTTGCGACTTGTTCTAAGTTGCAGGCCTTTTTTCATTTGATACATTATTTGATACATTTCAAGCCCTTAAATTCAAATTTTATCAGCTATGAAAACACGTAAATTAAGAAACTTAATTACGGGTGAAATTATCACTGTGCATAAAAGCACAGATCACCCCAACAGCTC
>Ga0116189_1000237_pt1 | contig 57393 bp, 42 predicted proteins | sample AD_JPNTR3_MetaG_FD_89895 | JGI IMG/M metagenome (GOLD analysis project Ga0116189, IMG submission 89895) | Active sludge microbial communities of municipal wastewater-treating anaerobic digesters from Japan - AD_JPNTR3_MetaG | ecosystem: Engineered > Bioreactor > Anaerobic > Digestate | place... | reverse complement strand
AGAATCTGAAGCGGTATCCTGAGATTATAGACAAGATAAGGTTAAGGTACAGAGGGTTGGGTTAATAGGTTAAGTGTGTCCGTGTCCCGATAGCTATCGGGACGATTCCACGTGGCACCACGATGATAATATAAGAGAGCTGCGTGGATGCAGCTTTTTTTTATGGAGATAAGTTGTTATATTATATACAGCAGGAGGCTAGGCAGGTATTATATTGGGTACACTGTTGATTTCGAGGAGAGGTTGTGGCAGCACAACAGTGGGTATTATGGATCGGGGGCCTATACATCGAAAGCAGGAGATTGGGAGGAGTATTTGGTAATTCCATGTGAGACGATTGGTGAGGCGGTTTATATAGAGGGGTATATAAAGAGGATGAGGAGTCGGAGGTATATAGAAAATTTAAGGAGGTATCCTGGGATTATAGAGAGGCTTAGGATAAAGTACAAACGGGGTAAAGGCGAATAGGTAGAGTGTGTCCGTGTTCCGATAGCTATCGGGACTATTGAGAGTCTCAACAGCAGCATCCGTAAATACACCAAAACAAAAACAGTCTTCCCGGATGACCAGGCTGACTTAAAAGCTGTATATCTGACTATTGCTAACGTGGAGAAAAAATGGACTTACCCTATCAGAGATTGGTGCACAGTTATTAACCAATTAATGATTATTTTTGGTGATAGATGTGGTATCTTTTAATCCCGGCTGCTGCCAGTTTACACAAAAATTTAAACAGGCTCATTTGATAGACTTTAATGATTCATTCGTATTTCAGGCTCCCGAGTTGTATGCTTCAAAAATAATGGTGACTTATTGTTAATAAATAACTCAGAACACTAATTTTAATTCTCTATAGTAATTCTTCAAATATGTGAAGATTGTTAATGTTAATAAAATCATCTGGGGTTTTAAATTCAGAATTCCTTACAGTTTGAATTTTTAAAGCAGTTTTGCAAACATAGTTTGTAATTTTTTCATCAATATCTAATATATTTACGAGTTTAAACCAATCCGTAATAGTAGGCAACGACCCACCAAAATCTTTTCTAAGCCAATGTCCAACTGTGTGTTTGTACTCCTTAGGGAAAAGATTTGTTAATTCTTTTTTCGAAAATCCTTTCAGAATACGTTTATAATTTAAATAATCTGCAATTATGTTTTGATTAACTTCGTATAATCTTTGAACTGAAAAATACTCATTTTCAACTGAACTTCTAGCGCCCGGAGAAGCTCCCCAGTTCACTCTTTTTTCATTTTTGTATTTACCATTATAATTTTTATTGTGATTATAAATTTCATAATTTTTTCCTTCTTGCTTGAAATCAATGTTTTTGTTAATATCTATAAAATTCTTAATTTCTTCGATTTCAAAATTATCTCTAATAATTAAATTATTATTAATTTCTTCTTGAGAATAAATAACGAATTCTTTAGAAAATGAACCGTCTTCCCAATGAACAATTAAATATTCAGGGAAACCATTATTCCGTTTGGAACAAATTTTTATTACTTTACCTTCTTTTTTAACTTTATCAATAGAATTAATAACTCGATAACCTAAAAAGTTTGTTAGATTCCAATCCCTATTAAATTCAGTTTTAGATTTAAGTTTTAGTTTTTTATAATTAAATATGTAATTGGTTTTTTTATTATCATCAACAATCATAAAAATAGGAAACCAATTATTATTTTTTTCTACTACTATCATGTTTCTTATTACCCAGCCCCTATTATTCAATAAAGAAGTCTTATAAATTAAATCAAGATCAAAATCTGTTGAACCTATATAGCATGTTGCATTTATTTTTAAATGGTTTTTTATTGAATTTGTAAAAAATAAATTCAGCATTTTCATATAATCATTCTTATTATCAAATAATTCGAATATCCCTTTCCCATTAAATTTTACTTCAAAATTTTCGAATTTTTCTTCTGAAAAATCGAGCTCTGGTATAAAATTCTTTTTTTCATAATAGTAAGGTATAAAATCATATTTTAAAATTTCAAAATTATTTAGCTTACATCTTTTTTTTATTATATCAATGTAATCAATATTCTTTTCAATCATTATAGCTTGTAAAGTTTGACTCTTATCTAAGACAACCTTCATCGTTGTGCCACTCCCTGCAAATGGATCTAGTATTAAAGAATCTTCTTTCAGTATTACTCTGTTTAATAGTTCTTCAACAAGTTTTTCTGGGAAAACAGCTACATGTCTATATAATGTAGGCTGCAAATTAATTTTTAATATATTGGAATAATTATCAGGGTTGATATTTTTTTTGAATATGTTATCCTTACTTTTTGAGAAAACAAATACAGGCTCATAACTGTTTGTAAATCTATTTTTTATACTTGAAGGCATATGGTTTGGTTTATACCAAATTAATATATCATTTAAAAACCACCCATCATTTACCATAAAATATGCTAGTTGATATGGAATAAAACCTAATGGTGCTTTCCCATATTTTGATATATACTTATCTCCTATATTAAGAAAAAAAACACCTTCTTTGGTCATTTTTTCTTTTAGTAATGAAAATATTTTTACTAGTTTCAAAATGTATTCTTGAGGAGTTTTTTCATTTCCAATTTGACCTTCAAATCCATAATCTCTTTGTCCCCAATAAGGAGGGGAAGTAATGGCCACATCAATTGAGTCGTTTTCAAGAAAATAAATCCCGGCAAATACATCACTATTTATTATTTTATATTTCATACGTGTTTCTGGAATAATTAAACAGTAATTTCAAATAACTCTTCTATTCTATTTATTATATCATCAGTTTTGTAAATTATTCTTACCCTAGATGGATTATTTTTTAATAATTCAAATCTTGGTCTTCTTGAATATAAATATCTAAATCCTTTCCCTTTGTATCCAGATTTTCCACTACCTATAATATCATCTCTATAAATTTTATATAATTTTCCATTAGGAACAGATATTAATAAAATTGCTTTTATCTCAATATTATCATCAGAAGCTAAATCATAAATGATGTTTATGAAATACGTAAGACACATTTTTCTTTTATATGAATAATACGTCGGTAAATTTACTTTAAAAGTATGGTCTTTGGTTTTATAACTAGTTTGATTGGCTCCGATAGGAATTTTCCCTTTATAATCCGATTCATTATCCAATTTCGCAGTTTTTATGTCTATATGAACAAATGCGTTATAGGTTTCAAAAAACATATCCGCTCCAATTGGTGAAGAATTTGGAATTCCAAATTGATTGAATAACCAATAATATATTCTTTCAGCACCTCTTGCAAAATCAGAATTTTTGTTTTTTTCTGCACTTGACCTGAAAGCTTCAATCCAATCATCCTTTATCTTGTCTTTTGATTTTAATCCATCAAGCATTTTTTCAATATCTTGAGTTAAGGTAAACTCAATTTGATTGAGATAATGGTTTTCCCAAAACTCAATAGTTTCTAATTCGTATAAATCATTCTTTTTCATATAATTAATTGTTAAAATTAACAATATAATTTAAATGGGATTAAAGCCTATTTAGAATAGGAAATTTAATAACTTTGATTAGCAATGAAACAATAAAATATAAAAATTTATTAACAGGAATAAATGTCTAATTGTTATTAAATGTTTTTATAAACTTTGTAAAATCTCTTTTAAGTCTAAAATTCATACCTTTGTGGTCATAAAGTATTTACCGATGAGAACTATTGCTATTGTTGCAGGGGGTGATTCACCCGAATATGAAGTGTCGGTAAAGAGTGCAACGGAAGTTGCAAGGGCGCTGGGCGAAAGGTATGCAACCTATATCATTATGATAAGGGAAAACAATTGGTACTGGGAAGATCCGAGGGGCAGGCGGTTTGGGATTGACAGAAACGACTTTACATTGCGACTCGATGAGCGTAAGGTTCGCTTCGATGCAGTTTTTATAGCCATTCACGGAACACCTGGCGAAAACGGCCTCCTGCAGGGATATTTCGACATGTTGGGCATACCATATACCTCGTGCAATGCATTCTGTTCGGCACTCACCTTCAACAAACATGCATGCAAACTCTTCCTTAAGGAATATGGTATACAGATGGCCGATTCAATCATGATTCGCAGGGGAGAATCATCCGACCCAGGTGCAATACTCTCGAAAATCGGACTTCCGTGCTTCGTTAAACCCAATGACAGCGGCTCGAGCTTCGGAGTATCGAAGGTAAAAAAGCATGAAGACCTTTTGCCTGCCATCGAAAAAGCATTTCAGGAAAGCAATGAAATACTTGTAGAATCATTCATGGATGGACGGGAAGTTGCATGCGGTGTGGTAAAAGCAGCAGGGAAAAAGATAGTCCTTCCGGTTACTGAAATCGTCCCTAAAAACGAATTCTTTGACTATGAGGCAAAATATACTCCTGGAAAATCGGACGAAATAACACCTGCCACCATAGGTGAAAAACTTACCGAAGAGGTTCAGCAGCTAAGTTCTCTTATCTACGACCTGCTTGGGTGCAAAGGCATAGTAAGGGTAGATTTTATTATTGTAAAAGGGAAACCTCTGTTTCTTGAGATAAACACTGTACCCGGCATGACCGCCGAAAGCCTCATCCCAAAACAGGCAAAGGTCGCCGGTATTGAACCAGGCGACCTCTATTCTATGGTTATTGAAGATCTTTTCAGAGGCTGAATACTGATTATTCCGGTTACCTCAAGGCACGAACTTTCAGGGCTGCTGCTTTGCCTTAACCAGCGCGCTTGTTGTAGTGTAGTATTTTGTTATCATCCCCGGCACTTCCCACTCAGGCATTTTGCCTTCCTTCAGAAACCCAAGAAACTTTTCGGTTACCTGTGCAAAATGCTCTTCATGACCTACCCTGTATTTATCGGGTATAACAATTTTAACAACATTCCCGCTCATAATTTCAAATGTGAGCCCCTCATAGGGAAGCGAAGCCAGAGCATTTTTCAGCTTTGGAGTAAATTCATCCATCGAACCTCTTATATTTTCGACATAAAGGGTTGGTATAAATTTCTCAGCGGCTGTCTGGCGTATAACGAGGTTGCAACCGGTACCTCTCATAATTGAAAAGTGTGTATCACCTCCGCCTTCCGGTGCCCTGTATTTCCATTCAACCGATACCTTTACCCATTTACCTTTCAGGCGGTAAATCATTTCGCCGTTTGCATATACATTCAGTTTTCCGTCTTTGATATCTTTTGAGAGATATTCGGGAAATTCATTCAGACCGGTAACGCCTGTAAACTCTTCCTTTGTGAGAATTGTTGGCCAGCGGCGGGCAGCAATCATTTCAACATCCTCTTTGTTCAGAATCATTCCGGGGAAGCATTCCCACTGAACCAGATCCACAAGATGTGTGGTGACGTCCACAATTCCTTCGCCCTGCTGTTCGACATCGAAAAACCAGGCTGGTCTGATAAGGGGAGCACCTGAAACAATCTTTGAGAAGTGATGCACACTCTCCTTGGTAACCGCAGGTTCTTTTTGTGAACCGTCAGTCAGCTCTCCGAATATCTCTTTTTTCTGCGACAGCTCTTTCTGAAGGATTGTTGCTATCTCATATCTTTCTGTCATGATATCATACAGAAGAATACCTTTTTCTGCTGCAATCCTGAATGCTTCCTCGAGTTTGGGGAAGTCCTCTGGTGTAATTACCATTGGCTTATCGGCAAGAACATTGAATCCTGCCTTTATTGAACCAAGGATATAGTCGGCTTTCTTCCTGTTGTTGCCGGAAAGAACAACCACATTTCCCGGCTTTCTGTTGATCATTTCCTCGAAGAAGTCGTCGCCGGTATAAACTATTTCATTCCAATGGGTTGGATTTTCCGGTCGTTTGTTATACGACTCTATTCTTGCGAGATGCTGGTCGAGGTCGGGCCCTGCCGGAGCATATACATACACATTATGTGAAACACCTTCATACATTGTCTTCTGCACAAGGGCAGCATGGAAATGGCCTGGGTCAACTGTAATTAATCTGATCATCTTCTCATCCTTTGAAGTGGTTTCTTTTTCAGTCTTGCGGCCTCCCTCACCGCATGATGAAAACAAAAGAACAAAAACTGCCAGAATAAAGAAAGTATTTTTCATATATGAACATTTTTATATGTTAATGAATATCAGTTTTTTGTCTTTTCTATTTTATGGATGCTTTAACAACAGGTGGATAAGCGAAGTCGTTCCATAATCTGTCGGAGGTTGCCCTGTCAACTTTTCCGTCGTAGATGAGCATACGGTATTTGAGCCGATAAACATTGCCGGGTTCGAGAACCCACTCTTTATGGCGGATAGGGCAGAACTCGAAATAGACATCACCCCGTCCGTTCTGGTCGACAGGCCATACTCTCATCGGTTCGGGGTGTTCCCTGTTGGAGGGGTGGGAGAGGAAGACTATTCCCGACTCGCCTTTGCCTTCGAACATACCGCCTACATCGGTCCATCTCGCCCTTGTGCCGTCGGCATCTATCCGTGTCTTTCCCTCAGATGTAACAACCCAGCTGTTTTTATTGTTCCATTCTGCCGTAGCCCTGAAGCCTATGCCTCCACCATACCTGTAAGCTTCAAGTACTACTGCCGTATCGCAGGCAACAGAAAGATAAGAAGTAAAATCAACAAGCCAGGCTTTTGATCCGGAAAGCGGCTCTGTGTTCCATACCCTTACATCCCAAACTTCGTTGAAAGTTGTTTCCTCGGGTTTTTTACCTTGAAAATCAATGTGTTCATGACGAACATTGAATCCTCCGAAAACAGGTCCTTCGGTCAACGAATTGACTCCGGAAAACCTGACTGTGCCCTGATGAGTATATAGATTCCAGAAATCCGTTACATGATTTCTGATTCTCACACGGGTCCAGGGATTCCATATACCAAAATGATGATAATGATCGGGTGCATTGATTCTTGTAAGTACATTTCCCGAAGGAGAATAGACAGGATGGATGAATCCGTTACGCTTGTACATAGTATCCACACCTGCTGGCGGATATATAATCTTCACCGCATAGTCAAGGACAGGTTTTTCTTCTTTTATCAGGCGAATGACATCAGGTGTTAGTCTGACATTAACGGCAGGCCTGGTTTTTGTTTTAATGTCCTGATAAAGAATATATTCCCTTTTTGACCCTGCCGGTGTAATGCCGCTCATAATCCACCATAGTCTTGGTATATAGCCTTCCTCAACCTGTGAAGGAACCTCAATGAGTTTGCCTTTCACATCCTCGTAAAGCTGAAAGGAGAGAGTGTCGGCAATGTTCAACACTGAAAGGTCGTAGCATACAGGAGTGTTTATTCTCTGGAATTTTCCTGCTTCAACCGTAAGCCTTGCAATCTCCTTTTTCTGCGAAAAGAGAGGGATTGCAAGTGCCAGTATCAACAATGCGGATAAAATCCTTTTCATGGTTTGAATTTATTTGATGTATTCTCTGACTCCTTCTATGAAAGCTTCAATATTTTCATTCTTTACTCCCTGTGGCATTCCTCCGCCCACCGACCATATTATGCGGTTATGTCTCTTTATTTCATTGGCAGCTTTTTTCACAGCCTCTTTAACCTGAGCCGGTGTCCCTGCAGCCATGACATCGCGCGGCGGAATATTTCCTACAAGCACCACTTCTTCGCCGGCCAGTTCCCTTATTTCTCCCATTGAATGTTCGAAGGAGAAATTGTACATGTTAACATTTATATCTTTCAGGTGTTTTGCTGTAATCAATCCCTGGGCGTCGTTATGGAGAAACCTCACCCTGCAGTCGAAGGCATTGAATATTTTCCTGAAGGCAGGGATAGCATATTCGTTGAATTCATACTCACCTATAAAGCCCATCAGGTCGTCGAGTATAAAAATTCCCCCGATGGATGGGAAGCATTTTTTCTGGTATCTGAGCCAGTTGCATATAAACTCTGTAATGTGCCCGATTAGTTGTTCTGATTCGACAGGGTACATGGCGAGGGCCATCATGAATTCGGTTGTCCCCATCAGGAAGCTTGCAATGTTTAATGGTCCGCGGGAAACAGCAAACCTTATTTCGTGACCTGCCTTTTTTATTTCCTCCTCGTTTTCCCTTAGTCTGTTTATCATGAAAGGCAGCAGACCGTCGGTTTCGACGTCGGGCACTGGCAAGTCCTTGATGTCTTCAATGTTTTTTATGACTTTTTCTGCATGGGGCAGGCTCTGTTCCATCCATTTAAGTCGTGCGCCAAAGGCTGATGGCTCGGTGCACATGCCATATTCCGACCAGAAACCGGGAAGGAACCAGACGTCGGGGAACAGGTTTACGGCTTTCAGGTTCGAAGCCAGCCAGTGTCTGTCGGATTGGTAATATTGAATATTGTTGATACCATACCACCCCGGGATCCAGGGGCTGTCTATTATAAACCCCACTGGCTGGTAGCCTGGGTTTTTACCTTCAATGAGGGTAATAAGATCGTTCCATTGTTTATCGGTCATGACTCTGATAGTTTGAATGTTTCCTGCCGGTAAGCATCAATAGGTTCGCAGGTGCATACCAGGTTTCTGTCGCCGTATGCATCATCTATTCTTCCCACTGAAGGCCAGAATTTGTTTTCGGATAGCCATTTAGCGGGAAAAGCAGCTTTCTGTCTGGTATATTTATGGTTCCAGTTATCTGAAGTTGCCACTTTTTCTGTGTGTGGGGCGTGGTGAAGAACATTGTCTTCTCTGTCGGCTTTGCCTTCGATTATCTCCTGTATCTCAGCCCATATTGATTTCATTGCAGTGATGAATTTGTCGAGTTCCTGAAGCGGTTCCGATTCTGTTGGTTCAACCATCAGTGTACCGTGTACCGGGAATGATAGGGTAGGGGCATGGAAGCCATAGTCCATAAGGCGTTTGGCGATATCCACTTCGGACACACCGGCTTCAGCTTTAAACCTGCGGCAGTCGAGAATCATTTCATGGGCAACCATTCCATTCTTTCCTGTATAGAGGATTTTATAGCAATCTTTGAGAGCCGAAGCTATATAGTTGGCATTCAGTATGGCATATCTGGTTGCCTCGGTGAGTCCTTCAGCTCCCATCATCATTATGTATGCATGTGATATTGTGAGTATGTGGGCACTGCCGAATGGAGCTGATGATACAGCAGTTATACCCTGTTTGCCGCCTGTTTTTACAATGGGGTGGGCTGGCAGGAACGGAGCCAGTTTTTCGTTCACAAGTATCGGTCCCATGCCAGGTCCGCCGCCTCCATGAGGTATGGCAAAAGTTTTGTGAAGGTTAAGATGACAAACGTCGGCACCTATCTGGCCCGGACTGGTAAAACCTATCTGAGCGTTCAGATTTGCACCATCCATGTAAACAAGTCCGCCGTTGCGGTGTACAATGTCAACAATTTCAATCACATCTTCCTCGAAGACTCCGTGTGTTGAGGGATAGGTAATCATAATGCAGCTCAGGTTATCCCTGTTCTCTTCTGCCTTTTTGCGGAGGTCTTCAACGCTGATATTCCCTTTTTCATCACACTCCACCACAACAACTTTCATTCCTGCCATTGCTGCACTTGCCGGGTTTGTACCGTGGGCTGATGCGGGGATAAGTGCAACTTTACGGTGTCCTTCACCTCTGCTGATATGGTACTGGCGTATTACCAGCATACCGGTATATTCACCTGCAGCTCCTGAATTAGGCATAAATGAAATCTCCTTCATACCGGTTATCTCTTTCAGGGCGTTGCCAAGCTCTTCCATCAATTTGTGGTAGCCAGCAGCCTGGTCGTCTGGAACAAAAGGGTGAATATTTGCAAATTCAGGCCAGCTCATCGGAAACATTGCTGTTGCCGGGTTGAGTTTCATGGTACATGAGCCCAGCGATATCATGCAATGTGTCAATGAAAAATCCTTGCGCTCCAGCATTTTTATATACCGCATCATTGCAGTTTCGCTATGATACATGTTGAATACAGATTCTTTCAGGAATTCTGATTTTCGCAGGAATTTATTCTCAATGATACGGCAGTTGCATAGCTCATTTATTTCAGGGGTTTTCTTTCCTGCAGCTCCGGCAAAAATTTCTGCAATGGTTCTTAGTTCTTCTAATGTTGTTATTTCGTCGGTGCTTATTGACACAATATTTGCGGAGGGGTACCAAAAATTTATTCCGGCCTGGAGTGCTCTTTTCTTTATGTCGTCTGTAGTTATTCCTGAAGGCAGAATAATCTTCAGGGTATCGAAGAACTGGCTGTTTGAGTTGGTAAAGCCTGCCTCCTTCAGCGCATCGCTCAGAGTACAGGCAGTTCTGTGAATATGGTGGGCTATTGATTTAAGGCCTTCCGGTCCGTGGTACTGGGCATACATCCCCGACATAATTGCGAGCAGTGCCTGTGCTGTGCAGATGTTTGATGTTGCCCTTTCCCTTTTAATATGCTGTTCACGGGTCTGAAGAGCCATTCTGAGGGCGGGGTTGCCCTGTGCATCAACCGATATGCCTATTATTCTTCCCGGCATATTTCTTTTGAGTTCTTCTTTAGTGGCGAAGTAGCCCGCATGAGGTCCTCCGTAGCTCATCGGCAGTCCAAAGCGCTGGCTTGAGCCCACAACCACGTCGGCACCCCATTCACCTGGAGGGGTGAGAAGTGCAAGACTCATCAGATCTGCTGCCACACAAAGCAGAGCTCCGGCAGAATGGATCTTTAAAGCAAAATCGCGATAATCCCTTATCATGCCCGAAGCTGAGGGGTACTGAACGATGGCACCGAAAAAGGTATTGTCGGGTGTGAACTCTTCATAATTACCTGTCACAAGTTCGATACCCAGAGGGGCTGAACGCGATTTCAGAACGTCGAGTGTCTGAAGAAAAATATCATTGTCAACAAAGAACTTAACGGCTCCTGCTCTTACAGCTTCTTTTGGGCGTGCATTGAACATCATTATCATAGCTTCAGCAGCAGCAGTAGATTCATCCAGAAGTGATGCGTTAGCTATCTGCATCCCGGTAAGCTCTATTATCATGGTCTGGAAATTCAGAAGAGCTTCGAGCCTGCCCTGCGATATCTCGGCCTGATAGGGAGTGTACGAAGTATACCATGACGGATTCTCAAGTACGTTACGGATTATAACTGACGGCACAGCTACCCCATAATATCCCTGTCCGATGAATGACCGGTATTGCTTATTCATTGCCCCGAGTTTCCTGATATGGTTAAGATATTCATGTTCACTCATTGCAGGAGGAAGATTCAGGGGTTTTGTCAGCCTTATCGATGAAGGGATTGTTTTATCAATAAGCTCATCAAGAGAAGAGACACCTATTGTTGCAATCATTCCATCTAATTCATTATCCCGAGGCCCTATATGCCTTTTAACGAATTTGTCTGAAGTCATTATGTTATTGATATATAGTTAAATAAAGATAAATATTCTTGCGTTTAGCACATTGCTAAAATAGTAAAAGTAATTTATTAATACCATGAAAAGTGTAATGTCAGATCAGCCATGGATTTCTTTTAAGCTCATTTTCGATGGTTGTTGCCGGCCCATGGCCTGAATAAATTATTGTTGAAGGGTTCAGTATAAGTATTTTTTCTTTTATGCTTTTAAGCAGAGTATTTTGATTTCCTCCCGGTAGATCTGTTCTTCCGATACTGCCGGCAAAGATGGTGTCGCCGGTAAATATGCATGATTCTTTTTCGCAGTAGAATGCTACTCCTCCTGCTGTATGCCCGGGTACATGCATTGTTTTCAGAGAAATATTTCCGAATTCAATTATTTCGCCATCTTCAATGAAGGCTTCTGGTTCGGGTGGTTCATCCATTTTCAGTCCGAAGAATTCTGCATGGGCAGGTGCATTTTTCAGGTTTGGCATCTCTTCTCTGTGGCAGTATGTGCGTAGATTGTATTTTTCAAACATGAATTTGTTCCCGAAAACATGGTCGAGGTGGCAATGGGTGTTCAGCAGAAGGACCGGTTTAAAATTTTTAAGTTCTATAAAACGCACCAGTCGCTGAAATTCTTTTTCATTATAGCAGCCACAGTCAATAACAGCACATTCGCCCGTTGTGTCGGCCACGATATAGGTGTTTACTTCAATTGGAGAAAAAACAAGCCGGAATACTTCCATGATATAATTGGTTATCCATTCACTGTACCTCTCAGCATGGGGACAAATACAAATGTGCCATGGGAAGAGTAGTCGTACGAATCGGGGCCTGTGCGTTCGACCACGGTCATTATCTGATAATCTCCGCCACCGAGTGGTACAACGAGTCTGCCGCCTGTTTTAAGCTGCTGCAGCAGTTTATCGGGTATTTCTGGTGCTGCAGCCGTAATAATGATACCGTCGTAGGGTCCATATTCCTTTTTACCTTCCCATCCGTCACCGAAAAAGAAATGAATATTGTGGTAACCCAGTTCTGCGATTGTCTGCTGGGCTTTCAGGTAAAGCTCCCGGCATCGCTCGATGGTGTAGACCCTGGCGCCCATTTCAGCCAGAATAGCCGCCTGATAGCCGGAGCCAGTACCAATCTCGAGAATTTTATCTCTCTTTTTTACCTTCAGCAGGCTGGTCATTATTGCAACTGTATAGGGCTGGGAAATGGTTTGACCCGCAGCTATGGGAAAAGCCTTATCGGCATATGCATGATGCAGAAAAGCAGGATCCATAAACAGATGCCGTGGTACGGTTCTCATAGCCCGCAATACCTCTTCGTCGGTTATTCCTTTTTCCCTGAGGCTCTCGACAAGCTTTTCCCTCAGGCCTCTGGCCTCAAACGTATCCTGCATCTTTTCAGGTTTTTCTCAGGCTTATTCTACTGGATTCTTATTTACTCCGGGCAAAAATAAAAAAATTATTTTTGCCGGAACCTTTTAAAAATATTCCGGCAATTAAAAACAATTTTGTCCGTTAATATTACATGAAGAAAACCAGATTGGCGTTTATATATCTGTTTTTTGACATTGCAGGTTCTGTAGCTGCCTGGATTTTATTCTGCATCATGACAGGTACCCCGTCTGGAGCCAGCATGCAACTGTCCGGAGAGCATACGGGTTTTTATATAAAAAGCTCTGCTGCTGTATCACTTTCGTGGGCTTTAATCTTTTTCCTTACCGGGTTTTATTCAGTATCATTAAAGAGGTCAAGGCTTCAGGAGCTTTTTTATTCTCTTGCGGTTACTTTAACGGGAGTAGTATTTCTGTTTATTTTTTTACTGGCCGAGAGGTATTTAACTGACTATTCCACATTCCTGCGCTCTCTCACCTTATTATTCACATGGCAGTTTCTTCTTACATATATTCCGAGGACGATTGTAACTTCGGTTACTGCCCGCAGGGTTCACAGAGGACTGGTTGGTTATAAGACTCTGATTCTTGGTTCAAAGAAAAAAGCATTAGAGATTTACAGGAGGATAAGAGAGGAGGCAATCCCGGGTGGCAATATTCTTACGGGGTACATTATTATTAATGGTGGAGCAAATCATAAGTCCGAATGGGATCTTGAATGCCTGGGAAATGCTGAAGATATACTGAAGGTAATTAATGAGTATCAGATTGAAGAAGTTATACTTGCCGTTGAGGATGATGAGTTCGAAAAGCTTCTCGATATTATAGGGCAGCTTCAATTCACTGATGTTACAATTAAAGCGATTCCTTCGCTAAAAGACCTGTTAACGGGACGGGTTGAACACACTTCCATATTTGGAACTCCATTGCTGGAGATCCCTAACAAAACCATGACTCATACGCAGGCAATTATTAAACAGATAATTGATTATGCTGCTTCAATAATACTTTTAATTCTTCTTATTCCTGTCATCCTTGCCCTTGCCATTGCAATAAAGCTTTACGACGGAGGGCCCATCCTGTACCGGCAGGAAAGGATCGGGCGAAATGGAAAGCCATTTACTATTCTGAAGTTTCGTTCGATGAAGAAAGATGCCGAAAGCACAGGACCGATGCTTTCGGGGAAGGACGATCCCAGGATTACACCATTAGGAAGGTTCATGCGCAAACACAGGCTTGATGAAATACCTAACCTTCTGAATGTGCTTAAGGGTGATATGTCGCTCGTTGGTCCACGCCCGGAAAGGCAATATTATATTGAGCAAATAGTAAAAAAAGCCCCACACTTCAGGCGTCTTCTTAAAGTTAAACCAGGGATAACATCATGGGGTCAGGTGAAATATGGTTATGCTTCAAACATCGATCAAATGGTCGAAAGGCTTGAATATGACCTCATCTATCTTGAAAATATGAATCTGCTTGTCGATCTCAAAATCATTATCTATACGGTGATGATTATTTTAAAGGGAAAAGGGATGTGATAAAGGTTTAATAGTAAGGATGAAACTAATTATCAGAGAATTACTTCAGTGATTGGTTTGTAAAGAGGTCCCCCAGGCATTAATACACTTTCGTAATATATTAGCTTGTTTAATTTAACATTTTGAAATTCAACGTTTTCGTGTTCTGATATAATTTCCTTAAGTTTTTCGTTGTTTCTGAGAAATTTAACTCTTCCCAGTGTCAGGTGTGGTTTAAATTCTCTCTCTTCAGCAGGGATATTCAGGGAGGTCATAATTCCTGAAACTATTTTCTGAAGATTTAGAAGTGTTTCGGCATTTTCTATTCCTGCCCATATCACACGGGGGTTACTGATACCGGGGAAGACACCCAGGCCTTTTATTGTAAAGCTTATTTCCCCTGAACCTGAACATTTTTCCTGAAGGTTCCTGCTCATCAGTTCGATATTTTCCTCTTCGGTATCACCAAGGAATGCCAGTGTAAGATGCATAATGGCAGGATCGACCCATTTTATCGAATCCCTGTTGAGGCCGTTACGGAGAAGTGCGATGGCTTTTCTCAGTTTTTCACCTGGTTCGGCTTTGACTGCAACAAATGTTCTCCTCATTTTTTATAAAAAACAACCGGTCAAATATAAGGATTAGTTTTGTTGCTTCTCCGGAAAGTTTTTTGCCGGAATTTTGTTCTTCATTTCTTTTTTACAACATTTGCAAATCGTAATATCATTTAATTTTAATCAATTCTGATGTACATAAATCTATACCAGCTTTCTCTTTTTCTTATTTTTTGCTTTGCAGTTCTGGTTTTTATTCTGCTTTTTTACATTCCCGCGCCATATGGAAAATTTATGCGCAGGGGGTGGGGACCTTCAGTAAAATCTGGCCTGGCATGGATGATAATGGAATTCCCATCACCATTTCTGATGGCATATTTTTTTCTTACCTCGACACATAAAAATATTGTTCATTACGTATTTATTCTGATGTGGCTTGCACATTATCTATACCGCACATTTATTTATCCTTTCATGCAATCGGGAAGAAAAAAGCCTTATCCGGTTGTAGTTGTTCTTATGGCTGTTATTTTCAACGTATTAAATGGTTTTGTAAACGGGTATGGCGTGTTTCATCTTTATTCATATGATAAGTCGTGGTTGTTTTCATGGCAGTTTATTGCAGGTTTTGTATTATTTGCCAGTGGTTTTATAATAAATAAAACAGCCGACAGTAAAATGATGCATCTCAGAAATAACAATTCAGGGGAATATGTGATACCTCGCGGGTGGTTATTCGAGTACATTTCGTCGCCTCATTATTTCGGTGAGATAGTTGAATGGTGTGGTTGGGCAATAATGACGTTTTCACTTCCCGGACTTGCTTTTGCTGTTTTTACGTTTGCCAACCTTTTTCCGCGGGCTATAGCCTCACATAAATGGTACAGGCAGCACTTCAGCGATTACCCTTCGGGAAGAAAAGCTGTTATTCCTTTTATAATCTGAAAATTCTTTAATTTCAATTCTGTTGATTTTAATGAAACAGTTGTGTATATTCCGATTTTGAGAAATCAGAATTAATTTTACTGTTGAATCGGATTAATGATGATAATAGAAGAACTTATAAATACTGATACTTACAAGTCACCTGTTCCGGAGCCCGGGTTCAGGAATTGGCTTCTAAGGGATAACTGGTTTTATTTTATCATAAATTTTGGAAGGATAGTCTTAAGAACCCGCAGGGAGGCGCTGGAAGGAAGATACGATTATCCTGAGTGGATTTATTCATCTCATGAGATATTGAGGCTTCTGGAAAAAATTGGGGGTCGTTTTGATATTGAGGGGATGAATAATATTTCCAGAATATCAGAACCGGTAATATTTGTGAGCAACCACATGAGCACTCTCGAAACAATGATCTTTCCTGGCATTATTGCCCCTCGCAGAAAAGTGACGTTTGTGGTAAAGGAGAGCCTTGTTAGAAATTATTTCTTCAGGGACGTAATGCGTTCGAGAGACCCCATTGTTGTAGGCAGGACCGACCCGCGCAGGGATTTTGAAACCGTAATGAGCCAGGGGCCTCTGCTTCTTGAAAAAGGAATATCAATTATTGTTTTCCCCCAGAGTACCAGAAGCAGGGAGTTTATACCATCTGAATTTAACACAATGGGAGTTAAACTGGCAAAGAAGACAAATAAATATGTGGTTCCTGTGGCAATTAAAACAGACTTCTGGGGAAATGGTAAGATTATCAAAGAATTCGGGAAATTTGACCACAGAAAAACCATACATATAAAGTTTGGTGAGCCTTTGAATGTGAAAGGAACAGGTAAAGAAGAAAATCAGGCTATAATAGAATTCATCCAGTTGAATCTGGAAAAATGGGAAAAGGAACATAATTAACAACCTTTTTCATAATTGATATTCGTCGATTTGCTTCGATAAATAATTTTTGTGAATTTTTTTAAGTGTAATAGATACAATTAAAATATTTCTTTTTTAGATTTGAGGAAAATAAGGGGAAAAGTAAAAAATTCAAGAATACTCAACAGGAACCATTAATTATTTATTCAATTTAAAATGAATCAAATATGGCAACTCTTGACTGGATTGTTTTAATTCTTTTCTGCTTAGGACTCGTAGGTATAATCGTCTGGGTTGTAAAACAGAAGACTGAAACCTCAGCTGATTATTTCCTTGCAGGTCGTGATGCTACCTGGCTGGCAATCGGAGCATCTATTTTTGCTTCCAATATAGGTTCGGAACACCTTGTTGGACTTGCAGGAGCAGGTGCATCGAGCGGTATGGCCATGGCGCACTGGGAGATGCATGCATGGGTTATACTTATTCTGGGATGGGTATTCGTACCCTTTTATTCAAGGAGTAAAGTTTTCACCATGCCTGAGTTTCTCGAAAAGAGATATAACCGGGGAGCAAGGTCTTTCCTTTCGGTTATTTCACTTGTAAGCTATGTCCTTACAAAAGTCGCTGTAACAGTATACGCAGGCGGTATAGTATTTAAACAGGTTTTCGGCATTGAATCGATGTTCGGAATAGATTTTTTCTGGATCAGTGCTGTAGGCCTTGTGATTCTTACCGGTATTTATACTGTATTGGGAGGAATGAAAGCTGTGCTCTGGACCTCTGTATTACAGACACCTGTTCTTCTACTGGGTTCAATTGCAGTCCTGATTATAGGACTTATAAAGGTAGGAGGATGGTCGGAAGTAATGGAGATATGCAGGGCTGTGCCAGTAAATGCTGATGGTGATACCATGGTAAATCTTATAAGGTCGCATCGCGACCCTGAGTTTCCATGGACAGGTGTTATTCTCGGCTCAGCCATAATAGGCTTCTGGTATTGGTGCACCGACCAGTATATTGTACAGAGGGTTCTTTCAGCAAAAAATCAGAAAGAGGCACGTCGTGGTACTATTTTCGCAGGTTATCTGAAACTTACCCCTGTCTTCATTTTCCTTATCCCGGGTATGATTGCTTATGCTCTTAACCAGAAAGGTTTAATACATCTCCCAAGTTCTGATTCGGCATTCGCAGTACTGGTCAAAGAACTCTTGCCTGTTGGCTTCAAGGGGCTGGTGGTTGGTGGTTTACTCGCAGCACTTATGAGTTCCCTTGCATCATTATTTAACTCATCTGCAACCCTCTTCACAGTTGATTTCTATAAACACTTCAGACCACAGGCAAGCGAACGCGAGCTTGTAAGAGTAGGAAGAATCGCTACTGCAACTATAGTTATTCTTGGCGTTCTCTGGATTCCCGTAATGAAGGGACTGGGGAAAGTTCTATATGCCTACCTTCAGGATGTTCAGTCACTGCTTGCACCGGGTATTGCTGCCGTATTTCTCCTCGGAATTGCTTCGAAAAAGACCACCCCAAAAGCCGGATTCATCGGACTTGTTACTGGCTTTGTGCTTGGCATGACACGCCTTGGACTTAACGTATTCAAAAGCTCACTCAATCCTGAGAGTTTAATATATAAAATTTTCGTTGCTCCAAACTGGCTTCATTATGAATGCATAATATTCTTTATCATCATTGCACTCATGATTGTAGTAAGTATGGTGACACCAAAAGCAGATCCTGGAGCAATAAAAGGACTCTATTTCGGTTCTGCAACACCCGAAGAAAGAGCAATTACGCGAGCCAGCTGGAACAAATGGGATGTTATTAATTCTGCTATAATTGTCAGTGTTATAGTTGCATTTTATATCTACTTCTGGTAAGAAATTAAATCAAACAGATATGGAAAACCTCAGGAAGTTTGAAGCATGGTTCGTGACCGGCAGCCAGCACCTGTACGGTCCCGAAACATTGAAACAGGTAGCAACCGATTCGCATCAGATTGCTGCAGAACTCGACAAAAACCCCGCAATACCGGTAAAGATTATATTCAAACCGGTTCTCACAACGCCTGACGCCATCTTTGAACTTTGCTCTGAAGCCAATAGCGCTCCCAACTGCATAGGATTAATCACATGGATGCATACATTCTCTCCAGCCAAGATGTGGATAAGAGGTCTTTCAGCACTTAACAAACCCTTTCTGCACCTGCATACACAGCTCAACAGAGATATCCCGTGGAAAACAATTGATATGGATTTCATGAATCTGAACCAATCGGCTCACGGCGACAGGGAGTTTGGTTTCATAACAACCAGGATGAGGCTTAACCGGAAAGTTGTTGTAGGACATTACAAAGACCCGGAAGTGGTGGAAAAAATAGGCATCTGGCTCCGAGCCGCAGCAGCTTTAGCCGATGCACGCAAAATGAAAGTCGTACGGTTCGGGGATAACATGAGGGATGTAGCTGTTACAGAAGGAAACAAGGTGAGTGGTCAGATAAAACTTGGATATTCTGTATACGGATATGGTGTGGGAGACCTTGTAAAATACGTCAATTCTGCTTCACCAGCAGCCATAAAGAAAAAGATCAAAGAGTACGGGGAAGAATACAGACTGACGAAAGCAGTAGCTTCTTCTGAATCGCTTTATGAAGCTGCAAAGATCGAAGTTGGACTTGAGAACTTTCTGAAAGAGGGTGATTTCAAGGCTTTTACCACTACTTTCGAAGACCTTCACGGTTTGAAGCAGTTACCCGGGCTGGCAGTTCAGCGACTCATGTCAAAAGGATATGGTTTCGGTGCCGAGGGTGACTGGAAAACAGCTGCACTTGTGCGCTCTATGAAGGTTATGGCTTCCGGACTTAAAGGTGGTACCTCATTTATGGAAGACTATACCTATCATTTCGACCCGGCAGGAATGAGAGTGCTCGGTGCCCATATGCTTGAAGTGTGCCCGTCAATAGCAAAAGGCAAACCCTCTGTTGAAATACACCAGCTTTCTATCGGAGGCAGGGAAGATCCGGCTCGCCTCGTATTCAGCGCCCAGACAGGCAGGGCAATAAACGTTTCGGTAATAGATCTGGGCAACAGATTCAGGATGATAGTAAATGATGTTGAGTCGGTTGAATGCCCCGATATGCCCAAACTGCCCGTTGCCAGAGTACTCTGGAAACCTCTTCCTGACCTCAAAACAGCTGCGGCAGCATGGATATATGCCGGTGGAGCACACCATACCGGATTCAGCCTTGCTCTTACCGCCGAACATATGGAAGACTTCGCCGTTATGACAGGCATAGAATTCCTCCATATCGGTGAAAAATGCGACCTCAACCAGTTCAGAAAAGAACTCATGTGGAATGAAGCATACTATCATATTGCAGGGGGCATCAGTTAACCCCCTGCATGCTTCTATTCAACATCCTAACAAAGCACCTGAATCATATGAAAATTTATTCAGGAATACCAAAACACCTCGTAGCGGTTGACTGCATCATTTTCGGATACGACATAATGGAGAAAGAACTGAAACTGCTTCTGATAAAGAGGGGTTTCGAGCCTGCAAAAGGTAAATGGTCGCTGGCAGGAGGATTTGTTTATGAAAATGAAAGCCTGGAAGAGGCTGCAGCCAGAGTACTCTACAATCTGACCGGACTCAGAAATGTATATATGGAACAGAATTATACATATGGTGAGGTTGACAGAGATCCGGGAGCAAGAGTTATTTCAACTTCATTCTACGCACTGATAAAAATTCAGGATATAGATAGAGAACTTGCCGAAAAGAATGGAGCTCACTGGCGCTCCATTTCAAGACTTCCGGAACTTATTTTCGACCATACAAGGATGGTGGAAAGAGCACTTAACGAGCTTCGCCAGCAAGCTAAAGTGAAACCTGTGGGATTTGAATTGCTACCTGAAAAATTCACACTTGTACAGCTTCAGGATCTTTACGAGGCTATATACCAGAGAAAAATTGATAAAAGAAATTTTCGCAAAAAAATTCTCTCAATGAACCTGCTCGAAAAACTCGACGAAAAGGAGAAGATAACATCCAAAAGGGGTGCATGGTATTACAGGTTCATCCCCGAAAAATACGAAGTGTTTACACAGAAGGGTTTTTACTTCAACCTTGATGTAAGCTGAAAAAACTTACTGAAATATATTTAAGGACATTATAAAAATATGCTTGAAAAATTCAAAGAACAAGTTCTTGAAGCCAACCTGGAAATTGTAAAACAGGGGCTAGTTATCCAAAGCTGGGGTAATGTAAGCGGTCGTGACCCTGAAACAGGTTATATTGTGATAAAACCCTCGGGAGTGAGCTATTCAAAGATGAAGGCATCTGACATGGTAGTACTTGACCTTCTAGGGAATATAATTGAAGGTAAAATGAAACCGTCAACTGATACTCCCACTCATATCATTCTGTATCGAACATGGCCTTCGGTTGGCGGGATAGTTCATACTCACTCAACCTATGCAACTGCGTGGGCTCAGGCGGGAAGAGGGATTCCTCCTCTGGGTACGACCCATGCCGACACCTTCTATGGCGAAGTGCCATGCACCCGTAAACTTAACCCTGAGGAAATAAAATCAGATTATGAGGCCAATACCGGCAGGGTGATTGTTGAACAGATTGGCTCAACCGACCCTCTTTTTATGCCATCGGTTCTCGTAAACTGCCATGGACCTTTTAGCTGGGGTAAAAATGCTGATGAGGCAGTTTACAATGCAGTCACACTCGAGGAGGTGGCAAGAATGGCTTTCTATACAGTGCTTCTAGGAAATCAACAGGCTATTGACAGAGCTTTGCTTGATAAACATTTTCTGAGGAAACACGGCAAAGATGCGTATTACGGACAGGAAAAAGAATAAAAAAACAGAAAAGAATATGGCTGACAAATATGTAATAGGTCTCGATTACGGAACCGATTCGGTTCGCACTGTTGTAGTCAATGCGCTTAATGGCGAGATAGTTGGAACATCTGTATTTGAATACCCTCGATGGAAGAAGGGTTTATACTGCAATCCTGCCATCAATCAGTTCCGCCAGCACCCACTGGATTATATTGAGGGCATGGAGGTTTCTGTAAGGGAGGCGTTACGTGGACTTGGGCGGGATGTAATAGACAACATAGAAGGTATAACTGTTGACACTACAGGCTCAACACCTGTTGCTGTCGACAGGCAGGGAGTACCTCTTTCGCTTAAGAAAGAATTTAAGGAAGAGCCTGATGCAATGTTTATTCTCTGGAAGGACCACACAGCAGTTGATGAAGCAGCTGAGATAAACCGGCTTGCCAGAACATGGGGTGGTGAAGATTATACGAAATATGAAGGTGGAGTCTATTCATCGGAGTGGTTCTGGGCAAAGATTCTTCACGTGCTTCGCAGGAATGAAAAAGTCAGAAGAAATGCATGGTCGTGGGTTGAGCACTGCGACTGGATACCTGCGCTTCTTACTGGTGAGACTGACCCTCTTAAGATAAAAAGAAGCCGCTGTGCAGCAGGGCACAAGGCAATGTGGCACCCCGATTTCAACGGACTGCCCTCTGAAGAGTTTCTGGTAAGGCTTGATCCATTACTTGCCGGATTGAGGGAGAGGCTCTATAAAGAAACATATACCTGTGATGTGGTTGTGGGTACCCTTACAAGGGAATGGGCAGAGAGGCTGGGACTTTCGACACGGGTAAAGGTTGGAGCAGGAGCCTTCGATGCCCATCTGGGAGCTGTGGGAGGAGAGATTAAACCATACCAGCTGGTTAAAGTAATGGGCACTTCTACATGCGATATGCTCATCGTCCCGATGGAAGAGGCGCGCGATAAGCTTGTAAAAGGTATATGTGGGCAGGTTGATGGGTCAATAGTGCCGGGAATGCTCGGATTGGAGGCCGGGCAGTCGGCGTTCGGCGATGTATATGCCTGGTTCAGCCGCCTGCTGATGTGGCCTCTTGAAACGATTATTCCCCGGATGAGTTGGCTCGACGAAAAAACAATAGAGAGAATCAGAAATGAATCATCCGATAAAATTATTGCCGAACTGAGCCATCATGCTCTGACTCTTAATGATGAGGAAACAGCACTGCTGGCTCTCGACTGGCTCAATGGGCGACGTACTCCGTTTGCGAATCAGGAATTGAAAGGTGCCATTACAGGACTAACTCTTGGCTCTGACGCCCCGCGCATCTTCAAAGCACTCGTGGAGGCAACAGCCTTCGGCGCTAAAATGATAAACGACCGCTTCATCGAAGAAGGTATAAGAATAGAAGGAGTTATTGCTATTGGCGGAGTGGCAAAGAAAAACCCATATGTAATGCAGGTGGTGGCCGACGTCCTGAATGTGCCTATCAAAGTGGCACGTTCGGAACAAACTGTGGCACTTGGCTCAGCAATGGCTGCCTCGGTTGTAGCTGGCATACACCCCGATATCCCAACAGCACAAAAAGCCATGGGCGGCGGGTTTGAGAAAGAATATGTGCCCAACCCACATAAAGCTGATAAATACAGAATACTTTATGAGAAATATAAGAAACTGGGCACCTTCATTGAAAATGAGCTTACAGAGTGAAAACAAATAATAATAAAAATATTATATGCTATGGAAAGAAAAAAGATTTTAACCCTGGTAGTACTCTTTCTGGGATTCCTGACAACAGCTGTTTATCCGCAGAAAACAGGAAATGAAACCGTAAATCAGTTTGTGATAGTTGCAAATAATCCCGGTCCGGTAATATCAAAAGACATATATGGGCACTTTTCGGAACATCTAGGCACCTGTATTTATGGAGGTATATGGGTAGGACCCGATTCAAAAATTCCAAATACCTACGGTATAAGGAATGATGTTCTTTTTGCACTGCGTGAGATTAAGGTGCCAAATCTTCGCTGGCCCGGAGGATGTTTTGCCGATACTTACCACTGGCGCGATGGAATTGGTCCACAGTCAAAGAGAGCCTCTATAATAAACATCCACTGGGGCGGGGTGACCGAAGATAATTCCTTCGGAACACACGAGTTTATGAAGCTCACCGAACTGCTTGGATGCGATGCTTATATCAACGGGAATGTGGGTTCAGGAACAGTTCAGGAGATGGCAGAGTGGGTTGAATATCTCACAAGTGATGCTGAGAGTCCCATGACAAGACTCCGCAAGGAGAACGGCAGGGAAACACCATGGAAGGTCAGGTACTGGGCGATAGGCAACGAAAACTGGGGATGCGGCGGAAATATGACAGATGAATTTTATGCATCAGTCATGCGCCAGTATTCGACATACCTTAATAACTATGGAGGTAACCGTCTTTACAAAATAGCCTGCGGACCCTACGGCGACAATTTTCAGTGGACGGAAACTCTAATGAAAGATCCTTCCACCAGAAACATGTTCCAGGGTATATCCATTCATTACTATTCAGTGGTTGACGGATGGAACTATAAAGGCTCCGCTACCAATTTCGACGAGAGGGAATGGTTCGAAACTTTCCGCCTCAATTACGACATCGAAAGAATAATAATTGGCCATAAGAATATTATGGATCGCTACGACCCGAATAAAATAAAGGGGTTGATTGTTGATGAATGGGGAAACTGGTTTAATGTCGAACCCGGTACAAATCCTGGTTTTCTGTATCAGCAGAACACATTACGCGATGCCATTACAGCCGCAATACACCTGAATATTTTCAACCATCATGCTGACAGGGTTAAGATGGCTAACCTTGCACAGATGGTCAACGTTCTTCAGGCTGTAATTCTTACGAAGGATGACAAAATGGTACTGACCCCAACATATTATGTATTCAAGATGTTTAAAAACCATCAGGATGCAAGGCTCCTGAAAACTGACCTGAAATGCGAGAATTATACTTATGGAGATAAAAAGATTCCAGCCATTTCGGCATCAGCTTCGATGGGTAAAGACGGTACAATACTCATTACAATGGCAAACCTAAATCCCTCAAAGGATATAACAGTGACCTGCCCTGTAATAGGTGCAACAGTAAAAACTATTTCAGGTCAGGTATTAACTGCCCGTGAGATGAATGCGCATAATACTTTCGAGAATCCCGACAATGTTAAGCCAGCCGAATTCAAGGGTTATAAATACAGCAACGGCGTTCTTACAATAAACATGCCGGCAAAATCAGTGGTAGCACTTGAATTGAAATGATATGAAGAATCTTTTAAGGGTTTTGCTGGTCATTAATATTATCCTGGCAGCAACCGGATGCACAGGGCACAAAACTGGTGATTACCCTGTTAAGCCTGTCCCTTTTACTTCAGTGAAGCTTACTGATGATTTCTGGGCACCAAGGATAAAAAAGAATGCTGAAATCACAATCCCGATAGCATTTGGCTATTGTGAATCGACAGGCAGGATTAAGAATTTCGAAATTGCAGGAGGATTGGATACCGGAAAGTTCCAGACCCTTTATCCTTTTGATGATTCAGATGTCTTCAAAATCATTGAGGGTGCATCTTATTCGCTTCAGACTTTTCCCGATCCGAAGCTGGAGGCATATCTCGATACACTTATCTGGAAAATAGGCCTGGCACAGGAAGATGATGGGTATCTCTATACCAACCGCACCATAGCTGAGATGCACGGTGGTGAAGGATTACATGAATGGGCAAGTCCCCGGCGCTGGGAACTCGATTCAGTCCTGAGTCATGAACTCTACAACATCGGACATCTGTACGAAGCTGCCGTAGCCCATTACCAGGCAACCGGAAAGAGGACACTTCTTGATATTGCCATGAAATCGGCTGACCTGGTCGCGAAAGATTTTGGATACGACAGGCTTAAAGTTTATCCCGGTCACCAGGTTATCGAGATGGGACTGGCAAAGCTATACAGAATCACAGGTGATGAGAAATATCTCGATCTGGCAAAATTTTTCCTCGATATTCGGGGTCCAGAGGGGCAGGAATATAATCAGGCACACATTCTTCCTGTTGACCAGACGGAAGCAGTGGGACATGCGGTGAGGGCAACATATATGTACTCGGGAATGGCTGATATCGCAGCGCTTAAAAACGACAACCGGTATCTGAATGCGATAACGCGTATATGGGAGGATCTGGTTTATAGAAAAATGTATGTGACCGGTGGAATAGGAGCTTCGGGAGGAAATGAAGGGTTTGCAGGTCCTTATGTACTGCCTAACATGACAGCCTATTGTGAAACATGTGCTTCAATAGGTAATATATTCTTCAATCACAGACTCTTCCTCTTTCACGGCGATGCAAAATATTATGACATAATTGAAAAAACACTTTATAATTCAATGCTTTCGGGCGTCTCGCTTTCAGCCGACAGATTTTTTTATCCCAATCCGCTCGAATCTAAAGGACAGCATAAACGCCAGGCATGGTTCGGATGCGCTTGCTGCCCCTCTAATATTGCAAGGTTCATGCCTGCTATACCAGGCTATATCTATGCTGTTGCCGATAAGGATATCTATATAAATCTTTATGCTTCTAATAGAGCAAAAATTAATGCCGGAAAACAAAACATCGTTATTGTTCAGGACACACAATACCCATGGGAGGGTAGAGTGGAAATATCTGTAGAACCTGAAAAAGAGACAAATTTTACTTTGAGGTTAAGAATACCCGGGTGGGTAAGAAATGAGGCTATACCGGGACGATTATACAGATTTACAAACACTTCAGGTGAAAAATTCTCTTTGACAGTAAACGGTATAGTTGTAAAATATTCAATTGATAAAGGATATGCGGTTATAAAAAGAAAATGGAAGAAAGGAGACAGGGTTGTTGTAGATTTCCCCATGCCGGTTAGAGTGATATGTGCTGATGAAAGAGTAAAAGATGATGCAGGAAGAGTTGCTTTTCAGAGAGGACCTTTTGTCTATTGTGCTGAATGGCCCGATAACAACACAGGCAACGTGCGAAATCTTATCATTGATACAACCGCAGTTCTATCCACCATGTTCCGTAACGACCTGCTTGGAGGTGTGCAAATAATTACTGTTCAGGGGCGACAGGCAACAAAGCCGTCCGAGGGTGAAATAAGGTTTATGGAGCCTGAACCGGTCACTCTCATTCCTTATGCATACTGGAACAATCGTGGACCGGGGCAGATGATTGTATGGCTGCCTGTTAAATCTGAAGCAGCCGGATTTCTGAAAGATTGAGTTTCTCGTGAAAGGAAACTTCTTTGATTCGCCACAGGAAAATGTTATTTTTGTTGCGAAAAATAATGATATGCTGAAGAAATATATTGTTTGCTTGCCTGAAAAAGAGGGAACAGTAATAAATGAATGGGAACAATGTCTGAAACAACTGAAGGAATTTATTAAAGACGGATACCGGCCTGTAAAGTTTAATGTATTTATTGATGTTACAGAATATAATTCGTTTATAGAAATTCGAAGGCAGATAATAGATTCACTCCTTGATGCACTGGGCACCGAAAGCCCTGCTGTCAATGTAACTGTTCACCCTCCTGAACAACCGTTTAAAGTAGTTGTTGAGGCAATGTTTGCTGTTGGCAGAGGGGCTTCATACAAAACAAAATTGTTTAATGGATTACCATATGTAATTGTTGAACAATCACAATACAGGGAATTGTGGGCAGCCGGTGTAGGAGAAGAATTTCCTGAAAGTTTAAAACATGCTGCATATTTCGCTTTTGATAATGTTCTTGAAATTTTACAGCTTGAAGGAATGTCATTCGATAATGTTGTAAGGCAATGGAATTATATCGGAAACATTCTTGAAGTCAGGGACGAATATCAAAATTATCAGATATTCAACGATATAAGAAGTGAGTGTTACAGAAAATACCGGACTGTAAAACATTTTCCTTCGGCAACCGGAGTGGGTATGAAAATGCCGGGAGTATTTCTTGATATTTGTGCAGTTGATTCAGGAGAAGAATTGCTGATAATGCCTGTTAGTAATCCACTTCAGATTAATGCTTATGAATATGGTCAGCAGGTACTGAAAGGCTTACCGCTTAATGGTACAAAGCCCAAAAATCCACCTCAGTTTGAAAGAGCATTGCTGGTTGAAAACAGAAGCAATCTGATACTTTTTATTTCGGGAACGGCTTCTATAATTGGTCAGGAAACAATAGGGAAAGGGGATATAGCAAAGCAGGTAACAGTAACTATAAATAATATCAAAACGCTCAGCGAACCTGAGCGCATACGAAAGACATCTGGACGTAATTTTTCAGGTTCAGGCAGATATCTGTTGCTGAGGGTTTATATAAGGAGAAAGGAAGATTTTAGTATTGTTAAGGAAATAACAGAAAAGAGTTTTCCGGGTGTACCTGCAGTTTATATTCAGGCTGATATCTGCCGTGATGATTTGCTTACAGAAACTGAAGCAGTAATGGTTTTTGAGCCTGATAGCAAGGCAGGTAACTGAAATGTCTCATATAAGCACCTGTGAAAAATACCTGTAATTGACAGTTTATCGGGAGTTTTTAACATAAGATTTTATTTTTAAATTAGATTTCATAAAAAATATTTACCAATGAAAAAAGCAGTTGTTTTATCAGTTATGGCGATTATTGTGTTAACCCTGGCAGTATCATGCAATCAGAAAGGAAAGGGCAGGGCAGAAGTAACAAAAGAATTGCAGGGAACACATAAAGGAAAGGATGTATATCTTTTCACTCTTACCAATAAACAGGGCAACGTATTGAAGCTTTCGAGTTTCGGGGCCCGTATAGTATGGATTGAAGTGCCCGACAGGGAAGGGAAGAAGGATAACATTACCTTCGGGTTCGATACTTTCGAAGGTATGATAAATGGAGATCCGTATTTCGGCTCGGTAGTGGGCAGGTACGCCAACCGTATAGCTAAGGGAAAATTTACCCTCGACGGCGTGGAATATACCTTAACACTGAATAACGGGCCTAACAGTTTGCATGGCGGACCGGGAGGATGGCACAGTGTTGTGTGGGAGGGAGAGATAGTGAAAAATTCTCAATATCCGTCGGTTAAATTTACTTACCACAGTCCCGATATGGAAGAGGGTTACCCCGGTAACATGCATGTTGAGGCAACCTATACATGGACAGATAACAACGAAATAATTATTGATTACACGTGCACCACCGATAAAAAGACGGTTCTGAATATTACAAATCATGCATATTTCAACCTTCATGGTGCCGGAAACGGCGACATACTGGATCATGAACTTGTAATAAAGGCATCGAGGTTTGTTGCTGTTGATTCAACCCTGATACCAACTGGTGAGTTGCGTCAGGTGGCAGGTACGCCGTTTGATTTTACAACACCACATACTGTAGGTGAAAGAATTAATGAACCCTACGATCAGCTTATTCTGGGGAAGGGTTACGATCATACCTTTGTTCTTGACAACGTTGAAGAAGTTGATGCCACTGTTTATGATCCCCTTACAGGAAGGTTCATGGAAGTAATAACCGACCAGCCAGGGATACAGTTTTACTGTGGTAACTTCCTGAACGGCACCAGAATAGGTTATGGCGGGAAACCTTACACTTACAGGTCGGGTCTTTGCCTCGAAACGGGTCATTTTCCCGATAGCCCCAATCATCCAGATTTTCCTTCAACGGTACTTAATCCGGGTGAGACGTTTACTTCAAGAACTGTTTACAGGTTTTCAGTTAAATAATTTTCATTTTACCAGATTAGTTTTTAACCGCTAAGGACGCAAAGTTCACCCAAATTTTGGAAAGACTTTGCGTCCTTTGTAGTTAATTGATATCACTATTTTGAGAGTCCTGTCTGAATATGAAGAATAAAAAAAGGGACGCTGAATTCAGCGTCCCTTTTTATTTTATGTTGATAATCATCAACTATTTGCCGTATGCCGGGTCTTGCTGCAGTACACCTTTCTGGATGTCGAGCTGGTCCTGTGGCAATGGCCAGTAGTCGTCACGGTCAGGTTCGTAGACAGCACCTGTCATAAAGCCTCTTACCCTTATATCGCGGGCAACATAGGCATCAAGAACTGGTTTGATAATGCCCCAGCGTCTCAGGTCGAAGAAGCGGTGACCTTCTGTGGCAAACTCAAGTCTGATTTCTTCCCTGACTGCCAGGCGGGCATTTTCTTTAGTATCGAATGGATACTGGCCTGGCACATCAGGATAAGGTTCGACTTTGTAGTTTGCTGCAGGAGCATTCCAGTCGACTGCACCGGCTGCAAGATTAAGAAGGTCCTTATATTGGGTTACACGACCCTTTATTGGTGTTGTGCTCTTTGCCCTGTTCCTGATCATGTTCACCAGCTGACGTGCATAATCGAGCTGGCCATCTTCCACGGCGCACTCTGCCCTCCAGAGAATAATATGGCTCAGACGGTACAATCTGAAGTTGAGTCCGTTATAGAAGCCTGTACCATAGGAGTTAAGAGCCTGCTCTGATTGTGCCTGCATGAACTTCTTGGTCATGAACGGGCCGCCATTACTCGGGTTTCTTATCCAAGGCTCGCCCGGGTGTATGCCCCATCCCTTGAAATCGATTCCACGGCGTGCGATGGTATAGTCAACACGCGGGTCAAGTAGATGGTCGGTAGGAATGAACTCATCCGTTCCCTTAAATTTAATGTCATTTGCAAGTGAGTCACGGGCAGCCGGGTCAAGAACAGGCAGGCCGTTTGCATCAACCTGAAATGCCTCGAACAGGCTCTGAGAAGGCTGGTAGAATCCCCATCCTCCGCACGAAGCTGCACCTTTCTGGTGTTTTATTGCTCCTGCAAGAAGCATTCCAGTGTGACCCGTTGATGTAGTCGAACACTGTAGCTCGAATATTGACTCTGAATTGTTTTCGTGAGTCATGTCATAGTTCCAGCCGTATTCACTTACAAGGCTGAACTTGCCGCTGTTCAGGATGTCATCCAGCAGGGGCTTTGCAAGGTTATACTCTCCCTGGTACATATGCACCTGAGCTTTAATAGCTTCGGCAGCATATTTGTGGATGCGGCCATTCTCACCTTTAGGCCTTGTGGTGGGAAGAAGGTTGATAGCTTCCTGAAGGTCAGCCTCAATCTCATCCCAGCATGGTGAGTTGTTGGGTACTTCTTCAGGCTTTACATCTCCGAGTTCCTTCTGAGTTTTAATATATGGAATCTTTTCGAAGATTTTGTTTGCCTGGAAGTGGAACCATGCCCTCAGAGCTTTTGCTTCGCCTTCTATTTCTTTAGCCCTGGCCTCAGGAATAGGATTAGCGCCTGCCTGTGTTTTCCACAAGTATTCAAGAACAAGGTTACAGGAGGCAACGCCATTGTAGCAATCCCTCCATCTCTCGCGCATGTACGGGTTTGAAGGAAGACATTCCCATCTTTCGACATCATTAAATGGCGTCTGGTCGCCAGGTTCTGTGCCTTTATAGCAGTCGTCCGAAGCACCACTGCCATAAGTCCAATCTGTTCCCATTGCAGAACCGAATATTGACCTTCCCTTGGTTGCCTGATAAGCAGAGGTCAGAAGGTATTCAACACCTGTCGGGGATTCAAGAACAGAACCTATTGCTGTTCCGTAAGGCTCCTTAGTAAGAAACTCTTCACTGCATGAATAAATAAGCATCAGGCCTGTGACAAACAGTATGCTCAAAAATAAACTTACAATTCTTTTCATATCTTTCTTTATTAAAGATTTACAAATTACAAACCAAAGGAAATACCGAAAATAAACTGTTTCGGTGTAGGCCATGCACCTGAGTCAATTCCCATGTTGATTCCAACCGCGGAGATTTCAGGATCAAGTCCGGTATACTTCGTTAAAGTAAACAGGTTCGTACCCTGGAAGTAAACCTGCAGATTGCTGAGTTTGTTCTTCAGTAACCTGTTCAGGTCATATCCAACTCTTAATGACCTTAAACGCAAATATGAACCGTCCTCAACGAAGAATGTAGAAGGCTCCTGGTGACGGGAGTCATTTGAGTAAATAATAGGCATTGTTGCTTTTGAATTGTCACCGTTTAGGTACGGGCTTCCCCATGATTCATAGAGCCTTTTCTTCGACTTACCCGATGGGAACTGTGTAAAGTCAATGAAACGGCGTACATAGTTCACAATTTCATTTCCGTAGGAGGCATAGAAGTTTGCATTGACATATAATCCTTTATATTCAACGTCAAGTGTCAAGCCTGCTGTGAAATCAGGATGTGGTGAACCGATGTAGGTTCTGTCGTTCGAATCTATATATCCGTTCCCGTCAACATCCTTGTATTTGAAGCTTCCGGGTGCATTGTAATTTCCGGTTGCACCGAATGCTTTTGGCCATGCGTCAACCTCAGCCTGATCCAGGAAGATACCCTCGCATACCCATCCAAAGAATTCGGGGAATGCTCTGCCCGATTGTGTTCTTGTATATATCTTTTCACGGTAGGTACTGCCCTGGTAGAAGTCGGTGGCAACATCTGTGAGCCTTACAACTTCATTTTTATAGGTTGTAAACACCACGTCAGCACTGTACCTGAGGTCTCCGCCGAGAGCACTATTGGAATAGCCTAACTGGAGGTCAATACCGGTATTCTTCATTTCACCTATATTGATTGATGGTGAAGACACGTTACCAACAACAAGCGGAATCTGTTTCGGATAGAGCATGTCGCTTGTAGTTTTCTGCCACAAATCAAGATTAATTGTAAGGTTTTTCAGAATAGTAGCATCAATACCTATATTGGTTGTTGTTGACTTCTCCCATTTCACTTTGGTATTACCCAGTGATGACAGATAGAAACCGGTAGTTCCGAGTGTTGTATTGGAGCCATCAAATGGATAAGCTCCGTAAACTGTTCCTGATGTTCCGGTAGTAAACTGAGTAAAGCTGTTGTAGTTACCCATACGGTCGTTACCAACAACACCGTAACCTACGCGGAGTTTAAGGTCGGTCAGCCAGCTTGATGTTGCAGCCATAAAGCTTTCCTGGGTGATTCTCCATCCGAGTGAGACAGCAGGGAAGATACCGTATTTCTTTTCCCCGAAGCGTGAAGAACCATCACGGCGTACAACACCCTCTAACAGATACTTGTCGGCAAATGAATAGTTGATACGTCCGAAAATTGAGAAGAGGCTGTTTTCACCGTAAGGAGCACCTGAGTTGGTAATGTCGCGCAGACCTGTATTCATCGTCATGTACTGTGTGGCATCGAATGAGAACAGGTTTCTTGATGCTGAGAAAGATATACCTTCAGTATCATAGGCTTCAGTACCTGCAATTACCTTAAGGTTATGCTGACCGAAGATAATAGAGTACTCGGCAGTGTTGGTCCATGTCCAGTTAACGCCTGTCCCTGCAGAATAGCCAAGGTAATCATATGTGCCTCTTTCTGCATGGGCAACCTCAACATAGTTAATATTGTTTGAGAAGTAGGAGTTGTAGTTAACACCTATACGCGACTGGATTGACAGACCTTTCAGAATATTAAACCTAATAAAGGCATTGCCACTGAGGTTAAGGCTCTTTGTATAATCCCACTGATTTTTGTCAAGCAGGAAGATAGGGTTCTGTGCATTACCGAGGTCTCCTGCCCTGGTACCTGCGTAAGTTTTCCCTGAGATATCAAATACCGGAATTATCGGTGGAATTCTGTAGCACCACGATACTATTGAGCTCTCGGAGTTATCATTGCCTGTATAACCGTAGTTATATGTATAATTACCTCCGATTGTTGTACCAAGGTCTATCCATTTGGCAGGGCTGGTGTTTACAGTTGTCCTGAAGTTAAGCCTGTTGTAGCCGGTGTATTTAAAGATACCGTCATCCTGGAGGTAACCGAGCAGGAATGCATAGGTTGTATTTTGTGTACCACCGGCAACATCAATCTGAAGATCTCTGTAAGTGCCGTTACGTGTTGCTTCCTTGAACCAGTCGGTACCTATCTTGTTTGCTTTTGTGATAAGATATGTATCGGTTCCGTCCTGCCATGAGAGTTTGTTATCGTAAAGGCTTGGGTCTGTTCCGGGGTCACCTTCTTTTGCACCGGCAGGGAAGATATAATCAGGGATTACAGGTGTAGGCCCGGTTCCATACTGTTTATGGTTTGGTGAAAGACCTGCATTTTTGAACTCCAGCCAGAGCATTTCACCGTATTCCTGGGTATTCAGAAGGTCATAGAATTTTGAACTGTGCGTGATACCCTGCATATAATTTACATTCAGTGAAACTTTCTGGTTCTTGCGGCCTGATTTTGTTGTTATCAGAACCACGCCGTTTGCAGCACGTGCACCGTAGATTGACATTGCTGCTGCGTCTTTCAGAATGGTTATTGACTCAACGTCGTTAGGTGCATAAGTGCCACCTGGTACGCCATCAACAACATAGAGCGGGCTGGCATCGTTAATGGTTGTCATACCACGTATTCTGATGTTGGCTCCGGCACCGGGGGTGTGGGCGTTGAGGATCATCACACCTGCAACCTTACCCTGCAGACGCTGTATTGCACTTGCAGATGTCTGCGTTGCCAGCGCTGTTGCATTAACAGTTGAAACAGCACCTGTAAGGGTCTTTCTTGCCTGTGTTGAATAACCTATCACAACTACTTCATCCAGAGCAGACACAGCTTCCACCAGTACAACATCAATAACACTCAGGTCGCCTACTGTTTTCTCCTGTGTGACAAAACCAACAAACGAGAAAGTCAATACAGAAGCAGGACCTGCAACATTGATCTGGTATCGTCCGTCTGCATCTGAGATGGTACCATTGGTTGTACCTTTTTCAATGATATTTACACCCGGCAGGGGATTCCCTGCAGCGTCAGTAATCCTGCCTGTGACCCTTTTCTGCTGCATAAAACTCCCTGCATAGTTTCCGTCATCAGCCGCTGATGAAGCGAAAACAGGCATGGCCATCGCAAGCAACATGAAAAGTGCCACAAGTTTTAAGGCAAAGTTAATCCCTAACATTGCCCTAAACCGGAAATTTCGCAGTACTTCTTTTGTCATACATCTATAGATTAAAAGATTACTATTTTAATTTTTTAAAAAAACTTAATTGCTCCTCCTTTAAAGGGGAGTGCTGAAAAGAAGATTAATTTTTTTTGGGAAAAATTGCGGCAAACAATGAATTCTTGTTTGCCATTGAAGTGCTTGGTTCGGTTTTCTTCATAGGCATCAGGGTTTTAAGGTTAGTAATAAGGGTCAATCAAAATCTCCATTATTTCTTATGGAGAGCACCCAAAATTAATAAAATTTTAATCAAAATAAAACAGTTAACAAATTTTAACACTTTATTAATAAAAGTGGAAATAGAACCAGTATGTATTTCCGAACTCTGACTCCATTTTGTCTTTTGTCAGCGCTGCTCTTTGTCGCAGTGCCGAATAGGTGGCTACATACCGGCTGAAACGTTCGGTTGTTGCATAGCTGACAGCTAATCCTTTCATGTCAGGCATTACCCTTTTGCTGTTATAATATATCATTACCGCTTCTTCTATATGTCGCGGGAGCTTTGTATAGCCCAGTTCTTTCATTTTTGGAATGTTCATCACTGCAGTTTCAACATCCTTGCTCAGAAGAAGCCATGCCATAAGGTATTCAAAAGCCCTCCTGTTCCCCGGATTTGATTCAACCAGCAGAGGAAGGTTTTCCTCAGGCGAATCGAGAAAGATAAAAAAGTTGTCATGCGGCATAATCTCTATCTTTTTACCCAGAACCGGATCGGTCTTTATGCTGGTGGTATCCACAGTAAACTTTTCGTAATCTTCAGCCCATCTTTTGTAAAATAGAGTTTTCTTCAGAATACCTATATATTTTTTAGCCATTCTTGAATTTCCATTTATTATATTCGTTTTAACCAGCATCTTGAGGTTATGAGGTCTGTAACCATACACAACAAGTTCCTCATAAGCCCAGCGGTGAGCTTCATTGATTAGCCCTATTGCATAGAATACATGGGAACCCCAGTTGAGATGCTCGTCGTCCCATGGTAAAAACAATGATTTTACCCCAAAATCCTGATGGCTGAAAAACATCCTCTCACATAACTGGTCAGTCTCAGTGAGAGATACATTGTAAAAGTACTGACCAATAAGATTTCTGGAAGGATACTTCTCATAATACGTTACAGCTTCGCTCCATTTTTCATCAAACACCAGCTTTTCAAGATTGATAACTCTTGCAACATCGGGATTGTACCTGGTTATCAGCATTATTCCTGCCAGAATATAGATAAATGCAGGAATTGCATACCGCAGAATTTTCAGAGCAGGCTTCATCGTTTTCCAAGAACCGGGAACATAACTGACGGCGGGATACAATATTACAAACCCGTTAAGAAAAACTGTTAAATATCTGTGTGTTGTATTGTTCACAGATGGCAGGGGATAAGTCAGAAGCTGTTTAAGAGGGATAAGAAATATCTTACTTTCAGAAACAATTAGCAAAACTCCGGTCAGAGCTGCAATCAGCAAAGTATAATATAATTTACGAATGCCTTTCGAATAGAACAGGGTATAAATAATATACAATCCAGCAAAAATAAATGCATAAGCTCCAGTTATATAATAAAATAACGGGTATATGATTAATGTTGCAACCTGTACTTTCCGGCTTTCGGACGATGAAGCAAAAAGAAAGTAGAGGAGAACCAGAAGATATCCCAGGTTATATGTCATTGTATGATAATAATGCGACTGCATTAGAAAGAGCGCTAATGATGGGATCAGCAGTAAAACAATAGAATATAAGTTTCCGGTTTTAAGCCTGCGGTTAACGAAATGGAGTACAACAGCAGGAAGGCTCAGTATTAATGACAGAATAATAGAACCTGTTAGTGTACTGAAATAGAATTGTGTAAAAAATTCTCCCGCTAATTCAAGCGGCCCTCCGGGTTTTACAAAGAACTTGCTTAAGAAATCAGGGAGATAGACGAAAAGATGTTGTTGTTCCTGAAAAAAAAGTATATAACTGCCGGCACTGATAAAGAAAACAAAAGAAGAGATGAAAAAGACTGCAATAAAAAGCCACACATCGAATTCGTTAAATTTGCCTGATATGCTTCTGCTTTTCTGCATTTTTCTGAAAATTTTTTCATTCATGGATAGGTCTTTCACCCGGATTTCTTTTCATTTCTGCTCTTTCTTTTTTCCATTCAGGCAGCGAATCAGCCAGGTTTTCAGCAATGGCCCTTACAGACTGGCTTTTTGAGGAAACCACGAAGTCGCGTGGGTCCACTTTTATCTTTCCGTTTACAGGCTGAGGAAGGTTGAACGATTCGAGCATGGTAATATACCTTTCGGGGTCCTTCTGCGGTAGAACAAAAGGTTTTCCCGTATTGCCCCGGCTGTCGAAATAGACATAGAATGGTCTGGAACTTCTTCCGTCGAGCCTTTTACTGCTGAATACAAGCCACCTGCCATTCGATGACCATTCATGCCAGCTCTCCGTTTCCTCACTGTTGATATCCATTTTTTTTAATTCTCCTGTCTGCAGGTTTAATATGTAAAGGTCGGCTTCACGATGCCATATGGGGAAAGTTCCGTGAGCGGCAAGTGTAAAAACAATAAAATTTCCATCGGGGGATACTCTCGGGAATGATACGCTTTTGCCTTCTGCTGCTGCATCATACACCATTTCAGTTTTTCCGTAAACACCAGTTTCGGGGTTAAAGGGCACTCTTACAAGGCTGTATTTTATGAGCTCCATTTTTTCAGGGTCACGCCATGGTTCTTCCACATTCTGGGGTGCCCTGCAGAAATACAGGTATCGCCCGTCATCCGACCAGCATGGAAAAGTCTCGAGATACTTTGTGGTGTCATCATCACGCACCATCGTAATACTGTTCTTCTCCATGTTGTAAATGATTAAATCAGAGACGAGGTCGAAGACTTCAATACTTTTTGAAGGGTTGGCATAAAAGGTCTGCCTTACCTGATTGGAAGAGAAAGCAATATATTTTCCTGATGGATGCCATGAAGGATATGTGGCACTACCAGGCATGGGGTCAATTTTAAGATCTTTCCTCTCGATTTTTCCGTCACTAACAACATAGGTTCCTCCTTTTGAGCCTCTTACATGTACCATAAACCTGTCGGGGCGGTTGTTGCAGAAAGAGTGGCAGTTAATGCAGTTCATGTCGAGAACCTGGTTCTCGATTATTGATTTTTCACTGAAGTTTTCGACACATCTCTGGACTATTCTAAGGTTTGACCAGCAATAATATCCCGGATAGATTAAACGGTACGCAAGATAAGAGTCAACAGGTTCAGGGGCCACATAAAAAGAAAAAGGTTGATATTCCTTTGTGATTTTGTCTTGTTCTCCGGATAAGAAGATTCTTACTGTTATTCTTCCGCCCATGCTGTTTCTGGTCAGCTTTCTCCATTTTTTCATCGGGAAACAGATTTTCCCGTTACCTGAACGGATTTTAATTTTATAATCTCCTTTTTCCGATTCAGCAACTACAAAAAACCGCCTGCCGTTCTCCCTGACAATGAAATTCAAAGGTGCAATGTTGGGAGGTATTGTGACATTTATATAGTCAGGTTCAATAACAGGGAGGCTGTTTATTTTCTGAAAGTTCTCATTTGTCATTGCTTCACATCCGGCAAGGAGCAATAATATAACCAGAAAAACCGGCTGAATAACTTTGTATTTAATATTAATAATGCCTGTCATGCTCTCTTTATCATTGTGCCGGAACGGAATCTGAGCTGTAAAGTTAAAATAATAATCAAACAGTTGACATTTATTTTTACCTACCAACATCCACAACGGCATGTGCGGGTGTCGTACTGATGGCAGAATGGGCATATTTTAGCCCAGAACCAGACTATGCTGAGCAAGGCATAGATTATGTAAATGACTGCCAGAGTAAAAGATAATTCCTTGATAATGATGAAACCGAGTATAAAAAGAATCAACGTCGGTACATTATCCAGTAAAATAAGCCATTGAGGGGTTTCTTCCGTATGGCAGTTATTTATGTTATTCCGCATTATGTGGTTGAATGTTTCAACGTGAAACTTTTATGCAGTAGAGTTTTGTCTGGTCCCGCACAAGCAATTTACCGCCGGCGAGGGCAAGTGCTGCCCAGTTTTGTGCGCTACCGTATCTGGCTGCCGTATCTTCGTTAGTTGCCGGAATACCTTCATTAAGAATCACGGTTTCAGCAACGGGCTTGAATTTTGTTGAATCAGGTTCAATAAGGTAAAGTTTGGTCATTCCGTCGGTACAGAGGAGTAGCCCGTCGGCGAGAATCATGCCGCCCTTGTCAAACAGAGGTTCTCTGCCGGTTTTCCATTTCACCTGCCCATTCATGCTCATGCACACCAATCCATCTTTTCTTTCGTTTGTCGAGTACTGGGCATAGAAGTATCCGTTATAAAGGATAGGAGCCTGGGTGTGAGCACCAAAATCTGGATTTTTATATAATTCAGTTACTTCGTAAGAACCGTCTGACTTTTTCTGTACTTTTATCATAGCGGAGCCTGCCTCGTAAGCACCTGTTATAAGTATCCTTCCTTCGCCGGCGTCAAGGGCGCATGGTACCGGTATCCTGCATGACCACCCCTTGTATTCCCAGAGTACTTTCCCGCTTCGTGGATCTATTCCTGCAACAACACTTGGAGTGGCCGATTCACCCCTGCCGGCTGAAGCACTTATCATAACAACGTGATTTTCGTTGCCTATTTTTACAATGACAGGGCTTACATACCCAGCTGGCCCTAAAGAAGGAGTCTTCCATTTTAAATTGCCTGTGAGTTTATCATAAGCCACAACTCCTGCCTGGGGAGCCTGGGATGCGATAATAAGAAGGTCTCCATGTACGAGCGGACACTGTGTAATTGCCCAGCGGGGAATCTGACCACCACCGAAATCCGTCCAGATGTTTTTGTTCCATAAAGGTTTGTTGGTATTTACATCTATGCAGTAAAGATGTCCATAAGGCCCGCATGTGTATATCCTGTTTCCATCTATTGCCGGTACACTCCGTGAACCGGGGAACTGCACAGATCCCGGAGCATCATAACTGAAACTCCAGAGCTCTTTTCCGCTGGCAAGGTCGAAGCACCTAAGCTTGTCGCCCACCTTATCGTCCCTGTCGAGAAGGTATACCTTGCCGTCCTTAACTACAGGCCCGCCAAAGCCGATGCCAACGTCAACACTCCACAATACTTCCGGCCCGGTTTTAGGCCATGAGCGTAAAATGCCCTTTTCGTTCGAGATGCCATTTCGGCCGGGCCCACGGTACTGTGGCCAGTCCTGGCAATAGAGATTCATTATCGAAGCTGAAAGAATAATCAACGAAATCAGAATTTTGAATTGTTTCATGGCATAAACTTTTAATTTTTGGCTATCAGATTTTTATTCTTTTAAAGGGCCCCTGCGCCCCGTCCGGTAAACATTACAGCAGGGATGCCTCTAAATTAATTTTTAATTACCAAGTTCAATTTTAATGTAATTAATTTTTTTACTTTTTCGATGAATCTTTTCATATTTCAGAACAATCCATGCCAACAGCATGGTACTTTTCATGTTAATTTTTAATATCTACATGCTTAGTATTTTTCTTTCGATATACTCCTTATTGAATGAATATACCACACTCACGTTCCATACAAAATCTTTATCTGCGTGTATAAACGTATTGAAAGGCAGACTCATCATTGATGACACCGTTAAAGGAAAATTCTTTCTGACAAGAGTAATCGCCGAAGTAAAATAGTATCCCTTCATTTCATCCATTTTGAGAAAATATATTTGAGGATTAAACCTTAAGAAATAATTTCCGGAAAGGCCAATATGTGAAAAATTAACCCTCAGAGCAAGAAAATTTGTATTTTTTATTGCGTCGTTTTCGAGACAAAATGCATATAGATAATAGATACCGGTGTTAATTGATTTTGTCAGATTATATGAAGGATAGAATTCGCCTGCGAGGTAGCGCCTTACGATAGTCAGTTTTTTTGGGTTACCGTCTGCTGTAAAAGATTCTGTTTTAAAAGCCAGTGCGGGATGTGTGCCGATGATTATTCGAAATCTCTCATTTTCAAGTAGTTTATAACGCCACCAGAAAATAAAAGTCCATGGCTTGCCTTCGCAGGCGAACCTGAGCTGAGGCTCAAAACTGAGTTTTCTTTTGCCTACCGACATATCAAATATAACTGCAGGTTTGCCAAGAGTAAGATTTGGTATCAGCGAAATTCCGTTATTGGTTAAACTTACCGCTCCGCCGAAATGACCTGCAATCAGTGTACTGTCAGTCTTCTGAGCAAAAGTGATAATATATGACGACATTGCCAGTAACGCAAACATTAAATATGAAATTTTGCCTTTCATCTTTCAAATTTTATCTGATAAGTTCAATTTGAGCCCGCAACCCAAAACTCCCATTCTTTCTTGAATGTTAAAATGCAAAATAATTACATCAGAAACAAAGATTACAAAATTCAAACAAATAATAACTTCCCGGTATTCGTTATTATGCCTTTCTTTTTCTTTTTGAGACTTCACCGGTTTATTTATCTCTCTTAAATTATTTATTTTGAAGGCTGAAAAAATTATTTTTTAATCCACTTATCGGAGATTTTATAAGGAATTTTAATTCATGAAAAAAAATTATTGAAGTTGGTTGAAAACAATATCCCGGAGAGAGAGATGAAGAGGGGTTTTAGGAGTCACTCTCTGATAAAGCTTCTGGTTGTGGGCATGATCAGTGCTGTTTTTGTGCTTTACCCCAATATTGCTTTTTTTTCATTTGAGAGAGACTATCTTGGGGAGGCCAAATATGCAGCATATTTGTTTTTCTTTATTTTCAGGTTCGTTTACTTTTCGCTTCTGATATGGGTACTTCTTGTTTACAATCTCAGAAAATTAAAAACACCTTTTTTAACCAAACGTCTCATTTATACCTTCTTTATCACAGCAGCGGGATATCTGGTCTATATTGTGTTTTCAATCCTGTTGAGTCCTAAGCCTGAGTGGTACTCAGGTCTGTTGCTGTTTCAGTTTTTTGTGATGTTCATATTCTGTGGTCTTATAGGGCATGTTTTTCATCTATATGAGGAGCAGCACAGAAAAGAGCAGGAAATTGAAAGGCTAAAACACGAAAACCTTCAAAGTCGTTATATTGCACTTGCCAATCAGATTAATCCGCACTTTTTCTTTAATTCACTGAACGGACTTGTTTCCGTGATCCGTAAAAAAAATGAAGAAAATGCCATTGAATATGTAAACAAACTATCCGATGTATTCAGGTACATTCTTCAAAGTGACAGGAAAGGACTGGTTTTGCTCGAGGATGAACTGGAATTCGTAAGGGCATTTCAGTATATGATGGAGGTAAGGTTTGCCAGTAAACTGGTATTCAGTATAAATGTAAGTGATGAAATGAAAGCTCTGAAACTGCCTGTACTTTCTCTCCTTCCTCTGATTGAAAATGTTGTTTTGCATAATACAATTGACAGCGAACACCATATGGAAGTGGATATTTACGTTAATTCTGAGAGAGAGCTGGTGGTCTCAAATCCTGTATATCCAAAACTATCGCCACCTGAGACTAACGGTACGGGTCTTAAAAACCTTGAAAATCGCTTTATTTTATTGATGAATAAGCATATAAGGGTAGAAAAAGATAACATAAGATTTACAGTTTATTTACCTCTGAAAAGTAAAAACGATGAGGATACTGATAGTTGAAGATGAGACAGCAGCTTATGAAAACCTGCTGAGTGTTATTAAAAAAATTGACCCTGAAATTGAAATTGCAGGTTGTGCAGAAAGTGTCAGGCAGACCATACGCTGGCTGAGAGCCAACCCAATACCTGACCTGATACTTATGGACATCCACCTGTCAGATGGTTCTGCTTTTTCTATTTTCGACAGTATAAATGTTGAATCGCCGGTGATTTTCATAACTGCCTATGACGATTATGCAATCGAAGCTTTTAAAGTCAACAGTATCGACTACATACTCAAACCCATTAAAGAAGAGGATTTAAGAAGGGCACTCGAGAAGTTTAAAAAGCTCACTCATCATGATATTCTTAAATATCTTGCGCAGATGACACAAATGGTTTCGCTTCCGGTGTATAAAGATAAATTATTGATTCCGGAAAAAGATAAACTGATTCCGGTTGATATCAACGAAATATCGTGCTTTTATTCTACTGAAAAGAATACCAGGGTGTTCCTGAAGAACGGTAAATCGTACCAGTGGAACAGATCACTCGAACAGATTGAAGAGGGACTCAACCCTGCTGATTTTATAAGAGCAAACAAGCAATATATTATCTCGAGAAGCAGTGTTAAGAGTATTACCGTATGGTTTGATAACCGTCTTCTTATCACTCTTGATACGGAAACACCTGAGAGAATTTATGTTAGTAAAAATAGAGCAGCTGAATTCAAGGCATGGATGATGCATGGGAAGAAATAGCAGATTATTGTTTCGTGATACTTCCTGATTTTTCACTTTTAAGGTAAATCTATGGTTGCGTATTAATTTTATTGCAATATTTGTGTTGAAGAAGTTGATATTTAACGGTTTAATAAAAACTTAAAAAAATTTGAAAATGAAACATTTAAAGAGCTATCTGGTAATCAGCCTGATTATTGCAGGTGTTATTAATGTTTGTGCCCAGGACTGGCCCCAGATTTTCGGGCCAAACAGGAACAACATATCTCCTCAGAAGGGTCTTCTCAGATCCTGGCCTGAAAAAGGACCCCAGCTTTTATGGAGTGTTGATGTAGGTCCGGGTTATGGTGGTCCTGTAGTAAAAGACGGGAAAGTCTATTTGCTCGACAGGGTAGACGACGCAAAAGAAATTATGAGATGCTTCGATCTGAACACCGGGAAGGAATTGTGGAAGTTCGAGTACGATGCCCCCGGAAAGGTTGACCACCCTGGCTCAAGATCGGTGCCTACTGCTGACGGTAATTATGTATATTCTGTCGGACACAATGGTGATCTTTATTGTTTTGATGTAAACACACATAAGCCTGTCTGGCAGAAAAACCTTATGAAGGATTTTGGCGGCACCAAACTGCCGGTATGGGCAATAACCCAGAGCCCACTCATTTATGGGGATCTGCTTATTGTGGCTTATTCAAAAGACCCGTACGCAGGATTGGTTGCATATAATAAACGTAACGGAAACATTGTCTGGCAGACAGATGCAATAGGCAATGAAACCTATGCAAGTCCGGCAATTGCAAAAATTGGAGGCGAAGATCATATCGTAATGGTATTTTCATCAACCAATACGTTTATGCACAGAAATATACCAACTTCGTCGGGTAAGATTATTGGTCTGAAACCCCAGACAGGAGCAATTCTCTGGGAGTACAATAACTGGACGAACGTTATTCAGATTCCTCTTGCACTTGACATTGGAGACGGGAGAATAATTGTTGTAGGCGGTTACGACCATGGTGTGGTCATGATTCAGGTTCAGAAATCTTCAGATGGAAAATACAATGTTAAAGAGTTGTTCTATCATACCAATTTCGGGGACCACACAAAACCTCCCATATTTTACAACAATCACTTTTATGCCCAGTATTCAACAAATAACAAGCGCGACGGATTGGTATGCATGGATATAAACGGGAATGTTTTGTGGAAGACCATGCGTGAACCACTGTTCGACAAAGGAAGCATGATTCTGGCCGACGGGCTTATTCTGGCTACCGACGGAAGGCAAACCCTGTACCTGATAGAGCCTGATCCGGCAGGTTTCAAACCCCTGGCATCAGCACAGTTGTTAGGTGAAGGGCAAAATTGGTCACCTATGGCCCTGGTTGATGGAAAACTGTTATTACGGGATCAAAGCAAAATGATCTGCGTAAAAGTTGCCAGGTAATTAATTTGAAGAGACATCCCCGAGCCAATTTTCGGCAGCAATCTCTGCTGAAGCGGAGATCCTTTTCAGGCTCTGTTGTGCCGGTTCATCAGGTAATAAACTCCTTCTCAATCACTTCGGAAGTTGAAAGATGCTGATTGATGCTTATACTACGAAAAAAGCAAGAAAAGGAGTATAAATTATTTGAAAATTTGATTTATATAACATGAATGATTTGTCAGTTTTGTTTAAAGAAAAATATTAATCTGATAATCAATAATTTATTCAGGTAATTAACCGGTAAATAGCAATCGGATTTAGTTTGGTGGTTAATGTGAATAGTTTTAAATAATGTCAAATGTCAGTCAGGACGAACATAAAACGGATTCTATTCTGCAATTGCAGAGGAGGAAGGGTGCCTGATGAAAAGCTCAATGAAATAAAATCGGAGCTTGACAGGATGCCTGCTGGAGTTATAATCCTTTCCGACCTTTGTGGAGTGTCAGTTGTAAAGAGAGAGCTAATGGCTGAGATCTTCAGATATCCTTCAGAATGGCTTATAATTGGATGTTATGCAAGGGCAATGAATCTTATCCTTGAGCAAATGACCGGTAAAAGTATTCTTCAAGGTAAAATTCAGTTTATTAACAGTGAAACGACATCCATGCCGGATATTAAGACTAAGTTGAATGAGTATTGTGCTGGAATGACAGTTGAGGATTCGGCAGAAATTACTGAAATTACTGATGACTCAGGCTGGCCATCATGGTACCCTGTTATAGACTATTCGCGTTGTACAAACTGTGGGCAGTGTGCTGAATTCTGCCTTTTCAGTGTATATGAGAAGAAATCTGAGAAGGTTAAAGTAATCTTCCCTCAAGGCTGTAAGAATCAGTGTGCAGCCTGTGCACGGATATGCCCCTCAACAGCAATTATTTTCCCGAAATACAAAAATGGAGGCGCCATTGGTGGTGCAGACTATTTTGACGAAAATGAAGAACTTATTAGACGGGAGGCAGATGTTAAAACATTCCTGGGAGATGATCTGGTGTTGGCTCTTCGCAAGAGACAATTGAAGATGAATTCTATCATCAGGGAAGAAGCTTCCAGAAAGGCAATTGAAGAAAGAGAAAAATTCCTTTTGAAAAATAAAGAAGACCAGGCATAAACATGTCAATACTTAAAAATCTTATTAAAACGGATAAGCGCTGTCTGAGGATATTCCTGATGAATATGGTTGTTAAAGGCATATTGGGGTTTATCAGGTTCCGCAAGAGAATTAAAAATGGTAGTATGTTTCCTGCTTTTCAGTTTATCTCTGTCACAAATAATTGCAATCTTCATTGCCAGGGATGCTGGGTGGAGGTAAACGGCCCTAAAATTAATATTGAGCCAGAAAAAATTGATGCTGTAATTAGGGCAGGCAAGAAATATGGTTCATATTTTTTCGGAATTCTTGGAGGAGAACCGCTTTTATACGATGGATTGTTTGATATATTCGAAAAACATCCTGATTGTTATTTTCAACTTTTTACAAACGGTACTCTTTTGACAAAGTCAACTGCTCAACGTTTGCGTAGAGCAGGTAATGTAACACCCCTTATAAGCCTTGAAGGAGATGAATATGTTGCTGACATAAGAAGAGGCGGGCACCGGATCTACAACCGCACCGTTGAGGCAATTGAAACATCTGTTTCTGAAGGACTCATAACCGGTGTTGCAATCAGTGTGTGCAAATCGAATTTTGAAATGGCTGTTTCTGATGAATTTGTCAATATGCTTCATGATTCAGGGGTAATATACCTCTGGTATTATATTTACAGGCCTTCAGGTAGTGATCCTCATTATGAACTGGCTCTGAATACCAGTGAAATAACAAAGCTGAGAAACTTTATTGTTGATGCCCGTACCCGGCTCCCGTTAATTCTGATTGATTCTTACTGGAACGAAAAAGGGATTCCTTTTTGCCCTGCTATTGCCGGACTGAGCCATCATATCAATCCATCAGGAGATATTGAACCCTGTCCGGTAATTCAGTTAAGTTGTGAAAATCTGCAATACGGTGAACCAGGGAGCTTGTATGAAAATTCTTTATTCTTAAGGGAATTCAAAGAGCAGCTCAGAGAGAAGACAAACGGTTGTATATTGATGGAGGACCCCGCCTGGCTGGTTCATTTTTCGGAGAATCATAAGGCTAAAAATACATCAAACCGTGAAAATTATCTTACCAGCCTGCTGAAAGCACCATCAATACCAAGCCATAGTTCATCACCATTAATTCCTGAGAAAAAACTATTGTATCGTATTGCAAAGAAAACAGCGTTTTTTGGTTTAGGAGCATATGGTTAATTGAAATGGAAAAGACTGTTGAAAAAATATTGCCATTGGTTGTTCCTGTTGAGAAGCAGGTTCGCGATGAGATAAGGATAAAAGCGACCCTGTTCACATCGGAGCAAAATTTACTGCCACCAGTTACTATTGACAAACTTGAAGTTATTGCAAGTGAGGTACTTAATAAATACGGGTGGGACGAAAGGTACAAGGCATTTGTAATGGTATGCTGTGGCAATGCTCTATGGAGGCCGGTTGTGGCTTCTATACCATATAACAGAAGATTATTGCTTTTGCCACAATGCCTTAAAAACAGCAAAAAATGTGTGGCAGGAGAAGATGAATTCGGATTATTATGTGGGGGATGTGGCAACTGCAATATCCCTGAATATTTGCAGGAAGCTGAGAATCTGGGCTATCTTACCATTGTTGCCGAAGGCACAACAATAGCATCAAAATTAATCGAGAGCGGGAAAATAGAAGCAATAGTCGGAGTGGCATGTATGGAATCTCTCCAGAAAATATTTAAAACCATAAACTCATATTTTGTACCGGCTATTGGTGTTCCTCTGGTTTTTAACGGTTGCACGGACACTATTGCTGATGAGGATTGGCTCAGAGAAGAGCTCCATTATTACGCTAATGACAACCAGTTCAGTCTTCTTAACCTGCACAGTCTTAAAAAAGGGACTATATCTATATTTAACACAGAACAAATAAATAAACTACTTAAGCTTTCAGATTCCACAAACGATGAAATTGTAAAAACTTTAATGCTTTCAGGAGGCAAAAGGATGCGTCCGCTCCTGGCAATATTAAGCTATAAAGCATTCAAAAATAATACAGATGAAAAGTTATTGAAAAACCTGGCTATGTCAATCGAGTGTTTTCATAAGGCATCCCTTGTTCACGATGATATTGAAGACGAAGATAGTTTGCGTTATGGAAAGAAGACAATTCATGCTCAGTATGGAGTGCCAATAGCAATTAACACAGGAGATTTTCTTATTGGTGAAGGTTACAGACTGATCTCGGAATGTGACATGGATGCCAGTGATAAAGTTGAGTGTCTGAAAATAATCTCCGAAGGACACAGTGCTATGGCCAAAGGACAGGGGAATGAACTTCTTGCAAGAAAGAATAATATTCTTTTACCTGTAAATGAGCTACTGGAAATATATAAAAATAAAACCGGAGAGGCAATCAGGGTTGCCTTACTTACAGGTGCTATTGCCGGGGGTGCTGACGAAAGGGTATTAAAAATTTTAAGTCGTTTTAGCTACCTGTTTGGCATTGCTTATCAACTTAATGATGATCTTGAAGATCTGAAAGAGGTGTCATCAACATCTTCTTTAAAAAATCCAAATATTCTGATTTCTATTCTCGCAGAAAGTAAGGACCTCAACCTCAGGGAGGCTCTCCATAATGCTGTAAGTAACAATGATTTTTGTTTACTAAGGGAGCTTATAGTTAATTCAAATATTAAGGAAGAAACTGAGAGTCTGATATCAATGTACATAAATCTTATATATGAATGCCTGGCTGAGCTGAATAACATTACTTTAAAAATTGCCTTGCATGATATCGTTGGAAAAATTTTTGGAAAATACCTTTAAAACACACTTTTTCCCAGATCCAAAGATATCTGAGGGAAGAAGCATAAAGGCAGTTCTTAAAAAATCACTGGAGCTTCTGAAAGATGAAGTAATAAACGATGTCAGAAATTTTGTTCTCAAAATGCAGCATCCTTCCGGAGGATTTATTGACAGAGCAGGCAACCCCGACATGTATTATACATTATTCGGTTTTTTTCTCGCAGATGTTCTTGGTCTTAAGGAAAATCTTCAAAGAACAGGAAAATATGCTGAAGATGAAATTAGTTACTCAATGCCAGAGGGTGTTCATCTGCAATGTGCCGCGATACTTTTGACCGAATTATCAGATAACCGGCAAATAAAAAACAAAATAAGAAGGCAGATCCGCCGTGACGTGGTCATGCCACATAAAGAAAAAAATGAATATTATGCATTTGTAAATCTGCTTGCCAGCCTTTATACGAGAGACTATATTGTTTTGCGCCAAATTTATAAACTATTAAGCCGGTTAAATCAATCAGATGACCTGCCTGTAACTGTTATTGCCGCATCACTTATTTTATACAGTACATTTAAGAAACCGGCTGAACACCTCAGGCAGAAACTTCTGGATTTTTATGACAATCAGGGAGGCTTCAGAGCTGTTAAAACCATAGCTCTTCCTGATTTACTTTCAACGGCAGTATCACTTTATGCTCTCAGTTATACTGGATTTGATCTTCTATTGATTAAACCTGAATGCCTTGGTTTCATTGATAGTCATTATATTAATGGGGGTTTTTGTGCAAGCGTTGCTGATCGCCAGACTGACATTGAATATACTTTTTACGGACTTCTTGCTCTTGGTTCACTGGCATGATAATTATGGAAAAAGAAATCATACTGCGGAAATATTATGACTTATGCCAGAGGCTGAAGTCTGAGGTTAACTCAGGCGGATTCTGGAAGGGGTATCTCTCAACCAGTGCATTGTCGACGGCAGTTGCAATAGTGGCGCTGAAGGTAAATGGAGCCCCAGTTGATAAGGAGAGGATCAAAGCAGGCTTCGACTGGTTATGCAAAAATATAAACTCTGACGGAGGCTTTGGAGACACAACGAATTCTTTAAGTAATGTGAGCACAACTCTTCTTTGCTACAGTGCAATTAGTTATTGCCAGACTGAAGGTAGTTGTAGTTCACTTCTCCAGAAGATGGAAAGATGGTTGTCGGGTAATGGAATAGACCTTAATCCCCACACAATTACAAACACTATTTTGAAGTTTTATGGGAAAGATTACACATTTTCAGTCCCAATACTTTCGATGCTTACTATCTGTGGAGTTATACCTGAGTCATGTATAAATAATATACCCCGGTTGCCATTTGAACTGGCAATTTTACCACAAAGATTCTACAGGTTTTTAAATCTGGGAGTTGTAAGCTATGCTCTGCCTGCACTTATAGGTGTTGGAATATACCTTCATAGGGCAGGCAAGAGAACTTATGGCTTATATGGTAAAATCCGGACATTACTCATTGAGCCTGCTATTAAAAAACTTGAGAAACTTGTTCCCGAAAGCGGAGGATTTCTTGAAGCAATACCCCTTACAGGATTTGTTGTGATGTGCCTGAAAGCAGCAGGGAAATCAGATAATTCAATAATAGAAAAAGGTCTTGAATTTCTTCGCAGGCAACAGAGGGAGGATGGCGGATGGTCTGTAGACACTGACCTTTCAACCTGGATAACCACTCTCGCCATTAAAGCATTTGGAAACGACCTCAGGAATCAGTTTGATGATATGCAGATTCAAGTACTGAGAAAACATATTTTATCGCTGCAATACAGTGTGAAACATCCTTTTAACGGAGCGAAGCCCGGTGGATGGGGTTGGACGAACTATTCTGGTTCGGTACCGGATGCAGATGACACCTCGGGTGCAATACTGGCATTACTTGAAATCTATTCAGAAGCTGAAGAGGAGAAGAGAGCTATCATCGATGGTTGTAAATGGCTTGCCAGCTTGCAGAATTCTGATGGTGGGTTTCCGACATTTTGCAAGGGATGGGGACATCTTCCCTTCGACAGCAGCTGCCCCGACATTACAGGCCATGCTATCCTGGCCTCAGTCAGGACTAAGGCCGTTTTATCATCATATTTAACCCGTAAAATAAGAAACAAACTTGATAATTGCGTAAACAGGGCAGTTAAATATCTTGAGAAAAATCAGTCTATTAATGGAGAGTGGGTACCTCTCTGGTTCGGAAATCAGCAAACAGCAGATAAAACAAACCCGGTTTATGGAACTGCCAAAGTATGCACATATTTAATTGATTCTCTTAAATTTATTACATCCTGTACTGAATTGAGCAACCGAATCAGGAAAATGATAAGAAGAGCCCAGGACTATCTTATTGAATCTCAGAACCCTGATGGGAGTTGGGGAGGAGGGAAAGGAGTTGCAGGTTCGGTAGAGGAAACAGCACTTACTTTATGTGCCCTTGCAGGGGAAAACGAAGAAATATGCAGCAAGGGCATAGAATGGCTTGAAAAACAGGATTTTGAGCATGCTTCTCCCATAGGACTCTATTTTGCATTGCTCTGGTATTATGAAAAAATGTATCCCCTCATATTTAGTACTGAAGCTTTTAGAAGAATAGCAAGTAATTAATGCGGCTTTCTTTTTCGTGATAAACAATTGATTCTTCCTTTTGAGTGATAAAAGAATTTAACATGAAGGTTTAGATCCTTAAATTTGTGTATGTTAATTTAAATTACTGAAGTTATGGACAAAAGAACTGTCAGATTACTGTTTTCTTCTGTTGCAGTATTTTTTATAATGCTAAATGTTTGCGCTCAGGACTGGCCACAGGTTTTTGGCCCAAACAGGAATAACATCTCACCGCAGAAAGGCATACTACGCTCATGGCCTGAAAAGGGACCTGAAATTCTGTGGAGTGTAGAACTGGGCAGGGGATTCGGTGGGCCGGTTGTAAAAGACGGCAAAGTCTATCTTCTCGACAGGGAAGAAAATCAAAAAGATATCTTGCGCTGTCTGGATTTTGGTACAGGAAAAGAACTCTGGAGATTTGAATACGAAGCTCCCGGATCTGTAATGTTCCCCGGTTCACGGAGCGTCCCCACCGTTGACGGAAATTATGTTTATTCAGTTGGTCACAACGGCGACCTTTACTGTATAAACATCAACACACACAAACCTGTATGGCACAAAAACCTGATGACCGATTTTGGCGGTGCCAGATTGCCTATATGGGCTATAACACAATGCCCTCTTATTTACGGAAACATGCTCATCGTATTGTATTCACAGGATCCCTATGCCGGTGTTGTTGCCTTCAATAAGCTTACAGGCGATATTATCTGGAAGACAGATCCTATCGGGAATGAAACTTATGCAAGTCCCTCTATTGCAAAAATAGGTGGTGAGGATCATATAGTAGTTGTGTTTTCATCAACAAATCCAATAGGCCACAGGGAGGTCCCGAGGTCAATGGGTAAGATTGTTGGATTTAAGCCACAGACTGGTGAGATCCTCTGGGAATACAACAACTGGGAAAATCATATACAGGTGGCGCCTCCTCTTGATGCAGGTGAAGGAAGAATAATTGTGGTAGGTGGCTATGAACTTGGTACAGCAATGATTCAGGTTGAGAAACAGGCCGGTGGCAAATACAGTGTTAAAGAGATTTTCAGGCATAATGACTTCGGAGACCACACAAAGCCTCCAGTATTGTACAACGGTTATTTCTATGCACAGTTTTCTACCAACAGTAAACGCGATGGCCTTTGCTGCATGAGCATGGACGGAAAGGTGATGTGGAAAACGATGCGCAATCCTTCATTCGATAAAGGTAGCATGATATTTGCAGATGGACTAATTATTGCTTCCGACGGAGCAACGAAACTGTACCTGATTGAACCTGACCCGTCAGGGTTTAAACCTGTTGCGACAGCTTCATTGCTCAGCGAAGGAGGAGCGGGTTCTGAAAATGACCCTGTTGCCTCAAGAGTAGCAGGCTCAACACAGAACTGGTCTCCGATGGCACTTGCAAATGGCAAGCTACTGCTGAGGGATCAGAGAAAATTAATATGTGTGAGAGTTGCTAAGTGATTCAGGAAGATTTTCAAGATGCTGGTTGATGGATACTGTCCCAACTTAAGACGGGACTCTTAATTCGTATTTAAATTCTGATATCCTTTATCAGGTTATTGAGAATGAAAGGTTTTACCTGCTCTCCGGAGTCAGCTAAACGAAAAACACGCATGATACAGTAAATTAGGCTTCGGAGAGCAGGTATGTTTTACTGATTAAGCATAAAATAAAGAGGACTCTTAATAGGTCTGTTTTATCAGTTCGTGAATAACTATCTGACAGGGTAGCTTAAACCTTCATCATACTTAAAGAGTGCATAATTTTCACCTTCCATAAATCCTGGCACATCCTCCTTCTGATTTTCAACTGCTTCATCAGATACCGGAGTGGCAAAGGGCATTTTGCCACTGGGGTTAAACTTGCCAGTTATAACATCCAGCAATGCATCTGCAGTTGTTCCAAAGGTTGCAAGGACACCCATGATGTTTTTTGTTTTTGGGTTATAAACTTCGTTGATTACCCATGGATTAGTGTAATTGACAACGAGCACCGTTGGCTTTTTTGCTGTTAACTTATTAACATAGTCGACGTCAATACCACATTTCGACAAGGATAGAGAAATTGGTGCGCCGGTTGACCCGAATAAAGCATTTCCTGTGGGTTGCAGCCATAATATAAGGATATCTGCTTCACCCGGTGTCTTTACAAATTCCAGATCATATTTATTGTCATTCACCAGGTATATATTAGGGGCAACTGATGAGGAACCCCTCGGATTTCTCTGAATAGATTCAAAATATACTTTAGTTTTTGGTTTTAGTGGCAGAAAGTTATTTTCATTCCTTAGCAGGACAATGGATTTCCTTAAAGCCAGAGCAGCCCTTTCTCTGAACCTTTCATTATTTACAATCTTTTCTGCTTGATCAACGTCAACATATGGATTTTCGAACAGTCCAAGTTCAAATTCTTCTTTTAACAGTAGAAATACAGAATTGTCTATATAGCTGATGTCAACAATTCCAGAATCTATCAGTTTGACAAGCATTGAAGGATCAGATTCTCCTGAAAAAATATTTACACCTGCTTCTATTGCTTTTTTATAGCGCTCCTCTTTTGTAAGGTTTTCAACACCCCATGGCATGCCTGTTAGTGGACCTGTATCTGAATTTATGATTCCTTTAAATCCCATCTGATTACGGAGGAGGTCTGTAAGAATTCCTTTATTGAATGCGTAGCCTACTTCTTCATATTGTGTGCCTGCTGGAAGTGAATAATAAGGCATGATTGCTGATGTACCTGCGTCGATTGCAGCCTGGAAGGGTATCAGGTGGTAACTGAACATGCCGCCGGGATATACTTCTTTTTTACCCCATTCGAAATGTGAATCCTGACCTTTCTCGCCTGAACCGCCACCGGGGAAATGCTTAACTGTGAGTGCCACCGACGAAGAATTTAGTTTTTCACCCTGAAAACCGAGGACAATTTCCCTTATCATCTTAGCTACCCATTCCGCATTTTCTCCGAAGGTGCCGTTAACTCTCGACCATCTTGGCTCTGTAGCAAGGTCGGCCATATACATATAGCCTTTTCTGATTCCCACAGCCACCCACTCCTGGCGGGCAATATCTGCAAATTCTCTTGTAAGCTCAAGATCACGCATTGCTGAAAGTCCGAGTTCACCGGGCCAGGAAGAAAAAACAGTTGTGCCAACACTTGTCCCGAGAGAAGCGTTGGTGGTAATATTGTTACGAGGGTTTGAGCAAATTAATGCAGGGATTCCGAGCGGTTCGCTTTCGCACAATTCCTGCAGTTTATTTGCCCATTCGGCTGTGACTCGCGCGCTCTCATTAGCCCTCAGTATAAAATGGCGCATATGAAACTCTTTCACCATTTTTGTTGTTCCTGCTGTTCCACCCATTCCGGCTATACGTTCTCCTGTCATTCCGGAACTGCCAGCCCTGTTACCCTGTGTCCTTCCTGCCCTTTCCCTGCTTCCTTCCCTGCCTGAAAACTGGCCACCCCCCTGGACTGGCATAGCACCTTCGGTGAGGTCGCTTGCCGAAAGTTTTCCTCCCGAAGCCTCCGCTGCCCTTGTGCCAACCATATTAAGAGTGTTAATCATCATTAAACCTGCCTTCTCTTCTACCGACATTTTTGAAAGAAGATCCCTGCTTCTCTCTTCGGCAGTAAGACGCCAGTCTTCATATTTATCAAGTTTGCCGTTTTTATTGAGATCTCTGAATTTGAGGCCTCTTTTTTCGATTATTCCAACCGACCTTGTGCCAAGAACAGGCTGCAACTCTTTATATTTCCTGCTACTACATGATATTCCAATTACCAGTGTCAGTGATAAAAGAATAAATAAACTATTTGTTTTCATTTTTTTTATCATAAATAGAATTTCAAAAAGTTTGTAAGAGATTATGTAAGTTTAAAAATTTTATTACTCACTTATTCTTACAAGGTAAAAAAAATATCACATCATAATCATTATTGTGACCGCACTATACTAACATTATTGCATATATCCCTGAGGAATGAAGACATGGCTTTTTCTTACCCGCTTATTCTTTACTTGATCACAATAGAGCAGTTGATATCGTTTATTATTGCCCGCCCGGTGTCATCAGCCTGGTAAAAGAAAGAGCTCCCAGTGTCCATTTGCCATTCTGTTTGATATATACTTCAGTAACCATGAACGGATTGGTAACTTCATTTCCACCAACCACTGCCAGAAGATCTATTCTGTTAAGAAGTATAGCTGTATTATCTATAATATTTACAGATACATCATGGATATCAGCTTTTTTGTACCAGATTCCTCCGCTTCTGATGATATTAAGTTCCTGTTCTGTCCCCCATGCGCCTCCCATGTGAACAAATACAGCTTTCTGATGAAACAGGCTGGCCAGTACATCTGCATTTTTGTCTGACATCCACTGCCACTTTTGCTTAGAGAGATTGATAATTTCCTGTTCCTCCGGGGTAAAGCTTCTGGTTGTCTGGTTTAAACCTGGCTGCTGGCTGAATGATGATGAAAAAGGCAACATCATTGCCATCCAAAATAATACAATAATCGATTTTTTCATATCGATGATAATTTTTAAGGTTAAAATTTTTAAATTATTTGGTTTCATAAAGTTTTCTACTTCCTATCCATTTAACAACTTCTGGGTCCGTGTGGTCAAAAAAACAACTTTTCCCCGAATCAAGGGTTTCTATAGCCTTCATGTCGTTACTGTCAAGTTCAAAATCGAAGATGTCGAAATTTTCCTTTATTCTTTCTTTTTTTTCCGATTTTGGAATTGCAACAATTCCTCTCTGAATAAGCCACCTGAGAACTACCTGGGCTACACTTTTGCCGTATCTTTCGGCAATTGACATAAGTAGATTATTTTTAAAAAGATTATTTCTCCCTTCAGCAAACGGAGCCCATGCTTCAATCTGAATATTGTTTTCTTTCAGAAATTTTTGTGTTTTAATCTGCTGATTAAATGGATTCGTTTCAATCTGGTTTACTGCAGGGACAATTTCATTAAAAATTATAATATCCATAACACGGTCGGGGGAAAAATTACTGAGGCCAATAGCCCTGATTTTTCCGCTTTTATACAACTCTTCCATTGCCTTCCATGAACAATGCACATCACCAAAAGGCTGATGTATTAAATATAAATCAATATAATCAAGTTGAAGGTTGTTCAGAGACCTTTCAAAAGCCTGTTTAGTTTTTTCGTAACCGGTATCCTGAACCCACAACTTGGTGGTAACAAATAATTCTTCCCTATTTATTCCGCTCCTTTTAATCGCATTTCCAACGGCTGATTCATTCATATATGATGCGGCAGTGTCAATTAACCTGTATCCAGTTTCAATAGCATCTAGCACCGCCCTTTCGCATACCTCAGGGTTTGTTATCTGAAAGACCCCAAAACCCAACATGGGCATTAAAATACCATTGTTTAATATTACAGTTTGCATTTATGTTTTTAAAGAATTTTTTGACAATGTTTCTCAATTTAATATGCAATTATAATAACTCAAATTTTAAAAAGTTCGATGACTTTCATTAAAACGAGAATTAGAGAATTTATGGCGAAATAATTAATCCTTTCTATTCTAATGATATCTTTTCAGGTAGAAATTTCAGGTATAATACTTTTACGAATCAGGATAATGGTAAGTCGTACAGTTAATGTAAAACCTCTTTAGAATATCTGATTATTACAGATTAACAACCGATTTCACTGGCATTTAATCAATTTGTACCCGGAGCGGGACTTGAACCCGCACAGCCGTTTAACTGGCCACAGGATTTTAAGTCCTGCGTGTCTACCTATTCCACCATCCGGGCAAACAAAACAATATTTTCTCGTTTCAATCAACCATCCTGCGTGTCGGACCCTGTCCCGATTTATCGGGAGATTCCACCATCCGGGCAACGCATCATGACATACTACTGCAGGCCAACTGCAGATTGTGAGTTACAAAGATACTACAAAAATCTTTAAAATTTCATAAGCAGAGGTTTGCCGAATCCTATTTTTTCAAGTGGTTTAAGCTGTGTGGCAGCATCTCCCACAACCACATAATACATCTTGGCCGGGTCAATATACTTACGGGCATATTCCAGTATTTTGTCAGCGGTCAGCTCCTTAACAAATGCTTCCTCCTGCTTTATATAATCTTCAGGCAGGTTGTATGCACTCATTGTATTAAGCATATCAACAAGAGCACTGAGTGTTTCGAAGCGGAGAGCATTGTTTTTCATAAGGGCCGACTTTGTAAAATCTACATAGTCCTGAGGAATATTCTCACGGTATTTTTCCATTTCAGTTTTGAAGATGTTCACTGATTCGAAGGTAGCATCTGTACGAACGCGGGATGAAGCCGTAAAAGCTCCATAGTTCTTGCCTCCTGTCAAGGAAGATCTTGCACCATAGGTGTAGCCCTTCTCCTCGCGCAGTATCAGGTTGAAAATTCCATTAAAAGAGCCACCCAATTTGTAGTTGGCAACAGT